>Ga0209829_10003220_pt1 | contig 11991 bp, 2 predicted proteins | sample C_140205_EF_Meta_FD_187311 | JGI IMG/M metagenome (GOLD analysis project Ga0209829, IMG submission 187311) | Freshwater microbial communities from Lake Croche, Canada to study carbon cycling - C_140205_EF_MetaG (SPAdes) (version 2) | ecosystem: Environmental > Aquatic > Freshwater > Lake...
TCTGGTGTTGCCGGATCCCTTAAACGTGCCCGCCGGACCCTCCTATCACTCGGCTGATACCAACCGTGATCGCCAGCTCAGTCTGCTCGAACTTACCCGGGTGATCGAACTGTACGCCACCCGGTATGGGACGGTGCGCAGTGGCGCCTATAGCCTGCAGGCCACCAGTGAAGATGGGTTTGCCCCGGCGCCTGCCCGCTCCAGTAGCGCCCAAACGACGCTGGCCGCTTGGCACACGGCCGATACCAACCGCGATGGGTTGATCAATCTCAACGAGCTGCTCCGCGTAATCGAAATATTCAACCAGCGGACCACTAACGTCCGCACCGGAGCCTATGTCCCACGGGGTGATACTGAGGACGGTTTTATGCCGGCCAGCCCCTAAATCTGATGTCGCTTTCGATGCTCCCTCTATCGTTTTACTCTACGCTCCTTGGTTGCTGTCAGCTCGTGTCTGCCCGTGCGGCGCGCTGGCTGGGCCTTGGGCTGATCGGTCTGGCGGTCCTGCCGTGCGCCCGCGCGCAATGGATGTCGGAAGCCTATTCGGTGAAGGCCGGGTGGAATGCCATCTGGCTGCCGCTCGATTTATCCCACACCACGATCGATGAGGCCCTTTCGGGTAAAACCGATATCGAAGAGGTCTGGCGGTGGAATCCGCCTTCGGGTCCGCAATTCGTGACCGACCCGAATACGCCGGTGCAGGGGGATCCGAATTGGGGTGTCTGGAAACGGGGCCTCTCGGCCCAGTCGACCTTGTTTCAGTTCACCGCCAATGCCGCCTACCTCATTAAGGTGAAGGACGGTGCCGCCACGGTCGCTTTTACCCTGAAGGGTCGGCCGGCGCAGCCCAACTACCCCTGGACCACCACCGGGGTGAATTTGGTCGGCTTTCCGACGGTGGCCACCCCGCCCACGTTTTCCCAACTGTTTGCAAACAATGCGGCCTTCGCGACCGCCCCCACCGTTTTGAAATACGTCGGTGGTCCGCTGGTCGGTTCGACCGCTGCCGATCCCAATGTGATCAATATCTCGGGCGGCGGCATCCCCAATAGTGCGAAGAATCCTCAGTCGATTAGTTTGGTGACCGAGCCGGTTACGCGCGGCGTGGCGTATTGGGTGCGGGCCACCCAGTACACCGATTTTTACGGGCCGACGGCGCTGTCCCTCGCCGATCCGAAGGGGCTCAACTATGGCCGTAACATCCTCCTGCTAAAATTGAATCTGAAGAACACCACGGCCAATCAATCCGTGACCTATTCCTTGGCGGCCCTCGCGACCGAAGCGCCGCCGGAGATTTTGGCGGGTACCGCCCTGATGGGCTCGGTCGCCACGGCCGGCAAAGTGACCTCCATTAATCCGGATATGAATACCGGCATGGTCTATGCCACCCCACCCATCGTGACCCTTTCCGCTCCGGCTGCCGGGACGCGGGCCACGGCCACCGCGGTGCTCAGCGCCCTCGGCAAAATCACCTCATTTATCGTGACCGGCCAAGGCGCCGGTTATGGCATCACTACGCCGACCGTCACGGTTACGCCGACCGTCACGGGCGCGGTCCCGTTGCGCGTGCGCGGCGGTTTGGACCTGACCACGGCCCAGTTTACTTACAGAAATCTAACTACCGGCACCTCCCCTTATACCGTCACGCTGGCGGCGGGGGCCTCGACCGACGTGGTGTTGGTGGTGGACCGGGTGGCGATGGGCGGCACGACCGGGCAGCTCTTTGGGAGCCTCCTGCGTGTCACCGATTCCCTCAACCAAAGCGCCCTCACCGTGCCGGTCACCGCCTTGGCGGGCGATTTCAACGGCCTGTGGTCCGGCGTCGCGATGGTCACCGATGTCAGCCAGATCCAGGGTGCGACGGTCGTCGCCCCCATGACGGCGGTGGCGGCGGCGACGGTGGTCGCGGGCAAAGTGACGGGTTTGGAAATGTCCAACCCGGGCTCGTTTTACACCGCGCCGCCCACCCTCACCTTCACCGGCGGCGGTGGATCGGGCGCAGCGGCGACGGTCACGGTGCTCAACGGCGTCATGCAGCAGGTGACGATCTCGAACGCGGGCTCCGGTTATACCTCGGCTCCCTCCGTGACGTTCAGCGCCCCGCTCGGGAGGCCGGATAGCGCTACGACGACCGGTTTCCCGGTGCCCGTGCTCCTCCACCGGACGGCGGCGGGCGATACCCGAATCCTGCAGCAAGCTTACCTGGGGACGAATGGCGTGGTGACGAGTTTGGCAACGGCGGAGAATCTGTTTCCGGCCGGGATGGTTCCGTCGTCCCGGCTCAGCGTCGCTTCTTTGCCTAACAATGTCGTCACTCTGGGTAGCGGGCAACTCGGACCCACCGGCGTGGTGTCGTTCCAAGTCGATCTCGATTACAATTCCGACGCCAATCCCTTCGTGCACCGCTACCATCCCGACCACGACAATCTGGATGCGCGATTCTCTGCCGTCCCGCTGCCGGCCGGCCGGGAGTCGCTCACCGTGAAGCGGGCGGTGGTCTTCACCTTCCTCTCCAGCTTGCCCGGCATTACGGATGCGGCCTGGGGCGTCACCATGCTCGGTGGCACCTATGTCGAAACGGTGACCGGCCTCCGGGCCGTGCCCATTATCGTCAAAGGTATTTTTGTTCTGAACCGCGTCTCCGACGTTTCCTCCCTCCTGACTCCCTGATTTTTCGCTGAATCTGAACCTTATTATTTCCATGAAACACTCCCTCCGGCTCCTGGCCGTTTTCGCCGTTGTTCTCCTTGGTTTAGCTCCTCACGTGCCGGCCCAGACCGTGGCGGGCGCGCCGACCACCATCGACTATCAGGGCAAGGCCCTCGATTCATCGGGTAACCCGTTGGCCAATACGACGCCGACCAATTATGAAATGCGCTTCCGCATTTTCGATGCCCAGGAGGGTGGGACGGTCATTTGGTCGGAGAAGCAGATCGTGACGGTGAGCAAGGGCCTGTTTTCCGTGCGCTTGGGCGAGGGCACCACGCTCTCCCCGGCGGAGGGCACGATTGCGCAGACGGCGCTGGCCGATGCCTTTGCGGATAAGGCGCGTTTCCTCGGGGTCACAATTGTCATCTCGGGCCAGACGCCCGCGGAGATTTTGCCCCGCCTGGCTTTTTTGGCCGCGCCCTACGCCTATGTCGCCAGCAAGAGTGTGACCGCGGAACGCCTGCTGCTCAATCCCAGTGCCACCGCCCCGGCTTCGGCGCTGACGCTGGCGCAGGTCAACTACGTCACGCAGGAAATCACGACCACCACGACCACGTTGAACGACCAAGCCCGCACTTATTTGGTGAATCCGGCGAGCTTGACCCACCTCGTCGTCAATCTCCCCGGGGCGATCACGACCAAGCGGGAGTATGCGGTGATGAAGAAGGATAATTTCTTTGCGACCGTGATCGTGCAAGTACCGGTGGGTGGCACGCTCAACGGCGTGATCAATGGAGTGGTGCGGCTCAAGATCCGCGGTGAGGGCGTGGTGGTTCAGAATGCGGGGGCAAACGATTGGTGGATCACCAGCGATACCCGGGACAAAACGCCCGTGGGCACGATTTTGGCGTGCGCCTCCAACACCACCCTCCCGAACGGATACACGTGGTGTAACGGCGACAAGCTAAGTCGCACCGATGCCAATTATGTCGAGCTCTTCGCCGCCATCGGCACCGTCTGGGGCGCGCCTGATGCCACTTCGTTCACCGTGCCCGATTTGCGGGGCGTATTTCTGCGCGGCAAAGATGCGAATCGCGGGATGGATCCGGACCGCAATTCCCGCACTCCGGCCGGTGGTGGTGGTGCTGCGGGAGATTCCGTCGGCACGTTTCAGGACTATTCCGTCGCGAGCCACGCGCATTCCTTCAGCGGTTCGGGGAGCACGGGCGGCGGCGGTAATCACAACCATGGCGTGCATGGTCAGAGAGATGGTGCTGACCCTGCGCGTTTTGGTTTGGCCTACTGCGCAAATCAGTGGGAGTCTACTCCATCCAGCGGAGATGGTCGGGGGAGTAGTTCTGAGATGGCTATTTTTGGTACGCCCCAAGCCATTCCTTACTCGGGGGACCATACCCACACCTTCTCCTTTAGTAGCACGACCAACGCTGCCGGAGGCAGCGAGAGTCGCCCCCGGAACGTGTCCGTCAATTACATCATCAAGTTCTGAGGTGGCTGTGCTTTCGTCTGATTCTCCCCCTGCGGTATGAAAAATTCTCTTCGATTCCACGCTCGTGCTGGTCTGTGGCTGGCCTGGCTGGCCAGTGCCGCCGTGGCCCAGACCCCGCCGTCGTTGGAAAACGACGTGCGCAATATCTTCAGCCAGCAGCCGAACACCGCTTGGCCGCCGCCGCCGCCCTCGATAACCCTGGATTCGCGCACGGTCAGCCCCAACCAATTTAAGGGCGGCACGATCTTGGGTGGCTGGCAGACGACTCGGATCACCAGCAAGGGCGTGATGATCGCCAACGCGGGCTTTGAACAACCTGAGCAATCCGCGGGTGGTTACACCGGTTCGCCCAGCGGCAGTGCGTGGACTTACACGGGTTCCGCCGGTATCACCCGCAATGGCGGGCCGTGGTTTTACCCGGACGCCGTGAGCGGGAAACAGGGAGCGTTTATCCAGCAAGGGGGATCGTCCATTGCGCAGACCGTCGTCGTCGCGGCCGGAACTTATGTGATTTCCTTCAAGGCCGTCGGCCGGAAAGAAACGTACGTCAACGGTGTGCAGGTTTGGTTTAATGACGTGCTGGTCAAGACGTGGCCCGACACCGAATTCTCCCAAGATGTCTGGCAGGCGTATGCGACGCCGGCGCTCACCGTTGCGAGTACCGGTTCCTACAGTTTGAAGTTTGTCGGGATCGGGCCGGCGGGCCTCGACCGCGCCACGGTCATTGACGATGTGGCCATGCTGCAAACCGGGGGCGCCCTTAATTACGTCGCCGGCAGCGCCAGCGTCGCGACCGGTCCGACCAGTCTGATCTTGCCGAAGGGGTTTCCGCTACAGAACGGAGTCGCGATCAGCGGTCAGGGCAGCCAACTGGAATCGGTGACGATGTCCCGCCCGCTGGCCGCCCGCCGCGTTTCCTATTTGCTCGGGGCCGTCATCAGTCCGCCCGTCTTTGCCGTGGACGGCCGAGCGCTGAGCGCGACGGAACTGGAGACTTTTTATCTGCAACAACCGGCCAATTCCACCAGTGAACGGTTCTACTATAGCCCGCATGCGGAGAAGGTCTATGCGACGCAGCCGGGAGTGGTTGATATTACGTGGGTGGAACGAATTTCGAAGCTCCAGATCAGCAAACAATATGTGATTGCGGCCACGCCGTTCAAGCCGGTGAAGCAGATGTTTTGGACGGAAAATGGCTTCAAGGGACCCGTCATCCAGGTGCCGTCCTCCCGGGTGGCCACGGTCCAGGTGGTTTACAATACCTTGTTCCCGGCGACGGTCGCGGCGGCGGATGTGTTTGTGCGCCCGGGTGAGGTCGCCAACCCGATGACCGCCGGTGCCCAATCAGAGACCCGCACCTGTTGGTATAGCTCCCTCGACGGTGGGATTCATGCCTATAATTACGAAGGGCGCGTCTTCGTGGAATTCCTCGGCTCGCTCAAGAGCGATGGGGTCTCGCGCGAACAGCTGGGCACGGAAGTGATCGAAGTGATCAAGGAACCAAGCACGCGGCTGGCACGGCTGGCCTTGGGCGATGAGTTGCTGGCCCCCAATGGTGAAACGGCCCTCTCCCAGCGCGTCGTGGCGGGCCTCAACCCGGTGGGCGAGCAGGGCGCTTTCCTGTATCAGCATGTGGCCGGCGGCGCCACCACGAGCCGCCTGTTTGCGATTGCCAAGACGACGCCCCTCTTTTCCGGGAGCACGGAAATCCCGAGCAATGAAGTGCTCGTCTTTTGGATGCAGGCGGGGGATCTGTCCCTGCTCTGGCCCAAATATTATGTGGGCTATATTTTTGACTGGCCGACGAGTGTCGCCAGCTACTCCGTCTATAGCCGCTCGCTGGACCCGGCCGCGACCACGGCGGTGCAGTTGAACTCGGCGGATGGTCCCATGTTGGTTTATCAGGACGACCCCACCCGCCAAAGCGCCCAACTTTCCAACACCAACCAATTTAGCGCGACGGTCACGGTGGCCCGTCCGGTCGGTCGCTCCTTGATCCGCTACACCAACGGTAGCGAGATTTGGTTTGAACGGGTTTATGCCCAATTGGACACGACCTTTGCCGAATTCAGCGGCACGCCGATCACCGTGGCCGTGGGGACGCGAATCGCCCCGCCGATCGACGGACTGAGCGCGGTCGGGTATATCCGGCCGGCCGGCGGGACCGCCTACCAGCCCCGCGCCTACCTCGATCCCTTTGTGGTGGGTTTTGAAGAGGCGCGGCGGGGGGCCATCATTGGCGTGAACGCGCTGGCCGGTAACGATCAGCTGGAAGTGTGGTGGTTCAAGCCGAGCTCGCCGGTCTCGGCGGCGATTAAGCCGACCTATTGGCCCTCCTACGTGCGCAAGTATAAGCTGGTTTGGCCGACGAACCCGGCGGAAATTGTGTTGGCCAGCAACAAGGGTTCCAACGACCTGCCCAGCCTTCAGGCCAAGGGCAGTATTTACTATCAAAACAGCGTGGCGTTGCCGGGTTATAATCCCAACGAGGAACATGCCTTGATGCTCAATGGCCGGGCCTGGGCCTTGCGGGACGACCTCAACCTGCCGGCCTCGTCCGAGCCCTTTGTCTTGATCGACTATGTCGAAGCCGACGAGCGCCCGGCCATGGCGGTCTTTAAGGTCTTGCGGGAGAAAGTTTTCGAGGGGGTGCAGTTTCTCTACACCGCCGAGGCGGGTAAAGTCCTGCAGGCGCCCATGCCTTTGCCGCTGCTGCCTCTGCCGCAGAAGCCTGCCGGCGTCTCGAACACGTGGACCTGGAGCAGCTACTTTAACGCCTCTCCCACCTGGTTCCCCGACAGCAAGAAAGGTCAAACCGTGGCCAACCACGAGATTCCCCTGGCCACCAGCTCCAATCCCCCGGCCATGGCGGCGTTGACCGACTCCCAGGTGAACCCCGAGGCCCCCTGTTACGGCCAGTTCACCTTTGTGGACCGCAAGGGCACGACGTGGGTTTACCGCGGCATGCATGATGGAGTCAGTCAGACGGTGACCTTCGGTATGCGCTATTTCTATACGACCCAAGTCGGGTTCTGGTTTCCCTCGCTCTCCGCCCAGCCGGCGTTGGGCACCATCGTGCCCTATTTGCTCAAAGATAAAACCCAAAACCCGGTGCTGGGCGAAGCGCTCGAAATCAAGTTCAAGCCGGTGTGGCCGTCCGCGGCGCCGGAACTGCGGGTCGGGGAAACCCTCGCCCGGTCCAAATACGGTTTGCCGGCGGTGCGGGGTCAGACGAGTGCGGAGATCATCTACCAACAGTCGATCGCGCGCGATTCCGCAGGTGCCCTGACCAGTGCCACGCTCTTCGATCCGACCCGGGCCAAGACCTATGCGCTGTCCACCAGCGGGCTGGCGACCATTCCCGGCAGCGCCGCGACGGATCTTTACATGGGTAAGACCTACTTTACCCGCCTGCCGCCCCATCTGGTGCTGCGCTTTTATCTCGACCCCACTGCGGGCACTCGGGGCACCTTGTTTTTTAAGGGTGAATTCAAACAAGCCGCCTTGGGTGAGGATTATCTGCTGCTCAACCGCCTCAGTGCCGATGACGTCACCGCCCTGAAGGAACTGGTGGACGCCGGCGACATCTATCGAGGAGCGTGGAATACCGCGATCGATGGGCTCACCACGACGATGCAGACCTTTAAGGAAGACGAAACCAAGCGGGGCACGTATATTGTCGATCCCACGAAAAATCAGCCCATCGGGACCACGGTCCTGGCCGCAGTCACGAACGACGATACGGCGGTTGATTCCTATGCCATCAGCGCGGTGGGCGGCGGCAGTGGCTACGTGGTCCTCGCGGTGGGCAATGGCCGGGCGTTCACCCCGATCGATGAGCCCGTCTCCCTCTACGTGTTCAAGGTGATGGCGCCGCTCTACCGCGGCGAGCTGAAGGTGATCCAGTCGAGCAATCCCTTGGATGAAAAATTGGCGCTGCGGCACTCGGCGGATTTCGCGGGCCAGCCCGAAGGTTACGATTTCGAGTGGATGTATGCGCCGCCGGTCAACGGGGCCGCGCCGGCTTTGTTCACCTACACTCGGAAGGAGCTCCTGGGTAACATCGCCGGCTGGCAGCGCTATGACCAGCCGCCGACGGACTATGCGGGACTGCGCCTAAAGGAAACGGCGCCCACGGTCTCACCCAAGCCGGCGCCCTTCACCGGCGCGGTCGAGCAGACGACGCCGATCGCGATCGCGGTGCGCGACAGCAAAGACTTGCCCGCCCACGGCACGACTCTGCCTCAGGCGGTGCTGCGCAAGGAATTCCCTGTGGACACGCTGCCCTTGCGCGCCTTCCTCAGTTTGGATCTCGGCAGCCGCGACAGTGCGGAGGTTTACCTCAATCAGGCTCGGGTGGCGGTGATCAATCGGCCGAACGGGGACAATACGCCGACGGCGAGCGCCCCCGGTTCGAATTACTCCCCGCTGCGGCTCGTTTACGAAATCCCGGCGGCGATTCTCAAGAACATGGACAACGTGATCTCGGTCGAGCTCTACACGGATGCCGACAAGGACGCGGCCTCCTCGATCAACGTGCGCCTCGAAGGCCAGATGCAAACGGAGAATCGCACGGGCTGGGTCTCGCTCGGGCTCGGCACCGGGGAGTCGCCCGGACAGATTGCCGGCACGATCAAAGGCAAATCCCAGCATGTGATCCAAGGCAGCAGCCTGCTGACCTTATCCGATAATTATTTTACCATGCGCTATCGGGCGCGGGCCAGCGACAACGCCGCCTATGTCAGTAACGGGGGCTGGTCGCAATGGGTCGACCCGCAACTCGCCGAGGGCTGGATCAAACGCGCCCTCGCGGGCATTAATCCCTTCCAGCAACGCGTGACCGATTTGTTCAGTAATTCGGTTAATCTCGATGTGAGCCTGGTGCAGCAAGCCGGCCGGCGTTGGGAAGGCGACATCGCCCTCAATCTGAACAATATCAATAAAGTCGGCCTGATCGAAATCTACGAAACGATTTTACGGCGGGGTAAAATGCTGAGCATCGAAGGCATCCCGGCAATCAACTACGGTGCGGCCAACGATGCCCTGCTCCTCGCGGCCGGCTATCTCTCCGACCTCTACATGATTTTGGGCAACGAGGCCTACGCGGATGCCGCCAACCCCACCATCGCCTTCGCCACCGATAACGGCAGTGCCTATGGCGATGTCAGTACGTCCCTGTTCGCCTTCAAAGGCCAAGTCGCCTCTGTGCTCGAGGAAGAGTTGGCGCTGCTGCGCGGGCGCGACAATGCGCTCGCCCCCGGCACGCAGGTGAACCCGGTGTATAACCGGATGGTCTGGAATTACACCCGTGGGATCGATTCCGGCGAAGCCATTTACGCGCTCAACTATAATATCAAGGATCTGGATGGCGACGGGGTGGTCGGGGCGGCTGATGCCGCTCTGCTTTATCCCCAAGGCCACGGGGATGCCTATGGGCATTATCTCACCGCGTTGACGGGTTACTACACCTTGTTGGCCAATCCCAATTTCTCCTGGCAGCCCCGCATGGAAGCGGTGACGGTGCTGGGCAAACCGGTGGCGGTGGATTATTTCGACGAGCGGAAATTTGCCGCGTCGGCCGTGGCGCTGGCCCGGACGGCCGGCCAAATCACCGACCTGACCTACCGGCAGAACTTCAGCACGGCGGCGAGCAGCACGTGGACCAATCTCCAGGATGGCAAGACCACCAACGGCGTCACCCGGCGCTGGGGCGTGGACGACTGGGCCGTCCGCGGCTGGCAGGGCGCCTATTTCAACTGGATGACGGGCAATTCCATGCTGCCGGCGGTCGATCCGGATCCCACCCACGAAGGCATTCAGAAGATTGACCGGACGACCGTGCCGGAGCTGAGCCAGCTCATCAGCCAGGCGGCGGCGATCCAGCAGTCGTTAAGCAACGCCGAAGGGCGGATCAATCCACTCGGACTGGCCACCGGCGCGCTCGCTTTCGATATTTCGCCCAGTGCGGTGGATGCCGGGACGACCCATTTCGAACAGATTTACGGACGGGCAACCCAGGCCCTGCAAAACACGATCGCCTCCTTCACGAATGCGAAGAGCTCGACGCAGTTCCTCCGCCAGCAGGAGGACAGTCTCGCCTCGGCCCGCGATGCCATCAATCAACAGGAGCGGGCTTTTACGAATCAACTGATTGAACTTTACGGCACCGCCTATGCCGACGACATCGGCCCGGGCAAGACCTATACGCAAGATTACAGCGGTCCCGATCTGCTCCACTACATGTATCTCGACCTGCCCGAGGGATTCGTGACCCAAGAGGCCCAAGATTACGGGCTCCTGCTCAATCCGGAATTCAATGAGTCCAATCCCGGGGTGATCAATTACCACGCCGACCAGACGATCACGTATTCAATTGATGGGACCGGTACGTTCCGGAAACCCGAGACGTGGACGGGGCGCCGAGCCAGCCCGGGGCAAATTCAAACCGCCGGGTCCGATCTGTTGCTGGCGCGTCTCGCTCTCACGCAGGCGTTGGGCGACTACCGCGGTCTCCGGGAGAGCCTGGAGCAATCGGTGACGATTTTTAAGGCCAATGTTGATCGGCACTCGGCTGAGTTGGGCCTCGCGGTCGGGTTCAATTCCAGCATCGCGGTGATTGAAACGATTAGCCAGGTGCTCGGCAATACGCAGGATGTCGTGGAGGCTTCGATGGAAGCACTCAAGGCAACCGCCGATGGTATTGCCGAATCGCTGCCGACGGCGGTGGGATTGGCGAACGACGTGACGGCCCCCGCGCGGGGTGCGGCCAAGCTGGCCGCCGTTGCGGTGGTGACGGCCGCAGAGGCCCAGATCGCCGGCTTGAAGGTCAGCCAGCGCATTTTGGAACAAGCCAAATCCGTCTATGAGCGCATCCGTGAAATCTCTGAATTGGAGGTGGCCTGGGCGGCCGAGTATCAACAGCTCATCTACGATTTACGGAGTGCCCTGGGTGGTTTGACGAGCATGCAATCGTCCGTGGATGCGGCGTTGCGCCAATATGATCAGGCGCAGCGCAACCTGCGTTCGATCGTGGCTTCGGGCGACCGGCTGCAGGCGGAGCGGCAATCCTTCCGCCTGCACGCGGCGGCCCTGGTCCAAGGCTACCGCACCAAGGATCTCGCGTTCCGGGCCTTCCGGGACGAGGCCTTGGAAAAATACAAACAGCTCTTTGAGCTCTCGGCCCGCTATGCCTATCTCGCGGCCACGGCCTTCGACTACGAGACCGGCATGCTCAATCCGGAGGGGAACACGGCCGCCGCCACCTTCCTCGACAAGATCGTCCGCGCCCGCTCCCCGGGGGTGATGACCGACGGGGTGCCGCAATTTGGCGGCGCGTCGGTCGGCGATCCCGGTTTGGCGGGAGCCTTGGCCCTGCTCAATACCCAGTGGAGCGTGGCGAAGTCGCGCCTCGGCTTCAACAACCCCGACCGCTATCGCAGCACCTTCTCCCTGCGCAGCGAAAAATATCGCATCGTCAACGGTGCGGCGGGCGACCAGGCGTGGCGCGAAGTGCTCCTGGCGGCCAAACGGGACAACCTGATGGAGGATGCCGATGCGGCGCGTTACTGCCTCAACCTCGGCCTCGATCCCGGCGCGGCGGTGCCGGGCTTTGTCTTCGAATTCGCGAGCACCGTCTCGCCCGGGCTCAATTTCTTCGGCCAGCCCTTGGCCGGCGGCGATTCCACCTTCAGCGCCACGTCGTTTGCGACCAAGATCCGCCTCTCAGGCGTGGCCTTTGCCGGCTATGTGGGCATCGTCGATGCGACCGGCACGGCGAGCACGACCACGGCGATCGGCGCGACCTCGCCCTCCGATCCCTATACCGCGTTTACCGA
>Ga0209829_10003223_pt1 | contig 11973 bp, 4 predicted proteins | sample C_140205_EF_Meta_FD_187311 | JGI IMG/M metagenome (GOLD analysis project Ga0209829, IMG submission 187311) | Freshwater microbial communities from Lake Croche, Canada to study carbon cycling - C_140205_EF_MetaG (SPAdes) (version 2) | ecosystem: Environmental > Aquatic > Freshwater > Lake...
TGTCAGCATTGCCTGTCAGATTGCCTGTGACATTGCCAGTAATCTGGCCAGTCACACCAAGTGTTCCTGTAATCGTTGCGTTGCCAGTGACCGCGATATCGCCAGCAACAACATAGTTGCCGTCAACCGTAAGATCGCCCTCGACCTCAACATTGTTGAAGGTTGGGTTGCGACCGAATACACCGCCTAGGTTCTTGATCATTGGAATTAATTTACAGATCTAGACATTTCATACCAATTTGTTCCATCGCAACACAAAGTAATAGTGTCATCAGCGGTAGTAATAAAATTTGCAGAAAGTTTTAAATTGCTTCCGTCTGTTAATGTTAAAGCATTATTAAACAAAAGTGTAATTATTCTGCCAGTTTGTGCGGTGTTAGCGGTAATTGATACTATGGTTGCAACACCAGTTATTAAAAACATTTGTCCATTTATTGGCAATCCAATAGTGTTTGCTGATGCTATTGATCCTCCGTATCCATCCCTGTAAATAATAGTTCCTGTTCCAGAATCGCTTAATGGATCTATGGTATTTGTATAATTATATGCTTGCAATACATTAGATATTGCTCCCGCTCTAAAGACCACTCCACGAACTTGCCAGACAGCAGTATCAACTAAATCAACTGTAAGAATGTTGCGATTTCCGCCAACATCAACACCAAAAAAAGAACCAGCAGCACCACTTCTTCCATCAAGATACGATTGATGCCTTATTAAGTTATCATTGCCATATAAATAAAGACCGCCTTGTTGAGAAGATCTAGTTGTTAAATTTATGATGTTGTTTGCGGGTCTATCTGTTAAAACAGTTGTGTCTGGAATATTCATTCCATAAAGACCAGCATTTATAATTGTGGCATTTATTGTTGATGTTCTACATTTTGCTCCAACAATAAATCCGTTTCCACCACAACCAACAATAGTAACTGTTATGTTGTTGTTGTAAGATTCATTTATGGCTGGTGCAGGTTGATCATTGTAAATAAACCCATGCAGTGTTGCATTATAAATAGAAAAATTTACATTGTTTCCCCAACAATTATCTAATAATCTTGCTCCACAATAACAATTTTTACTTATTACTGATGCGTTTATGTAATGACTACTGTTTATATCAAATCCGCAAGTTGTATATGTGGCGTTTGCACAACTATCAACAACGCATTCTACATTTCCATAATCCGAATTAATAAACAATCCAACCCCTGCATTGTGGCAGTTAATAACATTTAAATCTGAAATGTCATAATTTGTGATGTATGTTAATGCAAGCCCATGTCCCTTTACATCATTTGTTGGAGCAGTTGCGTTTGCTTTGTTTCCGTCAATTGTAAAACCTCTTATTGAAAACCTACTATAATTTGGAGCAGAATTTCCTAAAGCAGTGTCTCCAATTTCAATAACCCCTCCAAGAGACAATGCTCCTGCTGGATTTTTAATTGTTGTTGATGAAATTCCAGAACCAACCAACGAAATATTATTTCTTCGGATTGAAATTGTTCCTAAATATATTCCGTCAGGAAAATAAACTGAACCTCCTGTTGCCGGAAGGGCAGCAATTGCAGCAGCCATTGCCGCTGTATCATTCGTCACGCCATCGCCTACCGCCCCAAAGTCCTTAACGCTGACGGTGTCTTTTAATTTGTCATCGACCGTTCGCGCCGTTGCGCCTGTACCAGCCTGACGGAATCCGCTCAAACGCGATCCAGCGGAAACGGCCGTGGCGTTGGCTAGGTCTGTGCGTAGCGCGGAGTCGGATCCTGTGCCGCTAGAAACAACGGGCAAGCCAAGACTGTCAAACGCCAAGTACTTGCCCTGTCGCGCTGACACAACTGGCGTGGTCATGTCCAACACGCCATCGCTCAACGGAATCTTGATGGCTCGACTGTTTTGGTCAAGTTGTTGGATCTGAATCGTGGCGCGGTCAAGCGCGTCCGTAATAACTTCAGGGTAGAAGCCACCTTGATTTGTCAAGTCAGTCGGCTGCAAATTGGCAATGTCGCTTGTGATCGTCAGGTTGTAGCCGCTGGCTAGCACGGCTGGCGTGGTGATCGTTCCGCCTGGATTACTATTCTGGTCACCGTTTAATTGAACCGTGTAGTCCGTGTTCAGCACCAGTATGGTTTCAACATTGCTAGTCGTGTCTAGTTTAGCCACCTGCATTTCAGCGGCGGCAAACACCTTGAATGCAAACGGAAATACCGTGGCGGCGCCACTGCCAATGTACGGCCCTGCGATTCTTACTGTGCTAGAAATAGTCATAGTTGTTCTCCTGTAGGATGTTAATTATTTGAGTAGTGGGTATGGGTACCCTTATCGCATCAATGTCGTGTACCTAGAATTGGCGCCAATGGGTTGACTGTTTCGCCTTTGATAAGCGCCTTCATTCCGTCATAAGCATTGTTAATTGCGCTAGAAGGTGCGGCTGTTCCTTCTCCAATGAAATTAATCATGGAATGAATTAGTTGGTCATCTAATTGACCCTGTCTAATTTGAACCATCAATTTCATCCCTTCAGGAATTATGCCAAGACCTGCAGGGCCTTGATATGGTGGAACTTTTTCTCCAAGCATAATTCCCATAGTTGGCCAAATATCTCTTACAAACGGAGCAAAATTTGTTGTGTAATGGGCTGTATCAACAAAATGTTCTTTTACTAATGATGAAAAAGTTACATCTTCTTCTTTCTTTTTCTTGCCTGGAGTTATTGCGTTTTGAGCGTGTTTTAAAATTTGATCTAAGAAAACAGCCAATGATACAATTTGCAGAAACATTGGAACTACATGTTGTATTCCAGCAATTGTACCAGGTGGTCGGGTTGCATATTTCAAATACATCATGTTTGTAGTGTTTCCAAAGTAATGCCAAAAAGATGTGAACAACTTAAATGTTTCACTTCCCTTTTCAATTCTTGCCAAGTTTCCCTTTGTTCCGCTGCCCTGAGCCTCAATTAAGTCAGCATCAGCCAATTGCGCGGCAACCTCTTCTGGATGTCCTTCTGCCAAATACTTTTTAAATGCCGCCCTAAATGTCATAACATCTGTCCATATCCAAACCGCATGATGCACAACCATTCCATAACCAGTAAATAGTTTTTCGGCTTTAGTCATTCCTTCTAATCTGTTTGCAACTTCGTTTATTTCTCGCAATCTTGAAGTTGTTCTATAAAGCAATTCCTTTGAAAGCGCAAACGCTTCTTTTTTTGCAGCCAAGTATTGCCACGGTGTAAATTGATCGCCCGCCACATTTAATACCCACTTCCATCCTTCAATCGGTGATTGTCTGCCAGAAATAACGGCAACAGATTTTGTAATATCAAAAAAGTGTTTAGGAAGAACCGCAAGATTTAGCACCATTTTTGATGCAACAAGATTTCGTCGTAGTAATCCAATTGGCGCTTCCAGTGAATTTGAACTGGTTCCAGCAGCAATTGATTTAAGCCAACCATTTTTTTCCGAATTTCCAACCAAGTCAGAATATGCGTTTTTGCCATAATGATCTAATATTGCTTCTTTAATGTCTTGATTGCTTAACAATCTATTCATGTCTTGCAACCATTTTCGCCACGAAATATCATGTATAACTTCGCTGAATCCTGAAAAGATTCCGTTGAAAGTCAACAGCAATGGTTTGTTAAGAACATCACCCTTGACTCGTTCTTTTGTAAATGATCTTCGCGTCGTTGCGGCTCCGCTGGCGGTAATTTCGCCCGCCGTAGAAACCTTGGTTTCAGGACTGGCCGCTGGATCAAAAGTAATTGGTCGGTATCCGCCTTTAATTGTTCTAGTGTTTCCGTCGGCTGTCGTAATTTCAAATGGAACAGGTTCAATTATTGTGGGTGATTTCCCATATTGTTTCCGTTCCATTTCAACCCAAATTGGTTTGTAGGTTTCAAAGTGATCCCACACGCCTTCAACCAAATCCCAGTCTGCGTTTGTTAAAGTTTTTAGAATTGGAACAATTTGTTCCCATGTCCAACCTTCGCCGCCTAATAAACGCTGGATACCGCTTTCGTTTCCACAATATGTCGCTATTGCAATTCTATTTTCTTTGTTAAGGCTTCTGCCTGTTGGAAATTTTTTGCTTGTTAAATTAGGAAAGTATTCACCATTACCAAGCAATTTGCCTTCTTTACGAACTGGTTCTAAAAGTGCGTCAAGAACCTTTGCCGATTCCGCTTTCATTCTTCTTTCGTTTTGATCGCATACATGATGCGTCAATACCATCAATTTGCGAAGAAGACCGTTTGCATTATCAAGATCCATTCTTCTAATAAGGGTTGCCGCTCGAACAAGCGACATTCCATATCCCGACAATGCTTGTTTTTTTGCGTCTAAACTTCCAACGGTTGGTGTGCGCGATGGAACACTTGGTCTATGAGATTGTTCAGCGTTAGTTGCAATATATGGGGCAATAGTGTCTTTAGCAAACTCTCTAAAATTTTTGTTTTCAAATTCTTTTGATGCCTTGTTTTCGTTCTTGCTAAAATATGAAATGTCTTTAACAGCATCATGCAAATCAACAAACTGTTCGTAGGTCAGTTCGTTAAGCGGCATTGAAGTTTTTCCATCCAATATCCATCCCGCAATTTCAGGCGGCAACAATCCTTCTTCAGTTTTCTTTTCAACCCATTGCTCAAGAGAAGTGGTTAATTCTTTGCCTGGCGGAATCAAGCCAAAGCGAGATAAAATTCCTTCGACCTGATCGGCTGCATCGGCTCCCATTGCTTTGCGTCCGTTATCGCTTAAAAGTTTCTTGCTTAAAGCAATAAAACTAGATATTGAATCTTTAATGTCAAACGCATCCTTGGCAAGTCTGTTGTACAACTCTTGCAAGTCGCCAGCCTTGCGGGCAACCATTTCAGGCATGACATCGCCGTACTTCTCTTTGTGAGCGTCAATCTTTGCCTGAGCCTTCTCAGCGGCCGCCTTGCCCTTCTCTAGCGCCGCAGCAACGGCAACAGCCTCTTCGACCCCCGCAGCGATCTGTTCGTTGTAGGAGCGCGTGTAGGCGGTCTTGGACGCCGTCTCTGGCGACTGCATAGCCTTGTGAGCGTCTTGTTGTGTCTTGGCTTCTCGCGCCTCAGCCGACGAAAACTCGGACGGTCTAATGTCCTTTAGTTTCATCTTGGCAAGAATCTCTTGTGCGCGCTCTTTCACGGCAACCATCAATTGAGCGACTGGAGTCTTGATCTTGTTCCTAAATCGGTTTTGAACTGCGATGTACCGCGCTCGCAACTCGTTGTGCAAAGCCTGATTTGCGGCGTCTTGTCTGGCTTCTTCGGTGTTCAGGTCGCCATGCTCGTCTTCCATTCTGGCATCTGTTCGTTCTTGCAACTCATCTTTGAACGATTTCTGATCAACAAGTTTGCGAACCAATTCGTCGCCGCTGCTAAAGCCAAATTGTTCGGCTGCAATATCTGGATTCATTCCCCCATCAGCCAACATTTTCTGATCGGACAATTTGGTCAAATCTGGTGGAGACGCTTTGCCCGCATACATGGAGGCAACAGCCGATCTGTCCAGTTTATAACCGTCTGGCACTTGCACTTCGTTGCCATCCGCGTCAAGCATCTTTCCAGTCTTTAGGAAATTCTCTGCTTGTCGTAGCGGTTCCTTTTCCATCTTTGCGGTTTCTTCGGCGGATACTGTCTTACGCAACCGCTTGAATTCCATCATTGCCTGAGTGTTCAATCGCTCAGTTGCCTTGGTCAACCACTCAACTTGCTTCAGGCTCGCCTTGTTTAAATCAGATTCAGCCTGGTCGTGCGCTTCCCTTTCCATTTCCTTCAGAGCAGCCCACTCACCGTCATTCATCCCAGACTCTTCCTGCGTTTCCCATTGAGCCTTGATGTTGTCGATGGCCTCGCGCTGTGAAATCTGGGCGTCATTGGCAAGCATTCGATCCATGACGCCTTTGACTTCGTTATTTAGGATTGGAAGATCTACGCCATTTTCCTTGCGATAAGTTTCGTTTAATTGAGTACGAATAGAAACATACACACGCTTTAGGTATCGAGAGAACGCATCAAATACGCGCTGAAGTCCAACGCTTGGAGCCTTTCCTTCGTGCAAATAGATTTCCCAGTTGTACGCAAACGCTTCGTGGTGCTGGCGCTGCTCGTCAAGAGTCATTGCATTCCATGCGGCAACATCTTTAACGCCAAACCAATCAAGCAATATTTGAGCGTCTTGCTTTGTTAAAGAATCAGCGCTTTCTTTTGATGCCAAGTCCATAGTCACATGCAAAAAGAAATGCGATAACTCATGCAACCATTTTGATTTATTTCCAGTTTTATAAATTGTCGCAAGTAATGTGGACGGATCAAATGTTGCATTGGGTTTTCGTGCGCCGCCTTCGGCTGCTTGGAAGGTGGCTGGGACTGCGTTCTGCCTCAATATGTTCGGATCTTGCTGACCAACTTGCGCTTGCTCAAACGATCCTTGCGCTGGCGCCTGTTGCGCGGATTGTCGCTCACGCGCCTGTTGCTCGCTAATTGCCTCATATGCTTTTTGCGCTTGCAATTGGTCTGGCATCATGTTTGCGCGAGCGGCGTTAGTTGCATACCAATCGCGAATCAACATTGCCTTAAATCTTGCAAACTTGGTATCAAGTCCAGCCGCAACAAATTGATTAAAATACAAATCCTCTACCTTTTGCGCGCTCTCAACAAAGCCAGCGTTCATCTTTGCGTATTGTTCGACGGCTGCTTTGGATTCTGCGCGGACACGGCTGGCGTCAACGCTTTGTTGCAATATTTCGTTTGGAGAAAGACCGCCCTTTTCCATTCTTAGGTTTGGTTCAAGAGCCTTGCCAAGATTTGTTGACGCAACTTCGTTTGCCAAATAGTTGGCGCTATTGATTGCTATTTCAGGATTTTCGGCTTGCAATTGCGCGAGAACGCCAGGAAGTATTTGTTCAATTTCCTTTGCAGATGCGCCAGACTGCATTAAAACATTGTTTAGTTGATCTCTGTCCACATAAATAAACTTCTCTGATTCGGGCGTTACCGATTCAATGCCATTCTGCATTTGTTCGGTACTTCTTTTTTTTGTCTTGTTGTTCTCGGCTACAGATTTAATTTTAGCCTTGAATTTTTCCTGACGCATTTCAGAATCTTTTAGCACCCTGTATTGAGCAGCCGCTGGCAACAACGGAAACAATGCGTTCAGAAACGCAAATTCTTTCGCAGTGTTAGCGCCTGATGTCAATATTTCTTCGGCAATATTCATTGCGCCTTCAGTTGTCTTAATGCCAGATATCTTTGCGGCACCAATTTCAGACGCTTTCAGTCCCGCGCCAAGACCAAACGCGCCAATTTCGTGAAGACCATACGCCTTTACATAATCAATTAAAATAGCCTTGGCTGTTGGAACAACCACGGATTCTGTAACAGGCGCCGCCAGACTTGAAATAGCAGCCCCAATTGGAGCGCCAACCAATTTAAGCGCGCCAGCGTTAAAGACCGAGTTTGCAAATCCAACGATGCGCGCGTTGCTTATAGCCTGTTCGTGTGAAATTCCCTGCAAGCGTGATTGCCTGTAGTTTGCGTACATCGCTTGCTTGGCAAATAAAGCAGCCATACCACCACTGAAACCAGTTGTTGCTCCTGCAAGCATTCCGCCTGGAACAGTTACTTCAGCGAATGGGCCACCAAGTAAGCCAGCGGTTCCGCCGATGGTTGCGCCAGCAGTCGTGTACTTCGCCAAACTTTCGCCCATTCCAACAATATTTCCAGCCATTGACGCTGGCGTGTTCAACATGCCGCCAGTTTCTTGTTGTGTTTGCGCTTGCTGCGCTTCTAGTGCTTGAAGTTCTTGTTCTTTATCTGGTGGCAATACTCCATTGGGAGACAACGCTTGTTCTCTTTGCAATTCAGTAATGACTGGCACTTGCATTCCGCCAGCAAACGCTTTGCCCATCGAAGTCTGCATGACAGATTCCGCAAACCATGCGGGATTTGAGGCTGGAAACATGACGCTGTGCGCGAGTTTTCCATACTTGTCCCACCACGAAAGATCGTCATGCGCTACGGCTGCGAACTGCGGGTCTGCAATTAACTTGTTAGCCAAGGCTGGATTGTTGTTCGGAATATCAAGATTAAATATTTCTTGAATTTTTGCCTTGCGCTCAACCTCTGACATGTTTCTTTTTACAAGTTCTGATCCAAGCCCAACTTGATTTCCCAAACCTTGAACTTTTGCGGACTCGTCTGGATTGTTTACAATCGCTTTTGAAATTGACGACATATACGATTCATTGCGTTTTTGTGCAATTGCAGCAACAGATTTGTCAATGTCTTCAAGACCAGTATCTGTTTGATTTGTAGATAAAAATTTATTTTTGGATAAATGCTCAATTGCTGAATCCATTGATTCAATATCTTTGGGATCAATTCCTTGCGGAGGAGCAGACATCATCGACATGTCAACCAATGGAGAATCCATATTTATTTCCTAACTTTCGACGATGCTTCATACGCTTTTGCAATGTTGTCAATCGAAGGATCAAGACCAGCACCAATTAATCTTTGAACAATGTAATTTCTTTTTGCTTGTGGGATATCTTTAAGATAAACAGTTTTGTCTTCAATTTTAACATACGCAACATCAAATTCTTCTTTAGACATTGAACCAATTGAAGAAACTTTATTTCCAGGACTAAGAAATTTCCAAGTGCTTTCAACAGACGCGGTATTTGGCAATTGTTTAAGAATAAGATTGTCAATTGTTTCTTTTAATTGATCTCGATCAAGTGGTTTATTTCCCTGCGATCTTTGACGAACATCAATGTCGTTCTTTAACTGTTCTCTTAATGCAACTCCATCGCGCACTTGCTGTTGATCTTTTTCGTCTGGCTTGGCAAGTGAATACATATAATTTTTGTTTAATTCATCGACCAGCATTTCATTTTCAAATGTAACTGTTCTATTTGGATTTACAGATTCTTTTAACAATTGCAACCGATACTTTGGCGTAATGTCTGTCAACTTATTGACATAATCCGTTGATAACTTATTTGGGTGTAACACAAGATCTGTTTGAATTTGAATATCATTGTTAGATTGGAAATCATCTTTAATATTTTTTTGGATTTGTGGTGGTAGGCCAGCAAGTTCGCTTGGCGTCAATTGATTTCCATTAACAATTTTTTGCATTGCGGAATTAATTCGTTTGGCAGTATCCATTGAATCAAGTTCGTGTTTAATTGCAAACTGATTGTTTACTCTTTCAAGCATCATTTCGCGCTTGTTTGGATCTGATATTTGGTCTTTGATCATCTGCCTTGCTTGACGCAAATCTTCTGGAGGAATTATGTCTGTGTCTGGATCTATTGATTTGTCCATGTAGTTTGCAGACCTAGGATCAATTTCTTTTCCGTCTCTTTGCATTCTCCACTCAATAATTCCAGCGCCATTCTCTGTAATTTTTTCTCCCGAAGTTAATGATTGCCCAATTTGTAATTCTGACACGCTTCCTGTTACATTGTTTAATTCAACAACATTGTCGCCTTCATACATTTTGATAGTAATATTTGAACCCTTTTCGCCATTTTCAATTTTGACAATTTCCCCGTCTCCAGGCGAAAGCAAGTCTGTTCCTGGTTGTGGATTGATATACATTGCTTTTCCATTTCTATTGCCTTGATATGGAATTCCTTCTTTAGTATTTTTAGCGAGTTGTGTTTCATCATCGTGATAAAGAGAAATGGGTGCGCCCTCTGTTGGAAATACATAATTGCCTTGACCAGATGGGGATTGTGCAACACCAAATTTCATAATGCTGTCAACGCCTTCCCACACTTCTTGATGCAGTCTTCCAGCCCTGACTTGTGACAACATGCTGTCTCTATTTTTTTCGTCAAGTCTTCCTTTTTCGTTTTGCGAAATTACATATCGTTCTGCGGATGCAAATTTGTGTTTAAGTGAAAGATCATCAACAACTCCGCTAGTAATTTGCCCCCAAACATTATTTTCCATTCCTTTCATTTGATTTGAATCAATAGGAATTCCAAGAGCCAATCCTTGTTTATGAACTTCCGCCAAAGCATTCATTGCATATAAATTATGTTGTCCAGTTGGATCACCCTTGTCGTCCGTTGCGTCTCTTGTTGCGGCTAGATTGACCGCTTGAGGAATTAAAGCATTTATATGAGCCGTGGATTCATTTAGAAAAAATGTTTTGGCTTCTTTGTTTCTATGCTCATCTACAAGTCCGCGATATGTAATTAAATCAGTTGAAATAGCGTTTTTCAACATAGATTTTTGAGTTTCATTTTTCATCGTGTCCATTGCGTTGTTTGCAATTTGAGACAATGCTTCATCCGTGGCCTTGTAATTTGTGTCGGCATCTTTGCCAGACATGTTTAGATATCCATTTTTTCCGCGCAACAATTCTTGAGAATTTGTCATTGCAAAAACGCGGCCTTCTCTTGCAGTTGCTTCATCAATGTGATCCTGAATGTTGCTTCCTACATTCCAAGCAACATTGCCAGCGCGTGTCATTGCCTCACCCAATTGCACTTGTTGATCCGCCGCCAGGTTGCGAACTGGCTCGACGCCTGGCGCTTGTAACGGAACTTCGTTTCCGCCTTGCATGTCAACTTGTGGAACAAAATTTGAAGGTACTGTTGGCATTGTTTTATCCAAATCTTGCTGCTGAGTCCGCAGCGATCAATTGATTCAATCGATTGTCACGCGCCCAGTTCTGTCCAATAGATGCGGCGCTAGTCAGCAGACTGGTTCCCAATCCCATGCCAGGACTAATCGTTCCAGCCGTGGTGTTTAAGTTGTCGGCGCTTAAACCAGACATCACAGATTGATTGCGGTAATTCGTGGCTTGGTTCCTAATGGATTCAGCCTGCCGTACGCTGTTCGCAGACATTGACATCTTGTCTAACTCTTTGATCAAATCCATGCTGCCAATGACCTCTGCGGCGCTTCCTACGCCACCCTGAATGCCACGCGCCGCCATCGACGCCACGGCTGACGATTTAGCCTGACCAGCGCCCATTGTGTAGCGACCGATTTGCTTGGCGCTTGACAGCATTGACTGCTGCGCGCTGAACTCCGCGCTCTTGGCGTTGATTGCAGACATCTCTGACTGGAACTGCTGGTTTAGTGCTTGACTCTTGAGTTGGTTTTGCGCGCTCTTGGCTTGGTAGAAGGTTCCAATTGCGCTGTTGGCGGCGCCAAAGATTGCCATGATCGGGCCAAGCGTTTGCAAGCCTTCGGCAAGACCAGACGCAAAACCGCCGCCTGCGCTTGCGGCGCCCGCTGGCGCACCAACAAATGTATCGCCATAATTAAATGCGCTTGGACTTCCAACAAATGTGTCTTGATAATTAAACGCTGACATGTTTATGCTCCTACCACCGCTTCAAATGTAATTCCAACAATTGTCAATGGGAGTGGATCAGATTGACGAATGTAGATTTGACCTGATTGACCCCAAGTTGGAGTCAACACGACTTGAATTTCATCAGTCTTCAGCGCGGGCGGTGTGCCGTACGGTTCCGTTGACCGTTGCTTGGCTTCGACTAGTTCCGAAGTGCTAGGGCCAACAAAGATGCCGCTTGAATTAAATACGCGCACCCAAGCCTTGTTAATGTTCTTGACTCGACCCTGACCAAACGCATCAATGTTAAGAGTCAGCGGCAAAGTCTGCAAATCACTTAGGTATTGCAAACCAGCGGTAATCTTTACGGCTGCTCGGTCAATTGCAATTGCGCCGCCTACAACGACTTCTTGTGGCAACACGGCGCCGTCAGCCAATATAGAAACGGTCTTCCCTTCCAAGTGTGACAGACCGCTAATAGAATTTCGTGCAAAGCCGTAACTTGTTGTGGCAACATTGCGAAACGCAGCCGCCAAAACCTTGTCGGGTCGAGCCTGAACCACGGTGGTCGATGAGCAACTTTCAATTGTCAGTCTGTACTGTGTTCCGTCAGTTGCCGTGAATACAAACGCAT
>Ga0209829_10003226_pt1 | contig 11968 bp, 11 predicted proteins | sample C_140205_EF_Meta_FD_187311 | JGI IMG/M metagenome (GOLD analysis project Ga0209829, IMG submission 187311) | Freshwater microbial communities from Lake Croche, Canada to study carbon cycling - C_140205_EF_MetaG (SPAdes) (version 2) | ecosystem: Environmental > Aquatic > Freshwater > Lake...
CTTTTTAGGAATGATGAGTTTCTCTTGTGCAACCCTTGATAATGGGTTTGAAGAGACCACTCCAAAACCCGTAGTAGAAGCTTACCTAATTCCAGGTGCTCCAATCTCGCTCACCGTACATACTGAAATACCCTATTCGGCGGATTCTTTGGCCAATAAAGAGAAGCCAGTGGATGGATTGAAAATAACGATCACAGGCCCTAAAGGATCAATTAATTTAGTTTCAAAAGGAAGTGGGCTTTATGTATCCGAATCTGTTTTTCCAATTACTGTCGGCAGTTCCTATTCTTTTAAATTTGATTATTTAGGCAAGCAAGTAAGTGCCACGACGCAAATCCCAAGCAAGCCTGTAAAGTTTGCCTCAAACAAGACCGTTATTTCCCGACTAGCGATTGATATTTCAGCCGGTGGTAGACCACAAGGAGGATTTGGTGGGGGAAGTAATGTGGATAACAATGTATTGCTCACTTGGGAGAACAATACCAATGATTATTACATGTCCATCATCGAAAGTCTTGAGCCGAATCCCGTTGAAATAATTAAATTTCCCGTTGACCCCACTCGAGTTAGGCCTAATATACGCTTTAGAAATCAGCCTATTCAAGGAAATACGGCGGAGGTTCGGTCTCAAAGTTTTCAGTATTTTGGCCTACATAATCTAATTTTATTTAAACTAAATTCTGACTATGTGGCTCTTTATCAGCGGAATGGAAATACGACCCAAAATATTTCTACCCCGCCTACGACCATTCTAAATGGTCTGGGAATATTTACAGGGATCAATGCGGATACATTAAAAATTAAAGTCTTGCCAGAATAAGTAGAAGGAATTATCTTTAAGAAAAAAAACGATGAAAAACTGGTTATTTATCTGTTGTTTTCTAGGGCTTCAAACAATGATTTTTGCTCAAGATCGCCCATTGCAAATTATCATGATCGGCGCACATCCCGATGATTGCGACATTAAAAGTGGTGGTACTGCAGCCCTTTTTGTGGCAATGGGTCACCATGTAAAATTTGTTTCCGTTACAAATGGTGATGCGGGTCATCAAAGTGAAGGTGGTGGAATGTTAGCCAAACGACGCATTGCTGAAACGAAGGAAGTGGCCAAACGCCTTGGAGTTTCCTACGATGTATTAGATAATCATGATGGCGAATTACTTCCTACCTTGGAAATCCGATTGCAAATCATTCGTAAAATTAGGGAGTGGAAAGCAGATGTGGTGATTGCCCCACGTTCCAATGATTATCACCCTGATCACCGGTATACGGGTGTTTTAGTACAAGATGCGGCCTTCATGGTGGGTGTACCAAACATCGCCCCAGATACTCCTCCATTGCGTAAAAACCCAGTTTTTTTATATTTCCAAGATAATTTCAAAAAACCAAATCCATTCCAAGCGGATATTGCCGTGGACATCACTTCAGTGATTGCAAAAAAATTAGATGGGTTAGATGCACATCAATCTCAGTTTTTTGAGTGGCTTCCATGGATAGGAGATTATGAATCCGAAGTCCCTAAAGATAAGGCAAAACAACGAGAATATTTATTAAGTAAGCGCGTGACTAAAGTGAACCCTGAAGTAAAAAAGGCACTTGAAAAGTGGTATGGTAAAGAAAAGGCGGAAAAAATTAATTATGCGGAGGCTTTTGAAATTTGTGAGTATGGAAGTATTCCTAGCGAAGCCGATATTCGAAGATTATTCCCCATGTTAGGAAAATAAAATGAATGAAAAAAGCATGTATATTTTTAATCCTTTGTCTAGGGTGTTCTAAGTCTAGTGACCCAGGAAGTTCCACGATTCCAATGCCCACTACTGGCGCGACTACGGGCGGCACTTCTGGCGGAACATCCGCACCGAGCACGGGCGCCACTTCTGAAGTTCCCTCCTATTTTAAATTAATTTATGGAGCCACAAAAATCACTTCTGACGGGACCTATGTAACGATTGAATCCACAGGAAATCCAGATCATAAAAGTGTTTATTATCCGCCAACTAATAGCTTATACGAAAACTTTTCAGGCAAAACATTTAATGGGTTAAATTTTGCAAAAAACCCTAATAGTATTTCCTCAGGGCTTTATACGTTTAAAATTCCAGTAAAACCAGTGGCGGCAAACAAGGTTACAGCGACTCCATTAGGGGCAATCGGCATCTCTTTGAATGGAGTTCCTTTTTATAATCAATACGCAGGGCCTAACCAACCACTGGCCGGGGAAATGACATCTTTTGATCAATATTATGGTCATCCAGCACCCGGAGGCAAATATCATTACCATGTGGAACCCCTGTATTTGACGACTGTAAAAGCAGATAAAATGGCTTTGTTAGGTTTTTTACTCGATGGATTTCCTGTGTATGGACCCTGGGAAAACGGCAAAGCAGTAAGCAACGCGAACCTTGATGTGTTGCATGGACATACACATGCGACTACAGAATTTCCAGCAGGAATTTACCACTACCACATTACTCAAGAAGATCCTTATATTAATGGGAACGGATTCTATGGAACGCCTGGTACGGTTTCTCAGTAATTTTTTGATCGTGATTATTTTTTTTCAATGTTCTTCGAATACGGATATTAGCGGATCCTTTTTGCCTAAAATTTTAAAGAATTCCTCCAACAACTCGACAGAAAAAATGCGCATGATTTCCGCTGATAACCTGCAGATTTCTTTTCAAAATTCCGGGGTATTTTATCAAGGTAAACCATTTTCAGGAAAGCTTTTTAGCCTAGATCCACAGACCCAAGATACCCTTAAAATTGAATCATATTCGAATGGAAATCGGCACGGAAATTGGATCCAATATTATCCTGGGCATTTGCTAAGAGAGTTTAGGACTTTTGAACAAGGGAAAAAAGTCGGGGTATTTGTTCAATATTTCTCAACAGGAAAAAAACAAGTAGTGTATAATTTTCAAAACGATGAATATCAGGGATTGGCTAGAGAATGGAATGAAAGTGGAGTCTTGATTCGAGAAATGCATTATATGGCAGGTCATGAAGAGGGCTCGCAAAAACTATTTTATGATAATGGCCAAGTTAGAGCTAATTATGTCATGAAAAATGGCCGTCGCTTCGGTTTATTAGGAACTAAAAACTGTGTGAATGTCACTGCTGCGCGCCTACTTAATTAGTCATTTTTTATGGATGGTTTTAGCCTGTTCAACTGATGAGGCGAAACCGGTGTTGCCTTATTACAATACGCCAGATTTTGAACCCCAATTTTTCGAAAATACACAAGTCGCTAAGGTTAAAATTACACATCGGTTAAACGCCTTCTCATTTTTAGACCAATACGGGCACCCCATAAGTGACATTTCGTTACGTGGTAAAGTCCATGTGGCCAATTTCTTTTTTAGTCGGTGCACGAATATTTGTCCCAACATGATCAATCAAATGCGGGTGATCGAATCTGAATTTGGTCAAAATGCTGAGGTTGAAATGGTATCATTTAGTGTGACACCATGGCTTGATTCTGTTAGTGTGCTCAAAAAATATGCGGAAAAAAATAACATCAAAAGTAAACAATGGCACTTACTTACCGGGGATAAAAATGCTATTTACACCTTAGCGCGAAAATCGTATTTTGCCGAAGAAAACCTAGGATTCACTAAAGATAATAGCCAATTTTTACACACTGAACATGTGGTATTAGTCGACAGAACTTTACGAATTCGAGGAATTTACAATGGGAGCTTAGGCCTAGAAATGGAACAATTAGCGAAGGATATTAAATTACTATTAGCCGAAAAATAGGCGAACCAATTGTTCTTAAATAAAATTAATCGGTTATGTAGGTCAAAATAAAAATGGATATAAGCTAATTTTTGTCTGTAATTCTCTCTATGTCCATTGTCCTTGCGCTGATCATGATGTTTTTGATGGCGGGGGTATTTGTGTGGATAGTGAATTTGCGTTCGTATCCAGTTTCATCTTAGCGATTTTCTTGATGGACCAGACGTATAGTACCTCTACTTTCTGTCTTGCCCAAGGAGTTTTTCTCAAAAAAGTCAGGCTGGATTTAATGCTAGGTTCGAACGCAAAACAATTAATTCGAATCTTTTTAGACAAGTCATCCCAGCCATATAAATCGACTAAATCAGTCAAAATTGTTTCGAGCGTTTTTCCATGTAAAGGATCGTTTGATTTTTCTACCATGTTCAAAATTAAGGTAATTTTTTGAAATCTATAGTAGGCATTTTATTTGCTGCAGTCCTTTTAAAGCTTCGATTCAATAATGCTTGGCCGTTGAAAAATCCTCCATTTTGTAAATAAAAATACCCTGATTTTTCTCCTCCCTCATAGTCTTTTCTATAGCCTCTTTTTGCAATATCATCCCCAGTAAATTTTGCCTCCGTTAACTCTGACCATTGTCCGGAAAAGTCACAAACCCATTGATTTGCATAATTAGCCAGTCTAACCATATGGCCAAAATTAGGATTAAAATTTTCAACAAATGAATGAGGTCTTTTATACCAAGTATCAGTTTTTGGGCGCTTGAATGACGCGATGAGCAACCAATCAGTCGAGCTATATTCCTTGAAATAGGCCGTATAAACGGTGGCACCTTGGCCATCAGGCTCCACCGAATTTAAAAACTGATATTTCTTTCCTGCCTCCCAATGGTATTTCAAATAGCTTTGCCCACCGGAACCCTCATTCCCAAATTCCCCAGTATGAACTCCTTGACCCTTTTTTATCAATTTGATTTTTTGATCTTCAGGGATGGAAGCTGGATTATCTGTTTTAAAAGAACTCCACACAGAAAATAAGATGCGTCTCTCCTGCTCAGAATTTACTTGAAAACCAAAATAGCCCTCTGCAAATCCATTGGCCATAAAATAGGAACCTACGGGATCTAAGCCCATAGGAATAGTCACTTCATTATAGAACCATTTTATATTTTTCTCAGTCGGCATTGAATAACTCAAATGTACAGAAGGTCCCCTTCGACCCCAGTAATATCGGTTATCTATATTGTCTTTAACAAAGTTAAATTCCCCTGGTTCTTGAGTTAATAAAGTAAAGGATGCGATCGAAGGAAAAAAATCAGACTCCTTCGAAATGCCTTCTACGTTGATACATTGATAACCGGCCGATAAATTAAATTGGCCTATGAAAATAGGATTTTTTTGTCCAGGAATTATGCGAGTAAGGTACGTTTGCTGTCCTAGTGAAAATGTAATTGAACTTGAAAATTCGCCTGGCAACAAAGAAAAATATAAATCGCATTTTCTGGCTATTTCATTTTTAAAGTAAATGACAAAGGTGCTTTTTTCAGATTTCCAAGGTTGAATTCCTTCTTTTATAATGGCATCTTTAAGGTCTCCTTTCTTGATAAAATAGGCATTTCCCCCTAATGGAATTACGGCAGTGTCGACTTGAATTATTGGGTTATGGCTTGAAATAAAGTGATTTCTGGCGGAGGTCATTAGGGACTGCACTAGCAATAAAATCAGTAACATTTTTCTTCTCATAGGATCAATCAAAACCAAAAGTATCCATTTTTATTTTGATACGAAATCAAAATTGGCAAATTGCGCTACCCGTAAAAATTTCCTATGTTTACGATATAAACCTGTTAACGCCATGAAATCAAAGCAATTATACTTCAGTATGCTCGTCGTAGCGATGTCGCTAGGTACCGCATGGGCTATCCGGGGCCAATTTGGCCATGAACATGGGGCGGCCTGGGCTGGCGGGATTGGATCTTTAGCAACACTTTTAGTGGTGAAAAGAAAAGATTGGCTAGCAAAAGCTTTTTCTGTTGTCTTGGCCGGTGCCTTAGGTTGGGGTTTAGGTGGCATGATGAGTTATGGTTTGGTCGTAGGCTATGGCCGAGGGAATGATTGGCCCAATGTGTTTTATGGTTTATCCATGTTATTTGTCATCGGAGGTTTATATGGTTTTTTAGGGGGAGGATTATTTGGTTTAGGACTTTCCAATACGATTAAAAAGCCAGTTAAATGGCCAAAATTGATTTTGGAAATGGCCATTGGCGGAATTATTTTTTATTTTTTCTTCATCGAGCAATTTGGTTGGAATATGACCCCTCCGCGTTCAGAGGTTTGGGCAGTTTGTTTAGGGATGGCAGTTGCACTGACTTGGAATATGGTTCGGGGCAAAAAAAAATCGGCGCTACGGGTCGCCATATTTTCTGGATTGGGCGGTGGTTTTGGATTTGCCTTTGGCAACTTTCTCCAAGTATTAGGTCAAAGCTCTGAGATTCATTTTAATTTTTGGAATGTCATGGAATATTCATTAGGGTTTTTCGGGGGACTTGGTTTAGCTTATGGAACGCTGACAGGCGACTGGGGGAAGGAGAAGCCGGCTCCAACAAAAAATCACATATTCCCAATGATCATTTTGGTGCTCGCTATTCCTGTGATTATGTGGCAACAAAATTTTGAATGGGAGCGAATTCAGTCCACCTTTGTGGCACTTTTGCCCACAGATGATGATGCTTTTTACCGAGGGGTCCAATGGGGTTCTGTCCTATTAATTATCATCGTAGGGGCCTATTGGATTTTTAAATTTAAGAAATTAGAAACCTTAGATTACCGAGAAATAAAAACCTTTTTCTTTGGACATTGGGCACTATATATCGCTTTGAGTTTCCTAATTACAGGGGCATTTATTAGCACCTATCGAATTGAACAGTATTTATATCTTGCCAATTTTGCGGTCATATTTTTTCTGATAGATCGCACAGAACCCGAAATAAATCCTCGCACATTAGGATTAGCGACTGGAGTTAAAAACGCAGTCATTCTTCTTGTCATTATTGGAATTCTCGCTGCCATCGCCGTAAATTCTCACGGAGAAATGAAGGGGGCAAAAAAGAGGTTTGGGGCGGAAGCTGTGGCAGTGGATACGATAAAAACAGATACCGTAAAAAATAAATGATGCGCTATAAGATCCTGTTAAGTTTTTTCCTTTTGGGCTTTTCTGTTCAAGCACAAATTTTTCCCGAAAACGCCAAGCGCGTGCTTTTTATTGGGAATAGCATTACCTATGCGGGGAGGTATGTGCAGATTATTGAGGCATACCAACGAGCAAAATATCCAGGTCAAGAAATTGAAATTTTTAATTTGGGTTTACCTAGTGAAACGGTATCAGGATTATCGGAGGAAGGACACGCCGGTGGGCGTTTTCCTAGGCCTGATTTACATGAGCGATTGGCCCGAGTGTTGGAACAAATAAAACCAGACCTCGTTTTTGCGACCTATGGGATGAATGACGGAATTTATCTTCCTTTGGAAGAAACTAGATTTCAAAAATTTAAAGATGGAATCATCTGGTTGCACGACCAAGTAATATCCTCCGGCGCCAAAATTATTCACATCACTCCTTCCCTGTATGAAGAAAAAATAAATGAAAACATTGGGTATGGGAAGGTCTTGGACGAGTATTCACTTTGGTTAGTCGACCAAAAAAATTGGCAAGTAATTGACACCCATCGTGCACTTCAAAAATATTTAAGTAAGGAATTAAAAATGGATGTTAATTTTCGAATTTCTAAAGATGGCGTACACCCTGGCGATCAAGGTCACTGGGTTATGGCCAAAGAAATCTTAAGATATTTGGGGGCAAAAAAATTAGGTCAAATTAATTCCGTGGACGAAATGCTTGATCCCATGAAAGACTCAAAGGTATTTTTTGACCTGATCGTCCAGCGCCATACTATTTTAAAAGATGCTTGGCTCACAAAAATAGGTCATAAAAGACCTGAAATGAAAAAGGGCTTACCGATGAATGAAGCGAATTTGCAAGCGGCTGATTTCATGAAAAAAATAAAAGAATTTACTCCTTAAACCTATACGGATGAAAAGATGGTTGATCAGTGCTATTGTAGCCATTGTATTTTGTAATGGGCAGTTTTCATTGAACGCTCAAAATAAGACTAGCTGGCCCAAAGGAAAAAAGATGGCTTTGAGTTTGACATTCGATGATGGCCGAGCTAGTCAAGTGAATGGAGGTACGGCACTTTTAGATAAATACGGAGTTAAGGTGACTTTATATGTTATGCCGAATGCGATTGAAAAAAACGTAGTACTTTGGAAAAAGGCTGCGGAGAATGGACATGAAATTGGGAACCATTCCAGCTTACACCCATGTTCTGGGAATTTCGCTTGGTCCAGAAACAAAGCCCTAGAGGAGTATACCTTAGAAAAGATGCAAAAAGAACTGTTGGAGTCCAATGAGCAATTGCATCAGATGATTGGCATCAAACCGGAATCTTTTGCCTATCCCTGTGGGCAGAAGTTTGTGGGCAATGATGCAAAAACACAAAGTTATGTTCCTCTAGTGTACCAATTATTCAGCTCGGGTCGTGGCTGGCGCGATGAAGCACCCAATGACCCCGCGTATTTAAACATGGCCCAATTGACCGGCGTTGAAATGGATGGTAAGAATTTTGATGAGATTATGCCGATGATCAAAGATGCTACCGAAAAAGGGTATTGGCTCGTTTTAGCCGGACATGAAATGGGTAAGGGCGGGAATCAAACAACGAGATTAAGCATGTTGGAAGATCTGATACGCTATGCGCAAGATCCCCAACATGGCATCTGGATTGCTCCGGTTCGGGAGGTAGTCCATTATTTGAAGCATTAGTTATTTTTTCTCTATGGAGAACATGTCTCTTACGACTCCATCAGCGCAAATCCATTGTGCATTTAACTTTTTGTTGACCACATCGATCAACATAGAACCTCCTTCAGTCACGTTCGAGTAAACCGAAGATTTCAATGGATAATCTTTTTGTTTGCCCCCTAATTGGCCCCCTGAACCATTAACAATATAAATGGTGCCTTGGCTTTCTCCTTTATTGATCACGTAGGTGTTGGGAGCGACTTCGTTGGCTTTTTTATGAATCGCAGGGTCGTAAGTGGCACTTTTGCCTGTATGTCCAACCATAGGTGGGTTCCTTTCGTAGCCATGGCTGTGGCCACAGATCACTAAATCAACTTTATATTTTTCTAAAATGGGTGTGATATTTTCACGGACTTTATACATCCAAATTTCGGTATCTGAATCATGAGACGCTTTTGAATAGGGAGGCTTATGCCAGTAAACGATTGTCCATGGTAATTTATTCGCTTCTAGATCTTTTTTTAGCCAGGTTGCTTGTTTGCCATTTTCGTTATATAAAAAGCTGCTATCAGGCTCCATCGCTTCGCTGTCGAGGGAAATTAAATGTACATTTCCATAATTGAAGGAATAAAAAGATTCTGTCCCAGAAGGCAATCCCCCATTTTCACCTTTGGTTGGCATGGTGAAAATTTTAAAATAGGGGGGCAAAGTTGGGTCATGTTTTCCAGCATAATCATGGTTACCTGGAGATGGCCAAACAGGTAAATTTTTAAAGAAAGTATCTTGATATACTCGGAATACATGATTTTGGTATTCTTCTTCTTTTCCATTGGTGTAGGCATTGTCGCCCATCCAAATCCAAGCATCGGGCTTATGCGTTTTTGTTGCATTAAACATGGCATCGCGTACATCCGCTTGATTTTTCGAACTATTTCCAAAGTCACCTAGGGCCCAAATGCGGACGGGTTTTATAGATCCAGCCTTAGGTACGGTATTAAAATAATAGGTTTCGTCACCTCCCACTTTCGTCCCAGCAGAAATGATGGCATAGTAATATTTTTTTCCTGGGCTTAAGTTTTTGATTTCCACTTCATGTTCCGTAAGTAAGTGGGCATCAGATACAGATTGGGTTAATTGGCTTGGGCTATTCCCATAAACCACTTGGCTGTTGGCCGCTAGGTCAGTGCGCCAACGAACCACTCCCGAAGTAGGAGTAAAGTTTTGTAGGTAGGGTCCGCGAATGACTTTGATGTCTTGAGCTTGACAAAAAAATGTAATGAGAAGAAATAAGGCTGTAAAATGTTTCATATTAAAAGGAATAAATGGGTGTATTCGAACTATTTTGTTCAAAATTACACAACTATTTTTTGGTTTATTTATTTTCAGATTAACTTACCTTAAATTCTTTTGAGTATTGCAGGGGAGTTTTCCCCGTAATCTTCTTGAATGCATTATTGAAATTTGGAAAATTGTTGAATCCCGCCTCATAGCATATTTGGGTTACTTGGTATTGATTTTCCTTAATCAATTTACAGGCATACTCAACTCGAATTTCATTCAAGAAATGGGAAAAGTGTTTCCGAGTTCTATTCTTAAAATACCGACAAAATGAATTTGAACTTAAGTTGGCCACCTGGGCGATTTCTTCTATAGTAATTTTGCGTTTAAAATGTTTGGCGGAAAAATTATAGATCGAATTTAATCTAGCCGTTTCTTTGTCGCTTGGATTATGTGCTAAAATCCGAGTGGCTAACAATTCAATTTCTGGACTTTGAGAAAGTGGATCGAGTAATTTAAGCAGCTCGAGAATAAGGTTACTTTTGGTATCCTCTAGCATATGAAGCATTTGCTTGACAACTGCGACTTTGGTTTTGCCTGTAATTCGGAGACCAAGTTTTGATTTTTCAAGCAATTGCTTGATATATCTATTTTCAACAAGTTCAAAAAAAACTGGGCCAAAAATGGCCGGATCAAAGTGAATTACAACCGCCGACACCCCTAAATCGGGATTTCCCTGAAAATAAATATTATCACTTCTCAAATAATGTGGGCAATTTGACCCGATTAAAAGCAAATCCCCATCTTGAAAACGCTGGATGCTATCTCCGACAAACTGAGTTCCTGTTCCTTTATCAATAAATAATAGTTCTATTTCAGGATGGTAATGGTATTGATTATAAAAATAACTAACATTGTCACGTCGAATGCTAAAAGAGCGAAGAGATTGTGGAGAAACTTTTAATAGGTGAGCCTTCATAAATTTAATTATTTCACGGAATTTGACAAAGTTCTTTTGCGAATTTGAATATTTATGCCAAAATAATTTATTTATTTGATTTTTTCATTTAATTATGGCGTTATTTAAATTCATTTTTTTGTAAACAAAATTCTATTTTTTTACAATTAATCATCAGTGTTTTTTTACTTCTAAATTTATCAAGTATGAATTTACATTTTCCACTACAAATGCTTCGGCATTTGGTACTCTCAGCCTTTGTATTTGCGTTAAGCATTTCGACAATGGTTGCGCAAACAAGAACCATCACTGGTAAAATTACCGCAAGTTCAGATGGTTCTGGGATTCCAGGCGTTAACATTCAAGTTAAAGGAACTCAAAAGGGAACAAGCAGTAATTCGAATGGATCCTATTCATTAGAAGTTTCTGGCTCAAGTCCTGTTTTATCGATTACATCGATTGGTTTTGATGCGCAAGAAATTAAGGTGGGCAACAGAAACGTTGTAGATGTCGTCATGAGCTCAAGCACGCAGGAACTTAACGAGGTGGTTGTTACAGCCTTAGGAATTAAGCGTGAAGAGAAATCTTTGGGTTATTCGGTAGGTAAAGTATCAGGGAAGGATTTAAACCGGGTTGTTACTGAAAACGTGTTGAATGGGCTTTCTGGAAAATTAGCCGGGGTTAGTATCAATGCAACGGGTGCGACGGGTTCTTCTGTGAGTATGATTATTCGGGGTGCAAAGTCATTAAGCAATGACAATCAGCCATTATTCGTTATTGACGGTGTGCCGGTCATTAATACGTTGAATAACGTAGGCCAAGTGGGTAATGATAACCGTGTGGATTATGGCAATGCCATTTCGGATATTAATCCGGATAACATAGAAAGTGTTTCCGTTTTAAAAGGACCTAGTGCTGCCGCGCTTTATGGATCTAGAGCGGGAAATGGGGTGGTTTTGATCACAACAAAAACGGGTGCGAAATCAAATAAAATGACGATTAATGTAAATTCAAATACCGTATTTGACAATCCTTTCAAGTATTTGAATATGCATTCGAAATTTGCAACGGGTGTATTACCTTTTACACCGGACAATAATCCTTATCCTGGTGGAACACTGTACATTGACG
>Ga0209829_10003227_pt1 | contig 11968 bp, 7 predicted proteins | sample C_140205_EF_Meta_FD_187311 | JGI IMG/M metagenome (GOLD analysis project Ga0209829, IMG submission 187311) | Freshwater microbial communities from Lake Croche, Canada to study carbon cycling - C_140205_EF_MetaG (SPAdes) (version 2) | ecosystem: Environmental > Aquatic > Freshwater > Lake...
GCCCGGCAGGAAGGGCATGACGACGAGGCCCGTCTCGCAGAGGATGATCGCGAACAGGAGGACGTAGGTCCACGGCCCCCAGGCTTCGAGGAGGGCATGGAGATGGTCGTCGACGTGGAGAAAGACGTCGAGGATCGACTTGATCGCGTCCATTCGCGTTGGTTCTCAAGCTACAGGGATGACACCCATCAGCCGGGGCCGGGCTTCTTTTTCTTCCAGGTCTTCTTCTTGGGAAAAGGTTTCTTCCCCCACGGGGCACGCGGCGGGCCATCCCCACCTCCCGCCACCGGGCCGAACTTCCGCACCGGCTTTCCCGGCGGGCGGGGGCCATCGTCGCCACCGGCGTATCCACCGGCAGGCGGGCCATCGCCACCACGCGGCGGATAGGGGCCACCGGGGCCCGGCTTTTGGCCGTAGGGGCGCTTCGCATACGGCCGCTTGCCAGCAGGGCCATTGCCAGCAGGGCCATTGCCGAAGGGGCGCCCCGGCGGGGGACGGTGCGACGGAGCGTCGAGCGACTCCTCGTGGTCGTTGAGCGGGGGCACCGGCGCGTAACAGACGACCAGCGCGGCCGCGATCGCCTCGGGCGTATGCCCTTCCTTGACGAGTTGCTCGACGACCGGCGACGACGCCGGCCCGCCCACCACCGAAAGCGCCTCGCGGACCCGATCGATCACCCCGGCCGTTCGCTTGGCCGCGACGTCTCTGACGGATGGCACCGGCTCGCGGCGGATGCGGAGCCCGAGGGCCCGCTCGATCTGCCCGAGCCGGAATCCGGCACCGCCGGAGACGAGCGTCACAGCCATGCCGTTGCGGCCGGCGCGCCCCGTTCGCCCGATGCGGTGGAGATAATCCTCGGCATCGATGGGAAGGTCGTAATTGACGACGAGGGCGAGGTCTTGAACGTCGATCCCGCGGGCGGCGACGTCGGTGGCCACGAGCCAGCGGAAGGCCCCGCGCTTGAAGCCCTCCATGACCCGCGTCCGCTGGGGCTGGGCCATGCCACCGTGGAGCCGCTCGGCGGCACAGCCCCGGTCGAGGAGCCAGTCGGCGAGTTCGTCGACCATCCGCTGAGTGTTGCAGAAGACGAGGCCACTGCGCGGATCGTGGAAATCGATGAGGCGGCCGAGCGCGGCCGACTTGGCGTGGTGGCGGACCTCGTGGAACACCTGATCGACCGCTGGCGGACCGGCATCACGGGCCCGGTCAACGCGGATCTCGCGAGGGGAGCGGGCGTGATGCTCGACGAGCCCGCGGATCGCCGGCGGGAAGGTAGCGGAGAAGAACACCGTTTGGCGCTCGGGCGAGGCCGCCGCCAGGAGCTTCTCGAGATCCTCGCTGAAGCCCATGTCGAGCATCCGATCGGCCTCGTCGAGGACGAGGACCTTGATCGCGGAGAGATCGAGGCTGCCGCGACCGAGGAGATCGACGAGCCTCCCCGGCGTGCCGACGACGATCTGGGCGCCCCGCCCCAGATCGGCGAACTGCCGCTCGTAGGAGGCCCCGCCGTAGACCGTCACGGTGCGAACCCCCTTCTTGAAGGAAGAGAGCTTCTCCGCCTCCGCCGCGACCTGCGTCGCCAGTTCCCGCGTCGGGACGAGGATCAACACCTGGGTCTTCTTCGAAGTGGGATCGACCCGCTCGATCGCCGGCATGCAGAACGCCGCCGTTTTCCCGGAGCCAGTTTGCGACTGGCCGACGACGTCGGAGCCACTCAGCAGCGCGGGGATGGCGCGGGCCTGAATCGGGGAGGGGGTGAGCCAGCCGAGCTTCTCGGCCGCGCGGACGAGCTCCGAAGAGAGGCCGAGCGACGCGAAAGTCACGGCCGCAGCGCCGTCCGCGGCGACGGGGGGATCGATGGTCAAGAGGCGGGCCGTTCGTTGATGGGCAGAGCCGTGGTCGGCGGGCGGGGCCGTGGTCGGTGTGATTGCAGGCGGGAGGACGAGTGTACCAGCGATCGCACCGCTCCGCTCATCCGGCTGCGTGGAGGATCACGAGGCCGATCCCCAGAAACGCACTCACGCCCAGCGCCGACACCAGCGCCCCCGGCCAGGTAGGGCGCCAGGGATAGGCCACGGCCATCATCAGGGGGACAACCCGGAGAAGGAGATGATCCCCCGTCCAGCCAACCGGCTTGACCAGCCCAAGGATGAATCCGGCGAGGGTCTGTGGGCTCGCGCCGGTGAGCCCCACGAGGGCCACAAAGCCGAGGAGCGCCATGGCAACGACCCCCATTCCCCCCCACTGGCCCCCCACGAGCCGGTCGACCCCCAGGCCAACCCCCGCCAACAGCGGCACCGCCAGCGCCAAGCCCGCGATCTCGGCGGGGCGGTCCCAGAGCCCAGACAGGAGCCAGCCCCAAGCCGCAAGCGCCACGGCCAGCAGCACCCCATCGGGGCCCCAGTGCCGCCCGGTGGACGGTGGCAGGCTGAGAGGAGCAGAAGGGCGATCGACCGTCGGCACGCTCGGAGCCCCGCAGGCAGGGTAGTAAAACGAGGGTCTTAGTCTACCAGTCGATAGGCTTGCGAGGCTGCCCACTTGCGGGGCACCGATTGCCTTTCAAGGAGCAGTCGGGGCCGGAAAGCTCCATCGCGTGGAATAGTTTTTTACGAGAAACGGTCACCATTGCGTTCCGAGAACATCCCCTCTCCCCCGGCGCGGGGTTTGCAGGGATGATTGACCAGTGGGTGGACGTCGTTCCGGCCGCCGCTGGCGGCGCGGTCCTCGATGGCGCCCCTCCCGGCCTATCCCTCTGTGCCCCTCCCTGCCTGTTCCCTTCTCCTCATTTGGAACCAGCCCGTGCCAGACGATGACCTCCTCCGCCGCGATGTGCGGCTCCTCGATTCCCTCCTCGGACAGGTGATCGTCGATCAGGCAGGGGAGGATGTCGCCCGGCTGGTGCAGTGGATCCGGACGCTCGCCCACGACCGCCGGGCCGGCAAGCAGGGAGCCGAGGCGGCGCTCGCCGAATGCATCGAGGGGCTCGACGTCGTCCGGGCCCGGCTCGTGTCCGAGGCGTTCTCAATCTATTTCGATCTCGCCAACATCGCCGAGGACCGGCAGCGCGTTCGGGTCCTGCGGGAACGGGAACGCGATCGCTACCCGGAAGCGCCGGCTGAATCCCCGGCCGCGGCGATCGGCGAGCTGAAGTCGCTCGGCTTCCGCGCCGCCGACGTCGCCGCCGCGCTCGAGCGGCTCTCGGTGGAGCTCGTCTTCACCGCCCACCCCAGCGAGGCGAAGCGACGCTCGATCCGCTCGAAGCTGCGGCGGATGCGCCACGCTCTCCAGGAGCTTGATCGGGCCGATCTCCTCCCCCGCGAACGCTCGCGGATCGAGGCCGATGTCCGCGGCGAGCTGGCGGTCCTCTGGCAGACCGCCTTTCTCCGGCCGACGCGGCCGAGTGTCCTCGACGAGGTCGAGCGCGGGCTGTCGCTCATGCCGCGGCTCTGGGAGGCGGTGCCGGGGGTCTACGAATCGCTCCGCCGCGGCCTCGCCGAATGGTATCCGGGGGAGCTCGACGACGTGCCGGCCTTCCTCTCCTTCGGGTCGTGGATGGGGGGAGACCGCGACGGCAATCCCTACGTGACCGCCGACATCACCAGCCAGACGCTCCACCGGCTCCGCGAGGAGGCGATCGACCGCCACCTCGAGCAGTGCGAGCGGCTCCACGATCTCCTCACGGTGTCAGACGAATTGACCGCTGGCTCGCGCGTGCTCGCGGCCAAGCTCGACGCGCTTGCCGCCGCTCACGAGGGGCTTGACGAAGTTCTGCGCCCCCTTGCCCCGCATGAGACGTTTCGTCGCTGGATCCGGATGATCCGCTTCCGGCTCGAAGCCTCGCGGCGGCTGCGGCTCGACGGCGGCCCGGTGCCGGGGGCGTACCCATCGCACGCCGCTTTCATCGCCGACGCCGAAGCTCTCCTCGCCGCCCTCGAGGCCGACCGGCTCCTCCCCGACGACTCCCTCCCCCGCCGCTGGGTCGATCTTGTCCGCACCTTCGGCCTCCACATGGGCCGGCTCGACGTCCGCCAGGACGCCCGGGCCTACGAGGGGATCATGGGGCAGATCCTCGCCGCCGCCGGCGTCTGTAGCGCGGGGGCCTATGAGGCCGCCGATGCCGAGGAGCGGCTGGCGCTGCTCTCGGCATCGCTCGGCACCTCGGATGATATTCCCCCACAGAGCCTCGACCCCCTTACGATCGACACCCTCGCGCTTTTTGAGCTGCTCCACCGGGCCGTCGTCCGGTTCGGCCCGGAGTGCCTCGGGGGGGCGATCATCAGCCTCACCAGGGCTCCAGCCGACGTCCTCTCCGTGCTCTGGCTGTGGCGCTGGGCCCAGGGGAGGGCGCAGGCCCGCGGCGAGGACGTGGCCGCGTCCGACATCGCCATCGTGCCGCTGCTTGAGAAGATCCACGACCTCGCCCACGGCCACGAAACCCTCACCCAGATCCTCGATCAAAACGACTACGCCGCGCATCTGGCCGGCCGGGGCAACCGGCAGATTGTCATGGTCGGCTACTCCGACAGCACGAAAGACGGTGGTTACCTGGCCGCCTGTTGGGGCCTGCAGGCAGCGCAGGAAAGGCTCCACGAAGCGGCCGCAGCGAGGAACGTGAAGATCACCTTCTTCCATGGCCGCGGCGGCTCGCTCGGCCGCGGCGGTGGCCCGGCGGCGCGCGGGATCCTCTCGCTCCCCTCGGAATCGCTCGACGGCAGCCTCCGGCTCACCGAGCAGGGGGAGGTGCTCGCGGAGCGTTATGACGACCCCCAGATCGCCGGGCGCCACCTCGAACAGGTCACTTGGGCGACGCTCATCGCCTCGACGACCCGGCGGACGACGCCGCGGCCAGAGTGGACCGAGCTGCTGGAGAAGATGGCAGCGCGGTCGTACTCGATCTACCGGGAGCTCGTCGATCAGCCGGGCTTCATCGGCTACTTCGAGCAGACGACGCCGATCGAGGAGATCGAGAATCTTCCCATCGGCTCGCGGCCATCGCGGCGGCGCGGCGACGCGGGCCGGTCGCTCGATGATCTGCGGGCGATTCCCTGGGTGTTCGCCTGGACGCAGAGCCGCTGCATGATCCCCGCCTGGTACGGCCTGGGAACGGCCCTGACGGAAGTCAAATACGACGATCGCCACGGCTGGCAGCGGATCCACGACATGTACCGGCAGTGGCCCTTCTTCCAGGCGACGATCGACAACGCCACCCTGGCGCTGGCCAAGGCCGACATGGCGATCGCGCAGCGCTACTCCGAGCTCACCGACGACGTCGATGTCCGCCGAAGGATCTGGCAACGGATCGCGGCCGAACGCGACCGGGCCCGGCAGGGGATCCTCGACATCGTCGGCGGCGGCGAGCTCCTGGCGACGACGCCGTGGTTTCGCCGGTCGATCGAGATGCGCAACCCCTTCGTCGATCCGTTGAATCTGATCCAGATCGAGTTCATGCGCCGCCGCCGCGCCGCCCCGCCTGCTCCGGGAGAGGACGAGCCGCGTGGACTTCTGCGCCTCTGCGTCCAGGGGATTGCGGCCGGAATGCGGACCACCGGATAGCCCCTCGGCCGGGCTTCGGCCGACGCTCTTCCCCGGCTCCGCCTCGCGCGTTCTCCCGTGGCGGTATGATCGGCGGCGATCAAAAGCCTGCCCGCTTTATCCGGCGCAGCGTCGCCCCACGGAGGTCTCATGTCGCAGGTCAAGCATTTCGGCGTCTTCGCCTTCAAGCCGGGGATTACCCCCGCCCAGATCGACCACTGCTTCGCCGAGATGCGGGGGATGGTGGGGAGGATCCCCGGGCTCCTCGACATGAGCCACGGCGCGTACGATAGCCCCGAGGGGCTCGACAACGGCTTCACTCACGGCTTCATCATGACCTTTGACAGCGCCGCCGCCCGCGACACCTATCTCCCCCACCCGGAGCACGAGCGCGTCAAGGCGATCGTCGTCCCCTGCCTCGAGCGCGTCGTCGTCTTTGACTTCGCCGTTCGCCCGGCTTTCCGGCAGACCGTCTGACCTCACGGGGTGCCGTCGAGCCGCTTGGCCGCCGTGAACAGCGAGAAGCCGAGGAGCACGGCCAGGAGGAGGATCGTCCCGCCGATCAGCCAGGGATCGCCCAGCAGCCGGGCGAGCCAGGGCCGCTCGACCTCCTCGACGGCGACCTCCTCGGCCGCGCCGAGAGCTCCCTCCAGGGGCACCTTCCCGGCGGCGAGGGCGGCGTCGATCGCCACCGTGTCGTACTGCGGCGCCGCGAAGGGACCATCCTCAACGCTGCCGGCGCCATAGGCCAGCCGGTAGGCCTTCCCCGGCCGAGCGAGAAACACCGCCTCGTAGGCCGGGCCGAGAGCCGTCACGCCGGTGATGTCGAGCGGTGGGCTGTCGGCGTTGTCGATCACGATCTCGTAGTCGGCGTAGCGAGACTCCGGGATCGTGATGGCCAGCGCCTCGGAACTGATGCCGCGGAGATCGATGCGGTGGACACGGGCCGCCCCGAGGATCTGCGGTGGACGTGCGCCGGTGTCACGACTCCTCGTCGCGGGCTGCGGAGCTTCCACCCGGGCAGGCCGGCCGAAGTTGCGGTCAGCAACGGAGAGCCGCAGGGCGGTGATCGGTGCCCGATCGCTCTTCACCCGCACCCGCGTCCGCTTCTCCTTTGGTTCCTGCTCGACGCGGAACTCTGCGATCGGCATCTCGATGCCGTCGGCAGCTTTGATCTCGGCCGCGTCGTCGACGTGCCAGGCCTGGATCGAGTCGATCCGAAACGGCTGACGCTCGACGATGGTCTTCTCCTTCCGACTCGTCTCGGCAGTTCCCTCGAGGGTCCGAACGACCTCGGAGAGGGTCGACTGCTGCTCGATCGTCGGCTCGTCGACGGTGATTCTCCAGGTGCCGCCGGCGGGGGCCCGCTGCGCCTTCGGCCAGGTGACGTCGAGTTGACGCGTATCCATGTACTGCGAATAGTCGAAGAGGAGGGTGTTGTCGCCGATCGGCTTCCAGGCGCCGGCCTCGTCGAGGCGATGCACTTGAACGCGCTGCTCAAAGTTGCGAAGCGGCGTCTCGATCCGGAATCCGTCGATCGAAACGGGGTGCTTCTCAAGGTCGATCGTGAGCTCGATCTCGAGGCCGCCGCCGGGGAGCGGCTTCAGCCGCGGTTGCTGAACAGGAAACGATCGCCGCACGCTCCGCATCTTCACAACGCTCGCCCGACGGAGAATCCGCGACACCTCCTGCCCAGCGCCGTCGATGACACGGAGGTCGGGAAAGCCGGTTTCGGTCACCGCCGCCACCTCCGCATCGAGTCCGACGGCGACGAGCTCCTCGCCGGCGGAGGCCTCAACGGCGATCGGGCGCCGATAGCGGAGCTGATCGACCGGGGCGGCGTGGGCGTGGTGCACGCCGACGGCGGCGACGACCACGCTGAGGAGGCGGAAACGAGGGAAATGGCGGGTCATGCGTCGTTCTCCGTGTTGTGGTGGTCGTCGGTGATTGGAACGGAGCCTTCTGCTGCAGACGGCGCCGGCTCAACCGCAAACGTCTCGCGGAAGCGGAGGTAGAGAAAGGAGCCGAGGAGGAGGAGGACTCCCAGAATCAGGAAAGCGACGATCCGGTAGAAGGAATCGAGGGTGTCGAGGTCGCTGGTGAACACCTTGACCGCCACGATTCCAAACAGGGCGAGGCCACAGTAGCGGAGGGCCGTCAGGCGGTAACGGATGCCGGTGATGAGGAAGGCCAGGGCGAACAGGGCCCAGGTGATCGAGACGCCACCGGCCCGGAGGCCGGGAGCGAAGGTGGTCAGGTAGGAATTGACCTCGAGGGTGCTCCAGGCAAGGAGCGTGGCAACGGCGGCGACAGCCGATGCCTGCTGGAGGGTGGCCAGTGGCTTGCGGGTGGTGGCCAGGGCGGTGATCGCCACGAGGAAACCGGTCACCGCGCCAAAATCGACCAGCCGCATCAGGGCATCGTGACCGGACCAGGCGCCGGCGTAGACGAAATCCGGCTGGAGCCCCCACGACCATAGATCCCACAGGCAGAGCTTGAGAAGGACGGCAGCGACCGCGGCAACGAAGAGGGGAATGCCAATCTCTTCCCTCCAGACGCGGATGCGGCTGAAGAGGAACATCGCCGCGCCGATCCAGAGGATCGTGAGCATCGGGAGCCGCAGCGGCATGTGGAGGAAGCCGACGGTCCGGTCGACCTCGAGGTGGAAGTAGACAACCGCCATGGCGACGATTCCCGCCACCGCGACCTCGGCAAACGAGGGGAGCGGAACAGCCCCGATGTCGTTGCCCGGAGCGATCGGCAGCTCGCCCTCGGCCGCGCCGGTCGCCTCGGCGGCGGCCGCCCGCCGGAAGAACCAGGCCGCCATGCCAAGACTGGCGATCGGGATCCCGAAGGAGATGAGCCGGGCGAGGAGGGTGACGGTGAACTCGCCCAGCGGCAGGTCATCGACCGCGCTGCCGGGGCGGAACGTTTCCCTGAGATCGAGGACGAAGAACCGGCAGAGGACGAGCCCCAAGACAGCGCTGGCGGCGAGTCGCAGGAACCGGCTCCCGAGCCGTTCGGCCATCCACAGCATGATCACCGCCTGGATCGCCCAGCTCGCGGTCACCCACTGACGGGAGAGGACCAGCGGCATCGTGATCGTGACGAAGAACGACGCCAGGCCGAGGAAGGAGACGATGAGCTCGCGGTCGATCAAGCGGCGTTGGAGCACGATCCAGACATGGGCGGCGTAGAAGGCCGCCATCGACACCGCAAGCAGCGCGACCGGCTGACGGCCGTAAGCCTCCCCGTAGGCCCGGTCGATCATCCCACTGCCGACGGTGAAGAAGACCGCGGCATTGAGCATCAGCGCGATGAGGTCGAAGAGATCGGACTTCACCCCACGGACGATCTTGAACAGGAACGTGGCGGTCGAGAAGAGGAGGAAGTAGCCGACGAGGAAGGGAAACACGGTCCAGAACTGGTCCGGGGTATAGAGCTCAGGCCGTTGAATGGCCGGGATGACGAGCCCCCAGGTGCCGACGAAGGCGAGCATGTTGACCAGCGGCCAGTTCTTCCGGAAGCAGAGGCCGAGGACGCCACAGCTAAGAACGATGAGATAGGTGAACAGCGGCGTGAGGCTCGTCGGGGTCGAATCGAGCATGAACGGCGTGGCGTAGCCGCCGATGATTCCGAGGACGGCGACGAGCATCGAGTCGAAGGCGACGGCGATCCCGCCGGCAAGCACCGTGACCAGCACCATCAGGGCGAAGGCTGGAACCTCATCGATCAGGCCGAACATCTGATGCGCGGCGAAGACCGCAAAATAGAGGGCCGCCAGCCCCCCTCCCATCAACCCCTGGCCGAGCGCGTGGTAGCGGCGGCCGAGGAGGCGGGTGCCACCGACGAGCATCGCCAGGCCGGTGATCACGGTCAGCCCAACGCGGGCCGACGGGTTCAGTAAGCCCTTGTCGATCGAATACTTGAGAAAGAAGCCGATCCCGAAGAGGAGCGTGATCACGCCGATTCGCAGGAGCCACTGGCTGGCGACGGCGAACTCCGGCGACACCCCCTTCGGCACATGCTCCTCGCCAACGATGATCCAATTCCAGATTTTCCCGAGGGTCTCCTCGGCAGCCTTTTCGAACGCGCTCGGCTGCCGCGGCGGCCGCGGGGTCGATGGCTGGCGGGGCAGAGGCGCCGGACGCCCCCCATTGGCGAACCGATCGTTGGCGGCGAGCCGTTCGGCCGGAGTCGTTCCCGCGCGGTCCGGAAGAGGCGGCGGCGGCTGCCGGAGTTTTTCTCCGAAGGTCTCTGCGGCCGATCGCGGCGCCGGGCTGGGGGGAAGCGTTGGGTCGAGGGTCGATTCCGCCGCCCCCCTGTCGGCGGCGATGGCGGGCGGAAGGAGATCGGCGGAGCGTGCGGCGGCGCTCGGGGCAGAAGCGGCGGCCGGGCGGCGGAAGTCTTCGAGGTCATCAAGCCGCTTGGTCAAGCGGCGAAAGCCGGCCTCCTGCTCCCGAGCGAGGCTCCAGACCGCGAACAAGGTCACGATCGGCGCGAGGAGGACTCCAAGAAGAAGAATGCCACCGAGAAAAAAAAGGAATTCCATCGCAATCTCCCCACGCCTGGGATTTCCGGCACCGAGAGCCAAGGCGAGATCCCGGAACAGCTGTCACTTGGATCGTTTCTACCAATGAATCCAACGCCTCCCGGCCGATCCGGACGCCTGCCGCCGACTGGGCGGTGATGCTACGCTTGCAGGGGCTTCCAACGCCCCTCGGCCCCTTCGCCATCCCTGCCCACGGCCCTCCCCCGCTATGAGCCTACCCACTCTCCGCGCCTCCGAGCACCTCCACGACGTCAAGTACGAGATCCGCGGGGCGCTCGCGCGCCGAGCCGAGCAGCTCGAACGGGCCGGGCACGAGATCGTCAAGCTGAATATCGGCAACCCCGGCGCCTTCGGCTTTCGAATGCCCGAATCGATGCGCCGGGCGATCGTTGAGAATCTCCACCAAGCCGACCCCTACTCGCATCAGAAGGGGATCTTCCCGGCCCGCGAAGCGGTCGTCATGCAGCAGCAGACGCGCGGCGTGATGGATGTCACGGTCGACGAGGTGTTCATCGGCAATGGTGTCTCCGAGCTGATCATGATCGCCATGCGAGCCCTGTTGAACCCGGGCGACGAGGTCCTCGTTCCCAGCCCCGATTACCCTCTCTGGACGGCGTCGGTCGTGATCCACGGCGCCAAGGCGGTTCACTATCCCTGCCGGCCGGAGAATGGCTTCGTCCCCGATCCCGCCGAGGTAGCGAAGCTCGTCACCGAACGGACGCGGGCGATTGTCGTGATCAATCCCAACAATCCGACCGGGGCCGTCTACTCACGCGAGGTCCTCGCCGGGCTGGCGGCGATCGCCGAGCAGCATCATCTTGTGGCGTGCACCGACGAGATCTACGACGAAATGCTCTACGGCGATGCGGCGTTTGTGCCGCTGGCGACCCTCGCTCGGCACACGCTCTGCCTCTCCTTCGGCGGGCTTTCGAAGATCTACCGGGCGTGTGGGCTGCGGGTCGGGTGGATGAGCGTGTCGGGGGAGCGCGAGCATGCCCGCGACTACCTCCAGGCGGTCGAGCTCCTGGCGTCGCTGCGCCTCTGCTCGAATGTTCCGGGGCAGTACGCCGTGCAGACGGCGCTCGGTGGCCATCAGTCGATCTTCGACCTCACCCGTCCCGGCGGCCGGCTCCACGCCACCCGCGCGGCGCTCCTCGACGCGGTGAGCAAGAGCCGGTTCCTCGCGCTTCAAGCACCGGAGGGGGCGATGTACGGATTCGTCCGCGTCCGCACCGACTCGCTCGGGGCTGCCGGGGCAGGCTTCTCGGATCAGGCCTTCGCCCTCGATCTCCTCGAGCGGAGGCATGTCCTCGTGGCCCCGGGGTCGAGCTTCAACGTCCCCTACCGCGACCACTTCCGCGTCACGCTCCTCCCCGACGCTGCCCTGATGGCCGATGTCTTCGCCCGGATCGAGAGCCTGCTGGCGGAATACGCCGAGACGTGAAAGCACGACCGATCACAGCGGAGGGCTGACGCGCACGAGGCAGACGCGGCCGTCAAGCTCTGGCACAACCTCAATCCGCACCCCGAGAAACTGCCGGAGAACGTCGATGTGGGTGGTGGCGTGCCGCGACAGCGGCCCGGTGCGAAAGGCTCCTCCCCGCGCACGCCCGCCGACCGCCGGCAGCCAGGCCGAGATCCCCAGCGGCAGAAGGAGCTGATCGGCGAGGTAACAGCCGACCGGGGCCCCACGCGCGAGATGGTCGCGGACCTCCCCGACCAGTTCGTCGGCGACGCGCTCGGCGCTCGTCCCGGTGCGACCGAAGGCCGTGAACCGCTCCGTGAGACCGGTGGCCTCGATCTCCACCTCAACGACATTTCCCGGCCCGTGCGCAACGACGGTGTCGGTCTGCCCGCAATCTGGATCCCAGGAGAGCCGTCCGA
>Ga0209829_10003228_pt1 | contig 11965 bp, 8 predicted proteins | sample C_140205_EF_Meta_FD_187311 | JGI IMG/M metagenome (GOLD analysis project Ga0209829, IMG submission 187311) | Freshwater microbial communities from Lake Croche, Canada to study carbon cycling - C_140205_EF_MetaG (SPAdes) (version 2) | ecosystem: Environmental > Aquatic > Freshwater > Lake...
CCGGTACATCGTTGAGATTATCTGATGTTGAAAGTACTGATAATGTTACAGAAAAAGCTGTCTCGACATATGGCGGACAAATGAGTGATCTTTCAACATACTTTGATACTAAACCTGATCAACGTGATCCTGATGCTACAGCTTTTTACCTTCAGAAATACGGTGCTGATAAATTACAGCGATTAGATGATAACTACCGCACTGGTGACACTACTGCAGCTTCATGGGGTACACTGACATCAGCTGAGCAAGCACAAGGTGCGTATGTAGGTAACAACCTCACTCCTGCGTTCGACGTTGGTATTGGAAGAGGAGATTACCCGCCTCGGACTCTTCTACGTATTACAAATGCTGAAACAGGACAGCCTATCGATGCGGGTGGCGCAAATCCTGATGGTATCTACCGTGTCGGTGATACCGGTAGTTCAGCAAACCTTAGAAAAGTTGGCCGTGATAGCGGCGTCAGTACCGGAGCCTTGGATTTCTATGCTGGCAATAATCCTCAATTAACAAGTTATTATGATAAACTTAATGGTAGCGGTGTTAAGTTGCGTGTTGAAGTCGTTAAATCAAAAGTATAAACATATATGGACTCATCTATAATTACAACTAATTTAGGAAAAATAACACAAGGCGCAGAAGGTGTCGTACCTGGTCTACAAACTATAGTAAACCCGACACCATCAGCTTTAGAACAAACAGTACAATCAAATCCTAGCAAATATGTACCCAACCCACAGGGGGCACAAGTTCTACAAGTAAGGGCGCAAGTACCCTATAGTAATAAACAGTTTATCGCACCTCTTAAATTTTCTTTAAATGTTGAAGGTACGAGTATTATTGTTGATTATCTTGGTAAAAGAATCATCACTGACAATAATGTTCCCTATAGACAAATTGTTTCACTTTCAGCAACACCGCTCGCTAATACAATAATTAATGATCCATCGCTCAATAATCCTGATCGTACTGCAAAAGTCTCATCAACACAAAGCGTGGCAGCGAAGATGTTTAACAGCGGTACAACTGCAGTAACTCAAAGTCTAGGTGGCAGAACAAGTCAATATACTAGTCTCTTACAAAGTGCAGGATCGCAGATTGGCTCACTTGCTTCCGGTAATGTATTTGCTAATGCTGCAGGGCAAGTTTCAAATCTTTTACCACAAGCACAGGTTACACAGTCTTTAGCAAAAATACCTGGTCTAAGTGTTGCAACTAACGCTCTTGGTAATATTCCTGGTACAGCTGATTTTACTAAAGCATTATTTAACCCTGTAGGCGCCACTACAACATTTGTACAAGGTTTATTTGAAGGTTCAAACTTAAACCTACAAGGCGGTCTACCATCACTCGGGTCATTGCAAGAAGTGTTTGGTCTTGCAGCAAGTATTGCAAGCAATGGACCGCCTACAAGCTTGACCGGTATTATAGCTTTAGAAAAACAAGTTAAATCAATTGTATGTAACTTTGTATTACCAATTTTAAAGATACCAAATTTAAAATCTATTCTTAGCTTTAAATTCCATAACCCTCTTGATGATCTTAAGAAGATTGTGACAGAGTTTGAAAATGAAATTTCAAATATTATTAATAGTATTGATATCGTACAAATATTACAGGATTTACTGCCCGATCCACATGCAATTTACGATGCTATTGTCAAGGAAATAACAACTTGCGACACAGCACCGACAAACAAGCAAAATGCTAAAAACGGTAAATAAGGCAGTTAACTTATTTTTTTATTCCCAATAAGTTCAGCCTCAATAGGCTTGGCGTTATCAACGAGCATTTTAAAGATCTCTTCTCTTGTTGCAAGTAGCTTATGATTATTGTTATCCTGCTGAAGTTCTTTTCTCGATGTTATGTCCATCTCTTTAAGCTTGACAGAAGTTGTTGATCTCTTATCTTGAATAGTAAGATGATTGAGAGAATCTATTGCCGAAGAAGCTGCTTTTATTAAACCTGCTAATGCTTCCACGTCTTCAGCATTAGGTGCTGATATAATAAAATCCTTAACAGTAGCTACCATCTCTAGAGCATCCTGAACTAAAGCAGCACCATTTTCAATAGTAAACTTCTCAAGTTCTTCCTTGGTAATAGGATCTCTCTCTTTCTTTACGTTTTTAACTGTAGTGCTAACTGCTTGAAGCTGGTCGAGTAATGTCTCAACTTCGTCGTGTGTTTCATCGTCCATACTGTCTATATACTTATACCCTGTTGATTTTTAATAAAGGTATTATATTATAGCTTTATATGTCCGATCCCAATATTCAATATCTTCCTATTTTAAAGTTTGAAAAGACTAACGACCTTGCTAAGCTTCCAACTAAGAATCATGAATCTGATACTGGTTATGATGTTTATAGTGTAGAAGATACAGTAGTACCAGCCCGTGGTAGTGTAGTTGTGCCTGTAGGGTTAAAGTTTGCTTACATTCCTGAAGGATATTGGGTTAAAGTAGAGTCAAGAAGCGGCTTAGGGTTTAAGCATGGTGTTTCAGCTCATCCTGGCATTATTGATAATGCCTATCGTGGTGATGCAGGTATTAAGCTCTATAATAACACTGATATTCCTTACGAAGTCAAAGCAGGCGATAGAGTAGCACAATTTGTAATTTATATGAATATTCATATGCCTGTTGAATGGGGCAAAGCTGAAGCTACAGAGCGTGGAGAAAAGGGCTTTGGTGCTTCTGGACGTTAATGAGTTATAATTTTTTAAATCTCTGGGTTGAGCGTTATCGCCCTCATATACTTGAGGACCTTGTATGTACAACCTTTACTAAAGAATCACTCCTTTCCTTTAAGGATAAGGAAGAGATACCGAATCTCTTATTTGTCGGAGCTGCAGGTATTGGTAAGACTTCTGTCGCAAAAATTATTGTAAATAATATTCTTGACTGTCAGTACTTGTATATTAATGCATCAGATGAAAACGGTATTGATACCATTAGACATAAAGTAATTAACTTCGCTCAAACTATGAGCATTGACGGTAAGATTAAGGTTATTATTCTTGATGAGTGTGATGGTTTGTCTATTGACGCACAACGTGCATTAAGAAATACAATGGAAGAGTTTGCAGGTATTACACGTTTTATTCTTACAGCGAATTACAAATATAAGATAATCCCTGCATTACAGAGCCGTTGTCAGAGTTTTGATCTGACGCCGCCTGTTGATCTTACCGTTAAAAGGTGCGCTAGTATTTTAAAGAAAGAAAACATTACTGTACCAGATAGTGAGAGGGTAAAATTAGTTGAATTTATTAAGAGTACATATCCTGATCTACGTAAGTGTATTAATGAGTTGCAGAAATTTTCTTCTACCGGTACTCTTGTTCTTAAAGATACAAAAAACGATAAAGTTCTTGAATTGATTTTTAAAGAAATAAAAAAGAAAAATGTTGAAGCTCTACGTAGAGCCTTAATTGAGAGCGAACAATTGTTTAATTCTGACTATACCTCGCTTCTCCGCAATCTCTTTAACTATGTTGACGAGACAGAAACAAATTCTGATCTTAAGAGATTTTATCTACTTACAATTTCAGAATACCTCTACAGAGATGGATTTGTTATTGATAAGGAGATTAACTGCTATGCCTGTTTAATTCAGCTATCTGAGGTTAAGCCTTAGGCATGTATTTTGCTGTATAAGAAGCGGGGTCCTTAGCGTTAACGTTTGGTGACGATGGAATTACTGTATTAACGTTTTTTAACTTTGTTTCAGTAGGAGCTAATTTTTTGTTACCTAAATCAGCTGTACGTGTACGAGCTGGTGAATAAAACGGAACTTCTTCAGCTTCGTCCTTGACTTCTACAGGCTTAATTTTGATTTTATTATCATACTTGTTTCTATCAGGTACTTCTTCGAGACCTGGAACAGTATCAATCTTATCAAGCATTCCAACGTGAGCAATAGCTGTTTTATATATTCTACCACCACCTTCATCAAGACCGACTTCTACGGTAAAATCAGGACCAACGTCATCTGGATTACCTGTTCCCATAACAGCCGGGAATTTATTAATAACGTTTGTAACTCTTAGCGTACGACCGTCTTTAATTAAATCTTCAAGATTCTTAACAAGCTCATCAGATTGTGTTTTAATAAAATAATGCTTTAAAGCATCAGCTTTAAACTTAACAATATCACCCTGAAGGAAACCACCATGGTTATATCGGGTTAACCAACTTTCATAGAGCTTGAGAAAACGCTTTTTCATGTATTATTATTTATTGTCCAAGGCACAATAAACCAATTAACGAAACATAAAACACTGATAAATATATATGTGGCAACTATTAAACTTAATTCTTTATCAGATCAGCCTACGAAATCTAATAAAGGCTACAAGTATAATGACTTACATTTAGATTTTACACCTGTTGTGTATAATCCTCCTTACGGTGGTTATACTCAAAACAATGAGTTACTACGCGGACATGAAATTGTTGATATTTCAGCTGATTACGATTTAGGGGCTATTAAAAATTCACTAACAAATCTCTTTACCACTATACCTGGTCAGAAGATATTAAATCCCTTTTTTGGCTTGAATTTAACCCAATTTATCTTTGAAAAATGCGATGAAGACACCGCAAATTTAATTGGTAATGAGATAGTAAACGGTATCTCCACCTTTGAACCGAGAGTATCACTACAACAAGTATCGGTAATAGCACAACCTGATGCACAGCAATATACAGTTATTATTTCTTTTACTGTTCCAACAATAGGTCCCACTAGTTATCAGTTCTTTGGTACATTAAGTAATTCTGGATTCGTCTTTACATCATAATATATGGCAACAAACAATAATCAATTTAACGATTTTAATCTTCCAATTAATGCTTATGCTGCATTTGATGCGCTTAGCTTAAAGGATCTTATTATTACAAGACTCAATTCTACTAATAATTACACTGATCAGCAATTTGAAGGTAGTAATCTATCATCAATTATTGACATTATTGCTTATGCATACCATGTTTTGCTTTTCTATCTAAACAGAACAAGTGCTGAGAGTACATTTACAACTGCTGAACTTTACGAAAACGTTAATAAAATTGTTAAGCTAATTGGTTATAACCCCGTTGGTTATCAAACAGCTATTCTTCCTTTCCAAGCTACGAGTACAGTTAATCTTAATATCGGTACATATACAATACCCCGTTATTCATACTTTAATGTTAATGGTACAATATACTCTTTCAACAGCGACGCAACATTTACAAATACAAAACAAGTTGCTGCAGCTCTAACAGATTTACAGGATAATAATCTTCTTTATCAAGGTCAATATACAGAATACCCGACATATAATGTATATGGAGCTCCCTTTGAAGTACTGACATTAACACTTGTCAATACAAACGGACAAAACGTCATAATAGATCATTTTAATATCGATGTGTATGTTAAGAGTAGTACATCAGCTAACACACCGTGGATTAAATGGACACCAACACAGTCTTTATTTCTCGAGCAATCAAACGCTACAAAGTATGAAATTCGACTTAATGAAAACGGAAGATATGAAATAAAATTTGGTAACGGTGTTACCGGTCAACAGTTAAATACAGGCGATCAGGTTGCAGTGTATTATCTTAAAACTGACGGCGCGAAGGGACAACTAGGACCTAACCTATTAAACAGTAAACAATTATTCTTCTACAACACATCAAGATTTAATGCAATTCGAGCTAATGTAATTTCACCAAATTTAAATTTACTAACTTCAAGTCAAGCTGCAAATATTGTATTTTCAAATACTGACCCTTCTACTAACTTTATCGCAGCAGAAAATGTAACAAGTATAAAGCTTAATGCACCTAATACTTTTAGAAGTCAATATAGACTTGTAACGCCGACGGATTACGTAAATTATATTAATAAAAATTATAGTAATATAATAACCTCTTCTAAAGTTGTCGGTAACTGGGACTATATATCCGGTCATTTAAAGTATTATTATGATCTTGGTGTATCATCTCCAAATGTACAGTCACGTGTTTTATATAATCAGGTAAAATTTGCTGATGCTAATAATTTTAACAATATCTATGTTTACGCTGTACCGAAGTTAGCTAAAACATCTTCTCTTTCAACAAGAGTAAATTATCTTAATAGCGCTCAAAAGCAATTAATTATTAATGATTTACAAAATAGTAAATTAACAACAGCAGAAATTATAGTTAATGATCCTGTATATGTTGAAGTCGATCTCGGTATTAATGTACCAGGCAGTACTACTGTAACACCAGATATAACTACCAAAACACAATTACTGATAACACGGGATATCTCCTCTAGTCTCACACCCTCTTCTATTGCTCAACAAGTAGCTAATGTGTTTGTAAATTATTTTGCTACAACAAACGATAATCTTGGTCTTCTTATTGATATTATAAGTCTTAATAATCAGATTCTTAGTATTAACGGTGTGACAAAAGTCGAAACACAGTATACAGACACAAACGGTAATGTCTATAAGGTACCTGGTATAAGCTTACTAGTCTTTAATCCTATTTACCCTTACAACGATATTAGTATACATGCGCAGAATATACCTCTACCATATTTTAAATTCCCTTATCTAGCAAACGCACAGCAATTTATTAAAAAAATTAATGTCGTAACACCGTCTATCCAGTTTTTAAACAACTAAGAATAAAAAGCAATGTCTAACAGTCTAAACTATACGTATATCTATTTTAATGTAGTTGACTATACAGGCAATAGTTCATTATCATCCTTCTCTCTTAGTAATACACCTTTAACATTTAAGCCCGATTTTACCACATCATCGATTTTATCGAGCTCGAACAGTATATCAAATAATTTACTACACTGGGATTTTGGCGATGGTACGACTTCAAATGATCTTGTACCAACACACAATTATACATGGCCAGGTCAATACACAGTTACATTAACTATATATGATAAAAACGGTACAGCGTATGACAGTAGCTATCAACCGATAATAAATATTTTTGATTTTGTTTCAACACAAATCGCTTTTCAAGATTACAAAAGCCTTGTTTATGATATACCATCAGGTCAACTAATAGACCCGTTAATAATTAATGCATATTTTAGTTGGCAAACATACCAATCATTAAGTGGTACGTCACTGAGCGCTACTGCATACACAATTAACTTATATGCATCAGGTGCAAGAGGTGATTATAACTATGTTGCCGATACCCTGCACGACAAATGGGAACACTTACGCTCTTTAAGTCGATTCTACGCACTATCTACAGTTAATAACGTTACTGACTATACCATTGTAGATAGTATCCAACCACAGCTAATACCTGTATATGTTGCTATTCAAAATAATAAATTACAAATATGTACACCTACAACACCAGGATGTATATTAGCTGGTGTAACTGGCTCATCGCAGTTTTGGTATACAGACGATCGACCTGCCAATTATCTTACTGATAATAAGCCTATCATCCTTTTTGCAACAGTAGATAGCTCAAAATTTCACGATAAACTAACACAGGAAACAAACGCGTTTGATTACATTAATTACCCGCCCTTCGGATTTCAAAATCTTGAACCAGCTGTTTTTCCAAATATTAAAACACGCTTTAACCCTGTTGACCATATATCGATTACAACAACAGGTATTGATGGTGAAGGTGCGTTACCTATTACTAATTTTGAAATACCCAATATTAGTTGGCAACAAACTGAAATACCTTATGTCCTTACATTTAAGGATTATTTAAATTATACAACTAAAAACTACCCCCCGCTTTCATCATCTATTGCTAAAGGCTCATCTATCTACGGTAAGTCGCAACCACTTTACGATGTACAGACAGGAATAGTATTCTTAAGTGGTAATACATATTTACCTTTATCAGGTGTAACTTTTTATGAGGACTTTCCTCAACAAGCACCACAAAGTCTTGGTGCTTTTTATAAAGGGTATTTTATTTCATCGCAATCAAGTACGAACTGTATATTAACAGCATCAGTCGTTGTCATGGATCCTGCCTATTATCATAAAGACTCATTAGTGAGCTGGATAACAATTCCACAATATAGCTCTGCATTAAGAATCATACGTCAAGAGAGCATAAACGGCTTTACTCTTTCTGATACAATTTCATTTACTAACGGACTAAATTCAGAATTTAATATTAATAATCAGAATGTCTATGCTATAGCTGTCGCACCGTCAGGGGCAGGTAGTGATAATGACTATCAAACCTGGTTTGCAGATAACGTTAACGATCGACTTATAAAGTATGATATATACGGTAATCAGCTACCACTCTATTTTACACCAACGCTGACAGGTGGTACATCAACTTATTATAATTTTACTCTTTCATCTATACCAACTCTTGTAAACAATACGATTGTATATAATTCATATCAATCCACACCAACAAACGGTGTATCCGCGTTTGCAACACCAAGTGATATGGCGTTAGATAGTAATGGTGATCTCTGGGTCTCACTTCTTGATAGTGGTCTAGTGGTTAAGATTACTAACGGTTCTCTAGCCGGTGTATTAACAGGTAATTATATATCAACATATGCTTCACCAAGCGGGGTTATTAATCAGTATTTTGAAAATTCGAGCACTTATAACACAACAAGTGGCTTTGCAGGTGAAGGCTTGATCTTACCATCTTCTATTGATACAGATCAATATAACAACATATGGGTCGCTTATAATCATCCCGATTTCAATAAACTTATCAAGTATCAAGGTATTGGTAATTTTTCAACTGCAGCGACGCAATTAACATCAATTTCATTTCCATACGGCATTACACCGGAAATGGTTCGCGTTGATAGAAATCAATACGTTTGGGTAGCGTGTAATAATCACAATGCAAACGGCATTGCATTTAATAATCGTAATGACTTTTTATATAAATTTGATATAAACGGTAATATTGTACCAGGCTTTCCTTTATCAGGATTTCAACAAATCGGTAGTTTTGCTATTGACGGTAATCAAAACGCTTGGGTGGTACAGGGTGCAGATACATTGACTAGAGTTGACGGTGTATTGGGTACAACTCGAAGCATTGCTGCCGGTATTCGTGATACAAACGGTAACTCAATAAACAATAAAACAGAGTACATCTGCGGCATTGGTGGTGTTGCTTGTGATACAGACAATAATGTTTGGGTAATTAATAATTTTGATCAAAATATATACGCATTTAACGCAATACAATCAAATCTGACGCTAAGAACTAGTGCATTTAATCCAAAATACACACTATCTCTTACGTTCCCGTCAAGTAGGTTACCTGCTGTTTCAGCATACACCGGTAGTGCACCTATATCATTACCAAGAGCCGGTTACCCTCCATATAGCGATGGTTTACTCGAGTTTCAAGCAATAGGCGATTGGAATGGCTATAATTGGATAAACAAATATGCAGCACCTGTAAGTACCAGTCGTACTATTACAGGTGCTTCAAGTCTTTTTAATATCTACCCATATAGCGGGCAATATAATATTGCAAAAGTTAACGAAAATTGGAATGCTGCTGGTTATTATGAATCTCTACGTTACCAAGAGTCACTTATTAATAAACCTGTATTTTTTGAACAATTCTTAGGTGTTATTTTAGGTGGTCTTAACGCACAACCATATGAGTTAGGTAAAACAGTTTACGAAAAAATTGCAAACTTTGTTGACAACAACGTAGATATTGATAAAGTTAATATTAGTCAATTATTATCATTTTGTCAAGAATTAACAGTAGACTATCAGCAACATACATATGTATTACCGCCACAAGTTCAGCGTTTAATAGATTTTCTATCAATTAAACAAAGCTTACTATGGGGACAACCTAACCAATATGCTTTAAATTTTGAACCACGCGGTACAATAATAACAAATAGTACATACGGTACTAATTTAAGCTCTATAATTGACCCACTAACCGGTACCTTTACAAATGGTACACCAATTATAGCGCAAGAATTATTTTCAGGAAATTATAACCTTATTAATACCAATCTTATTAGTAATAGTGCAAATGGAGCTACTATACCGCTTTCAGCATATACACCTATTTGGGGGTGGAATCTAGTTGTAGGTTCAAGCATACTAGGTCCAAGTATTGGTAATTATTATAAATTTTTTAAATATAACCCTACACCTGAGGGCACATATTATAACAATATTATCGATTGGACAAATCCTCTTACTACTCTTTCACCTACAAATAGTTCATATCAATCGTGGAGCTCAGATGAGGGTATAATACAAAATATGCTCAGCTACGAATTAACAAAAGGTTTAAGACTCTTCACCTCTGCTGTCAACATTACCTATAATAGCTAAATATTTCCATGGCTGATATACTGCAATTTATAGATGAAAGACTGCCTAATTCGATCACAGCGTTAACACCACCTGTAAACCCTGTTGATCGTATACAGCCACTTACATTTACTGATTGGCTCAAGTATAACACTAGCTTATTCACAACAACAAGTGATTTTTTAAATCGATATCAATCTTATCTTAATAATTGGTATATAGCAAATAACGCTTCCATAGAGCAGCAAACAACAGGTGTACAAAATTACTATACAAATATAATTAGTGAAATTGTACTTAATTACACATCAAGCGATGAGCAGCGTTACCTTCAAAATCTCGATCTTACTAATTCACGTGATCTAGCAATTGCAGTTCCATTTTTTGCACAAAAACTAAAAGATATTTGTCTTTACTATAGTAATTTACGTGACGCTGTACAATCCTCAGCAATACAATTTAACCTCAAAGGCTCAAATACCGGTAATGAAAATTTAATATACGTTTCGTTTATCAAAGCATTACAGACACCTGAAATTCAGGATCAATTAACAACACTTAACTTAACTATATCTTCAATTAGTAATAATATAACAATTGACGTTGAGGAATTATACGATACCTATCCAGATTATTACGATATAAATCCTGTCTTACCAGCTTCTGCCTATAATGTAACGTCAGGACTAAGAAATGATTTTTTCTCAGCAAATACTGTTAATATTGACCCTTATCTCGATCTTAGTATCAATATAAGCATTTTAAATGCTATTCTTGCATATCCGTTTTATACACAAGAACTTGGAGATAGCTTAACAATTGACCCATTAGTTAATTCATCACAACTAAATTTATTAAAAGATAGTGATTTTATATCTACAGTAAATAACGGCGATGTTAATAATTTAAATTTACAGAATCAAGCTCTTGAACTTTCAAAGTACATGGGCGTTGATTATTATTACATAACCACGTCGACACTTAATACATTTACCTCCGGTATATTGTTTACCGCTAATAGTGAGTTCGCCAATACGCTCAATAAGCGCTATCCAACAATAGCAGCTATACCAAGTCAAGAATTCTTAAAAACTGCTAAGGAGATTGGCTTGTTTTTCAAACCAGATAAAATTGGTTTGTCTAACTTTACAAATTTTCAATTTACAGCTTCTGTCGACTTAACGAAATTACAACCTAACTCTGTATATTATTTTCCCGACCCATCAAAGTATGGAAACATTTCCGGCAACTCTAAAACACAATTTCAATCACCGTTAGCATTTTTTGAAGAGAATTACTTTAATAAGATTGATTATAGTAATCAGTATCGCTTCGGTGATGTAGCAACAAGTCCTAGCTATCAAACATTTCGCGCATATCAATCAAGAGAGCAGACACTTAATTATTCAAACGCCGGTATATCGCGTTATATTGACTCACAAGACTTCTTTACTGGCGATATGGATACAATATGGAGGAATGTTGATGTATATCCACTTGCTTCAGTGAGTCAATTTCCAATTGCAAGCCGTCTACAGGATCTCTTAACAATTAATCAAAATTTATTTCAATACAAAAGTGATGTATATGGTAATGAATACGGCCTTTATAAAACAACAACAAATAAACAATTCAG
>Ga0209829_10003229_pt1 | contig 11965 bp, 11 predicted proteins | sample C_140205_EF_Meta_FD_187311 | JGI IMG/M metagenome (GOLD analysis project Ga0209829, IMG submission 187311) | Freshwater microbial communities from Lake Croche, Canada to study carbon cycling - C_140205_EF_MetaG (SPAdes) (version 2) | ecosystem: Environmental > Aquatic > Freshwater > Lake...
CTCCGGGCGCAATGATGCCGCAGGTGAAGTCGCTGAACTACCTCAACAACATCATGGCGAAGGTCGAGGCGATCCAGTCGAACGCCCTCGAAGCCATCATGCTCAACGAGCAGGGTTACGTGGCCGAGTGTACCGGCGACAACCTCTTCATCCTGAAAAACGGCGTCCTCATCACCCCGCAGATCTCGGATGGCGCGCTCGACGGCATCACGCGCTCGGTCATTCTCCAACTCGCCGATCGTCTTGGTGTGCCGGTGAAGGAGCAGTCGATGACCCGCTACGACATCTTCGTCGCCGACGAATGCTTCCTGACCGGCACCGCCGCCGAGGTGATTCCGGTGATTTCGCTGGATCGTCGCATCATCGGCGATGGCAAGCCCGGCCCGCAGACCTTGCGGTTCATCGAGGCCTTCCGCGAGGAGGCGAACAGCACGGGTATTCCGATTGTCTGAAGCCTCCAGAGCCCGTTCCGCGAAAAACCTCGTCCGGCGCGAAGTTTTCATTTCGCAATGGGCGGATGGGGTTCTAGGTTTCCTCACGAATGGTTTGCGACTTCTGCGATAAAAAAGCCTCCGTCTTCCTCACCCAGCTCGTGGATGGCCAGATGAAAAAAGTCTGCCTCTGTGAGTCTTGTGCGAAGGAGCGTGGAGTGACCGACCCCACCGGATTCTCTCTGGCGGATGTGTTGCTGACTGGGTTGCCGGGTCAGAAGGCTGTCGTTGCCCAGGCGACCACTGCTCCAATTTCGATCGGCGGCAAGCATTGCCCGTCCTGCGGGTTCACGCTCGAAGACCTGCGTCGCGTCCGGCGATTCGGTTGCAGCGAGTGTTACAAGACCTTCAGTGACGAGCTCTCCACGATCCTGCGCGGCATGCACAAGGGCAGCAGCCACGTCGGCAAGGTCCCAAAGGGCCTGATGGAGCAGCAGGTGTTCGACCAGCGACTTGAAGAACTCCGCTCGCGTTTGGAGCAGGCGGTGGTATCCGAGAATTATGAAGAGGCCGCCGGACTTCGCGATGAGATCCGCCAGATTGAAATTCATGCCGGAATCCCCGGCTGATGGCATGCCGACTGCCCTCCCTTTGTAAACCGCACGATTCTCCACCAACCCCATGATGCGATTCTCCACGTTGATCAAGCACCCCGCCGATTGGATGACCGGCGTGAATGCGGACAACCGCGTCGTTCTGACCTCGCGCATCCGTCTGGCCCGCAACCTGCGAGGCGAAGCATTCCCCGGCTGGGCCACCCGTGAGCAACGCGCGGCCGCACTCGCGATGATGCGCCCGGCGGTGGAGGAACTGACTCCAATGAAGGACGGCTTCTCACAAGAGCTCGGCGACCTCAATTCGGTGCAGAAACAGGTTCTCGTCGAACGCCACCTGATCTCCCGCGAGCACGCCGCCCGCGGCGATGGCTCGGCGGCGGTGATCGAGCGACGCCAGATGTTCAGTCTGATGCTCAACGAGGAGGACCACCTCCGCATGCAGGCGATCCGTCCCGGCCTGGAGCTGCGCAGTGCCTACGATGCGCTGTCCTCCCTCGATGACGAGTTGGCGAAAACCCTGCCCTTCGCCTTCGATGCGAAGCTTGGTTACCTCACCACCTGTCCGACCAATCTCGGCACCGGCCTTCGCGCCTCGGCGATGCTTCATCTTCCCGGCCTGGTCCTCAGCGATCAAATCGGCCAGGTGCTGCAAGCGGTCAACAAGATCGGCCTCGCCGTGCGTGGTCTCTACGGCGAAGGCACTGAGTCGCTCGGCAATCTTTACCAGATCTCCAACCAATCGACGCTCGGCGAAAGTGAGGACACGATCATTCGGCGCCTTGAGCGCGTGATTTCCCAGGTCGCCCAGCATGAGCGGAATGCCCGCGAGAAACTGCTGGAGGACGATCCGGACATGGTGGCCGACAAGATCGGTCGTGCTTACGGGGTGCTTCGTCACGCCTATATCATCGATTCCAAGGAGGCGCTTAACCACGTCTCGCTGCTCCGTCTTGGTGCCGACCTCGGATTCTTTCCCCATGAAATCATGCGGCTCTGCGATGTTCTATTGATGGACATCCAGCCCGCCCACCTCCAGCTCCACAGCGGGCGCAAACTTTCACCCGAGGAACGCGATGCAATTCGTGCGGAAATCATCCGCTCCCGGTTGCATTCCCTCAATCCCCCTGATATTCGTCCTACAACGAGAAACGGGGAATCCGATACCACTCCCGAACCCTCCGGCGACGCATGAACAACTTTACCCCACGCGCCCAACAAGTCCTGGCCCTTGCCCGCAAGGAAGCCGATCGCTTCAACCATGCCTACGTCGGCACCGAGCACCTGCTGCTCGGTCTGATCAAGCTCGGCCAAGGGGTCGCGGTCAACGTCCTTGAACGGATGGGACTTGACCTCGAAACCGTCCGCATGGAGGTCGAGAAGGAAGTCGGCTCCGGTGCTCCGCAGAAGTCGCCTGGAAACATTCCCTACACGCCCCGCGTGAAGAAGGTTCTCGCCCTTGCCAACAAGGAGGCGAAGTCCCTCAACCATTCCTACGTCGGCACCGAGCACCTGCTGCTGGGTCTGCTGCGTGAAGGTGAAGGCGTCGCCGCCCGCGTGCTCAAGCGACTCGACGTCGATATCCAGCGCACCCGCAACGAGATCCTCGCCGAGATCGACCCGAATTTCTCGCCTGACAACGAGGAGGACGATGACGAGATGGAGGAGGATGACGACGTGCCGTTCGATGATGAAGGTCCGAAGGAAACGGAAGGCATCGAGTCGGAAGGCAAGAGCAAGACTCCCGCGCTGCGTGCCTTCGGTCGTGATCTCACGAAGATGGCTCGTGATGGCCTGCTCGATCCGGTCATCGGACGCGAATCCGAGATCGAGCGTGTCATTCAGATCCTCTGCCGCCGGACGAAGAACAATCCGGTGCTCGTTGGTGAGGCCGGTGTCGGCAAGACTGCGATCGTCGAGGGACTCGCCCAGGAAATCGCCATCGGTAATGTCCCGGAAATTCTCCGCGACAAGAAGGTGATCACCCTCGACCTTGCATTGATGGTTGCGGGCACCAAGTACCGCGGCCAGTTCGAGGAGCGCATCAAGGCGGTCATGGATGAGATCCGCAAGGTGAAGAACGTCATCCTTTTCATCGACGAACTCCACACGATCGTCGGAGCCGGTTCGGCCGAAGGCGCGATGGATGCCTCGAACATCATCAAGCCGGCGCTTTCCCGCTCGGAGCTCCAGGTCGTGGGTGCCACGACGATGAATGAGTATCGCAAATACATCGAAAAGGACGCCGCTCTTGAGCGCCGCTTCCAGCAGGTGAAGGTCGACGAGCCTTCCGTGGACGATGCAATCAAGATCATGCAGGGGCTTCAGGAAAAATACGAAACCCACCACAAGGCCCGCTTCACACTGGAAGCCGTGGAGGCCTCTGTGCGCCTGACCTCGCGCTACCTCACCGGACGCTTCCTGCCCGACAAGGCGATCGACGTGCTCGACGAAGCCGGTGCCCGCGCGCGTATCGGTCAGATGACCCGGCCCCCTGCCATCAAGCAGCTCGAAGCCAACATCGAACAGATCAACCGCGACAAGGTCGGAGCCATCGCCGAGCAGGATTTCGAAAAGGCCGCTGCGCTTCGTGACTCGGAAAAGAACGCCAAGAAGGAGCTCGAGGAGACCCTTAAGAACTGGCGCGCCAAGTCCGAGGAAACGATCGTGACCGTCACCGACGACGACATCATGGCCGTGGTCTCGAAGTGGACCGGCGTGCCGCTCCGCCGCATGGAGGAGAAGGAAGCCGAAAAGCTTCTTAAGATGGAGTCTGAGCTTCAGGGCCGCGTGATCGGTCAGGACGAGGCGGTCACCGCCATTTCGAAAGCGCTCCGCCGCTCGCGTGCCGACCTCAAGGATCCGCGCCGTCCGATCGGTTCGTTTCTGTTCCTTGGACCGACCGGTGTCGGCAAGACTTACCTGGCCCGCAATCTCGCCGAATTCATGTTCGGCGATCCGGAATCGCTCATCCAGATCGACATGTCCGAGTACATGGAGAAATTCACCTCCAGCCGCCTGATCGGCTCACCTCCCGGCTATGTCGGATACGAGGAAGGTGGCCAGCTTTCCGAAGCCGTCCGCCGACGTCCGTATTCGGTCGTGCTCTTCGACGAAATCGAGAAGGCCCACCCGGACGTGATGAACCTGCTCCTCCAGATTCTGGAAGAGGGGATGGTCACGGATTCGCTCGGTCGCAAGATCGACTTCCGCAACACGATCATCATCATGACCTCGAACGTCGGAGCCTCGACCATCAAGCGCCAGACCTCACTCGGATTCGGCGCGATGAATGCCGACGAGTCTGACTTTGAAGGCATGAAGGAGAAAATCATTGAGGAATCGAAGCGCTTCTTCAAACCGGAGTTCCTCAACCGCCTCGATGAACAGGTTGTTTTCCACATGCTTGAGAAAAAGGATCTTTCGCAAATCGTCGACCTGGAAATCAGCAAGCTCGCCAAGCGCCTCAAGGAAAAGGACATGGACCTCGTCCTCACCGACGGAGCTCGCGACCTTCTCATTCTGAAAGGCTACGACCCGGCCTACGGTGCACGTCCGATGCGCCGCGCCGTCGAGCGCTACCTTGAAGACCCGCTGGCGGAAGCTCTGCTGCGTGGCGACATCAAGGCCGGCGACATGGTCCAGGTCGTCCGCCAAGAAGACAGCGAAGTCCTCGTTTTCACCCCGGTCAACATCCAGGCCGAGCCAGACGAGGCGAAGGTGTAAACGGTGAACTTGTTCCGCCATAAGCTTGTGATCCTCATCATCCTTTCGTGGGTGATGTTGATCGCGGCGATGGTGGGTTGCTTTGCTGGACGAGTTGGAACGACCCTGTTGCTGGTATTTCCGTTTGTCATTCTCCGCGTGTTTGCTGCGGGGGAAAAGATGTTCACCAAGGTCTTGCGCGACGACTCAGGGAAAGTGGTCTAACCGCCCGACAATCGAGATCCGGAACAGGTGTGGGGGCGTCATCAGCTTTCTAGGCTTTCTGCTTTCCAAGGGTTCCTGGTTTTTTCTGCGTCTTTCTCCTCTCTGGAGTGATACATCCTGAAACTATCCCTCAAAAAATCACTGAGTTTTTCGAAGTAAACCAAGGGAATCCTAAATTGATTCTGGGGATTGTTTCTGGAGTGCTCGCGTTGATGGTTTCTGATCTTCGGTTGCTCAATCGAGCTACGCATCTACCGAACTCCAAGATTCAGTCATGAAACGAAAACCTCATCGTGCCAAAGCCAAGAGCGAGAAACCAAAGCCGTCTGGCGAGATCCGGATGATCGATTGGTCGAAGCTCGCCCCATTGAGGGGAAAGTTCCATCCGAACGTTGGACCCTTTGATGTCGAACTCTTTCGTGAGTAGGGCTGGCATCACAGTTTACGGGGCTAAGTGGAGTCAAAACGGTTGCATTGCGGTTCCATTGCTGGTTAATTCCCCGCATGAACCTCACCGTCAAAAGCCTGCCCGATGAGCTCGGCGAGGCTCTGAAAATCGCTGCCAAGTCCTCCAACCGCAGCATGAATCGCGAAATCATCGAGCGTTTGATGCGATCGTTTGATGCGGATAACTCCGATGTGAATAACTTGGGGACAATTTCGCGCGTGAACGAATCGCCGGACGAGGTTGCGGATGCCTGGAGCAAGTTGGCCGGGAAGTGGAAATCGACGCTTTCCGTGGATGACGAGATCGCCGCGCTTTACGAGACGCGTTCCGGTGGTCGGGACTTGGACCTTTCCTGGTAAACCGCCATGTATCTGCTCGATACTGATACCTGCGTGGCAATTCTGCGCGGAAACGAGAAAGTGATCCGGCGTCGGCGAGCCGTCTCTGCGCCTGTGGTGACGACCGAAATCACGGCCTCAGAACTTTTCTACGGAGCGGCAAAATCGGCGGATCCGGCGGGAAATCGACGAGTGGTGCTTCAGTTTCTCCGAACCCTGGGAGTGGTTCCGATCGGGCTGCGCGGAGTCCAGTTTTTCGGGGTATTCAAGAAGCGTCTCCAGGCGGACGGGCAGTTGATCCCGGATGCGGATTTGTGGATCGGGTCGATCGCGCGATCCTTGGAGGCGAAGCTGGTGACCGGAAATACCCGGCATCTCGGTCGCGTGCCGGGCCTGGTCTGTGAGGATTGGATTCGGGGCTGATCCTGCTCATTTCACCGCATGGACTCTTCGGGATTGAGTCCGGGGCGGGTTTCCCGGAAAACCCCTGCGGATGAAAATTCTGGTTGTTGGCAAAGGTGGACGCGAGCACGCGCTGGTTCGGGCATTGGCGGAGTCTCCGGGGCAGCCGGAATTGTTCTGTTTTCCAGGGAGCGATGCGATCCATGAACTTTCGAAGCCGGTGCCGGTCAGCGGCCTGATCTCGCTGATCGCCTGGATGAAGGCGAACGCCATCGACCTCTGCGTTGCGGGCGAAGAAAGCTACCTCGTCACGGGCGAGGGGCTGGCGAACCTTTGCGAGCGCGAGGGCATCCCGTGCTGGGGCCCGCCGAAGCAGTCGGCCCAGCTGGAAGCCTCGAAGGAATTCTCGAAGGAATTCCTCCTCCGACACCATATCCCGACCGCGAATGCGAGCGTCTGTGATACCCTGGAAGAGGCTCGCACGGCCATTCATGGCGTTTACCCGACCGTACTGAAATTCGACGGACTCGCTGCTGGAAAGGGCGTGGCCGTGTGTCCGGACGACGAATCGGCGGAACGGTTCCTCCACGAGGTCTTCACCGAACAGCGCTTCGGCGAGGGCCGGGTGTTGGTCGAGGAATGCCTCGTTGGCCCGGAGGTCTCGATCTTCGCGGCGATCGTCGATGACCGATTCATGATATTCACTCCCGCCCGCGACTACAAGCGCGCCCGCGACGGCGACGAAGGCCCGAACACCGGCGGCATGGGTGCGGTGGCAAGCCGGCGGCTCATTGATGCCGCGCTTCTGAAGCAGATCGAGCAGGAGATCGTCCAGCCGACCGTTGATGGCCTGCGTGCCGACGGACTTCCCTATCGCGGCTTCCTCTACTTTGGCCTCATGCTCACTCCGGATGGCCCGAAGGTCATCGAGTACAACTGCCGCTTCGGCGACCCGGAGTGCCAGGCCGTGATGCCGCTGGTGAAGGGCGACCTCGCCGCCTTCTGCCTCGCCGGAGCGAAAGGCGATCTTCAGGAAAGCCTCATTCGCTTCGATGAAGGATGGAGCGTCTGCGTCACGCTGGCCTCAGCCGGTTATCCGGAAACCTCCCGCAGCGGTGATGTCATCAGCGGACTCAATGAGTTCCCCGATGCCCGTGTTTACCACGCCGGCACCAAGCACGGACCCGACGGTCTATGGGTCACCAACGGCGGCCGTGTGCTCTCAATCGTCTCCACCGGCGGCAGTCGTGAAATCGCCGTCACCAGAGCCCACCGGGCCGCCAGTCAGGTCCATTTCGCCGGACTCCAGCGCCGCCATGACATCGGCATCCTCAATTTCTAACATCCCCCCTCATGAACCGCACCCTCGACGCCGATGCCATCGCTCAGGCCGTGGAAACCCTCGCCACCGCCATCCGTGCGCGCACTGCGAGCCAGCCGATTGCTCTTGTCGGCATCCGCAGCCGTGGCGACGAGGTGGCGGAACGCCTCTGTAACCTGCTCGCTGACGACGACCGCGAACTGGAGCTCGGTATCATCGACATTTCGCTCTACCGCGACGACTTCGAGCACCTCCACGAAAACCCCAAGCTCCAGGAAAGCGACATCCCGTTTCCCGTCGACGGCGCCCACATCATCCTCGTCGATGATGTCCTGTTCACCGGTCGCACGATCCGCGCCGCGCTCGATGCTCTGTCCGACTACGGTCGACCGGCCAAGGTCGAGCTGGCCGTGCTCATCGACCGCGGCCACCGCGAGATGCCGATCCAGCCGGATTACGTCGGCGTGAAACTGGAGACGAATCGGCTCGATCAGGTCCACGTTTCCTTGGAGACTACCGACGGTCAGGACCGCGTCGAGATCGTCGAAAAGCCAATGCCATGAACCCGCTGCCGAAAAAGAAGAAGTCTGCCGAGGAAATCGCGAAGCTTCGCGAGGACATGGGGCTTCCTTCTTTGGCCGCACCGGAGCCGGAACCCGCTCCGGTGAAGAAGGCATCGAAAAAGCCAGCCGCACCGCCACCACCTTTACCCCCCGCGAAACAGGTCCGCTCCCTGCGGCGCTCTGAACGCCAGCCACCGCCCTTGCCGCGCTCCGAATCGAAGGAATCCTGGGCGTCATCGCTTCCATCCCAGCGCCGCAGCGAGGATGAACTTGAACAGATCCGGCGGCGCGAGGCCATGCAGGCCCTCGTCACCGAGGTGCCACCCGCCGTGGCTCAGCTGCAGTCCATCACTGCCCATCCCGCGATCCTCGTGATCGGCTACCTTGTGGTCCTCGGTGGCGGGCTCGGCTTCCTGATGGCGGAGGACTACAGCACGGTCAAACCCGAAGCCTACGCCCTCGGCGGCTGCCTTAGTGGATTGCTGCTCGCCCTTTTTCTCTCGTTGAGGAAACCTCGCTCACGCCACCATGCCGGTTTCATCGCCATGATCGCGTTGGTTGTTCTGGTCTTCACCCTCTTCCATCACTACAACAACTTCATCCCGGCCAATGCCTCGTAAGGACCTGCTCGACATCGCCGGACTGGAACGGGAGGAAATCGATCACCTCCTCGACCAGGCCGTGCCCTTCAAGGAACTCTTCACCCGCTCGGTGAAGAAGGTTCCCGCGCTCAAGGGCAAGTCCGTCCTCATGCTCTTCTACGAGCCGAGCACCCGGACCCACTCGTCGTTCGAGGTCGCCGCCAAGCGCCTCTCCGCCGACGTGACGAACTTTGATGTCCCGCAGTCCTCGATCGTCAAAGGCGAGTCTGTTCGGGAAACCGTCGAGACCCTCCAGGCGATGCGGACCGATTACATCATCGTCCGCCACGGCCGCTCCGGGCTGCCGGGCACGATCGCCAAGATGACCCGCGCCAGCGTGATCAACGCCGGCGACGGCGCCCACGCCCACCCGACGCAGGCCCTGCTCGATGCCTTCACGATCAAGGAAAAGTTCCCAGATCCCACCGGCAGGAAAGTCCTCATTATCGGGGATATTCTCCACAGCCGCGTCGCCCGCTCTACCAGCACGATCTTGAAAAAGCTCGGCATGGAGGTCGCCTACCTCGGACCCGGCTCGCTGGTCCCGAAAACCGGTCCGGAAAACATCCGCCGCTTCACGAACTACGACGATGCCATGGCCTGGTCACCGGACATCGTCTACCTCCTCCGAGTCCAGATGGAGCGTCAGGAAGTCCAATACTTCCCCAGCCTTCGCGAGTACCATCGACTCTACGGCGTCACCGACGAGCGACTGAAAACCATCGCCGACAAAGGCCTTTACCTCATGCACCCCGGACCGGTGAACCGCGGCGTCGAACTCTGCGACGCGGTCATGGACTACGAGCGCAGCCTCATCAACGACCAGGTCGAAAACGGCATCGCGGTCCGGATGGCGGTGCTGTATTATCTCAAGCCGGCGTCCCTCGAATGAAGGAGGGTTCACACGGAGGCGCGGGGACCGCGGAGTAAAGAAACTGGAGTCATGAAGGAGTTGGATGCGATCACCGGGGCAGTCGTTGAGGAGTCGCTGAAGATCCATATCGACCTCGGACCTGGGCTTTTGGAGTCGGTCTATGAGGTGGTGTTGGCACGCGCATTGATCCGGCGGGGTTTTCAGGTGGAGCGACAGAAGGTCGTCGCGTTCGAATACGATGGGATGTCCTTTGAAGACGGTTTGCGATTGGATCTGCTTGTTGATGGAAGGGTGATTGTCGAATTGAAGTCGGTTGAGAAGCTTTCGCTGGTCCATCACAAACAGGTGTTGACCTATCTTCGCCTCATGAAAGTCCCTGTCGGCCTCCTGATCAATTTTGGAGCCGCGACCCTCAAGGAAGGGCTTCATCGAATCGTCAACAACTTGCCAGCTGCTTCATCGTCTCTCCTTCGAATCAATCAATTGCTGAATCAAAATCCCGATTCACCCGAGCCGGGCCCCGAATAGGCAACCAATCCATTCTCTTCCTCCGCGCTCCCCGCGCCTCCGCGTGAACTCCTCTTCATTCCCCATCAGGCTAAAGAAAACCCGCCTTGCACGGCGCGATCCCCTCAGGTGAACTTGACAACATCGCCGAGCGAGTGCCTTCACCACTTCTCACTCAATACTTTCCACCTCCTTCCCATGCTCCTCATCACCAACGCCCGTATCGCCTCCGAAGACTCCGCCGCGCTCATCGAGGGCGATGTGCTGGTGGAAAACGGCCTCATCCGCTTGATCGGAAAGGGGCTTTCCGCGCCTGCGGGGGCAAAGGTGATCGATGCCAAGGGCCGCCTGCTGATGCCAGCGATGTTTGATGCCCACGTCCATCTCCGCGAGCCGGGGCAGGAGGCGAAGGAAGACATCCGCAGCGGCAGCGAGGCCGCCATCAATGGCGGCATCACTGGCCTCGTGATGATGCCGAACACGAAGCCAGCGATCGACTCCGCGGCGGTGGTGCGGATGGTGCTCGACAGTGCGGCGAAAAACTCGCGTATCCCGATCTTCACTTCAGGTTGCGTCACCAAGGATCGCGCCGGAAAAGAGCTGGCCGGGATCGACGGCATGCGCGCCCTGGGGGTGAAGATGCTGACCGACGATGGCGACACCACCAACGACCCAGCCGTGTTGCTGCGCGCGATGCAGTATGCGACCGAGTTCGGCATGTTTTTCGCCAGCCACTGCGAGGTCCGCGAGCTCGCGGGGCCACGGGCACTCAATGAGGGCGTCGTTTCCTACCGGCTTGGGCTGAAAGGCTCACCTGCCTGCGCCGAGGAAATCATCATCGACCGCGACATCCGCCTGGCCCACACGGCCGGGGCGCACATCCACATCCAGCACGTTTCCAGCAAGCTCGGAATGGAAACGATCCGCTGGTGGAAACAGCGCGGCGATGTGAAGGTCACGGCCGAAGTCGCGCCCCACCACCTGCTTTTCACTGAGGAGGACATCGGCGACTACGACACGCACTACAAGATGAACCCGCCGCTGCGGACGAAGGCGGACACGGAGGCTCTGTTAGAGGGCCTGATCGAGGGTGTCTTCGACCTGATCGCCACCGACCACGCGCCGCACACGCCTTTTGAGAAATCCCAGGATTTTGTCAGCGCGCCCAACGGCATCACCGGCCTGGAAACGGCGCTCGTCTCGCTTTACCACCATTTCATCGCCACCGGAAAGTTCGGCTGGGACCTCGTCATCAAGCGCTTCTCCGCCGAGCCCCGCCGGATGATGGGCCTGCCCGCCGTGCCGGTGGAGGAGGGGAAACCCGCCGATTTCATCCTCTTCGACCCCGACGCGGACACTACCTTCACGATGGCCTTCATGAAATCCAAGAGCCGCAACACGCCCTTTCTCGACAAAACCCTCAAGGGTCGCGTCGATCTGGTCGTGCTCGGGGACGCGGTGCTGTTGGAGAGAGTTTGAATCGAAGAACAGAGTCTTCCGTTTCGAATTTAGAAATTAGAATTTAGTATTTCCGCCCCTTGGCCCTTTTTTCCCGTGAACCGGGCCGCGCTTTCCGCTAGGAAACGGCATGCGCTTGATTCGATTTGGGGAACAGGGTCGTGAGGAGCCGGGAGTGTTGCTGCCGGATGGTCGTCGGATCGATGCCAGTGGCGAGTTCGCCGACTACGACGGGGGATTTTTCGCCATGGGCGGCCTGGAATCGTTGGCCGAATGGGTTGCGGACGGCTGCTTTGGAGGGGCGGAGGTGGACCCAGCGGTCCGCTGGGGCGCTCCGATCGACCGTCCGTCGAAGATCGTTTGCATCGGGAAAAACTACCTCGATCACGCGATGGAGTTCGGTGAGGGAGTCCCGACCGAGCCGGTGATTTTCATGAA
>Ga0209829_10003234_pt1 | contig 11951 bp, 13 predicted proteins | sample C_140205_EF_Meta_FD_187311 | JGI IMG/M metagenome (GOLD analysis project Ga0209829, IMG submission 187311) | Freshwater microbial communities from Lake Croche, Canada to study carbon cycling - C_140205_EF_MetaG (SPAdes) (version 2) | ecosystem: Environmental > Aquatic > Freshwater > Lake...
TATTTCAAATTTTTTATAATATTAATATTAATATTAATATTAATATTAAAATCTATAGTATTATAATATATGGTAAACAACCTTATAATATATATAATATTAATATTAATAATATTAATTTTTGTTTTTTATTGTATGAAATCAAGAATAGTAGATTTTTTTACTAACTGGGATGATACTATTGATGGTATTGTCTATATTAATTTAGATAATAGAAGGGATAGAAACAAATTAATACTTGAAGAATTACAAAAAATTAATACGAATATGGATAAGGTTAACAGAGTATCCGCTATATATAAACCAAAAAATGGACATAAGGGATGTGTACAATCACATATTCTTGCATTAAATATTGCAAGAATGAATAATTGGAAAAATACTTTAATATTTGAAGATGATATTGAATTAATTGTATCACCTGAAGAATTTAATACAAGTTTAACAAATGCATTAGATTATATGAATCAACATGATATAAATTGGGATGTTATAATGTTAGCAACTGTTAATGCCGATAAAACTAATATTAATAAATATCTTTCAAAAGTAACAGGTGCAACAACTTCATCCGGTTATATTGTAAATAGTAAATATTATAAAACATTACTTGAATTATTTGAAAATTGTAATAAACATATGTCAAGTGAAAAATGGAGTATTGGTCCACGAAATGAACCATATGCGTTAGATCAACAATGGTTACGCTTACAAAAAAAGGGTAATTGGTATGCATTTACGGATGATTTAATTAAACAAAGACAAATACGTAGCACTATTATGACAGGAAAATAGAAATAAAAATTGATATAATAAATATATAAATATTAATTTATAACATAATATAATGGATATTCTTAATAAACTTTCATCTACTCTAGGACTAACACAATCTTCTTGTGTCACTTTGACGTTTACTTCTGAAAAGTGGTGTCTTTAGCACTAGTTTTATTAACAGTGAAATATCACAAGCAGCTAATATAAAAGATACTTTGAATAGAAAAACAGTATTATATTTATTAAAAATTATGAAGGCGCGATTTAAAGTAATTCCAAAAAATGAAAATGGATATATAATTTTTTGTGGTGTAGATATGTATAATATAAATATATTTGAAATAATTGAGCCAATAAATCCAGTTACAAGTTTTTATTATGAATGTTCTAAAAAATTTAACACAGATAAGTTCACTGATTTATTTGAAGAAAAAAATAAAATAAATGTAATATTTATAAATGGCGAACATTGTATTATATATAATTATATAAAAAAATGGAATAAAAAAAAAGTAATAACTGCAAATTTAATGAATCGTCATAATAAAGGAGGACAAAGTAGTGTTCGATTTGAAAGATTAGCTGAAGAATCAAGACACCATTATATAACTCATTGTATAGATTATATTAACATATTATGTGATAATAATAATATGCATTGCAATACATATATTTATGGTGGTGACGAATTAAAATCAATGTTGATGGGAAATAAAACATTAAAAATTAAATTAAAAACAGATAATATATATCATACTTTTAATTCAACAACAATATACAATAAATATTTTTTAGAATTGATAAGCGTAAATGATACAAGTGAAATAGATAATATATGTAAAAATATATTAGAATATGTGGAAAGAAAACCAGATATATTATTATTCAATGAAAAGGAAATTATTGATAATAGTATGAATGTTGAATATATATTACTAGTTAAAAATTATGAAGGTATTAAACAAGTAAATCAAAACTTAAATATAATTTATTATATTTTACCCCCATCAAGTAAATATTATTCACAATTATTATATTACAATTTTATTGGAAAATTATATAATATAAATTTACGAGCATAAATTTTATTTACTTGTATAATTTTTTATTTACTTGTATAATTTTTTATGAAATTCACATGCCTCGTACGGTTCCAAATATCCGTTTCCTTCATGAGGTATTCTTTTTTCAACCTCTAATATTGTATTCCAATTATCTCCATAATCATATTTTATAAATTTTTTATAATTATTAGGTATATAAAACATTGTATCTTCAAAAACATGTTTTTTAAGTGGAAAAATATCTTTCATATTAAAGATTTCTTCTTTTTTATCATAATTTAATAATATTATATCATTATTATTAATTTTTTTATATTCAAATATATCTATCATTAAACCATTATGATGACTATTATCAATATCACCAATATAACATGAATTATTATCTCTAATTTTAGACCATGGTAATTTATAATTTTTATCAGTTGTACTATCTTGAAACCACATATTATTTTTCATTAATATATCTGATTCCATACATTTTTCTTTTAGTTTTTTAATATCATTTGTATCTACCATTAAATCTATATCACCATCCCATGGAATCCATCCATTATGTCTAATACAACCAAGTAAACTTCCTGCTATTAAAAAATAATTAATATTATTTATTTTACATATATTATGAAAAATTTTCATCATATTTAACATTTTTAATTGAGATAAAGATATATTTAATATATCTTTTTCTAATAGTAATGGACTTAACTTCATTTTATCTTTTTTAATAGTAGAAAAAACCATTGTATTTATATTAGGTATATTATATCTATTTTTAACAATATACCATAATTCAACTTGATTATTTGAATTACTAATATTATAAAATTCTCTTTTTTTATTTTTTTTATCATTGTCCTTAGGATTTGTGCAAAGAACAGTATCTATTATAGCATATTTATCTGTAATATTACCTAATGCCCATATATACAAATAATCAACACCCCATTCCACTAATATTGGATCATAATATATCATAAATTTTTCAAGTGCATATTTAGAAAATAAGGGAGTATTAACTTCAATAAAATTTGTATATCTTAAAATATTATCTATATTGTTTTGGGTTATACTATGAGATATTTTTGATTCCACAGTAAAAGAAGGTTGGCAAATCCATAAATCATAATTTTCACTTATATTGAACATCCTATTAATATCATCTGTACTAATAATAATATCATCGTCCATTATAAAAAATCTATCGTAATTTTTAATTATATTATAATACATTGTATAAATATAATAAAAATTCTGAAATTTACTTCCTTTCCTTCTCCATATTTTATCAACCACACTACTATAATGTAAATAATTATCATTATTATCTCCATAATAAATACAATATACATCATAATTTCTATTTTCATCTAACCAATAATCATAAAAATTAGTATTATCACCAGCAGATGTAAAAACTAAATTTTTACAATTTTCCTTGATAATATTATATACCATAATATCATAATCTGGTATATTTTTTTTCTTCTTAATAATTTCCCAAAATTCTTGTCTTCTATCAACATCAACTATATTATTTAATTCTCTTTTTTTACTAGGTTTCATATCGTCATGTGGATTAATACATATAATTTTATCTATAATTGCATACCGTTTTTTCTCTTCTATACCAGAACTCCACATATATAAAAAATCAATACCCCAACCTATTAATATTGGGTCATAATGTGTCATAAACTTATCTAAAATATGTTTTGAAAATAAAGGGGTATTAACTTCTATAAAATTAGTATAATGTAATATATTACCTTCTTTATTTTTTGTAATATCATATGATATTTTAGAATCATCTGAAAAAGAAGGTTGACAAATCCATAAATCATATGTATTGGCATAGTCAAACATATTATTAATATCAGCAGTGCTCATAACAATATCATCGTCCAATATAAAAACTCTTTCATAATTTTGTATTTCATCGTAGTAATTTGTATAAATATAATGAAAATTCTGGAATTTACTTCCTTTCCTTTTCCATATTCTATCAACATTATTACTATAAAGATTGTAATTATCCATATTTTCACCATAATAAACACAATATACATCATAATTTCTATTATGATTTAACCATATTTTATGAAAATTCGTATTATCTCCTGCTGATGTAAATACTAAATTTTTACTATGATATGAATTCATATTATTAAAAAATATAATTCCAATTATAAATATTAATAATAATATTATTAAAATATTTATCATATTATATTATAATAGAAATAAATTATATTATAATCTATTATAAGGTAATACTTTGATGCACTGCACCATAGATACAATGGAGAGCACAGCTCTCCCTAATAATTTGATGAATCATCATACTAGTCTAGATAACATTACTAAATATTTTAATGGTATTGATATTATATATTGGATTAATTTAAACAGAAGTGTCGATAGAAAAGAAAATATGATAAAAATGTTAAAAGAATTTCCTATTAAAAATATTAGAATTGAAGCTGTTGACGGTAAGAATGAAAGTGATAATAATATATATGGTAGGTATGAAAATGTTAATATGAAAAATACCAAAATAGAATATGCATGCTTATTATCTCATTTAAATACAATTAGTGAATTTAGCAACTCCTCCTATAATATTGCATTAATATTAGAAGATGATGTTAATTTAGAATTTGTAAAATATTGGAATAAATCAATTAAAGATATTATAAATAATGCACCAACTGATTGGGATATTATTATGTTAAATTATATTATTTCAGCTAATACAGAAATAACTAATGAATACACTTTAAATCATGGTATGATATATAGCACTGCCTCTTATATTATAAATAAAAAGGGCGCAAATAAATTACTAAATATTTATAAAAATAATAAATATAATTTAGATATTAAAAAAAGACATACTGCTGATGAATATATTTTTAGCTCTTTAATTACATATGTTTATAAATATCCATATTTTACATATCCAAATGATAATACTAGTACTATTCACAATGATCATATGAGTGTGCATATGAATTCAAAAAATTATACAATTAAATTATGGGATGAATTAACGAATAAAATAGAAGACAACTTAGAAGACAACTTAGAAGACAACTTAGAAGACAACGTAGAAGACACATCAGAAGACAATAAAAAAAAGTTTAAAGAAGACTTTAAAGATAATACAATAAATTTAATTGATAAATCATATATTATTATATTAATTATAATAATAATTATAATTCTAATTATTATATTGATAGCATATAAAAAATATATCAAATAATTATTCGATTACATCACTTCGTATCAAACAAATAAAAATATCTTGCTTTTAGCAAGATATTTTAAGTTATGCGGAGAGTATTTCAATGTAAACGTTGAACCGCTTCGAATAAAATTGCTTTGCAAACTTCTCCGCTGCTACCCCAACTCATAATACATTTAACAAATAAAAATTGATTTATATTACTATAAATATATTTTCTTATTAATATTTAATGACATATATACCATTTATCCACAAAATACCTAGTATCAATACGGATGATATTTATAAGGATACAAGTGTAATTAATAGTACTACTATAAATATGCCTCTAATTAGTCTAGGTTTTCATAGTTTTATTCATAGAACGAAAAGTGCAATGGATATAACTTTAAAACTTGAAACAAAAAATAAATTTTATTACGTTGTAAATCCATTTGAACATACTATTAATGATTATAAAGATGATATTAATTCACATATTTTAAGTTATTTACAATATAAAAAAGATGAACCAAAAGTATTATCAAGAGCTTTCTATAAAATGTGGGAAATATTAATGATGTTTGATATAGCTAATACGGAACATTTAAATATGATGGGGTTAGCCGAAGGACCGGGCAGTTTCATACAAGCTGTTATTAAATATCGTGAAAAGTTTTATAATATTACGAAAGATAAAATATACTACATGACAATTCATCCAGAAAACGGCAAATATATTGAAATGGGTAAAAATTTAGTTGATTACTATCCTAAATTACTAAATGGAATTAAAACCTATAAAAAAGATATATCAGATAAAGATGTAAATAAAATAAATGGAGATATTACAAAAAATAAAACAATAAATTATATGAGAAATCAATTTGTTCAAGATAAAATGGATCTAGTAACTGCTGACGGTGGATTTGAATGGGGTGACGAAAATTATCAAGAACAAGAAGCCTATTCATTAATTTTTGGTGAAATTTTAGCCGCATTAAAAATTCAAGCAAAAAATGGTAATTTTGTTCTTAAAATATTTGAAACATTTACTGTTGTTACAATTAAGATGATTTATCTCCTAACATTATATTATGAAGAGGTTATTATATATAAACCATATTTTTCTAGAAATACAAATAGTGAAAAATATATTATATGTAAAAAATTTAAATATGATTGGGTTAAAGATAAAGATTTTTTAAATAAAAAGATAAACATGTTAGATAAAACATTAGATCTCATGGATACAAAACAATTTGTTGTTGATATTTTTCCAAAATTTAATATACCGAATAATAATTTAGATGTGTTTAAATATATAAATACTATGATAGCTAACACACAACAAATTATGATTAATAAATTAGTGCAATATATTAAATCAAATAATTATTTTGGAGATGATTATCATATGTATCGTGAAAATCAAATCCTTGCAACAAAATGGTGGATATCAACATATTTTGTAGAACCTAAGGTAGATTTTACAAAGTTAGTAAAGGATACTATTTATTATAACAAATCAGAATTAGCTCTGTTTATTAACAAATTAATTTAATTAATTCGTCTAATTAATTAATTTATATAATAGATTTATATTAAATGTATAACAAATATATTGAAAATGATTTATTTTTTTATTACAATACAATAAAAAATTCAAAAATAAAAGAAATTTTAATGTATTCATTAGATGATGGTAAATGTATCCGTGGTTTTATAGTAAAACATCTGATAGAAATACTAACGGCAAAACCAACTAAATTATGGCAACCAATTGTTGCTATTGAATTAATACATGGTGTAAGTTTAGTTATAGATGATTTACCATGTATGGATAATGATATGATTCGTCGAAATAAACCATCTACTTTTGCACGTTATGGTGAACGTCAAGCAATATTAACATCAATATATGGAATATCTGAAGCATTTAATCTTTTATATAAGGGAATTCGTGAATTACAATTAGATATCAATAATTATGTGGATACAATTGAAATAATATTAGATAATTGGAATGAGCTAATAGGAAAAAATCTTATAATTGGTCAAATGTTAGATTTGAAAGAAAATATAGAAGAGTTAATTAATATTAAGATAGAATTTAATAATACTAATATTATATTATATAAAACTTGTTCATTATTTATGTTTGCATTCATTCTAGGTGGTGTTTATAGTGGGACTAAAATTAATATTAGTGATTATAATTTGATTGGTTATTATTTTGGTTTAATGTATCAGATTATGGATGATAGTAGAGATATATTAACAGATATAATGGAAGTAAATATAGTATTATCTCAAGGTAAACAAAAAGCATTAATATTATATATGGAATCTAAATCTAAATTACTTGATTTATTAAATAAAAATAATATTGTAACAAAAGAAATTATGGAAATGATTGAAAATATAGATAAAATGCTAAAATTATAAATTTATTTATTTATTTTTAGGTATAAAATTAGCTGCTAATTTTTCTCCCACAATTAATTCAGCTTCTTCTTTTGTCTTTTCACCAATTTCAACTTCTTCAATATGTCTTAACATTATATCTAACATATCATTATTAGTATTGCTACATAAGTGTGATATAAGAAAAGGATATTTTCCCATTATATCATTATGATGTTCAAAAAAATAATTTTCTCTTTCTTCTTGCCCAAAAATTTGTTTCTTATCTAATACCCTTATTATTTTTTCAACATTTTTAATTACATCCTGTAATTCTTTTACAGTATGTTGATTTTGTTTTGTAGAATTATTCATTAATATTACTAAGATTTCTTTTTTATATATTTTACTATTATAATAATTATTATTATAATTAATATTATAATTATATATGTTGAATAGTTTGTTGAGTTTGTAAAATTTTCTATCTTCTCAGTATGTTCATGCATATTATTATGCATATTATTTTCCATCTTATTATTTTGTTTAATACTTGCAATCCCTTCCTCCATGGTATATACTTTTTTTCCAGTTGATATATTTACAAGATTATGCATTCCAATACCCCATTCAATAAATTTAGTTTTGTCGCTTAATATTTCATCTGTTAATGGATTAATTTTCATATTTTCCTGAAAATGGTGGGAACAAATACTACAAGGAAGAACATATTGTAAACTATTAAAAAAATTTAGATACTTTATTTTATCTTCATTCGTTGGATTGTTTGGATATCCTGTTGTTATATAATGAATAAATTTCCATCCAAATGGCCCCCATACTTCTGGTCCCGGCATATTATATTATATTTATAAAATAAAATATTTATAAATATTATTTTTCATACATTTCAATTACTTTATCACATTTACTTTCCCAATATTTATCCAAATATATCATAACCAAAGGCACTATAATACCATTATACCATAATAAATTAGGTGTCTTATTTGTAAATTTAATTGTAAATAAAAACACAATAATCCAAATTGGTATTCTTATATATTTTATAATATATTTTCTTATTTTTTTAGATTTATATGAAGATATTTCATCTTTATCTTCCATTGCCATTGAATCAAATCCTGATACAATTGAAATAGCCTCGCAAATTAATATTATACTATGAATATAACCAAATTTATTAACAAAATAACTAATCAATAAACTCCCAATACATAAAACATGATGAATATATAAATCAATTCTTGTATTTTTTAATGCTACCATTTTTACTATATCAACTATTAAATATCCAAAAAATAAATGATATGCTTCAATAATATCTTCGTGAGAATAGGAAAATGGGTGAATAAAACCTTCTGTAAAATGATTTGTTAAAATATTTAATCCTATTATAGTAAAACTTAAACACATTAATGATCTATAATAATTAAATTTAATATCATTATTATATTTTTTTAGCGGTGGACAATGTTGTATTATAGTTTGTAATATTGTTAATACAAAAATATTTAATGATAATTCTTGTAAATTTAACATATTATTTATATATTATATAAAAATAATGTTAATACATCTTTACATATAATATAATATAATATAATATATAAAATATATAATATTTAATTAATCTTTACATATAATCTTTATAATATCTTTTTTAGTCGGTTTCTTCATATCAATTGTCAAGTTCATATTATTTAAAATAACCATTAATTCATCCTTTTTCATTTTCTCTAATTTAGCACGTGTAAATGTATTATTCGTTATAAAGGTATCATTGATAGAATCTTCTTCCTCTGTTATAATTGTTTCTTTATTTAAAAATTTTTCATTTTCCATAATTTCCATGAAATTATCACAAATTATAATATTTTCAGATGGATTCTCCGTATCATTATATTTTTTAATTTCATGTGATAATATATTGTTTTTTAATACACTCATTTTACTTGTAGAAAAACTAAATATTTTATTTTCTTTTGTTACAATCGGTTCATACCAATTATCATATTTTGCCAAATAGATAGTGGGTCTCCACGGATTAAAATAATCACCCATGTAGGTAGCACATATATATTTATTTTTAAAATCAAATATTATAATATTAAGATGAATACTATTTGATATTTTCCATATATCATATGTACTATGCACAAAATTGCTATCAATACAATAATTTATACTATCATGTAATGAAGTATTATTATTACTATTAGTAATATTACTAGTAGCTCCATATCTATAAAAACTATTATCAAATATGTCATTAAAATGACTAAAATTATTACCATTTAATATAATATTTGGTTGACATGAAAAAGTATTATTAATTGGTGCCAATATTTCTAATATCATTTCATATGTTATCATAATTAATTAATATTGTAAACAATCTTTTAAATCATTCGTGTCAATGATTTCGATAGTATTTATAATATGTAAAAAAATATTTGTAATTATTTTAATTTTACTTTCATTATATGGTCTTATCAAAGTAATTATTTCTTCCAATGAACACCATTTAACCATATCAATTTCATTATTTTGAGTATATTTTAAATCTATTTTATTTGCCATTGCAATATAAAATATATGTTTATATATTTTATTATTAGTTCCAATAAATATGTCATCTATAGGTTCTATATTCGTTAATATAGTATAATCTTTTTTTTCAATTGATGTTTCTTCAGTAAACTCACGAATAGCACAATCTATATTTTCTTCATTTTCTTCCTTTCTCCCTTTAGGTATTTCCCATTCAGTTGTTTCAAACGGAGTACATATTTTTAATAGATTTTCAAGAATACCATTTTTTTTTATTATATTATATTTTTTTTTAGAATTTTTAAATTCATTATTATATTTAAAAGAATGTGATGTTTTATTCCATAATTTATTCCACATATTATCAAATGTCATAAGTTTAATATTTATAACTTCCTCTTTACTCATATAATTAAACATTTTTAATAAATTATTATTATTATTATTAATATTATTATTAATATTATTAATATTAAATTCATATTTACCTCTAATAAAATCAATATAATTAAGAGAATGTCTACGTCGTACTAGTAAAAATTTAATCATATTATTATATTTATTTAATTTGGGAATAGTAATATTATTAATATTATTAATATTAATATTATCATATTTAATATTACGAAGAGCAAAGCTCTCCCTAATACTTTGGTGCAAAGCACTAAAGTTATTACAATTTAGTGTAAAACAACAAATACCAATAGATGTTTTATTATTATGATTAGAGGTAGAATTCATATTATATATCTATTAAAACTTAGATATATTTTTTTAAGTTATATTTATAATTTATTCTCGTCAAACGGATGTAAATGTATAATTACAAATATTATAATAACTGCTAAAATTAAACGTAAGATAGCTGATATGAATAATCCAATTTTTATTTTTTTATTATTAATTGTAATTGTTTTATCATCAATAGCACTATGAAATATAGGTATCATAATATCATTTGCACAACTTCTTATTATTTCAACTGAAAATATTGATAGAATGGTAATAATTAAACCAACCATAATATTATAAGTAGAAAAGAACACCATTACTTTTTCAATCATTATTATATAATGTGATAAAATAATATTAATTAATTTAATATAATTAATTAATTTAATTAATATTATTTTATAATATTATATAATGAATAATACTAATATAAATTTTACAGACAATATTGATATGGCATCTTTAGTTGAAAAATCATTACTATATTATGATAATATGATAAATAATAATAAATTTATTAATATTGATAATATCAAAGTTGATAGAGATAAAACAACAATTGTTTTTCCTGATATTGATAATAAAATATATCGATATGAAGTGTTAGGTGTTTTTGATAATATGAATAATATTTGGATGTGGGGATGGATGGTTCCTGAATTTTTAACGAACGAAACAACTATTGTAAAAAAATTATTAAATTATGGATTAAAAATTAATCCAAGTATATTAAATAAAATTCCAGATGATAAATTATATCTTAAAACACAATTAGTTAATAGTAGATTTTTATTACAAGATATTTTTCAATTAGAACTACATTTGGCAATTTCATGTTATTTAGCAAAAGATAATTTTAAATTTATATATTCTAAAAAAAAATATTTATCAAAAGATAAAAAAAAATACATTACAGTTTATTATCTGATATTATAAATTAAATATCTCATCTTATTATAATGGAAACAAATATAGATATTATTCCAGAAGCATTTAGAATACCTAATGCAATAGGACCGGTTGCAATACGACCTAATACTTTGATAAGACATAATAAAATAGATTATGATATGATACATGATATGATTAATTTTTTTTTATTTATTATACTATTATGTTATTTATATAAATATTATACTATGACCTATAAGATAGAAAAAATGGAT
>Ga0209829_10003236_pt1 | contig 11941 bp, 7 predicted proteins | sample C_140205_EF_Meta_FD_187311 | JGI IMG/M metagenome (GOLD analysis project Ga0209829, IMG submission 187311) | Freshwater microbial communities from Lake Croche, Canada to study carbon cycling - C_140205_EF_MetaG (SPAdes) (version 2) | ecosystem: Environmental > Aquatic > Freshwater > Lake...
ACATATTGTAAAATATTTATTATTTTTGTACTTCTTAATTGGGAATAAAATATTTGCAAAACTTGAACAAATAAAGGCTCACATGAATCTCTCTAACAAACTTCAAAGTAAAAATCCTATTTTCGACGGTTCGTCAACATTCCTCCCTACCAACCTGACTCAAAGGGATATGCTAACAAAATACGAGAAAATTCCCACTTATATTTTCTCTGAAAGTTCGAAAGCAACCATCGCGGTGGCTGCAGAGATCGCAGAACTTATCAATGAGAAAAATAAAGCAGGAGAAAAATGCGTACTCGGCCTTTGTACAGGATCGACACAAATAGGTATTTACGCTGAGCTTGTTCGCTTACACAAGCAAGAGGGTTTAAGCTTCGTCAATGTTATAACATTTAATATCGACGAATATCACTCCATCTCTCCGAATGATTTCCAAAGTTACAATCAGTACATGAGAAATCACCTCTTCAATCATATCGATATTAAACCTGAAAACATCCATATTCCAGATGGCACCATGGACTTAGAAACGGTTCACGACTATTGTAGAGAATACGAAAAAATGATTGCTGACGCTGGAGGCATTGATTTAATGATTCTTGGGATTGGAAAAACAGGGCATATTGGATTTAATGAGCCAGGATCTGGTCGCAATACCCGTACTCGAATCATCTCCCTTGACATTGAAACTCGTCAAGAAGATGCAACTAAATTCCAAGGCATTTCCAATGTACCTAGAAGAGCAATTACGATAGGCATAGACACCATTCTTAATGCTCGCAAAATAATTCTTAGTGCATTTGGTGAATACAAAGCAAAGGTTATTCAGCAAGCCATCGAAGAAGAGATAGACACTTTGATACCAGCATCTTGCATTCAATTGCATCCCAATGCTAAATTTATTTTAGATCACTCAGCTTCATCCCATCTTGTTCGGGTTAAAACACCATGGCTATTGGATAGTTTAGACTGGACCGATGAACGCCTTACCCGAAAAGCGGTATTATGGCTTTGTAAACAGACCAATAAACCGGTCTTGAAACTGACCGTAAAAGACTACAATGATTACGGTCTAAGCGATCTAAAGGCTACCTATTCAGAACAATACAAACTAAACATCAAGATATTTAACGACTTACAGCACACCATTACGGGATGGCCAGGTGGAAAGCCAGGTGTAGAGGATACCTTTAGACCAGAGCGTGCTGAGCCAGCACAAAAGCGGATCGTTATTTTCAGTCCGCATCCAGACGATGATGTCATATCGATGGGTGGGACTTTGCTTCGACTAGTCGAGCAAGGTCATGAAGTTCATGTGGCTTATCAGGTATCTGGAAATTTCGCGGTGTCAGATGAATATGTTACCCGATTTCTTGACTTTCACCACGAATACATCGAATACTACGATTACAACAACTCAATAGCCAAAGAACAGGAGCTAAAAGTTCTCTCCTTTATCAAAGACAAAAAAGAGAATGTGCTTGACATTCCTGAATTAAGGAAGGTAAAAGGATTAATCAGAAGGATGGAAGCAAGATCAGCTTTACGTTATTTTGGTATTCCTGAGCAAAATATACACTTCTTAGATCTCCCATTTTATGAAACAGGAAAGAAAGAAAAAAGTCCTGTTGGAGAAAAAGATGTCAACATTTTAATTGATTTCTTAAATAATATAAAACCTCATCAAATCTTTGCTGCTGGCGATCTTGCAGATCCACATGGAACGCATAAAGTATGTTTAGATGCTATTTTAATTGCTTTAGAGGCAAGCAAAGAAAAAGAGTGGATGAAAAATTGCTGGCTTTGGCTGTATAGGGGAGCTTGGGCAGAATGGGAAGCAGACGAAATTGAGATGGCTGTGCCTATTAGTCCTGTTGAATTAAGCAGAAAACGTGAAGCGATCCTTAGACATCAATCTCAAAAGGAGGGTGCGATGTTTATGGGAGAAGATGATCGTGAATTCTGGGAACGTGCAGAACAGCGAAATAGAGCCACTGCCCAGCTATATGATAAATTAGGGATGGCAGAATATGAAGCCATGGAAGCTTTTGTAAAGTACTATCCTTGAAACTAACAACCCCTCGAAATTTGGCTCAAGTCCAGCTACAGAAATGGAAGGGTAACTTTCAGCTTTTTTCCAATAAGTTTAGACTTTCAGGCTTTAAGTATGGTCTTTTAGTTCTTGTATTTGCATTATTATCATCAAGATATGCTTCTGTATCCGTTGCAAAAGGTGCAGAAAAAAAAGAGTTCAGAGGGGTATGGATCGCTACAGTAAACAATGTCGACTGGCCTTCTGCGCCTGGCCTTCCGGTGGAAGTTCAAAAGAAGGAACTCCGTGATCTAGTTGAGCAAATTGAACGATTAAATCTCAACGCAGTATTTTTACAAATTAGGCCAACCGCAGATGCCTTTTACGAGTCGAAGACTGAACCTTGGTCTTACTTTCTAACTGGAAAACAAGGAGCACCCACTTCCCCATTCTTTGATCCCTTAGCTTTTGCAATAGAACTTTGTCATTCTAAAAATATTGAGCTTCATGCCTGGTTCAACCCTTTCAGAGTAAAAAATTCAGGGCACTATAAACTAAGCCCAGCTAATTTCGCCAGTAAGCATCCACTTTATGTTAGAGAATATGATCATAAGTCATTTCTTGATCCTGGAATTCCTCAAGTACGCAATCATATCATACGTGTTATAATGGAAGTGGTTCGGAACTATGATATCGATGCCGTTCATCTTGACGACTATTTTTACCCCTATCCAGCAAATGGCATTAGATTTCCTGATCTCAAAACGTTTAAACAATTTGGCAAAAATTACTACCCAAAAAAACTTGGTGACTGGAGACGAGAAAACATAAATCTATTTATATCTAATCTCCATGACAGTATTAAATCGGCAAAGCCGTCTGTAAAGCTGGGAATTAGTCCATTTGGTGTCTGGAGAAACAAAAGAGATGATAGAAATGGCTCTGATGGCGTTAAAGGACTTACCTCCTATGACGATCTCTACGCTGATGTCTATAAGTGGCTAAATAAAGACTGGATCGACTATGTGATTCCCCAGCTCTACTGGGAGCAAGGAAATAGATTTGGAGATTTCGAAACAATGGTTCAGTGGTGGAGTAACAATAGCTTTGGCAAATCGCTTTATATTGGACAAGCATTATATAAATCTACTGGTAGTGTAAACATCTTCACTAACCCGAAAGAGATCGGTGATCAGATAAAAATATTAAGAAAATCTGAAAACGTAGGTGGGTTTGCCTTATATAGTGCAACACACCTTGCAAAACTTTCATCATCAGCACATGATGAGTTAGCAGCCTTATTAATACCGCCTCCAGAAGAACCTCTAGCTATTATTTCGAATAAGATTATTGACAACGAAGAAAAATTAGCAACTCAGGCAAGCCAACTTGACTATATTAACGCAAGCAGTCATTCGATATCTGACAGTATAAATCAACGATTTAATCTAGCTGCAAGCAGAACTATTCCCACACCAGAACAAGTATCTGTTACGAAATCGAAGGAAGGCTGGGAACTTAACTGGATAGCAAATGGGGTTGCTAATGATCAAGAATTAAAATATTCACTTATTATTTTTGAAAAAGTTAAAGCTGGCTATCAGCAAAAGCTCTTGAGTTCAACTAGCGAGAGCCATTACACTTTAATTCGAGATTCTATTAACAGACCAACAAAAGCATTTTTCGGCATCGTAGCATCTAACAATAAAGGGTTGAGAAGTGAGATCTCAAAACCCTTTCGGATACGAGGCAAAAGAATCATCTTTCATTAAAAAAGAATCCATCAACTAATCAATTGATGGATTCTTTTTTTTAATGACCCTCTCCATTTTTAAGGTTTGGCTTAGTCCTCCAACTTGCATCAGGACCAAATCGTGTATGGTGAGCTGAATGATTTAGCTTATCATATTCTGGGTAATGATAGATGAGTCTATTGGACACAAGAAACAAGACACTTGAAAGTACTAAAACTCCTATAGCTTTAACCCACAATTTTTTATAGATAGGTTGATAGTCCTCCTCTTCTACAATAACCACAGCCTCCTGCTCCTTTGGGAGTAGTAAAACTAAAACAGTAGCGATAATGGCATGCACAAAGATCACCCATTCTGTTAGGAGACGACTAGGGTTCCATCCAGTTAAAGCGCGCTCAAAATTAGCGACAACCATGATCCAAAGTAAGATAAGGAATATAAGTTGACCTTTAGCTAAGGAGCTTTTAGGAATTATTGGCAACGGCGTTTTATAATGTCGGATCACAATAACAATAGCAGCTATAGTTAAAAGCAGCCAAGTAAATGTAAACCAACTCTCAGGAGTGAGGCTAAGAAAATCGGTCCCTGGCAATCTTCCAATATACGGAACATTCCAGAATGCTGGTAAAACCTCTGATGTGCCATTGGGATGTTCAATGGTTTGAGTCCAAACACTTGGCTTTAGTTGTTCACTCCAAACGGTTACATTCTTCACCATATTCAAATAGGTTAATCCCATCAAGACCAAAAGTACGGCAAAGGCCCGCGTCCAGCGATCTTTTTTTAATACCTCTGGTTTCTCCTCATCGTTATGAATTTTTACCCGAGAGGCAATATATGCAAGAGCTACAGCAATTGCGATTCCATTGACAAAGCCATAACTCTGTTCAAGGAAGCTATGCCAATTTTGACCTTGCCATTTACTCCAAGACGAGGTTATTGCACTAAACTCGGGTGAACTGGGAAGGATACCTTCATAGCCTAAAATTCGAGGGCTACCAAAAGAGAGCATCAACTGTTTAACCCATTGCATACCAGCAAAACCGAGGCCTCCAATGATTCCACTTATCAAAGAAGCGACAGCCACAGGCCTCAGATTATTCCGCCACATCCAGATGCTGGTACCACTAAAAACACCAATTATTCCAGCCCAATCGTCAGAGCGAGGAGGCGTCATGCGAATTCCACCATACTCAGCGAAAAAATTCCCGCCGAGGACTGGTAAAGCCAAGAATGAGATCAGCCAGCCACCAGCCATATAAACAAATAAGGAAGCGCCATTTTTAAATTTCCCATAGAGTGCAAAGTATACCGTCACTCCAACGATTAAACCTATCAACCAACCAATATGCTGTGGATAATCACCAAACCACTGAGGCCAATTATTTAGAAAATTAGTTGGATCAAAAGCTGGCTTCCCAGTTACAGAATTTAAGTAAGTAGGATCTCCTTGAGGATAGGTTAAGGCAGATGCTAGTTTTGTATCAAAATCCAAAGATCGAAGCAAGAGTTGAATTACCCAACCCATGAATGCGCCTGCAGCAGCAAATAAAGGAAGTCGTAATCTATCACGCTCACCCTTTCGTTGATACAAATCATAGGTGCAACATCCAATCAAAGCGAAAAAGGCAGGCAGGTAGTAGGCATCAAACCAATACAATGGATTTTTATGACGAAAGGTATTCGTATCAAAACCAGCGTTAGGCTGCAGCCAGCGAGCAACAGGATCTTCAATTAAATCAAGAACAATATAAGCTCCAATAATAAATAGAAATGGTTTAAATATTGCCACCAACCTCTCACGCGAGGCAACGGCTGCAAAAGCAGTCCCTGCTCCACCAAGAGCAGCCCACATAAATCCAATCAAAAAAACAGCCATATAGCCATACCATTGGGTCAATGCATGACCGCTCTCGGTATATGACAACACCTGCATATAAGATTGGGAAGCACCGAACCCCCATCCTAAGGCGCCAAAAAAAGCAAAGTAAGGGATCCGATTGCGCCAATCTTCGCGCCCAGACAAAAGTGCGACTGTAATTGCAGCTAAACATCCTGCAAATTCAGCCCCATATTCATGACCAAAATTGCCTCGAATACCCCAGCCGATAGAGAGCGAAACGGCGATTAAATAGATCGACCAAAGTTTCCAACCCGGATTTAGATTCGCAGAAAACATGATTTTAACGTTTAGTTAGTTGAATGGAAATTGAGACCAAATTAATAAATTACGTATGAAAACAATGATCACAATTAAAAAATTCTATTCAACTAATTCGGCAAGCGAGTTTTCATAAATAAAAAAGGAGCCGAAATACTTCGGCTCCTTTTTTATTTAAAATGAACGACGATTAACTATTCAGCGTCGCTATATGCTGTTTCATGGTGTTGTGTAATATCCAATCCAGCATCTTCTTCTTCTTCAGTAGCACGAATACCTAAAGTTTTTTCTACAACTTTAAATAGAATGATAGTCATAATGCCAGAATAAATAAGCGTGGCAGCGATTGCCATTAATTGAATACCTAACTGTTTAGAGTTTCCATAGAAAGTTCCAGAGTAAGCAGATTGGATCATTGGAGAAGCAAATAGGCCTGTTGCAATTGCGCCCCAGATTCCACCAACTCCATGAACGCCGAATGCATCTAATGAATCATCATAGCCAAATTTTACTTTAACAACGCTGACCATAAAGAAGCAGAAAACAGAAACCAATAGACCTATTACTAGAGCACCAGTAACATCTACAAATCCAGCTGCAGGTGTGATAGCAACAAGTCCGGCAACAGCCCCAGTTGCGATGCCCACTACGGTAGGTTTTTTATTGATAAACCAATCAAGCAAAGCCCATGATAGTGCAGCCGCTGCAGCAGCAACGTGAGTCGTCAAGAATGCGCTAGCAGCAAGACCATCCGCAGCTAAACCACTTCCAGCGTTGAAACCAAACCATCCGAACCATAGCAAGGCAGCTCCAATAACAACTAATGGAATATTATGTGGAGCAGTGATATGCTGACCTGCTGGCAAGCGACGCTTTCCTAACATAACAGCGGTAACTAAGGCCGCTATACCTGCATTGATGTGGACTACAGTACCCCCAGCAAAGTCAAGAGCGCCTAATTTAAATAACCAGCCGTCAGCTGACCATACCCAGTGAGCAACTGGATTGTAAACAACGATTGCCCAAAGCAATGAGAACACTAAGAATCCGCGGAATTTCATCCGTTCAGCAAATGCACCAATAATCAAAGCAGGTGTGATTACCGCAAACATACACTGAAATAAAACAAATACTAAGTGAGGGATTCGTTCTGTTTCTTGAGAGATAAAGTATGGACTAACATCGCTAATACCGATACCTTTTAGGAAGGCCCAATCAAATCCACCAATATAAGGAGCTAAGGCACCTGTTGATGAACCGAAAGCATTACTATAACCAAATACAACCCACTCTAAAGTTATAACTGCAGTTAAGATAAAACACTGCATTAACACATTCAGAATATTCTTACTTCGAACTAGACCGCCATAAAACAAGGCTAGTCCAGGAATAGTCATTAACATTACAAGAGCGGTGGCAACTAGCATCCAAGCTGTATTACCTGCACTTATGAAAGGAACTGGTTTGGCGGCGACTGGTGCCGCTGCAGCTACAGCTGCTTGAGCAAAAGAAAAAACTGGCAAAAGCGCTGATAACCCTAAGGGTAATCCGATATATTTTATAAATTTATTTATCATAGCGTTTAAAAATTAAAATTTGACTTATTTTTTATCGTAAAGAGCTTCATCACCTTGATCGCCAGTACGAATACGTATTGACTGATCGATTTGAGTAACAAAGATGCGACCGTCGCCTGACTCTCCAGTATACGCAGATTTCAGGATTGCATTAATTGATTTCTCAACGTTAATATCTCGCACTACAAAGGAGATGTATACTCTATCAATAGTGTTCACATCATAAGCCACACCACGAAATATTAGTCCTTGTTTAGCTGATCCCTGACCCTTTACTTCCCACCAAGAAAGAAAGTCTATATCAGCTTCATGCAAAGCTTTTCTTACAACTTCAAATTTTGATTTACGAACAATAGCTTCAACTTTTTTCATGACTTTAAGATTTTACGTTTATACTGTTACAAAGTAAATCCTAACACAAAGAATATTTGATCTTTTTCAGGATTTAAGATTACTTTTCCTGTTAAAGGAAGAGAAAATTTATCAGATATTGCAATTGTTTTAGTGGTAGACAGACCTAAGTTAACAACATTAAAGTTCTTGTCACTTGAATATTGCTCATTTCCAGCACCAACAAATATGCTACAAGTCTTCAAAGCTAAGGCAGCTTCCACATAAATGTCGTTATTTACGTTAGCAAAAGCATAGTTACCGACAATGCTGAACTTTCCAGCAGTGAATCCAGGAGAAATTTCAAACATATGAGGAGCTTTATAAGTAGTATAGTTACCTACACTTCCAGGCTCAGCAGGAAAATAGTAGTCAGTAAGGGTTAAGCTAAATCCGCTTTTAAAAGCATAAGTCATAAATAAATCGGCTTCCGTAGCGGTTGTAACACCAGACAATGAATAGCTACCCCATGCACCTAATGTAAAACCACCATCTACATATTTGATTGTTGGCTGTACGACTGGTGAATTTCCAAAATCACTACCTCTCCAGTTGTATCGGTTGTAAAAATCGGCTCCAGTTGTCCAGGCCCCTTTTGTCTCTTGCGCAGATGCGCTAATTGAAATGATTGAAAACAATGCAACAATTAATCCTAATGTAACTTTTTTCATAATGGTTCTTTAAAATTTGACAATGATTATAATTATTCTAAGTAAAAAACACTTCAACAAAACTTTGTAGTAAAAAGTAAAATTTAAAAAATGACCCCCTATTTTTTACATATCTACACCACAAATTTATGTAAAATCAAATACAGACCCCCATTTTTTTAGCTTCGAACAATCAAAATAACATTAATTTAACAATGAATACCCATTTTTAAAATACAAAAACCTCACAACAATCTATAAATTAGCATTTTGATATATAAAACAACTATTTATGACATTTTGATATAATTAAACATATAATTAATCAATATACATATAAATTAAATTATAAATAATCAATTAGATATTATTAATTTAAATTTCAGGGGATTTACAAGGGACCTAAAAAACATTCAAATAGCAACATTTTAAGTATCAGAATAAACCTTATATTTGGGAAAAGCAGCATTAACAAATGAAAAGCATTAAAAAGCTAAAGATCTGGGGAGCCATAGCACTATTAATCCTATTGATTCTATGGTTAAAATGGGACAACTGGTTTTACAATCCTAAAGAACCTATCTACCAAACAAACACTTCGCCATCACGCATACTGATAACTTGCTCAGGCGACTTCTCAACCACAAGGGATATTACCTGGCAGTCAAGCCCTGACTCGCGGCAGGGAAGTATTCAACTGATTGATCTATCAAAACCATCTGACACCACAAACATCATTGCGGACGGAAAGATCATCAAGACAAGTGGAGGTTCTTCTGCATACTTTAAAATCAATTTGAAAAATCTAATTCCTGGCAGTACTTATAGATATAGAGTTACAAACAAGTCTGAATCTTCTCCATGGGCTGAATTTACACTTGCATCAACAAAAGATCAATCTTATTCTTTTATTTATCTGGGTGATGTACAAGACTCAATCAATGGGCACTCTAGTGAATTATTCCAAAAAGCGTTTGACAGTCAAAAAGAGGCCGCATTTATTATGTTCATTGGAGATATGATCGAGCGCCCTCACGATGCCTTTTGGGGTGAATGGTATAAAGCTGGAGGAGATCGCTTTCGAACAACCCCTATCCTAGCCACCCCTGGAAATCACGAATACTACAAAGGGATCACACAAAAACTTGACGAAAGATGGACTGCTCATTTTTCGTTTCCAACCAATGGACCTGAAAACTTTCTAGGACGAGCATTTTATTGGGACTTTCAAAACACACGCTTTATTAGCATTGATACAAATGGCATTCAATCGATACCATCTGCATTAGAACAAAGAAGCTGGCTGAAAAATGTACTGGAAACAAACCACCAGAAATGGACGATCGTATTCATGCATCACCCGCTTTACTCAACAAGCAGAGGACGCGACTACTTCTACCTAAGAACACTCTTCAAGTCTTTATTTGAGAAACACAATGTCGACCTTGTATTGGCAGGTCACGATCACGCCTATGGCAGAGCATCATCGATCCCAAATTCTGAAAATAACGGAAAACAAGGTCCAATTTATATTGTAGCACATGCAAGTCCTAAAGTTTACGACATTGACTTTTCGAATAAAATGGATAAATTAGCTTCAAATACAGCAACCTATCAACTACTCAATGTAACCAAGGACTCAATCAGACTTTCTGCTTTTACAGCAAAAGGTGAGTATTTTGACGGGTTTACACTTCAAAAAGATAGAACGGGAGTCAAAAAGGTTACCATCTATACGACTAAATCCGATCCGAAATACTTAAATCCTACGAAGAGTTATCTTCAAAAAAATTCAAAAAAGGAGATTGAGAAATACAATGCGGAGATGCAACAATGGATTTCGAAAAAGAGCCTTAATTAATTCGACAGAGAATCTCATTAAAAATACAGGACTATTATCTTAAAGAATTTTATCTTACAATCCTTTAAAACTTACTATTCATAGTAGTCATATTTTCTAGGATTATAATAATTTTACAATCTATATTAAATCAACAAACGAATGAAGCTCTGGGACAAAGGGACTGAAACAAACAAGCTTATTGAGGCGTTTACGATCGGCAAAGACACTGAAATGGATTATTTCCTAGCAGAGTTCGATGTGCTAGGATCTCTTGCGCACATTAAAATGCTTGAATCAATAGGATTACTAACAAAATCGGAACTCACCTCGCTTCAGTCCGAATTAAAAAACATCTACCGTGAAATAAAAGCTGGCAATTTCACAATCGAAGCAGGCAGTGAAGATGTGCACTCCCAAATCGAACTATTACTGACCCGTAAACTCGGCGACACAGGGAAGAAAATACATAGCGGTAGATCTAGAAATGATCAAGTACTTGTTGACTTAAAACTATTTGCACGAAGTGAAATCCAAGACATAACGTTACAGGTTAATGAACTCTTCAACTTATTAATTTCGCAAAGCGACAAATACCAAAAAGTTCTAATGCCCGGCTACACGCATCTTCAGGTTGCAATGCCATCATCGTTTGGACTTTGGTTTGGGGCCTATGCCGAAAGCTTAACTGATGATTTAATCTTGCTCCAAGCTGCATACCAAATCACAGATCAAAACCCGCTTGGATCTGCTGCAGGCTATGGCTCTTCATTCCCTTTAAACAGGCAGATGACTACTGATCTATTAGGATTTAACAATCTTAATTACAATGTAATATATGCCCAAATGGGCAGAGGCAAGGCTGAAAAAATAATCACCTTTGCCTTAGCTTCAATTGCAGCAACCCTATCACGGCTAGCTTATGACGTTTGTCTTTTTATGAGTCAAAATTTCAATTTCGTCTCTCTTCCAGATGAGCTAACGACTGGATCAAGTATAATGCCGCACAAGAAAAATCCGGATGTATTTGAATTACTCCGTTCGCACTGCAATAAACTTCAAGGTTTGCCAAATCAAATCCTACTGATGACAAACAATTTGCCAAGTGGATATTTTCGCGATTTGCAACTGATAAAAGAGTTGTTTATTCCAGCTTTTGGAGAACTGAAAAGTTGCCTATCAATTTGCAGCTTTGCAGTGGCCAACATGAAAATCAATGAGGATATTTTAGCAGACAAAAGATATGAGAATATCTATAGCGTCGAATCTGTCAATGAATTAGTTATCAAAGGCACTCCATTCAGAGAGGCATACAAAGAGATCGGAGAAGCAATTAAAAAAGAGGAATTTTATCCGAACAAAAACATTAATCACACTCACGAGGGAAGCATCGGAAACCTCTGCCTTCCGCAGATCCGTAAAAAGATGGAGAAAATTGTCGAATCTTTTAATTTCTCAGCTGCTGAAAACGCCACTAAAAGGCTATTGTCGGAATAGACCAACTGTAGTAAATTGATCAATTTGGCACTAGATAAAA
>Ga0209829_10003238_pt1 | contig 11941 bp, 8 predicted proteins | sample C_140205_EF_Meta_FD_187311 | JGI IMG/M metagenome (GOLD analysis project Ga0209829, IMG submission 187311) | Freshwater microbial communities from Lake Croche, Canada to study carbon cycling - C_140205_EF_MetaG (SPAdes) (version 2) | ecosystem: Environmental > Aquatic > Freshwater > Lake...
GAAGTAGGAGTTTTCAAACCACTTATCCCGGGTGAAGTTTCTATTTATGTGTGCGGTGCAACTGTGCAATCGCATCCGCATATTGGCCATGTTCGTAGCGCAGTAAATTTTGATATTTTGCGCCGTTGGTTATTGTGGAGTGGTTACGACGTAACTTTCATCCGCAATGTCACTGATATTGATGACAAGATTTTGCACAAAGCCGTTCATGAAAAAATTCAGTGGTGGGCACTAGCTATGAAGTACGAACGGCTATTTACATCAGCATTTGCTGAGCTCAATGTGATGCCCCCTACGTATGAACCCCGCGCTACTGGCCATATCACCCAGATGGTTGCGTTGATGCAAAAACTTATAGATAACGGCGCGGCATACGCCCCAGGAAATGGCGATGTTTATTTAGAAGTACGTAAATTAAAGCGCTACTTAGTTTTATCGGGACAAAAATTAGATGATCTTCAACCTGCCGCCGATGCCGATGCAACATTTAAAAAAGACCCCCGGGATTTTGCTTTGTGGAAAGCGGCAAAAGTTGGCGATCCTTCATGGCCAACGCCGTGGGGACCAGGTCGACCTGGCTGGCACCTGGAGTGCTCGGCAATGGCGCATACATATTTAGGTGAAGCTTTTGATATTCATGGCGGCGGTCTTGATTTAGTTTTCCCACATCATGAAAATGAAATTGCACAATCTGAAGCTGCTGGTTATAAATTTGCGAACCGTTGGTTACACAATGCTTGGGTAACGCAAGCTGGCGAAAAAATGAGCAAGTCTCTAGGAAATACTTTGCAGGTAGAAGTTATTTTACAGCGCGTGCGTGGAATCGAACTTCGTTGGTATTTAGGAAGTGCGCATTACCGATCTATGTTGGAATATTCTGAAGCCGCACTTGATGAGTCAGCGGTTGCATTTCGCCGAATCGAAAACTTCTTAAAGCGCGCATCAGAAATTTTAGGTGGACATCCGGAGCCAACAATTAGCGATGCGTTTTGTGCCGCAATGAATGATGATTTAGCCGTGCCTGCAGGTTTGGCTTCGATTTCAGAGAATCTGCGTTTAGGAAATCAAGCCATTACCGACAACGACAAAAAAGTATTGAGTAAGAATGCAGCAGAAATTCGTGGTGCACTGCAGATACTTGGTTGCGATCCATTTGATACTAATTTCCCTCAAAATTCAAAATCTAATCTCAGTAATGCACTCGATGGCGTTATCCAACTAGCGCTCAAAGAGCGTGCAGCTGCGCGTGAGCGTAAGGATTTCGCAGCATCAGATGCCATCCGTGATGGGCTCCTGGATTTAGGAATTACAATTGAGGACACTGCACAAGGGCCACGTTGGTCAATGGAAGAAAAGAGCTAACCATGGCCGGTAATTCATCTCGAAAAGGCGCAATCCGCCAATCGAAAAAAGGACCATCGGCTGGCACTGGCGGTAAGAATAAAAAACGTCTTACTGGAAAAGGCCCAACTCCAAAGGCTGAAGATCGTCCTTATCACGCAGCTGCAAAACGCAAGAAAGCTGCTGAAAAGAAAGCTACACGTTCACCTTCAACTCGTTCAACGAGTCCACGTGCAACAACAATGTCTAAGGCAGCTCCTTCGCGCGCACCACGCGGTGATCGACCACGCGGTGAGGTTGTTGCGGGTCGTAACGCAGTTTTAGAAGCGTTACGTGAAAGTGTTCCAGCAACTGAGTTATTAGTTGCACGCAGTATTGACGTAGATGATCGTGTTGCAGAATCTTTAAAGCTAGCGCTTCATTTAGGTTTACCAATTCGTGAAGCTCATAGAGCAGAAGTTGAGGGAATTTCACCTAATAGCCAGGGAATTATCCTTGCAATCAAACCTTTTCAATATTCATCATTTGAAGAGATCATGCAGCGCGCAAAGTCTCCAGCTTTAGTTGTCGCACTCGATGGAGTCACTGACCCACGTAACTTAGGTGCAATCGTTCGAAGTGCTGCCGCTTTTGGTGCAGCAGGAGTTCTTATGACCGAACGTCGTGCAGCAGCAATGACCGCTTCGGCTTGGAAAGCATCAGCTGGTGCAGCCGCACGTATGCCAATTGCCCAAGTAACAAACTTAGCTCGCACCATTGATGCGGCGAAAAAAGAAGGTTTATTCGTAGTTGGTCTAGATGGCGAATCCGATGATGTTATTTCAGCAATGAAAGTTGCAACTGAACCAATCATGGTTGTAGTCGGCAGCGAAGGTAAAGGTCTTGCGCGATTAACTCGTGAAAAATGCGACTTAGTTATTTCAATTCCAATTAGTGCTTCCACCGAATCACTCAACGCTAGCGTTGCAACATCAATCGCGCTCTTTCATATCGATCAGGCCCGCCGTAAGGGGTAAGTAAGTGATTTACACTCGTTTTATCGCATTAGGGGATTCATACACCGAAGGCATGAGCGATGAAAAAAAAGATGGAAATTATCGAGGGTGGGCCGATCGTGTTGCCGATGTTATGGCTACTGCGCATCCTGATTTCACTTATGCAAATTTAGCTATTCGTGGAAAATTAGTTAAACAAGTTTTAGATGAACAAATTGCCCCCGCGTTAGTGCAAGTAATTGGGCCCGAAACTTTAATTTCATTTCATGCCGGAGCTAACGATGTCATTAGACCGGGATATAAGTCCGAGATTGTTTTATCGCAGTATGCCGAGGGCGTTCGTCGCTTAGCTGCATCCGGTGCAACTATTTTGCTCTTTACCGTTTTAGAGCGCACTGGCAACACCGGTAAAACTGCGAAAATGTGGGAAGAACGTTTTAGCGCTTTCAACCGAAATGTGCGCGCAGTTGGCCAAGAAGTTGGTGCAATTATTGCTGATGCAAATCAAGAGCCCGCATTTAGTGATCGCCGATTTTTAGCTTTTGATCGTTTACATTTAAATGCAATTGGCCATGATCGAGTCGCACAAGCAGTTCTTGAAATTTTGAATTTACCTTTTGATAAAAATTGGCGCAAACCCTTGCCGCCGGCAAAACCTGAATCAAAGGTTGTGCGCGTGGTAGTGACCACAATGTGGTTTATTACTTTTGCTTTGCCATGGATGTGGCGACGTGCGCGCGGTAAATCATCTGGTGATGGTCGTACCTGCAAATATCCAATTGCCATACATTGGCCACTGAATTTAAATTGAAGTCAGCGTCCACTCCCAGGTATGCACACCTGGCTTAATTTTGTATTTTGGCAAAGTATCGGGACCACATGAAGAAGTTCCAACACCGCGATGCGCACCATCGATATGAACAACAGTATTTCCGCATGCTTTAACTTCAACATCATGCGTCGCATCAGCTAAATCAACGGCCCGATTAGGGGTAATTGATACTTGTAATGGCTTGGCCATTTGTACGCGAACTCCATGCCCAGATGCATCAGTAACTTCAAACCAGCGAACTGCATTATGCCCACCATTTTCTTGTGGTCGAACATAAAGTACATATTGGGCAGCTACCGTTGAAACAAATCGATGGATTCGTGCAATTTTGCGATCTGGGTAAGACTCGTGCGGACCAGAACCAAACCAAGTCAGCTCGCTGAGTTCACCGTCAAGTTCGAAATTAATTCCAACTCGTGCAACATCAGTAAGTTGTTTAGGCAGAGTTACGCTCTCTTTCACTCTAAAACCATCGGCAACTGGCGTAATGACTTGAACATGTTTGATGTTAATTCCAGTGCTTGTCTGCCAGCTGTTAGTAATTTTGGCACTGGTGCGATTTTGTGAAACTACGCAGTCGGTACGATCCATGTCGCGCAAGCCCCAACGATTCCATTTAGTCGCCATATGCCCAATGCGATCATTATCAGTTGGCGCACGCCATAAAGTTAACGTTGGTGCAACAACACCACGAGGGATAACAATTTGTCCGTAATCATTAAGAACGTTGGTGAATTCATCTGAGGACTTAGCGCTTTTAATTGTAAGAGCTTTAGAGGCAAGCGGCATCTGATTCCAGCCAACTTCACTCATGGCTGGCGCCCAAGCAGTACTTGAAACGCGAACGATTGTAAAAGTAATGAAACGTTCACCAACGCCATCAGTTTTAGTTAAGTGCTTTGAAGAAACTTTGAAAGCCGCAGTTTTTCTTGGCGCCACTCTAGGAAGTTTAACTTTTCCGCCATCAGTGTTAAGACCATCGCGCGTAATTGACCAATGCACCTCATAATCAGAGAGATCGGTAAAGAAGTTCTTATTAAATATTTTAAAATTACCAGTTGAAGCCTTTACTGCGCTGATATTGGCCGGGGCTGCAATAGCTTTAAATTCAGCCATTGCAGGCTTGGCGGTGCGATCTGGGAACACCATTCCGTCACAGCAGAAGTTTCCATCATGCTTTTTCTCACCGTAATCTCCACCATAAGCATTGCGCTTTGAACCATCGGGCATAGTTTGAACTGGACCGTGATCCCAGAACTCCCAAATAAATCCGCCTTGCAAGCCACGTGTAGTTTCAATGACTTCCCAATATTCAGCAAGGGTTCCATTTGAATTACCCATTGCGTGCGAGTACTCGCACATGATGAGTGGCCGATCGGCTTTAGCAGATTTTGCATATTCTTTTATTGCAGAAATTGCTGGATACATTGGGCAAATAACATCAGTCAGAGAATGACTACCGGTCCAGTTTCCACGGATTCCACCTTCATAATGAAGTGCACGGGAAGGATCAAAGTTTCGAACAAAGGCAGCAGCGGCTTCATGGTTTGTGCCCGCACCAGATTCATTTCCAAGGGACCACATGACGGCAGCTGGATGGTGAATGTCGCGTTGCACCATACGACCAACACGATCTACAAATGCCGTTAAATATTTTGCATCATCACAAATTGAAGCAATGAATGCGTGTGATTCGATATTGGCCTCACCGATAACATAGAAACCAAGCTCATCGCATAGATCCAAGAAAGCTGCATCATTTGGATAGTGAGAAGTACGAACTGCATTGAAGTTCCAACGCTTAAGCTCTAATAAATCTTCACGCATGTCATCGCGAGTTAAGGCGCGGCCTGTGTACCGATTGAAGTCATGGCGATTCACGCCATAGAAAGTTACAGGTTGACCGTTGATAAGGAAGTCCTGACCTTTAACTTCAACGGATCTGAAACCAATTCTTTGCTGGGAAACTTCCACAACATTTCCATCGGGATCCAGTAATTCAATATGCAGGGTATAGAGATGCGGGGTTTCAGCTGACCAGGCTTTCACTTTAGGAATTTGCGTATTTAAGTGAATCTTTCCCGCAGGTGGTGGCTCATTTTCTAAAATTGCTTGTTTAGCTTCGGCGGGCATATCTCCATGCCAGAACTTGCCGTGGAAATACTCATCGCTGCGGGCTTTCAAGCTTTCTGGGCGTTCGGTCCATTGCGGCGAGACAAATGTTTTTAAAGTCGCCGACAGATGCGCTGGCTTAACTTTAGGTAGCTCAGTAATTGATGTGCGCAATGTGTAGTTATTGGTTGAAAGATTATCTATTGAAGCAATATGCGCACGGATATCTAGCGTTCCTGTTGTGCCGTCTTTTGCTAGACCGGCAGTTGTGTAAAAACGCTCGATAAAAACTTTATTAGTAGCAAAAATCTTTACTGAGCGAGTAATTCCACCATGCCACCATTGGTCTTGGTCCTCAATGAAAGTTGCATCAGACCATTTAGTTACATCTATACGAACAACATTTTTACCACTGCGAACAAACTTTGTAATATCGAATTCAGCAGCTAAACGAGAGTCTTTAGTTAATCCCACTTCAACTCCGTTAACGAAAACCAGTGCCACTGATTCATAGCCACCTAAATGTAAAACAATGCGTTTACCAATCCAGCTGTCCGGTAAATCAAAATCACGCTCGTACACACCATGTGGATTTTGCTCTGGAACGAAAGGAGGTTGCTCTTCAAAAGGCATTTGGGTATTTGTATAAATTGGCTTATCAAAAAATACATCACTCTCGGGTTGCATCGTCCACAAACCTGGAACTGGGATCGAACTCCACTTGCGACCAAGAGGTTCGCGCGGACTACGTAGAAGTTGAAAACGCCACGTTCCATCCAAAGAGATTTTCTCTACATGTTCAATATTGAGCATGGGAAGACGATTTACTGCGGTGGTTTCAGGACTCATCCAGTAGTTCGTGATCATGTCGGCAAGTCTGCCATTGAGCGTGGATTTGCACCTAATCTCTCGAGGTTAGCCTGGTGGTCGCTTGCCAGTTACCTGTTGTTCACTAGGAAGAGGGAGAATTCGACTATGAAGCACCAGAATATTACTGATCGAGAGCTCAGTTGGCTTTCTTTCAATCAACGGGTGCTAGAGCTAGCCGAAGATACAGATACTCCACTTTTGGAAAGAGTCCGCTTTCTTTCTATCTTCTCATCAAATCTAGATGAGTTTTTTATGGTCCGCGTTGCCACATTAATGAGCAAATTGGAAAATAATGTCACGGCCGCCAATGTTGCTGGAATAACCCCAAAGGAGTTAATGAGGCAGGTTTCATTTCGGACCAATGAATTAATGTCACGGCAGTCAAAGCTTTACCATGAAGAAATCCAGCCACAATTAAGTAAAAATGGAATTGAATTTCTCAATTGGGATCAACTTGATGAAGCTGAACATAGCTATGTATCGAAGTTATTTCACGATCGTATTTTTCCCGTACTCACGCCTTTAGCCGTAGATCCATCGCACCCATTTCCATATATTTCAGGTTTGTCACTTAATTTAGCGGTGATAGTAAAAAATCCAAATTCGCAGGACGAGTTTTTTGCTCGCGTTAAAGTTCCAGAGATCCTTCCGCGCTTTATTGCTACAGCTAAATTTGGGTCAACGCGATTCTTACCACTTGAAGATTTGATTGCAATTCACTTACAAGAACTTTTCCCGGGCATGATTATTCAAGATCATTACACTTTTAGAATTACACGTAATCAAGATATAGACCTTGATGAGGAAGAAACTGAAGATATTTTGGTCTCACTTGAGCAAGAGCTCGCACGTCGGAGATTTGGGCCTCCAGTACGCTTAGAAATTGAAAATGGAGTTGACGCAAAACTAGTTGAAAGACTTTCAAAGGAACTAGGCATAAATCCAGAAAACGTTATTCAAATTGCATCGCCATTAGATTTGACGTCACTGAACAAGATTGCCGATCTTGATTTTCCAGAGTTAAAATTTGAAAGGTTTAGATCACGAACCGCCAAAGCACTGTCGGAAGTAGACCCTGAAGACCCGGATCTCTTTTTTGCAGCCATTCGCCAAGGTGAAATTCTGCTGCACCACCCCTATGAATCTTTCACAACATCGGTTGTGCAGTTCTTACAAAATGCTGCGCTAGATCCACAGGTTTTAGCTATTAAACAGACACTTTATAGAACCTCTGGTGATTCACCGATTGTTGAAGCCCTTATTGAAGCTGCCGAAGCAGGTAAGCAGGTCTTAGCTGTTATCGAAATCCGGGCACGTTTTGATGAGCAAGCAAATGTGCGGTGGGCCAGAAAATTAGAAGCTGCTGGTGTTCACGTAGTTTATGGATTAATGGGATTAAAAACGCATGCAAAAATTTCTTTGGTTATTCGCGATGAAGCCAATGGTCTTCGCCGCTATTGTCATATGGGTACCGGAAATTACAACCCAAAGACTGCCCGAATGTATGAGGATCTAGGAATTCTCAGTGCAGATCCCGAACTCACCGAAGACTTAACTAAACTTTTTAACCAACTATCTGGTTTTGCTCCACAATCAACTTACTCTCGCTTGTTAGTTGCGCCATCAACTTTACGATCTGGCATCACTGAGCGTATTGATCGCGAAATAACTAACCAAATGGCGGGCATGCCAGCCGGTATTCAATTAAAACTCAATTCGATTTTGGATGAAACATTTGTTGCCAAACTTTATGAAGCGTCACAAGCAGGTGTAAAGATTGAATTATTAGTCCGAGGTATTTGTGCCGTTCAACCAGGCATTAAGGGGCTTTCTGAAAACATAATTGTTAAATCAGTCCTTGGGCGATTCTTAGAACACTCTAGAATTTTTCACTTTGTGAATGCGGGCAGTGACGAATATTGGATTGGTAGTGCCGATTTAATGGGCCGAAATCTGGATCGCCGAGTGGAAAGCTTGGTTCGCATCGAAAAGAAAGAGCACCAAAATCGCTTACAAGAGATTATTGATTTAGGGCTAAGCCCATCAACAGTTAGCTGGCAGTTAGTCGGAACCGAATGGACAAAAGTAAGTGAAAACAGCCGAGGAGAAGCCCTTAGTGATGTGCATGCCACATTAATCAATCAATACTCAAAGGAGCGTTAACGATGAGCGAAGTTTCACAAGTAATTTATGCCGCTGGTGCCGTGCTATGGCGCCAAGCCGGAAAAAAGAAAATCGAGATTGCAGTAATTCATCGCCCACGTTATGACGATTGGTCATTGCCAAAAGGCAAACTCGATCCGGATGAAACTATGATTGGCTGTGCGTATCGCGAAGTTATGGAAGAGACTGGTTATACCCCAATTTTTGGTCCAGAAATCGGTGATGTTACTTATGAAGTCGATGGCGTAAAAAAACTAGTCAAATACTGGTCGGCTCAAGCCGTTGGAGAGCCCACTGGTACAACTGATCTTCACGAAGTTGATCAACTATTGTGGCTAACGCCGACGGATGCCAAAAAGAAATTAACTTTAGACGATGACAAATCACTCGTAGATTTCTTTTTAGAGTTTGATTCAGGCACAACACCACTTGTGCTTTTACGTCATGCCAAAGCAGTAAAGCGCGAAGATTGGGATGGCGATGATGGTGATCGCCCCCTTGCCCACCTTGGACAGATTCAAGCTAAGCGAATGCTTTCACTCTACTTGCCATACGGCATTGCTGAAATTCATTCATCAGATGCACAACGCTGCATTGAAACAATCGATTCGATGGCACGGGCGATGAAATTAAATGCAATCTATTCCGCTGATTTAAGTGAATACGGCTTCGAAAAAGACAAAGAAGCGCCACTTGATTATGTTCAAGATTTAATGGATAAAGGTAAAAGCGCAATAATCTGCAGCCATAACCCAATTTTGCCTAAGTTACTAAAAAAGCTCATTGGAAAGAAAAATTTTAAGCACATGGATCAAAAGCTGGAGCCGGGTGAAGCGTGGGTGCTGCATTACCGAGATGGAGAGATTGTCTCTATCGATTATGTTGAAGCACCCCGTGCTTAATTACTGAGCCAATCCAACCTTCTTAAAACAATTCCTTCGCGCAGCGCCCAAGGACATATTTCAACTTTTTCGATATCCAGAATTGCCATCACAGAGCGAGCAACTATTGCTCCAGCAACAATTTGTTGAGCACGACTGGTCGAGACTCCTGGCAAGTCAGCCCTAGTTTTATTTGTCATTTCAGCTAACTTAGAAATCATTGCTTTCAAGTTTGCACTTTCAAGAAACTTCGGATTTTCATTAAACATGTGACCTGAAAGTCTGGCTAAAGTTCTAAAAGTTTTACTGGTTGCTACAAAGTGATTCGCATCGTGAACTCGAAGAATTGAAGGGAGTTCATCCTCTAACTTTGTTTGCACAAATTCCTCTAGAAATTTCACTCCTTTAGAACTATATGGATCACCAGTTAGGAAATCTCTGGTTAAACGTGCCGCACCAAGCGGAAATGAAATAGTGGCTTCTGGGTTCTCATCAATTCCTGATGCAATCTCAAGTGAACCTCCTCCAATATCTAGCACTAATAATTTTCCCGCAGACCAGCCCATCCAACGACGGACGGCTAAAAAAGTCATTCGGGCTTCTTCATCTCCAGTTAAAATTTGTAAATCAATTTGATGGCGTTGGTTTATTTCTTGAATAATCTCTGGCCCATTTTTTGCATCTCGTACGGCAGAAGTTGCGAACGCTAAAATCTCATCGGTCTTATTCTGGTTGGCATGTGACACCGCATCAGCGATCGCATCGTGAAGTTGCTTGATTCCTTCTTTAGTTATGGAACCTGTCTCATCTAAATAATCTGTTAGGCGGAGTTCGACCTTAAAATTTGTGGCAGGTGTTGGCCGAGCTCCCAGGTGGGCATCCATTACCTGCAGGTGGATGGTGTTAGAACCCACATCTAAAACGCCTAATCTCACGTGCACAACCTATCGTCGAGGCTGGCAAAGCTTCTCGATTTCAAGTTTTTGCGAACCACTGCCATAATTGCCGCTGGTCGAAAGACCGCTACGTGTTCGCACGTAGGCCTCTCTAGCTCAGTGGTAGAGCAGCGCACTTGTAATGCGCAGGTCGTCAGTTCAATCCTGACGGGGGGCTCGGAAGTTTTTTTAAAAGGGAGGCAACCCATGGCGACATTTCCTCGCGATAAATTTGCCGATGTGCTTGCTGCAAATGCGCAGTACATCAAAACCTTTAAATACTCAGATTTAACTGGAGTTGCCCAAAAAGGTTTAGCGATTGTTACCTGCATGGATTCACGCATTAACCCATTGTCTGTCGTTGGAATGCAATCCGGCGATGCAAAAATCTTACGCAACGCAGGAGCTCGTGTTACTGATGACGTACTGCGTACTTTAGTTTTGGCAACATATTTATTAGGCGTAGAACGTATCTTGATCATGCCTCATACCAACTGCCGTATGGCGCAAGTTGATGAAGCAGAAATTCACCGTGAGATTGACACTAAGTATGGAATTGATACATCAGAACTTGAATTCAAAACGGTAGCAGATCAAACCCAAGCTTTAATTGAAGATGTTGCCAAAGTTCGTAATTACCACTTACTAAATTCTGGAGTTTCAGTTGGTGGCGCGATTTACGACGTTGCTAGCGGAAAAATTACTCCGATAGATTGTTAGTGCGCCGAATAGGTTGCCGCGTATCTGGGTAACTTAAATCTTCAAGAAATTGCGTAATCACTGCGAGCATTAAAGCTGGTTTTTCTTTCACTACGCCATGCGAAGTTCCAGGAATAATCGCTAATTGACCCAGAGGTAGCGCTTCATAGAGTGCGATGGTGTGCTCGTGCTTAATGACATCATCATCGCCAGCCAAAACCAATACTGGGCACTGGATAGTGGCAATGTCGCTCAAAGCAATGTCGGGCTCAGTTTTCCAGATGTGATTCATTCGAATGGTTTTTTCGAGCAACGTATGAGGTGCATCGGGTGAAATTAAGTTGTACTCAGCTTGATCCTCTTCAGAAACTTTAGCTTCAGCGAAATCACTTAATGGTGCGCTGTAATGAAAGTTAGCACCAATCGCGACAATTGATTTAACTAACTCTGGTCGGGCTATAGCAACCATGAGAGCAATGATTCCACCATCGCTATAACCAATTAAATGCGCAGGTTCTTTAACCACATCTTCTAAATAAGCAATTGCTTCTTTGGCTTGAAATTCAAAATGTAAACTTCCGGTTTGGTCACCAGTGAAACCATGTGCGGTACGGTCATATGCAAATACATGAAACTCATCTTCAAGTGCGGGCACCATCAAGTAATCCCAACTTGCAGTTTTACTTAAGCCGCCATGAAGCAACACCATTGCTTCGCCTTGGTTATCCCACTCATAGTTATAGATTTGATGGCCGCGAAGATTAATATATTCAGGCATCAGATCGAATCCATAATATGTCGATTACCTCGATCAAAAGTTAAATAGTTCCAGGTCCAGTCGGCCATAGTTCCAATCTTGTTTCGACCGCCGACCAAATAGAACAAGTGCAACCATAACCAGGCATACCAGGCCGGAATTCCCGCCATCCTAAAGTTTTTTACTTCAACAACCGCTTTGTGGCGACCAATTGTGGCCATGGAACCTTTATCAGTGTATGTGAATGCCTCTAGTGATTGTCCATCAGCTAAACGCTTAATTTGCTTGGCAATGAAGCGGCCTTGTTGCATTGCAACCGGTGCCACCATAGGTAAAAAACGCCCATCTTTTCCTAC
>Ga0209829_10003244_pt1 | contig 11914 bp, 12 predicted proteins | sample C_140205_EF_Meta_FD_187311 | JGI IMG/M metagenome (GOLD analysis project Ga0209829, IMG submission 187311) | Freshwater microbial communities from Lake Croche, Canada to study carbon cycling - C_140205_EF_MetaG (SPAdes) (version 2) | ecosystem: Environmental > Aquatic > Freshwater > Lake...
TTTAAGAGTTGGTTGAAAGATGTTCGTGAACTTTACGAATAAGATAAATACCAGTAGGAAAAAAAGTATCTAAGTAAAATGAGACCTTGGAACGAAATCATAAAAGAAAAAAAAGAAGGAACAAGGATAATGATTGAAGAACAATATAATACATTTCAACTTTGGGTAAATAATCTTTTAGATGAAGGTTATGACCTTTCTGATTACACTTTAGATGAAGTCTATGATATTTACGAAAGATATTATGGACCAAATGAAAAATTACCAAGTGGTAAAACACCAAGTCAAAAAAATAAAAAGAAAGCTAAGAAATTTCAACAATCTGGTGAAATGCATGGAACTGAAACTGGTCCTGAAAGGGCAGATAGAATGCGTAAAACTTTTAAGGGAGCTGTTGAGTTAAGAAAAACACAAAAAGAAAAATCAAAAAAAGAACCATATGGACCAGGTAATCCTTCTTTTGATTTAGCAGCAAAAAGGGAGAAAAGAAAAAGAAAACAACTTAAATTCTCGATGGAACAAGCTAAAAAAAATGCTGAAGAAAGGAAAAAAAAAGAATTAGAGAATATTAAAAATAAACCCAGACAAGCTGCAAGTGCTGCTCTTTCTAAAATTGATAAACCACAAATAATCTCACATAGAGATAGTGATGCGACTGCTTATACAAAGGCACTTGGAAATGTGGGGTCTCTTGCTAGTGGAGTTGCGAAAGCCGGAATTAGTTATGGTATAGCAAGACACCTAGCAAAAAAAGAAGCAGAGGCAATAAAAAATGATGGAGAAAGCAAAATACCAAATAAGAAACCTTCAAAAAGTGGTCCTTTAGGTGGCAGACCTCCCTCTAGACCACCAAATATCAAAGAAAAATATTTTGATTGGAGAGATGAATTGCTTGCTGAGCAGGGATTGATTTTTGAAATTGAAGATAAAGATGGAAAAACAGAAAAGAAAAAAATTATTGATGTAATGCGTGGTAAAAATAAAATTGAAATTAACCCAAATATAAAAGAAGAAAAAGACGAAGAAGGTGGAATGGCTCGTAATGAACTTGATACAATGGAAAGAGCAGTTAAAACTCTTCGTAAAAAAATAAAATCTTCAAATCAACAACTTCCTGCTTGGGTTCAGTCTAAAATCTCAAAAGCAGTAGACCATATTGATACTGTTGCTGATTATATGTCTGGTGAAACTGAACCTGTTTCAGAAGAATGTGGATGTGAAGATGATGGAAAAAAAGTTCTTGCGATGATGATTATTAAAAAAGCAGTAGATGCAAAAAAGAAAAAGAACTTTCAATTGAATTCGGGAATTATTGGAGAGGAGAGTGCTGCTTGGCAAAGAAAGGAAGGAAAGAACCCTGAGGGTGGTTTAAACAAAAAGGGGATTGCGTCTTATCGTAGAGAAAATCCTGGTTCAAAACTCTCTCTTGCTGTGACTACTCCACCATCAAAACTTAAAAAAGGTAGTAAAGCAGCAAAACGCAGAAAGTCTTTCTGTGCTCGTATGAGTGGTATGCCTGGTCCTATGAAAGATGAAAAAGGTCGCCCAACCAGAAAGGCATTATCATTAAGAAAGTGGAATTGTTAAATTGAGGTAAAATAGATAAATAATACAGGAACATTTACACGAGGTTATTATGTCAATCGCAGCAATCATCGCTTGGGCAACTGCTAATCAAGCACTTATCGCAACTGTTCTTTTTGCAGTTTCAGAAGCACTTGGTGCAAATCCTAAGGTCAAGGCAAATGGTATTCTTTCACTTATTCTTATTCAGGCACAAAATGCTTTAAAAGCAAAAGGTGCAAAGGACATTACTCCTTGAGCATATAGATAGATTATAATTTTGGGGGAGTTTGTTGCTCCCCTATTTTTATAAATAATTTTAGGAAAAAAATAAAGAGAGAAAACACATGGCACTTTGGGGTAAGGCAGATGGTGTATTTTCACCAGGAACAATTACTGTCAATTATGCAAACAAAACAATCACTGGAGCTGGAACTTCATTCTTAGCAGCAGGTATTACTACTGGAGCAGTTATTACAATTGGTGCTGGTGGTACTTTTGGTAATGCAGTAATTTCTGGAATTACTTCAGAGACAAGAATTTCAATTGCAACTACTCAATATTTGAGTGGTGCAGCAATTGCTGGAGTTGCTTATACAATTTCTCGAAAACCAGTTTCTACTTTAGAAGATAAAAATTTCTCAACAATAACTGGTGCTGGTAATTCTTCATCAACCAATAGAGTTTATGGCGTTGATGTAAATGAACAAACTGCTGCCACTCAAAGTGGATCAAAATATTCTTCTGCTCATGCAGGTTGGGTAGGAATTCATACTTATATTGATACTCATGGAAATCTAAGAGTTAAATCGGAAGTTCTTGTTGCAATGTCTGGTATTAGTACTGGACCAGTAACATACACTTCTACTGGTGATGCTTCTGATGATGCTGTATATCCAGATAGTTGATATATGAGATTTGACGAGTTGAACGAAGACAATTATCTCTTATTTGCTATTAAATATTATGATAATCCACAATCTGCAACAAAAGATGATTTTTATGAGGACCTAAAAAGGTTCAAGTGGATAAAAAGATTATTGAAGAGACATAAAACGACTGGTGATTTAAATGCTCACCTTTTGATTAATCATTTTATTGTTCTTTATAATATTTTTGGTGATGCAGCAACACCTTTATTGTTTTACAAAATAGATAGTGAATTTTGGAGTATTGTAAAAACTTTTGTAGTTTATCTTGGAAGATTGCCTGAAATTCCAAAAACTAAAATTCATAATATTCCAATTGATACAGAATGCTTAGAACAACTTAATTCAATCTAATGCAACAAGAAAATCTTTTAAAAATTATTCAAATCATTCGCAATCTTCGTGAAGAAGGAATAGTATCATCTGGTGTACCAACAAATAATGCATCTAGTGGAAATATTGCAGGATTACCACCAGATCAACCACCAGTTGATTTGAGAAAAAAAAAATATAAAAGATTACCACCTTTATACAAAAACATTTTTAGGAGAAAGGAAAATGTTTAACCAAGGAACATCGACTGACACTAAAGTTGCAGTCCTCGAAGAAAAAGTTTCCATATATGAGAAGGTTATGAGTAGAATTGAAGATGCAATTTTTGCCATTAGTGAAACAAGTCAAGGAATTTCTAAAATGCTTGCTATTCATGAGGAAAGACTGGAACAAGCAATGAGATCTGATGAAGTGATTATTAAAATGATTGATGATCTCAAAAAGACAGTAGAAGCAGAGGATGTTGATTTGAGTGATAGAATTGATGAAATGATGGAAAAAAGTCATGATAGAATGGATACAATTGATAAAAAAGTTGAAGAGGTAAAAAAAATTAAATGGATGACTGTTGGTGTTGGATTATTTGCTGCTGTAATTGCTGGATCAATTTCGACACTAGCTTCTGGTCTCTTGACTCCAAGTGAAATGGGTCTTAGGATGGAGCACAGATATGTTCCATCTCCCGAAAATATTCAAAAATGAGTTTTATTGATGAAAAATACATTTCATTAGTTTCGTCTAGGCTTCAAAAATTTACAAAGAAAAAAACAGGATTATATAACTTCCGTTGTAATTATTGTGGTGACTCTGAAAAACAAAAGAGTAAAGCTCGTGGATACTTATATCAAATCAAAAATGATTATAACTTTAAGTGTCATAATTGTGGAACATCTAGAACTCTTACTAATTTTTTAAAAGATATTGATGCTGTTCTTTATGATCAGTATGTGATGGAAAGATATAAGAATGGTTTGACCGGAAAAAGATCAAATACTCCAGAACCAGATATTAAGTTTGAAAAACCGTCGTTCAAGAAAAAAAGTTTTAATCTTCCAACTATAGCAGAACTAAATACAGAACATCCAGCAAGAGCATATTTACAGAAAAGACAAATACCAGAAAAATTTCTATGTGAATTGTATTATTGTGAAAAATTTAAAGAATGGACAAATACACAAAAACCGACTTTTAAATCAGTTCAATATGATGAACCTAGAATTATTATTCCTTTAATGAAGGATGGTGAAATCTTTGGATATCAGGGTAGAAGTTTAAGAAAAACATCAAAAGTTAAATACATTACAATTATTTTGGATGAAAATCAACCAAAAGTATTTGGTTGGAATACAATTGATTGGAATAAAACAGTTTATATTGTTGAAGGACCTTTTGATAGTATGTTTTTAAATAATGCTATTGCTATGGTTGGTGCTGATATGGATTATATGTTTTTTATTCACCATTATGATGTTGAATTTGTATTTGTTTATGATAATGAAAAAAGAAATAAAGAAATGATAGCAAGAGTCGAAAAGACAATTGATATGAAATTTCCTGTGGTAATTTGGCCGCAAGACTTGAAATATAAGGACATTAATGATATGATACTAGAAGGACTGGATGTAGAAAAAATCATAAAGGAGAATACTTTTATGGGATTAGAAGCAAAAGCAAAACTTATTGGATGGAAACGAGTATGAGCAACGGCACAAAGGTAATTAAGAGAAGTGGTGATGATGAACCTCTTGATCTTAATAAACTTCACTTGATGGTCGAAGAGGCATGTAGAGACCTTGCTGGTGTTTCTGCTTCTCAGGTTGAAATGCAATCTGGTATTCAATTCTATGATGGAATTACAACAGCAGAAATTCAAGAGATTTTAATTCGTTCGGCATCTGATTTGATTGATTTGGATTATCCAAATTATCAATTTGTTGCAGCAAGACTACTTCTATTTTCTGTAAGAAAATCTTTGTATGGAAGAGTTCAAGATCATCCTGCTTTTATTGATCACATTAAGAAATGTGTAGATGTTGGAGTTTATGATCCAGAAATTTTGACTAACTATACAGAAGAAGAACTCGAAAAACTTGGTAGTTATATTAAGCACAGTAGAGATTATCTTTTTACTTATGCTGGTCTTCGTCAAGTCGTTGATAAATATTTGGTTCAGGATCGTAGCAATGGTCAAGTATATGAAACTCCACAGTTCATGTACATGATGATTGCTGCTACCATTTTTGCTAGATATCCAAAAGAAACTCGTTTAGATTACGTTCGTAAGTATTATAATGCAATCTCAAGACACAGAATCAACATTCCAACACCAATCATGGCAGGTGTCAGAACACCTCTTCGTCAATTTGCATCTTGTGTTCTGGTTGATGTTGATGACACCCTCGATAGTATCTTTAGCAGTGATATGGCTATTGGCAGATATGTCTCACAAAGGGCTGGTATCGGTATCAACGCAGGTAGAATCCGCGGTATCAACAGTAAGATCCGAGGTGGAGAAGTTCAACACACTGGTGTTATTCCTTTCCTTAAGAAGTTTGAATCAACTGTACGATGCTGCACACAAAACGGCATCAGAGGTGGTTCTGCTACAGTCCATTTTCCTATCTGGCATCAAGAAATAGAAGATATTCTTGTTCTTAAAAATAACAAGGGAACAGAAGATAATCGTGTTCGTAAGTTAGATTATTCTATTCAGATTAGTAAGTTATTCTATGAAAGATTCATTAGAAATAAAGAAATCTCACTTTTCTCTCCACATGATGTTCCTGGTTTGTATGATGCTTTTGGCACTGATAGATTTGACAATCTTTATGTGGATGCAGAACGAAATGAATCTATTTCAAGAAAAACTATTGGGGGTCAAGAACTTTTTCTGGCACTCCTAAAAGAAAGAGCAGAAACTGGTCGTATTTACATTATGAATATCGATCATTGTAATTCACATTCATCCTTTACTGATAAGGTTGAGATGAGTAATTTGTGCCAGGAAATTACACTTCCCACAATTCCACTTCAACATATTGATGATCCTGATGGTGAGATTGCACTTTGTATTCTTTCTGCTGTTAATGTTGGAAAAGTTAAATCCGATGAAGAGTTTGAAGATCTTTGTAATCTTTCTGTTCGTGGTTTAGAAGAATTGATTGATTATCAAGACTATCCTGTAGTTTCTGCAGAGATTGGAACTAAAGCACGTAGGTCTTTAGGTGTTGGATATATTGGTTTGGCACATTATCTTGCCAAACTTGGTTTTAATTATGATACTCAAGAAGCTTGGGATGCAGTTCATCAATTATCTGAATCTTTCCAATATTTTCTTCTCAAAGCATCAAATGAAGTTGCCAAAGAAAAGGGTGCTTGTGAATACTTTAATCGCACTAAGTATTCTCACGGTATTCTTCCAATTGATACTTACAAGAAAGATGTAGATGAAGTGTCTTCCACTCCTCTTCAACATGATTGGGAAGCATTGAGACAATCAATCAAAGAGTTTGGTCTCAGACACTCTACTCTTACGGCGCAGATGCCATCGGAATCAAGTTCTGTAGTTTCAAATGCAACTAATGGAATCGAACCTCCTCGTGGATTCTTATCAATTAAGAAATCTAAAAAAGGTCCTCTTAAGCAAATTGTTCCTCAGTATGCAACTCTTAAGAACAATTATACGCTCCTTTGGGATATGCCTAGCAATCGTGGGTATATTAATATTGTTGCAGTTATGCAGAAGTTCTTCGATCAAGCGATTTCTGGAAACTGGTCCTATAATCCGGAGAATTATCCCAATAATGAAGTTCCTGTTAGCGTAATGGCACAAGATCTTCTTACAACTTACAAACTTGGATGGAAGACTTCTTATTATCAAAATACATATGATAATAAGACAGATGAAGTCAAGGAGGATAAACCAAGTATTGATGATTTGGTGAAGGAACTTTTAGAAGGTGGAGAAGAGGATTGCGAATCCTGTAAAATTTAGAGTCACTGCGGAGAAAAAAATGATTCAAGGAATAACCGTATTTAATACTCAAGAGGTAGATGCCAAAAAGCAACCTATGTTTTTTGGTGCTCCTCTTGGAGTTCAAAGATATGATTCATATAAGTATCCTGTCTTTGACAAATTGACTCAACAACAGTTAGGATATTTCTGGAGACCAGAAGAAGTTTCTTTGCAAAAAGATCGTGCAGATTACCAAACTCTTCGTCCAGAACAAAAGCATATCTTTACTTCTAATTTGAAGTATCAAATTCTTTTGGATTCAGTTCAGGGTCGTGGTCCTGGAATGGCTTTTACTCCTTATTGTTCTCTTCCAGAATTAGAAGCATGTATGAAAGTCTGGGAGTTTATGGAGATGATTCATAGTCGTTCCTATACATACATTATTAAGAATGTTTATTCTGACCCTACAGAAGTTTTTGATTCAATTCTAATTGATGAAAGAATTCTCGAAAGGGCAGCATCTGTAACTGGTGCTTATGATGAATTTATTAATTCAGCACAACATTATGGAAATTCTAATCTTTGGGTTCATGCACAAGAGGGTGCCGGAACTGCAAAGGATGAAAGATATGAACTCAAAAGAAAACTTTATCGTGCAATTGCAAATGTCAATATTCTCGAAGGCATCAGATTCTATGTCTCTTTCGCTTGCTCGTTTGCGTTTGGTGAACTCAAACTTATGGAAGGATCCGCTAAAATTATCTCTCTCATCGCAAGAGACGAAAATCAGCACCTTGTTATTACTCAAAACATCCTCAATAAGTGGCGTGAAGGAGATGATGCAGAAATGCAACAAATTGCTAAAGAAGAAGAGGGGTGGGTAAAGGGTGCTTTTGAGAATTGTGTAAATGAGGAAAAGAGGTGGGCAGAATATTTGTTTAAAGATGGTTCAATGATTGGATTGAACGACAAACTTCTTTGGAGTTATGTTGAATGGATTGCGAATCGTCGTATGAAGTCTATTGGTATTAAACCACTTTATGATATTCCGGCAAAGAATAATCCACTTCCTTGGACGGAGCATTGGATTAGTTCTAAGGGACTTCAAGTAGCACCACAAGAAACGGAAGTTGAGAGTTATGTGGTTGGTGGGATTAAACAAGATGTAGAAAAAGATACTTTTGCTGGATTTCAACTATGATATGAGGGGTTTCGACCCCTCTTTTTTTATAAATAAAAAAAAGTATTGCTTATTCGTATGTCTGGAATTTCTAAGTTCAAGAGAATTTACAGTGAGGGATTAGCAGCAGAGCATCCAGATGTTGCGGGACAACCAGAATTTGCGAATAAGGCAGATGCTGAAATTACTCGTAGAAGAAAAGAAAGAGCAAAGAAAGCAGGACCACAACTTCCTGGATTTTTAAAGAAAGAAGAAGTAGAACTTGGTGAAGCACATTGGGACCCCGTAACTAAAACAGTTGGTGATAAGAAGAGAACTGGAACTGACTCAGAACTTCAAAAAATGGCTGCGAAAGCAGCAGCATCTGGACCTAAGAAAAGAAAACCACTTGGTTCAGTTCGTAAGAATAGTGCGACCTTCACGCCATCTTCACCAGAGCAAGCAAAGGCAGATAAGAAGAGTTGGGATACTTATTGGGAAGGTTCTTGGAAGCACAAGAGACAGAATGAATCAATTGATGTAGGTGCTGATGCTGGTGCGACAATCAGTGATTTCGTTCATTCAAAGAGCAAAACTTTTAAGGGTGATAGTAAGAAGCAAAGAATTAAGAGAGCACTTGGTGCTTATTATGCGGCACAAAAAGAAGAAACAGAAAACATTTATGATTATGTAATTGAAACTTTGGTTGATAGTGATTTCGCACAAGATTATGAGACTGCTGAAAAAATGTTTGAGCATATGAGTAGTGAATTTGTAGCAGTTATTCTTGAAGAGTATATTGAAGAAAAAGCAAGAGGAACTAGACCAAAGAAAACAATTCATGCATATGATGTAGATGAGACATTGTTTGGTCACGGCAAGAAAGGCAAACCAAATGTTCAAGTTCATGTAAAAGATGCATCTGGAAAGAGAGTTCAAAGTTTGAGCAATCAAGAGTTCAATACTCACAAACTTGATAAAGATAAGGGGCATTCATATGATTTTAGTGAGTTTCAAAGTGCTAAAAAGTTTAAGGAAACTTCAAGTCCAAACAAAAAAACAATTAAAGATGTCAAGAGAAAGCAAGCAAGAGGTCAAAATGTTCATATAATTACTGCTCGTTCAAAATTTGATAATCCATCAGAGTTTCAAGGACATTTGAAGAAGCACGGTATTGATGTTCCTATGAATAAAATTCATTATACTGGTGGAATGAAAGGTAGTGATGTTGGAAAGAAAAAAGTAGATACGGCAAAAGGAATTGCAAAGCAGAGTGGTGCTAAGGCAACTCATATGTATGATGATGCTGCAAAAGTTAATAATGCATTTGAGAAGGAGAAACAAAACAATCCATCTTCTACAAAAATTAAAACTCATTTAGCAAAACCAAATGCATCTGGCGAGACGACACTTCGTTCTTATCAAGCAACAAAAGGTGGAAGAACTAGTGACAATCCATCATCAACTATAAAGCAAACACAAAGAAGAAGAAAAAAAGCAAGAAGAGGTATGGGAGAAGAGATGACTTCCTATGACTACTGGAAGCAATTTATTGATTGATATTAAAAAACGATAAATAAGTATAGAAAAGTACTTTTTACTGCCTTTAAGAAGATGAATAAAAAAGATTTGGATATTTTTAAAGAGTTATATTCAAGTGTTTATGATGGAGAGCAGTTGAATGAAGGACCTTATAGTGCTGATAGAGTGCAAAGGGCTCAACAAGCACAACAAGGTAGAGATAACCTTGCCTCAATAGGTGGAAATGCTGGATTGTCACGAGCAGCTGCGGCTTCTGGTGACAGTGCTGGGGCAAAAAATTATATGCAAAGGTCTCAACAAATTGGTGATAAAAGAAAAGCAGAAGCATCGGCAGATTCTGCTAGACAACAAAGTCAAAGAACACAAAATAGAGCAGATGATGTTGCTACATACAGGAAGGCATTGGGTATACAAACACCAGCAGCAGCAGCAAAACCAGCATCTACTGATTATAAATCAAAATTTGCAGGTGCTCGTGATGCTGCTATTGAAAAAGCAAAACAAATTAAGGGATCTCCTGTAGTCGGACAAAAACCACCAACAGCAGCACCTACAGCACCAGCACAAAGACCAGCAACAGCACCTACAGCACCAGCACAAAGACCAACAGCAGCACCTATAGCACCAGTAAGACCTGCTGCTTCTGCAGCACCAAAACCAGCAGCAAGTTCAGCAAATCCTATGGATACTTGGGCTCGTTCTAATCCAGGACTTGCAAGAAAGGTTGCTAATAGTTCAACACCACAAGCAGGAAAGTCTGTGATTTCAGCAAGAGTAAATGCTGATAATGATAGAGGTCCAAGCACTCCTACTCCTTCTTCTTCAAGTTCTACTACTTCTGGATCTTCATCTTCTTCTGGTGAAACCGATAGGCTCAAAAAAGCACTTGACATCAAAAAGTCAGATGTAACCTCTTCATATCAATGGCCTTCTGCAAAAACAATTAGAGATATTGCAGGTGCTTATGCTTCAATTTACGAAGCAAAGAAAAAAGATTATGATACATCCAGAGACAAGGATGGAGATGGTGACAATGATTTTGCCGATAATATGATTGCAAGAATGGTTGCTTCTGGTATGTCCAGAGAAGAAGCAATTAAAAAAGTAAAGAATAAGTCTTATAATAAAAAAGATGGATTAGATGAAGCAACTGCGATGGCTAAGAGAGGTCATGATGAGACTGCAATTCGTAATAAGATTGCAAAATCAACAGGTGGTGGAGATGCTGCCGATAGAGCAACTGCTTTAGCAAATAAAGAAACTTTTGGAAGAGGAAATAAAGCAGCAAGACAAAAATATGCAGCAACACAAAGAGGTGATTTCCGTGATACAACTTCTTCAAATTCTGGTCTTCATGGATATGCCCACAAGTCCAATGACCCTGCAGTAAAAGCAAAGCAGGCAGCAAGAGGAGCACAAAGAAGTGCTCTGACCCCTAGAGAGAAAAAGCAACTCAATAGAGAGGCATATGAAGCATATGAGTTTGTAGCATCATATCTTCTTGAAAACAATTTCGCATCAACCGTTGATGACGCAAATGTAATCATCAACAATATGAGTGAGAATTGGTTTGCAAGTATTATGGAAGAAAAGAAACCTCTTCCTGTTGCTAAAATGAAGAGAAAGGAAAGCAAGCTCCTTGATAATGAAGAGGGACAACTACAAGCACTAAGAACTGATTTTGGTTCTAAGGAAAGAAAGGCAAGAGTGAAAGAACTTGAAAGGTTTGATAACATCAATGGTGTAAGAACAAGTGTTGCTAAGAGAGGTGGTAAGCAACAGCATCCAATGCCTGAAGTTGGAAGATTTAAACCAAAAGATGAAGATTGATATAATATATTAAGCACTCTTGACAGGGTGCTTTTTTATGACTATAATAACTCTGTGGGTTTTGAGAAAATATTTTAGGTTCTAAATACATTAAGATTACTTAAAGAACCTCTTGGCAACATACGATAATCCTTGGTTATATAATAATGAACCTTTTGAGACAAATGATATCCAAGATTACTTTGGGTTTATATATCATATACGAAATACTTGTAATACTAGGTGTTATATTGGAAGAAAGTATTTTTGGTCTTTTAGAAAAGATAAAGGAAAAAAAAGAAAAAGTAAAAGAGAAAGCGATTGGAAGAACTATTATGGTAGCTGTCCAGAACTCAAAGAAGATATAAAAGTATTTGGAAAAGATAAGTTTGAAAGAACTATAATGTCTCTTCATAAGACATTAGGAAAAACAAACTACGAAGAAACAAGACAATTATTTTTGAATAATGTTTTGAGTGAAGCACTTGACGATGGAGTACCCAAGTATTACAATAGTAATATTCTTGGAAGATATTATAGGAAAGATTATTTTAATTATGAACAAAACAGAAATGAAAAATCTATGTGATAATATTATTGATCATTATCTTGAAATGATGAATA
>Ga0209829_10003245_pt1 | contig 11912 bp, 4 predicted proteins | sample C_140205_EF_Meta_FD_187311 | JGI IMG/M metagenome (GOLD analysis project Ga0209829, IMG submission 187311) | Freshwater microbial communities from Lake Croche, Canada to study carbon cycling - C_140205_EF_MetaG (SPAdes) (version 2) | ecosystem: Environmental > Aquatic > Freshwater > Lake...
TCGCCCTGGAAGTCATAGCTATAGCCCTCGGGGAAGATCTCCTTGGACTTGGCGGTGAGGAAGTCGATGGCCTCGCCGATGGTGCGGCCCGGGAAAGGCACGCCCGAAAGCGTCGCCGAGCTGAGCTGCTGGAAGTTGGTCAGCGCATTGGGCTGCACGGTCTGGGTCACGGTGGCGATGGAGGACAGCGGCACCAGTTCGCCCGAGGCCGTGCGCACCTGATAGCGCAGCAACCAGTCGCCGGTGATGCGGAACTCGCGCGGCGCCTGCGGGATCACCTGATAGCTGCGGCCATAGAGGCTGAAGCGGTTCACATAATTGCCGCCAAGGAAGGTCGCGAGCGAGGAGCCGACGTCCTGCATGCTGACGCCGAGGCGATTGGCCTTGGCCGCGTCGATCTTCATCTCGATCTGCGGCGTGTCGAATTTCAGATCGGCGTCGGTGAAGATGAACAGCCCGCTCTTTTGCGCCGCCGCCTGCATTTCAGCCAGAACCCCCGCGAGCTGCTGGTAATCGCCGGTCGTTCGGATGACGAATTGCACGGGCGGGCCGCCAGCCGAACCGGGCAAGGCCGGGGGCGCGAAGGCGAAGGCCTGGGCGCCGGGAATGAGGGTGAGCTTGGATTGCAGATCCTGCAAGACCTGCTTCTGGGTGCGGGTACGCTCGTCCCAGGGCTTGAGGATCAGGCCCGCGAAAGCCTGCCGCACGCCGCCCGAACCGTTGATGGCGAACACATGCTCGTTCTCGGGGATCTTGGCGATCTCGGTTTGCAGCTTGCCGGTCATGTTCTCGAGATAATCGAGGTTGGCGTATTGCGGCGTCTTGACGATGCTGACGATGAAGCCCTGATCCTCCTCCGGCGCCAGTTCGCGCGGGGTGGTCATATACATGATGGCGGTCAAAGCCAGCACGCCCACCAGCACCAGCACGCTCATGGCGCGGAACTCGAGCGAGCGATGCAGCCTGCGCTCGTAGCGCTTGCGCAGCCCCTCGAACATGCGGTCCAGAAAAGCGGCGAACCGGCCCGGACCCTGTTCGCTATGGGGCTTCAGCAGTTTCGAACACATCATGGGAGAGAGCGTCAGCGCGACGAACCCCGACACGAAGACCGCGCCCGCCAGCGTGAAGGCGAATTCGCGGAACAAGGCGCCCGTGACGCCCGACACGAAGCCGATGGGCGCATAGACCGCGATCAGCGTGATCGTCATGGCGATGACCGGCCCCGCGATTTCGCGCGCGCCCTTGATGGAGGCGTCGAAGGGGGTGAGGCCCTCCTCGATATGGCGGTAGATATTCTCCACCACCACGATGGCGTCATCCACCACAAGGCCGATGGCGAGCACCAGGGCCAGCAGCGTCAGCAAATTGATCGAATAGCCCAGCGCCAGCAGCATGATCATCACGCCCACCAACGACAGCGGAATGGTGACGATGGGGATCAGCGTGGAGCGCATGTTGCCGAGGAACAGGAAGATCACCACCACCACGATCAGCGCCGCTTCGCCCAGCGTCTTGGCGACTTCGGTGATGGAGGCGCGGATGAAGGCGGTCGCGTCATAGGCGACGCCTGCGTCAAGTCCCGCTGGCAGATTGGCCTGCAACTGCGGGAAGGCCTTGCGCACATTGGCGATCACCGTCAGCGGATTGGCTGTGGGCGTGGCGTAGACGCCGATGAACACGGCTTTCAAACCGTCGAAGACCGAGGAGGCTTCGACGCTTTCAGGCCCCAGCTCGACGCGAGCGATATTGCCCAGACGAATGAGCGAGTCGCCCCGCGCCGAAATGACAAGCTGCGAGAAGGCCTGCGCGCTGTCCAGCGAGGTCAGGGCGTTGATGCTGGTCTGCACCCAGTCGCCCTTGATCTGACCTGCGGCGGAGGTGAAATTGTTGGCGGCGAGCGCAAGACGCACATCGCCGGGCGTCACGCCGCGCGCGGCCATCCGCTCGGGGTCGAGCCAGATGCGCATGGCGAAGGTCTGCCCGCCCAGAATCTGCGCCTCGCCGACGCCATCAAGCGTTTGCAGGCCAGGCTGCACCACGCGCACCAGATAATCGGTGATCTGCGAGCTGGTCATGCTGGCGGAGTTGAAGGACAAATACATCAGCGCGATGCCCTGCCCGGTCTTCTTCACGACGACCGGATCATTGGCCTCGCGCGGCAGGGTGCTCTTCACCTGATTGATCTTCGACAGAACATCCGTCACCGCCCGGTCCGCGCTGGCGTTGAGGCGCAGGTTGAGCGTGATGGTGGAGACATTCTGCTGGGAGCTGGACACCAACGTGTCGATGCCCTCCGTGCTGGCCACCGCCTGCTCCAGCGGCGTCGTGATGAAGCCGCGGATGAGGTCCGCGTTGGCGCCGGGATAGGTGGTGGTGATCGTCAGGGTCGTCTGCTGCAATTCGGGATATTGCCGGATTTGCAGCTTCAGCCCGGCCTGAATGCCGACCAGCAGCAGCATCAGGCTGACGACGGTCGACAGCACGGGCCGCTTGATGAAGAGATCTGTGAAGGAGCTCATGGCGGGCCCTTACTGCCGGGGCAGAGGATTGAGCGCTGCGGGCAGCGCAAGCGTATTGTCGACGCGCACCTTGGCGCCCGCCATCAGCTTAGACTGCCCCTCGCTGACGACCTGCTCGCCGACGTCGAGCCCCTTGAGGATCGAGATGCGCGCGCCGCGCGCGGCGCCCAGCGTCACGGCGCGGCGTTCGACGATCATCTGCTGATCGGCGGGCGCGGCCTGTGCGGACCCGGCGGGAACCGGCGCGGGCTTCACCACATAGACGCTGTCGCCATAAAGCGAATAAGTCACCCCCGTGCGCGGCAGGGTGACCAGAGACTGGGCCTTGCCCACCAGCACCGCCACATTGGCGAACATACCGGGCTTGAGGCGCTTGTCGGCGTTCCCGACCTCGGCGCGCACGACCAGATTGCGAGTCTCGGCGCTGACGCGCGCATCCAGCGATATCACCTTGCCCATGAAGGGCTGATCGGGCCAGGCGTCCACACTGACCTCCACCACCTGTCCGGCGGCGAGTTCCGCGATGGTCTGCTCGGGGACGGGGAAATCCACATAGATCGGGTCAAGCTGCTGCAAGCTCGCGATCCCCGTGCCGGGCGAAACATATTGGCCGATGTCGGCGCGGCGCAGACCGATGCGGCCCGCGAAGGGCGCCGTCAGGGCCTTCTGGGCGATCAGGGCGCGGGTGCGCTCAACGGCGGCGGAGGCCTGATCGCGCGCAGCCTCTGCGGCGTCCAGCGTCGAGCGGGATGTTGAGCCACCGGTGATCAGCTGGCGCTGACGATCAAGCGCCATGTCGGCGTTCTTGAGGGTCGCGAGGTTGGATTTGAGATCCGCCTGCTCGACGGAATCGTCCAGCTCGACCAGCAGAGTCCCCTTGGCGACCTCCTGCCCGGAGTCGAAATGGAAAGCCCGGATCATGCCGCCAATCTGTGGCGCCAGCTCGACGCCCTGCACGGCGCGGAAGGTGCCCACAGCCGGGATGCGCTCGATCCACTCTTCCTTCGTCGCCGCCGTCACGGCCACGGTGGCCACCGGTGGCGGCGCCTTGGCTATGAAGCCCTTTATCATCTCGGGCTTCACCATGAACTGGAAATAGCCCAGCCCACCGGCGAGCCCCGCCAGCAGCAGAAAAACGAAAGTGAAAGTCAGGAAACGTCGCATCGGGCACCAGGAGGGCTGGCCTTCGCATGTGCGAAGGATTGGGGGGCGCTCTAGCACACAATGCCGGACAGAGCGACCAATATGGAACGCGCGAAGCTGCTGTAAGGCGCCGCAGCTTGTGAATTACGGGCGAGGAAAGGATTTGGATGCAACAGTCGGATGCGCCCCGCCTGCCTATTCCGCAGGCAGGCCCATGGCGGATTTTTGCAGGAACGCCGGGCTCTTGCGCCGCGACAGGCGGCTCATCAGAAGATAGATCACAGGGGTCGTGTAGAGGGTGAGGATCTGCGACAGGATCAAGCCGCCCACGATGGTGACGCCCAGCGGGCGGCGCAGCTCCGAGCCCGCGCCCGAGGCGATGAGGATCGGGATCGCGCCGAAAATCGCCGCCATGGTGGTCATGAGGATCGGGCGGAACCGCTCCACACAGGCGGCGCGAATGGCGGCGGGCGGCGCAAGGCCCCGCTCCCGCTCCGCCGCAATGGCGAAATCCACCAGCATGATGCCGTTCTTCTTCACGATGCCGATCAAAAGGATGATCCCGATGAAGGCGATCATGGTCAGCTCCATGCCCACCACCTCCAGCGCGATCAGCGCGCCCAAGCCCGCAGGCGGCAGGGTGGAGACGATGGTGAGGGGATGGATGAGGCTCTCATAGAGCACGCCCAGAATGATATAGACCGCCAGCAGCGCCGCCACGATCAGCAGCGCGCCATCATTGGAGGAATCGGCGATGGCCTTGGCGTCGCCGGAAAAATCCGCGCGCACGCCGGGCGGCAGGCGCATGGCCGCGATGGCCGCTTGCAGGGCCGTATTGGCCTCCTCCGCCACCACGCCGGGGGCTGCGGCATAGTTGATGGTGATGGAGGCGAACTGGCCCGTATGATTGATCGACAGGGGCGCCGAGCCGCGCTCCACCCGCGCCAGCGACCCCAGGGGAACCTGCACCCCGCCCGCACCCGGCACGAAGAGCCCGGCGAAATCATTGGGGTCACGCTGGCGGGACTGCATCACCTCCAGCACGACCTTGTACTGGTTGCGGTCGCCATAGATGGTCGAGATCTGCCGCTGGCTGAAAGCGTCGGAAAGCACATTGTCGATGGCCGCGATATTGACGCCCATGCGCGCCGCCGCAGCCCGGTCGATCACCACCTTGGCCTGGAGCCCTCCCTTTTCCCGGTCGCTTGACACATCGGCGAGTTGCGGCAGGGCCTTGGCCTGGTCCACCGCTCGCAGGCCCCAGGCGTCCAGCTCCTCGGCGTCGGAGCCCCAGAGGGTGAACTGAAAATTCGATTTGCCCTGCCGCCCGCCCACACGCACATCCTGCATGGCCACGAGATAGACCCGCAGGCCCGGCATAACCGACAATTGCTCCCGCAGCCGCGCGATGACCACCTTCGACGTATCGTCGCGTTTGGCCTTCAGCCCCACATACATGCGCCCGCTGTTGACCGACCAGCCGCCGCCCACGAAGGAGGCCGTGGACTCCACCGCCGGATCGGCGGCGATGATGGCCGCCGCCTTGCTCTGAGCCTCCTGCATGGCGGGGAAGGAAATATCCGGCCCCGCTTCGGTGAAGGCGAAGAGCAGGCCCAGATCATCCTCCGGCAACATGCCCTTGGGCACGACCCGATAGAGCTGCACGGTCAGCCCTATCGTCAACAGAAAGACGCCGAGCACCACGAAGGGCCGCGCCAGCGCGACTTCCAGCGAGCGGGCATAGGCGTCGCGCAGCCGGTCCAGCGCCCGGTCGAACCAACCCGAGGCCTTCTCCCCCCGCGACATGAAGCGCCCGCAGATCATGGGCGTGACCGTCAGCGACACGAAGGCGGAGGCGAGGATGGCGAAGGCGAGGGTCAGCGAGAATTCGCGGAACATGCGCCCCATGATGCCCGGCATGAAGAGCAGCGGAATGAAGGCCGCGATCAGCGACAGGCTGATGGAGATGACGGTGAAGCCGATCTGCCGCGCGCCCATCAGCGCGGCGCGCATGGGGCTTATGCCCGCGTCGATGTTGCGGTCGATATTCTCCACCATGACGATGGCGTCATCGACCACAAAGCCGACGGAAATCACCACCGCCATGAGCGAGAGATTGTCGAGCGTATAGCCGCAGGCCCACATGCTGGCGAAGGCGACGCCCAGCGACAGTGGCACCGCGACCCCAGCCCCCATGACAGGCGCCACGCGCCGCAGGAAAGCGAAGACCACCAGCATGACCATCGCGATGGAGACCAGAAGCGTCTTCTGCAAATCGTCGATGGAGGCGCGTATCATCACCGTGCGATCCATCATGACCTGCACGTCGAGCCCTGGCGGAACAAGCGTCTTGAACTGGCCGATCAGGCGCTTCACCCCGTCCACGGTGTCGATCACATTGGCGTCGGGGAGCTTGGTGATCTGCACGATGACGGAAGGCTTGCCATTATACCAGCCCGCCGCGCGCGTGTTGCGCACCCCCGCCACGATGGTCGCGACATCGCCCAGGCGCACCAACGCCCCCGATTTGCTGCGCAGGATGATCTGTTCATAATCCTGCGGATGGGTAAGCTGACCGCTGGTGGCGATGGTCTGGCTGACGAACTCGCCCTCGAAGCCGCCCACCGGCGACAGCGTGTTGGCGGCCACGATGGCGCTGCGCACCTCCTCCAGCCCAAGCCCCATGGCCGCGAGCCGCGCGGGATCAAGCCGCACCCGAAGGGCGGGCTGCTCCGCGCCATTCACCTGCACCTCGGCCACGCCCTCCACTTGGGAGAGGCGTTGCGCGATGGTCGAATCCGCGAGATCGAACATGGCGTCCGGCGCCAGCGTGTCGGAGGTCAGCGCCAGGATCACCACCGGCATGGCATTGGGATTGGCCTTGCGGAAACGCGGCAGGCTCGGCATGTCGCCGGGCAGATCGGTCACCGCTGCATTGAGCGCCGCCTGAACGTCGCGCGCGGCGGAATCGATGTTGCGGCCAAGATCGAATTGCAGGGTGATGCTGGTGGAGCCCAGCGAACTCCAGGAGGTGATTTCATTGACGCCGGAGATGGATCCCAGCGCCCGCTCCAGCGGCGCCGCGACGCTCGACGCCATGGTGGAGGGATCCGCGCCCGGCCTGCTGGCGGTGACGCGGATGACCGGAAATTCCACATTGGGCAAATTCGCCACGGGGAGAAAAGCATAGCCAAGGCTGCCCAGCAGAAACAGCGCGAAGGACAGCAGCGTGGTGGCCACCGGGCGCAGGATGAAAGGGGCGGACAGGCTTCTCATTCGCCCACCTCCGCCTCGACGCGCGCTGCGGAAACGGCCTTGCGTCCCCGCCAGCCAAGACGCGCGCGCAGCCGCTCGACGGCGAGATAAATGACCGGCGTGGTGTAGAGCGTCAGCAGCTGACTGAGCAACAAGCCGCCGACAATCGACACCCCCAGCGGTATGCGCAATTCGCTGCCAGACCCGCTGGCGAAGGCCAGAGGCAGCGCGCCGAACAGGGCGGCCAGCGTGGTCATCATGATCGGACGAAAACGCAGATGGCAGGCGCGCAGGATCGCCTCTTGCGGCGAGAGGCCGGATCGTTCGGCCACCAGCGCGAAATCGATCATCATGATCGCATTCTTCTTCACGATGCCCATCAGGAGCACGATGCCGATCAGCGCGATGATGGACAGATCCTGCCCCGTCAGCATCAAGGCCAGCAACGCGCCGACGCCCGCCGAGGGCAGCGTGGTGAGGATGGTGAAGGGATGGGCGAAGCTCTCATAGAGCATGCCCAGCACCACATAGATGGCGATGAGCGCGGCAAGGATCAGCCAGGGCTGGGTGGCGAGCGAGCGCTTGAACTCCGCGGCGTCGGCGCGGAAGGTTCCGATCACCGAACCGGGCATGCCGATCTGCGCCTCGGCCCGCGCCACCGCCTGCACGGCGTCGCCCAGCGAGGCGTGCGGCTCGAGATCGAAACTCACGACAGCCGCAGGGAACTGGTCCTGATGCATGACCGCCAGCGGCGCAGTGATGCGCTTGATGCGCGCCACCGTCTCCAGCGGCGTCTGCACCCCGCCCGCGCCCGCCACATAGAGTTTGGAGAGCGCGGAAGGATCGCCCTGATATTGCGGCGCAGCCTCGAGGATCACGCGATACTGGTTGGACTGCGCATAGATGGTCGAGACCTGCCGCTGGCCAAAGGCGCTGTTGAGCGTATCGTCGATGGCCTGCATGGCGACGCCAAGGCGCCCCGCCTTCTCGCGGTCCACATCCACGAAGATGCGCAGGCCTCCGTCATTGGTCTCCGCCGCCACATTGCGCATGAAGCCCGACGCCCGCAGCTCCTGCGCGAGCTGCTTCGCCCAGATGTCGAGCGAGGCCGCATCGGTGCTCGACAGCGTATATTGAAACTGCGAACGGCTCGATTGGGTGGTGATCTGGATGTCCTGCGCGGGCTGCGCATAGAGCTTCACGCCGGTGACGCCAGCGGCGGCAAGGCGCAGACGTTCGGCGATCACGCCGGCGTCGTCGCGGCGCTGTTCGCGCGGCTTCAACACAATGGTCAGACGCGCGGCGTTCTGGGTGACATTGAGCGGCCCGACGCCCACCACGCCGACCACGCCGGTCACGTCAGGATCACGGCTCATGATGGCCGCGACCTCTTCCTGCAAGCGCGAAATCTGGGCGAAGGACACATCGGGCGCAGCCTCCACGCTCACGGTCACAAGGCCCGTGTCCTGGGTCGGCAGAAAGCCCTTGGGGATCACGATATAGAGCCAGATGGTCAGGCCCAGCGTGCCCAGCGTGACCAGCATCATCAGCCCCTGCCGCGCGATGGCCCAGCCAAGCGTCGCGTCATAGAGGCGCGCCAGCGCGGCGAAGGGCCATTCGGCAATGCGCAGCAGGCGCGGCGGCTTGGCGCCTTCGGGAATGGCGCGCAGGAGCTGCCCGCACATCATGGGCGTGAGGGTCAGCGAAATCACCGCCGAGACCACCACCGCCAGCGTCAGGGTGATCGCGAATTCGCGGAACATGCGGCCCACGATTCCCGTCATGAACAGCAGGGGAATGAACACCGCCACCAGCGAGGCGGTGAGAGAGATCACCGTGAAGCCGATTTCGCGCGCGCCATCCAATGCTGCTTGCAGGGGCGTCTTGCCGCTCTCCAGATTGCGCACGATGTTCTCGATCATGACGATGGCGTCATCGACCACGAATCCCGTGCCGATGGTGAGCGCCATGAGCGAGAGATTGTCGAGGCTGAAACCCGCCAGCCACATGGCCGCGAAGCTGGCCAGAATAGATAGCGGCAGGGTCACGCCCGCGATGATGGTGGCGCGCAGGGTTCGCAGGAACAAAAGCACCACCAGCACCACAAGGCCGATGGCCAAAACCAGCGTGAATTGCACATCGGCGATGGAGGCGCGGATGGTCTGGGTTCGGTCATGCACCACCACCAGTTCGGCGCCTGCGGGGAGCGAGCGTTGCAGGCGCGGCAGCTCGCGCTTCAGCCGGTTCACGGCGTCGATGATATTGGCGCCAGGCTGTTTCTGCACATCCAGCACGATTGCCGTGCGCCCGTCATACCAGCCGCCGACGCGGGTGTTCTCCAGCCCGTCCACCACATCGGCCACATCGCGCAGCATCACCGGCGCATTGTTGCGATAGGCGACCACAATGCCGCGATAGGCCTCGGCGGCGCCGATCTGATCATTGGAGGCGATGGTGTAGGATTGCTGGGCGCCGTCCAGCGCGCCCTTCGCCCCCGCCACATTGGCGCCGACGATGGCGAGGCGCAGATCCTCGAGCCCCAGGCGATAGGAGGCGAGGCGCGCCAGATCCGCCTGAATACGCACCGCAGGCCGCACGCCGCCCTGAATGGACACGCGCCCCACGCCGCTGATCTCCGACAGGCGCGGGCCGATCAAGGTGTCGGCGAAATCGCTCAACGTCCGCAGCGGCAGCGTGTCCGACATGACGGCCACGGTGACGATGGGGGCGTCCGCCGGGTTCACCTTCGAATAGATCGGCGGATAGGGCAGATTGCGCGGCAGGGTGGAGGAGGCCGCATTGATCGCCGATTGCACATCCTGCGCGGCGGCGTCGATGTCGCGGTCGAGCTCGAATTGCAGGGTGATCTGGCTGAGGCCGAAGGAGGATTGCGACGACATGGAGACCAGCGCCGGGATCTGGCCGAACTGCCGCTCCAGCGGCGCGGTGACGATGGCCGCGATCGTATCGGGATTGGCGCCGGGCAGGCGCGTCATGATCTGCATGGTCGGAAAATCGACCTGCGGCAGCGCCGAGACCGGCAGGCGCCAGAAGCCGAGCAAGCCAAACAGGAGAATCGCGACCCCCAGCAGCGATGTCGCCACGGGCCGCAGGATGAAGGGCGCCGAAACGCTCATCTGGGCGCGGCCGGGGCGCCGCCTTGCGGTTGCGGCCGCGTCTGACCCTCTCCCCGCCGCACCTGCACTTGCCCACGCGGGCGCTCTTCGGGCGCGGCTGCGTCAGATTGGGCGGGCGGCGGCGTCTGCGGGCGCACGAGGGAGCCGTCGGTGAGTTGCCCGAAGCCCGTGGTGATGACGGTCTCGCCCGCCTCCACCCCGCTCTGGATGACGGCGATGGACTCGTCCTGTCGGCCCACTGTCACGGTTTTCATGGCGGCCTTGGTCTCGGGCGTCAGCACATAGACGAAAGCGCCCTTCGGCCCGCGCTGGATCGCCCCCGCAGGCGCCACCAGCGCCTGACGCAACACGTCCACGAAGACCCGCACATTGATGAACTGGCCGGGCCAGAGGCCCAGATCTCCATTGGCGAAGATCGCCTTCACGCGCACGGTGCCGGTGGTCACGTCCACCTGATTGTCGATCACCTCGACCTCGCCGGTCTGGATCACGGTGGCGTTGTCGGCCTCGATGGCCTGCACGTTCAGGCGTCCGCGCAATTGCCCCGCGACCACGGCGCGCAGATATTGCTGCGGCAGGCTGAACACCGCCGCCACAGGCTTCACCTGAGTCAGCGTCACGATGCCGGTGGCGTCGCTGGCGCGGATGATGTTGCCCACATCCACCGCGCGCAGACCCGTTCGCCCGTCGATGGGCGCCCTGATCGTGGTGTAATCGAGAATGGCTTTGGCGTTGTCGATGGCTGCCTGATCGACACGCACTTGCGCCTCGAGCTGGGCCACCGTGGCCTTCTGCGTATCGGCCTGTTGGCGCGAGCCGAAATTGCCCGCGGCTAGGCGAGTGTAGCGGTCGAGGTCGATGCGCGCATTCTCCAGCTGCGCCTCGTCCTGCGCCTTCTTGGCGACGACCTGATCATGGAGCGCCTGATAGGTGCGCGGATCGATGCGGGCGAGCACGTCGCCCTTCTTCACATCCTGCCCATCGCGAAAGCCAAGCTCCATCAGCCTGCCCTCCACCTGGGCGCGCACCACCACGGTGTTGAGCGCCTGTACGGTCCCCACAGCGTCGATGGTGACGGGCACGTCCTGTCGCACCAGGGGCGCGGTCAGCACGGGCACGGGGTCGGGGTTTTTCTGGGCGCGGCGGCCGCCGAAGATGCGCGGACGCTCCTGCGCCGTCTGCGCCGCGTCGCCGCTCAGGAAGGGAATCGTGATGAGCCCCAGCCGGTCAGCGCCCAAGGCGCCGAGCACGGCGATGACGAGGAGGGTGAGCCATTTTTTCATGGCGCAAGCGCTCCCTTGCCTGCGGCGGGGCTTATCCCCGTGCCTGCGGCAGGCCCTGCGAAAGTGGCGACCGCGCGCTCGCGCGTCCATCCGCCCCCCAGCGCCTGATAGAGCGATACCGCCGCCGCAAAGCGTTGCAGGCGCACCTGCGTGAGCTGGTCCTGCGCCTGAAACAGCGTCAGCTGGATATTGAGCAAAGTCACCACGTCAACCGTGCCTTCCCGAAGGCGTACTTCCGTTATCTGGTAAGCCCGACGCGCCGCCGCCACGGCTGCGAGCTGCAATCTTTCGTGAATGGCGCTTTGCTGGACGCCGATGAGGGCGTTCTCCACATCCGCCAGCGCCTGGATGACGCTCTTGCGATAGATTTCCAGCGCCTCGATCTGGCGGCCCTGCGCGGCCTGCAACTGCCCCTCCAGATTGCCGCCGGTGAAGATCGGCGCCACCAGTCCCTCAGCCAGCGAGGCCGCCAGCGCGTCAGGCCGGAGCAGATTCTTGAGGGTAAGGCTGGCGACGCCCGCAGAGCCAGCGAGGTTGATGGTGGGCAGGAAAGCAGCCCGCGCCGCCGCCACATT
>Ga0209829_10003247_pt1 | contig 11910 bp, 6 predicted proteins | sample C_140205_EF_Meta_FD_187311 | JGI IMG/M metagenome (GOLD analysis project Ga0209829, IMG submission 187311) | Freshwater microbial communities from Lake Croche, Canada to study carbon cycling - C_140205_EF_MetaG (SPAdes) (version 2) | ecosystem: Environmental > Aquatic > Freshwater > Lake...
CTCCGGGGGATTGGGAATCGTAGAAATCACAGCCGAGATCGAGGTCGCGCTCTGCTTCGGGAAGGATTCAAATCCTCATCCGTGCCGTTCCTGCAGCCGTTTCTTGGCATCCTCCCAAGCCACGAAGCTCGTGCGTCCCTGTCGGACGGCCTCTCGTCGCTCCTCGAGGACCGCTCCGTGCCATGCTGGCGAGGGCACGTCTTCGGGGTGGCGCGACAAATCGATCCACAGTCGCTCCATGAGTGCGAGCTTCTCGACCGTGGAAAGACTTTCGAGCGAGATGTCGACGCTCATCGCTTGGCTCCTTGGTTGAAAGGAACTGTACGGAAGAACAGTGCTTTGTTCAAGGTGCCGGCGTCCGCCGCCCCGTCACGCGAGCACTCCCTTGATAACGTGGCCGTGGACGTCGGTGAGGCGGCGCTCGATGCCGTTGTGGTAATACGACAACCGGGTGTGGTCGAGGCCGAGGAGGTGGAGGATCGTGGCGTGGAGGTCGTAGATCGTGCAGACATCCTCGACCGCCTTCCAGCCAAACTCATCAGTCGCGCCGTGGTGCCAGGCCCGCTTCACGCCAGCGCCGGCGAGCCAAATGGTGAACCCGGCAGGGTTGTGATCGCGGCCGCTGGCCCCCTTTTGAAACGTCGGCATCCGGCCAAACTCGGTCACAAAGGCGACGAGCGTGTCGTCCGAGAGACCGCGGGCTTCGAGATCCTCGAGGAGCGCCGCCGCCGGCTGATCGAGGATGGGGCCGTGAATGGAATACTGGTCGACGAGCGTCTTGTGGCCGTCCCAGTTCCCTACCCCCTCCCCCATCGCATAGGCGCCGTTGAAGAGCTGCACGAACCGCACTCCCTGCTCGAGGAGTTTTCTTGCCAGGATGCAGTTGCGGGCGAAGCGGGCCTTGGTGGGGTTGGCGGCGTCGTCGGCACCGTAGCTGGTGAGCGTCGAGGCTGATTCGCTTGACAAGTCAGCGACGCGCGGGGCCGAGAGCTGCATCCGGCCGGCGAGTTCGTAGGCGGCGATCCGGGCGGCGAGATCGCTGTCGCCGGGATGGCGGGCGAGGTGGTCGTCGTTGAGCTTGCGGATGAAGTCGCGCGTCGCCCCGTCGGTCGCTTCCGAAAGCGAGGCGGGGCGGGTGAGATTCGGGACGGGGCGGTCGGCGCCCAGGGGCGTCCCTTGGAAGACGGCGGGGAGAAAGCCGCTTGCCCATTGTCGCGGGCCGATCTGCGGCACGCCGCGTGGATCGGGGATGGCGACGAACGCCGGGAGATCGTCGCACTCGCTCCCCAGGGCGTAGGTCGTCCAGGCCCCCATGCTCGGGAAGCCGTCGAGCGTGAATCCGGTCGACATCTGGCTCTCGGCGGGCCCGTGCGTATTCGACTTCGCCGTCATCGAATGGATGAAGCACATCCGATCGGCAAGCGCACCCAAGCGCGGGAGCAGGTCACTGGTCATCGTGCCGCTTTGGCCACGGGGGCGAAACTCCCACTGCGGCTTGATGAGGTTGCCCTGTTCCCCCTGGAACGTGATCAGCTTCTCCCCTGACACGCTCTCCGGCAGCGGCGTGTCGTGGCGGCGCAGCAGCTCCGGCTTGTAGTCGAAGGTGTCGACCTGCGAGAGGGCCCCCGAGCAGAAGATCACCAGCACGCGCTTGGCGCGGGGCGGGAAGTGGGGAGAGCGAGGAGCCAACGGCCGGGCAGGATCGATCACCGGCCTGATGGGCGGCTCGGCGGCGGCTGCAGCGGGGCCGAGAAGGGAGGCAAGCGCGATGCCCCCCAGGCCGGAGCCGGTGTCGCGGAGGAAACCGCGCCGGTCGAGGAGCCTCATGCCGGGAAGCGAGAGAGGGGATCGCATGGCGCTTGCTCGACAGGAGGCCGTGGTGGAGCCGACGGGGAAATTGTCCCCACGGCCGCGGCCCTGACGCAAGACGGCGCTGGCTAGGCTGGTTTTCAGCCGATTTGAGATCGACGGTGCAGGGAGAAAAACAGGGGCTAAGTCCTTGGCCCTACGGCCGGCGGCGTCGGCGACTCTCAGCTCGGGCCCCCGATGGCCGACCAAAGGGCCGCGGCGACGATCATGGCGCGCCATCCCAACGGCGGCTCGCTCGAGCCGGTCCGGAATGTCCCCGTGGAGGCATTGCGCAAACTGTCTTTCGCAATGCGCTCGGTCGATTGCGCAATCTGGAGGTGCTCGGGCCCGTTTCGTCCCTGGCACTACCCGATTCGTCCCGGAAAATACCCGATTCGTCCCTCGAATTTGTTTTTTGTTTCATTCTCGAAAGGGGGGGGATTGTGGCCGATTGGTCGCCTGATAGCACGTCATTTCAGCTTCGCGTGACGGCGGATGACGACAAGCGACCAAGGAGCGACGGCAATGGCACACAAAAGTGCGATCGAGTCGGCGGGGGCATCCGGGGTGGGGAAAGCCGGCGTCTTTCGACGCCTGGGCAGGCCGATCGCGCTTGCGGCCGCAGCTCTCGCCGCAGCGTTGCTGATGGCTCAATCAGCGAGCGCCCAGCTCTACACCACGACGGGCTCGACTGGGAGCTGGAATTCGACCCGTTGGGCATCGGGCACGGCCGGTCCTTTCACCCAAAACTGGGCGAGTGGATCCGACGCGCAGTTCACCACTGGCACCTACACATTCTCCAGCATGTTCGCTAGCCCGACGACGGGTACGATCGGCAACGTCACGACCGCTACGAATGTGAACATCTCTTTCGGGGATTCTGCTAGCCAGACGATGACGTTTAACAACACGACCAAGACTTTCAGCCTCGGTGCTGGAAGTGTGGTCGACTTCGGTTCGGTCAGCTTGGCCGGGACAAACGGACTTATCAAGAGCGGCGCCGGCACGCTCGCGCTCACCGGTAGTGCTTACACCGGCGGTTTTACGCTCAATGCTGGCAACGTCATCGCCAGGGGGGACTACGCCCTTGGCTCCGGTTCCGCCACGATCTACGGCGGAGCGATTGGCGCTGTCGGCAACTACGCGGCGGTCACCAGAACTGGGGGGCCCATCAAAGTCTATGGTGACTTCCAACTCGGTATCGCCAACAGCCCGGCCAGTGATTCGGCGAACATGACGTTCGGCACTCCCGGAAACGGCTTCGACCTGACTGGCAGCGCTCGGACGATCACCCTCGGGTCGAGCGGGACGATGACGTTCGGCAAAGCAGTGACGAATGGCTCCCTGACACTCAACCGGCTCTCCAGTGGCTCCGCTGGCCAGTTCAGTCTGGCGAACGCTGGGAGCCTCACGAACCCTCTCAGCTCCTTGACCCTCGACAGCGTGCAGGTCAACGCCAGTGGCACCAGTGTCAATCTCGGTACCGGCAACGTGACGCTCAAGGGAGCCGATGCGACCAGGCTGAACATCAATGCAAACTGGACGGTTGCGAACACCTTCACGATCGAGAACTCGGCTGGCACGAAGACGATCACAGCCGGTAGCGATGCCACGATCAATGGAAAGATCACCAACAACGACTCGACGGGCGGGTTTACGATCGGGGCCGGCAATGGCCTCACGCTCACGATCGGTGCCATCGGCGGCACGGGCACCACGGGGGTGAGGTTTGGCAGCAGTGAGTTACCCGGCACCGTCGTCATGACCGGTAGCTCGAACTACGCTGGAGACACGCGGATCGACTCCTCGACATTGAAGATGTCGGGAGCGGGTTACGTTTCATCAGGCGGGAATCTCGTCTTCCGAGGCTCTGGGACGGCAACCTTCGACCTCAACGGCACCACGCAGACCGTCGCCGGCCTCGATGATTCGCTGCTTGCCGGGTCGATCAGGTCGTCGGCCGCCAATGGAAAGCTGATTGTCGGCGGCAGCAGCAACTCGACGTTCCAGGGAACGATCGCTTCGGGTGCGAATGTGTCGCTCGAGAAGGCCGGCAGCGGCACGCTCACCCTCTCTGGCTCAAACAGCTACACCGGCGGCACGACGCTCACCGCCGGCACGCTCGCGCTCGGGAGTGCCAATGCGATCGGCGCTAGCGGCACGATCTCCTTCGGCGGCGGCACGCTGCAATCCTCGGCGAGCAACACGACCGACTACTCGGCCCGGTTTTCGAATGCCGCCAGCCAGCAATACAAGGTCGACACCAATGGCCAGAATGTCACCCTCGCCTCGAATCTGACAAGCTCCGGAGGAAGCTTTACGAAGCTTGGGACCGGTGCCGTGACGCTCTCCGGGTCCAACACCTACTCCGGCGGCACGACTGTGTCGGCGGGATCGCTCGTGGGGACGACGGCGAGCCTCCAGGGGGCGATCACGAACAACGCCGCGGTGACGTTCGATCAATCGACCAGCGGCACCTACTCCGGCGCGATGGCGGGCTCGGGGGCGCTCACGAAACTCGGGGCCGGTGCCGTGACGCTCTCCGGGTCCAACACCTACTCCGGCGGCACGACTGTGTCGGCGGGATCGCTCGTGGGGACGACGGCGAGCCTCCAGGGAGCGATCACCAACAACGCCGCGGTGACGTTCGATCAAGCAACCGGCGGCACCTACTCCGGTGCGATGTCGGGCTCGGGCTTGGTCACCAAGCTCGGGACCGGTGCCGTGACGCTCTCTGGGGCCAACACCTACTCCGGCGGGACGACCGTCTCGGAAGGGTCACTTGTTGGCACGACCTCGAGTCTCCAGGGAGCGATCACAAACAACGCCGCGGTGACCTTCAACCAATCGACCGACGGCACCTACTCCGGCGCGATGGCGGGCTCGGGGGCGCTTGCCAAGCTCGGGACCGGTGCCCTGACGCTCTCCGGGTCCAACACCTACACCGGCGGGACGACGCTCACGGCCGGCACGCTCGGAGTGGGCAACGCGAGCGCCCTTGGCAGCGGCAATCTCGCTGTCAATGGTGGCACGCTTGATCTCAAGGGGAACAGCATCACCGTCGCCACGTTGAGCGGCTCCTCCGGGGGAATCATCACCAGTTCCACGACCGGAGCGGTGACGCTGACAGGCTCCTCTGCCTCCGACGCAACCTACGGCGGGGCGATTCAGAACGGCACGGGCACGGTGGCTTTCGTGAAGCGGGGCGCCGGCACGCTCACCCTTTCGGGCACGAGCACCTACTCCGGAGCGACGACCGTTTCGGCCGGCACGCTCCTCGTCAACGGGAGCCTCACCAATTCCGCCGTCACGGTCGGCAATGGCGGCACCCTCGGTGGCAGCGGCACGCTCGGAGCCCTGGTGACCGTGCTGTCAGGGGGGACACTTTCGCCGGGCAACAGCCCCGGCGCGCTTGCCGCCGCGGAGCTCGATCTCCAAGCGGGGAGCACGACGTTCATGCAGGTTGTGGGCTCCGGTTCAGCCGCCGGTGTTGCCGGTACCGGTTACGATCAGATGCGGATCACCACCGCAAGTAGGCTCACCTACGGCGGCGAACTCGTGCTGTCGTTTATCGACAGCCCGCTGTTTGACAACGGCACGTTGTTCAGCCTGTTTTATTTCACCGGTACGGCGGGGGGCGGGTTTACGTCGGTGAGGACGGCCTCGGGGAGCAGCAGCTATTCGGGGATGGCGTTCCAGTACAACGCCAACGGCAATTGGTACACCCCCGACAACCTCAACGGGCAGTACCTCGTCTTCAGTCCTGCCTCCGGCCAATTGGCGATCGTCCCTGAGCCCTCGACGTGGGTGATGGCGGCAATCGGTGCTGGACTTGTGGCCCTCAAGGCCCGGCGGCGGAAGCGGGCCGCGGCGGCGGTGACCGCAGCGGGGGCGGTCTGACCGATGACCACGCGTCGGCAGAAACTGCTTCTCATCGGCTGGGATTCGGCCGATTGGAAGATCATCCATCCGCTCCTCGATGCCGGTGAGCTTCCGGGCCTGGCCCGGCTCGTCGAATCGGGCTCGAGCGGCAACCTGACGACGCTCGAGCCGCAGCTCTCCCCGATGCTGTGGACGAGCATCGCCACGGGCAAGATGGCCTACCACCACGGCGTGCCGGGGTTCACGGAAGTCGACCCCGGCACCGGTGCCGTCGTGCCGGTTTCGGCCGCGACGCGACAGTGCCGCACGATCTGGGAGATCCTCGGGGAGCGTGGCCTGCGGAGCCACGTCGTCAGCTGGTTTGCAACCCACGGCGAGGAGAACCATCCCGGCTGCGTCGTCTCCAACATGTTCTGCCATGTTGCCAACACGCAGCCAGGGCAGGATCCGGCCGAATGGGCCCCGCCACCTCTCGGCACTTCCTGGCCGCCGGAACTTGCCGCGGCGATGAACGATTTGCGGGTCAGCCCGCACGACATCGATCCCGATGATCTGATCCGGCTCTTCGTGCCGGCGGCCCACACGGTCGATCAGAAGAAAGACCGGCGGCTCTGGAACCTCGCTGAAAAACTCGCCGAGGCCTGCTCCGCCCACAACGCGGCGACGCATCTCCTCGAGACCGAGCCCGACTGGGACTTCATGGCGGTCTACTACCGCACGGTCGACGAGATCAGCCACCTCTTCATGCCCTACCATCCGCCCCGGATGGAAGGGATCCCCGAGGCCGACTTCGAGCTCTACAAGCACGTGGTCACCGGGATCTACAAGCTCCACGACCTCTTTCTCTGCCGGCTCATGCAGCTCGCCGGCCCCGAGACGGCGATCGTCCTCGTCTCCGATCACGGCTTTCATAGCGACCATCTCCGGCCGAAGTTCACGCCGCGGGTGCCGGCCGGGATCACCGTCTGGCATCGGCCGCAGGGAGTGTTCATCGCCAGCGGCCCGGGGTTCAAACGCGACGAGCTCGTCTTCGGCGCCCGTCTCCTCGACGTCGCCCCCACGATCCTCCACTGGTTCGGCCTGCCGGTCGGCGCCGACATGGAGGGCCGCGTCCTCACCGAAGTGCTCAACGGGCCGAGGCGGCCGGTCGAAACCGTGCCCACGTGGGAAACCGATGCAGGCCATCGCAGGGAGCGAAAAAGCCTCGGGGCGAGAGCCGACAAGGCACTCCTCGAGCAGTTTGTCGCCCTCGGCTACATCGACGAGATCCCCGACGATCCCGGCCAGGCCGCCGCCGAGACCAACCGCGAGAACGACTGGAACATCGCCCGGGCGTGCATGTACGGCCAGCGCTACGAACAAGCCCTGCCGCTGCTGGAAAACTGTTTTCATGCGGCCCCCTTCCGCACCGACTACGCGCAGGTGCTCGCCACCTGTCAGATGCAGATCGGCCTTCTCGAAGAGGCCGACGCCACGGTTGCCGTGGCTGCCGAGACGTTCGGCCGCACCGAACAGGCCGATCTCGTGCGCGCCTCGATCGCGATCCAGAAAGAGGATTTTCACGCGGCCCTCGAGGCCCTCGAGTGCGTCCGGGAAAAAAGCCCGGGTGAGGTGCAGCTGCAATTGATGCTCGCGCAGAGTTATCTGGCGCTGCGGCGCTTTAGCGACGCTGAGACAGCCGCCCGCGCCGTGCTCGCGGCCGACCCACACCATCCGCAGGCGTTCTTGATTCTCGCGCGGTGCGCGCTGCGGACCGGCCGGGCCGAGGAGGCGGAGGAGGCGGCCGCCGAGTGCGTCAGCCTGCAGTTCGGCAATCCCTACGGGCATTTTCTGATGGGGGCGGCGCTCGCGAGCCAGGACCACCTCGAGGAGGCGGTGCGGCCGCTGGAGAATTGCCTGCAGCTGGCGCCCTCTTTTTTCCGCGCGCAGCGGCTCCTCGCTCGGGTCTATCGCCGGCTCGGGCAGCCGGACCGGGCCGCGGTGTGCGAGTCGCAGGGCTACGCGTCGCCCCACGGCCTGCGGAAGGAGCAGGCGGCCGCGCAGGCCGCCACGCGAGAGAAGGCGAAGGCGCGGGCCGCGATTCGCGCCGAGCAGGATCGGATCCGGCAGGCGGAGATCGATCGCAAGAAGTCCGACTACGACGCCATCGAGCCGAAGGAGTTTTTGATCGTGTCGGGGCTGCCGCGGTCGGGCACGTCACTGATGATGCAGATGCTCCGAGCCGGGGGGATCGAGCCGCTCACCGATGCCAAGCGAACGGCTGACGAGGACAACCCGGAAGGCTACTGGGAGTGGGAGGAGATCAAAAAACTCCCCAAGAATCCCCGGCTCATCGAGCGAGCCGAGGGAAAGGCCGTGAAGGTGATCTCGGCGCTCCTGCCGAGCCTGCCCGGCAAGCACCGCTACACGATCATCTCCATGGTGCGTCCCACCGAACAGGTGGTCGATTCGCAGTGGGCGATGCTCGCCCGAAAGGGGACGCAGCCGAAGAGCGAAAAGAAGCATCTCATCGAGGTGCAGGAGCACCACAGCCGGCAGATCCGTGAGGTCTTGAAGAAGAGCGAGCGGGTAACGCTGCTCGAGGTGTCGTACCCGGAACTCATGGCCGACCCAGATTCTGTGATCGCAAAGCTTGCCGAACTCCTCCCGGGCCGGTTCACCCCTGGCCCAGCCGTGGCCGCGTGCGTGAAGCCGCAGCTGTTCCGTAACCGCGGCGGCTGATGCACAGGCTCTTTGACCGTGCGATCGTCCGGCGGCAGCGAAGACCCTCAGATTCAGTCTCGAGGAAGCGCGTCTCGGCAGACGCACGGCGCTGAGGCCTCTCAGGCATGTGTCGATTGGTGCGTGCGCCGGCGCGTGGATTCGTGCGGGGTGGTGTCGATTGGTGCGCGCCGGTGTCGATTCGGCATTTTGTCGGTTTTTGGCGCTTGCGGATTTTTTGTCTGCCTCACACAACCACGGAGCTGAGGCTTGCGGTTCGTACGCCCTACGCACACACACGGAGACTCGCTCGTAACAAGTCTTCCAGTTTCGTCCACCCGTATTTCCCGCATCATTGTTTCCGTCGGCGCGGCGGCCCTGCTTGGTTCGCTGGCTGCTCCGACGGCGGCGTCGTCGGGCCACGCTTCTGGCGTGACGCTCGCGGCAGCGGTGGCGGAGGGCCCTGACACTCCTCCGCCACCGTTTGCCGGCACCCGGCTCGGTTGTCCTGTACCAGGGGATACGGGACAGCCAACGATGCGCGTGGCTGCCGGGAGCGAAAGCACCGCCTCCGCGTCTGGCCGTACCGTCGACCGAGCCTGGTCGTAGAACGGCCTCTCGAGGCAGCGAGTCTCGTGGAGGATTCCCGACTGGGGAAGCATGGCCGCGTAAGGTGCTGGTGCTCGCCCCCTCCGCCGATACCGTTTGTCGAATCGCCACCGCCCGAAATGAGCGCTGCTTCCGCGACTCGGAAGGCCACGGGGAATCGGCTCCGCGCCGTCAGGGCCCGGCGATGGCCTCCGAGCCGTCGCGGCTGACGAGCGCCGCGAACACGGTGGCGTCGATATCGTTGGCCATGAACGTCACGCTGCCGTCGCCCATCGCTGCCCCCACGCCGCCGGGGTGGAAGGCGTAGGGGTTGTCGTCGTTGAGCACGTTCACGACCGAGCAGCCGGCCTGCTGCGGGTCTGCCTCCGACTTGCCACTGAGGCCGCGGGCGTGACGGGCGGTGTTCCAGTCGCCGTAGAACGAGTTCAGGATCGTGGCCCCGCCGGGGGCGGAAGCACCGAGGGGGCGGCCGACGAAAAACCGGCGCTGCCGGCCGGCCTCCTCGACGAACGCCAGCGTCCGCGACAGCCCGTCGCTGATCTCGCGGAGCCGCACCGTCCGCTTGTTCACGAAGTCGGTCGTGCCGAGCATCGCGTTGTGCGTGAAGTCGGCCGGCAGCCCCGCGCACGTGGCCAGGCTCGGATGGAGCCCGCGCAGCGGCGCGTAGTCGGTTCTCGGCAGCACCAGCGCAGTGTTCGGCGGGTAGCCGATCACCGTATACCCGGGGCCGTAGTCGGAAGGGCTGCCGGAGGGGGTGGACGGGCAGACGAAGAGCGGCACGGGGGAAAAGCAGGCGGGGGAGTTTCGTCCTCCGGGAAACGGCGGCGGCAGGTTGACCGGGTCGGCCAGGCCCCGGGTCATGTCAAAGAGCGAGGCGAGATTCCCCTCTTCGACGAAGGGGAGGAGTTGGCCGAGCGCCCCGAGCGTCGTGCGGCCCGCGTTGACGATGGCGAAGTTCGGATTGGGCGGGTCCTTGGGATACTCGGCCCAGGAAAACTCCTTCCGCCACGCCGGAAAGAACCGGTAGGCCGACTCGTGGGCACTGAGGCCGAGCCCGATCTGACGCAGCTGGTTGCCGCAGGCCACGCGACGCGCCGATTCCCGGGCCGACTGCACCGCCGGCACCGTGAGCCCGACGAGCGCAGCCACGATCGCCATCACCGTGAGCAGCTCGACCAGCGTGAATCCCGGCGGGGGTCGCCTTTGTGCCTTGGGCGCCGGCATAATGCCTCGAACATGCGGTAGGGGCATTCGATCGGGGGGGTCAACACCGCTTTCGACTGTAGATTACGGTTCTCGACACGCCGCGATCAATCCTCAGCCATGGATCTCGACCCAGCCACGCTCGCCCTGATTTCGGCCGTCATTTCCGGCCTGCAGGTGGTCGCGTTCGTGGTTCTCGCCCGGCTCAATCCCGAGATGCAGGGCGTACGGCTGTGGGCCTGGAGCAGCCTCGCCTTCGCCGCATCGATGGTCTTGCTCGTGTCCCGGAGGATCGTCGGTGAGCAGCCGGTCCTGTATGCCGCGGGATTCCTGGCCGTAACGGCCGCCCTGGCGTGCACGGCGGTCGGCGCGGCCGTATTCGTCGGCCGACGAACACGCTTCCGCATCCCTGTCGTCGCGACGCTGGTCATCCTGGGCGTTTACGGCTGGTATCTGTTCGTCGATCCCTATCTTCCGGCCCGCCTCGCCTGCACGGCGGCCATGCACGTGGTCTGGCTCGTGGCGGCGGCGCATGAGCTGTTTCAGGAACGGCAGCCCGGGCTGCTCGTGTCGTCGCGGTTCACCGGCGGCGTGATGCTCGCCTACGCGGCCGTGGTGGTGCTCCGCTCGGTGCTCATGGTGGCCGGCGCCAGCCCCAACACCATGTTCGACCGCGAGCTTCCGCAGGTGCTCGTATTCCTCGGCACGATCTTCTGGGTCATCACGTCCACCTTCGGTGTCATCCTGATGATCAACCAGCGACAGATCCTTTCCCTCCGGGAGAGCGCTGCTGCCCGCCTCGAGGCCGAAGAATCGCTGCGGCTCGCCGAGCGGCAGCTGGCCCAGGCGCGGGAGCAGCAGCAGCGGAAGGATTTCGTGCACGACCTCCACGATGGGTTGGGCGCCGCAACAGTGAACGTGACGCATCTGGTCGACCTGCTCGAATCCCGCAGCGCGGCCGACACGGAGGCGCTCGAGCAGCTGAAGCAGGCCGCCGTCGAGGGGGCCCGCGAGCTGCGCCGGCTCATGAACGCGGTCGACGAGGGCCAGGTGCTGTGGACCGACTGGCTGCACGACCTGCGGACCCACGCGGAGCAGACGTTCAGAGCCCGGAGCATCGCGCTGGTCTGGCGGGTGGCGGGCGGCCCGCCCGACGCGCCCATCGCCAACGCCGCCGCAGCGCTATCGCTCGGCCGTGCCGTCCGCGAGGCGGTGGCCAATGTCGCGAAGCATTCGCGGGCCAACCGCTGCTCGATCTCGATCCGATTCCGCCCGGGCGCGGTTGCCGTTGGCGTCCGCGACGACGGCGTCGGCTTTCCCGAGAGCCCGCCGGGAGCGTCGGGAAACGGCGGCCATGGGCTCGTCGGCATGGAGCGGCGCGTGCGGTCATGCGGCGGGAGGCTGCGGCTCGGCCGCCCGTCGGGGCCGTCCTCCCGCGGGGCCAGCGTCCGGATCGTCGTGCCGCTGCCGCTGTCGCTCGTTGTGGAAACGGAGTTAGGATTGGGGCATGGACACAATGCTGGAAATCGCCAAACGCGTGGATGACTTCATGATGGAGCGGTCTCCCGTCCACGACACCATGCGACGGCTTGTCCGGACGTTCGGAGACCTCGGGATTCCTTTCGCGATTGCTGGCGCCATGGCCGCGAACGCGCACGGCCACCGCCG
>Ga0209829_10003248_pt1 | contig 11909 bp, 10 predicted proteins | sample C_140205_EF_Meta_FD_187311 | JGI IMG/M metagenome (GOLD analysis project Ga0209829, IMG submission 187311) | Freshwater microbial communities from Lake Croche, Canada to study carbon cycling - C_140205_EF_MetaG (SPAdes) (version 2) | ecosystem: Environmental > Aquatic > Freshwater > Lake...
CGCGCATCTCATGGTCGAGGGCTCCAAGATGGCCAAATCGGCAGGGAACTTCTTCACGCTACGTGATCTGCTTGAGAAGGGGTGGACCGGCCGCGAAGTACGCTATGCGCTGATCTCTGTTCACTACCGTGGAGCACTGAACTTCACAATGGATGGGTTGGGCGCCGCACGCACTGCGTTGGGCCGCCTTGATGCCTGGCGTGAACGCCTGACAGAAACCGCGGGATCAGAAGCCGCAGCTGAGACACCCGATCCCGCAACCGAAGAATTCTTCGCGGCGCTGGATGATGATCTGAATATTTCCGGCGCGCTGGCCGTTCTCTTCGAGACCCTGCGCGAGAGCAACCGTCGGATGGATCAAGTGAATGAGGAGAAGCTCACTCCCTCACAAGCACGCGGACTGCTGAACTGGCTGGCCAGAGTGGACGGTGTCCTTGCGCTGGAACCAGATACAGTCACCACAATCCCATCAGAAGTGGAAGAGCTGGTAGCCGCGCGAGAGGTCGCGCGCGATGCGAAGGAGTGGCAGAAAAGCGACGAGATCCGCGATCAGATCGCATCGCTAGGATGGCTGGTCAAAGACACAAAAGACGGACAACGGATCAGCAAAAACTGATCCAGAGTCTGTTAGCTATTTAGTCTATTAGTCTATTGGGCAAGCGTCCCCCGTAGAAAAATCCAGCTTCTACAAAATAACTCCTTCAGGTTTCAGGTTTCAGGTTTCATCCTTCTTCCATGTTCTCCCCCGATTCCCTCCTCGACCTCGATCGCACCGAGCACAGTGTCATCTTTGAGAATGTCACGCATGTCTGGGAGGCGCTGGCGAAGATCTCGACCTATCTTCAGTTCCGCCTCAAGCCCGGCATCCATGGCAAACTCATCGGCAAGCCGTTTATCAGCGGCGCTGTCTATATCGGAGCCGACACCATCATTGAGCAAGGAGCCATGATCAAAGGTCCCGCATGGATCGGCGAGAATTGCGAGATCCGTAACGGTGCCTACATCCGCGAGAATGTCGTGGTCGGCAACGGCGTCGTGTTGGGCAACTCCTGCGAGTTCAAGAACTGCCTCATCTTCGACGAGGCGCAGATCCCTCACTTCAACTACGTCGGGGACTCCATCCTGGGCCACAAGGCACACCTCGGTGCCGGAGTCATCCTCTCCAATGTCCGGCTCGACCATCAGCCGGTCGCCGTGAAAACCGCCGAAGGAATCATTCCGACGGGCCTTCGGAAGTTCGGTGCCATTATCGGAGACCGCGCCGAAATCGGCTGCAACGCAGTCTTAAGCCCCGGCTCAATCATCGGACGCGACACGATCATCTACCCGGGAACTTCCTGGAGAGGGGTGCTGCCCGCAAACTCGATCGGGAGAGTGGAGCCGCAGTCGCTGAAGATTCTCCCCCGCCAGACTCGCGATTAGGGAAGGCTTGGGATTTTGGCGCAGCGCGTTGTTCGCCTGCGCCTCGAATGACTAAGCCGCGTTCCCACGCGCCTTTTCTACTCCACATCGTGAACCGCCAGTCGCAGATTTTTAGCACGGGACGTAGTTGTCATAGCCCTCATATACATGAGAAACCCCCAATTCAGGCGATCAATCTACCCTGCACGAATGCTAATACTGCATAAAATATTACTTGCACGAATCACAAATAGCATATATGATTCTAAATCAAGCAAGCCAACCCTCTCTTCATTCGCAACGATTCGCAGTGGGACGACCCTTCGGGGTCGGGATGCCACGCGTCCTGATCCGAAGGGAAACTATCGTTTCATTCGGATTGGCGACATCACCGACCATGGGGAGATCGAGCAGGCTGACTTTCCAAGAATCGCTCCGAATGAATCCATCTCCGAGGAGCAGATTCTCCACCACGGAGATATTCTCTTCCCCAGTCGGGGTACTCGCACGACGGCGGCGACCTACCGGTTTGATTTAGAAAACGCCATTGTTGGTGCTCAGTTCTTTGTCATCCGGACGAAGAAAGAGGCCCTGCCCGAATATGTCGCTTGGTACCTTCGCTCGGAGACTTCACGACAGTATCTTGAGCAGAGAAGGAAAGGTACCTATGTCCAGCTGATCCAGCGCGCGGATGTCGCTGAGTTGGAGATTCCACTTCCTCCGATGAATGTCCAACATGCGATTGCTGAATTAGCCAAGCTCCAGCACCAGGAAACGACGCTGGTGATGCAGATTGCCGATATCAAGGAACAGCTTCTCGAATACCGACTCCTCCACTCCGCAGAAAATCCCTCTCTATAACCCAGAACACATACCTCTCTATGTCCACCGCAAACCAATCTGAAATCAACGATATCGCCTGGAAAGCCTGCGATACCTTCCGAGGCGTCGTCGATGCCGAGAACTACCGGAACTACATCCTTGTGATGCTCTTCTGGAAATACATGTCCGACGTCTGGCGCGATCATCGGGATGCCTACTTGCGGGAATACCAGGGTGACGAGGCACGCGTTACCCGACGCTTGGCCCGCGAGCGCTTCCAGCTTCCCGAGGGGTGCGACTTCTACAGTCTCTACGCCCATCGCAATGAGCCCGACATCGGCGAGCGGATGAATATCGCACTCGCCGGCATCGAAGAGGCTAATAAGAGCAAGCTCGAGGGAGTCTTCCGCGAAGTCGATTTTAACTCCGAGTCCAAGCTCGGCCAGACCCGCGATCGGAATGTACGTCTGAAGCTCATCCTTGAGGATTTTGCTGATCCACGCCTCGACCTCCGCCCCTCCGTCATCGGAGAGGAAGATGTCATTGGGAATGTCTACGAATACCTCCTCGAGCGATTCGCATCCGACGCAGGCAAAAAAGCGGGAGAGTTCTACACGCCGGGCCAGGTCTCGAAGCTCCTTGCCCTCCTGCTAGCTCCGAAAAAGGGAGACACCATCTGCGATCCCTCCTGCGGATCCGGCTCCCTGCTCATAAAGGTAGGCCGCCAGGCCGACGAGCGCGACTTTGCACTCTTCGGTCAAGAGATGAACGGCACCACGCACGCCCTCTGCCGCATGAACATGTTCCTGCACGGCATGGATAACTTCCGCATCGAGTGGGGCGACACCCTGCGGAACCCCCGCCTCGTCGAGAGCGACCACCTCATGCGCTTCGACATCGTCGTGGCAAATCCTCCCTTCTCCCTGGATAAGTGGGGTTGCGACGAAGCTGCTGCCGACCCCTTCCACCGTTATCACCGAGGCGTCCCTCCGAAGTCGAAGGGAGACTACGCCTTCATCACCCACATGATCGAGACCGCCCGCGAGGGCACGGGGAAGGTCGGAGTCGTCGTGCCACACGGCGTCCTCTTCCGTGGAGCAGCCGAGGGGAAGATCCGACGCAAGCTCATCGAGGAGAATCTACTCGAAGCCGTCGTCGGCCTCCCTGCGAATCTCTTCTTCGGTACCGGCATCCCCGCCGCCATCCTCATCTTTAACAAGGGGAAAACCCAAGGCAACGTCCTCTTCATCGACGCCGCACGGGAGTTTAAGGATGCGAAGAACCAGAGCATCCTCACCGACGAGCATCTCCAGAAAATCGTCCAGACCTACCAGGCCTTCCAGACTGTGGAGAAATATGCCTACCGCGCTACTCCACAGGAGATCGCTGACAACGACTTCAATCTGAATATCCCCCGCTACGTCGACACCTTCGAGGAAGAGTCCGAGATCGACCTCGAGGGAGTGAAGAAAGAGATCGCCCGCCTGGAGAACGAACTCACCGGCGTCCGATCCAAGATGGAAGGGTATCTCAAGGAATTGGGCCTTTAATATCCCCACAAAATGAACAAAGAAGAGATTGCTATTCACCAACAAAAGTTTGATGCGATTCTACAAAATCATCCTGAAGAAAAGGTGGAGTTCTCGTTTGCAAGGGATCTACAAACATTACTGGAATATACCGAATGGAGAAATTTTCTTAGGGCTGTCGAAGACGCAAAAAATGCATGCGAAAAATCAGGAGTTAATGTCCGGAACCATTTTGTTGACGTCAACAAAATGGTCCCCATCGGCTCCGGAGCTGAGCGACCCGTCGAGGACATCATGCTCACCCGCTATGCCTGCTACCTCATCGCACAGAATGGCGATCCTAGGAAGAGCTCCATTGCGTTTGCCCAGACCTACTTTGCCCTCCAGACCCGCAAGCAGGAACTCATCGAGGAACACATGCGTCTGCAGCAGAGGCGCGATGCCCGTGAGCGTCTGAAGGAATCCGAGAATGCACTGTCTCGAAATCTCTTCGAGCGGGGAGTCGATGAGAAGGGCTTTGCCCGGATCCGATCCAAGGGAGATGCAGCCCTGTTTGGTGGAAAGGCCACGCAGCAGATGAAGACCATCCTAGCGGTGCCTGCGGGACGTCCGCTGGCTGATTTCCTCCCCACAGTGACCATCGCGGCCAAGAACCTCGCCAACGAAATCACCAATCACAACGTCACCGAGCGTGACCTCCAGGGAGAGCAGTCCATCACCCGCGAGCACACACAGAACAACACCACCGTGCGAAGTATGCTCGTCGAGCGTGGCATCAAGCCCGAGGCACTCCCCGCCGCAGAGGATTTGAAGAAACTCGAGCGACGGGTGAAATCCGCAGAGAAAAAGATGATCGAGGATTCCGCTCTCCCGGAGAAAGAGAAAGAATCATGAACCCCAGCTCCATCATCTTCTGTCAGATTGAGCAAGAAGGGTTAAAGCGGGACTCAGTTGTTGCAGATTTTGCAACAACTGCCGCCGATGGAGTACGGCAGCAAACTTCCACAAGAAGCGGCATGAGTACTCGAGCCCAGAACCATTTCGTGGGACGGCACGAAATGGTGCCGAGCGTACAGCCGCGAGGGGTTGAAATGGCGAGTTCTAAGGACCATTCCGAGGAACTCCTCGGAATGGTGCCCTCCGAACAAGCCTGCGTGCGTGCGGAGATTCGGGATTACCTGGAGGAATTGGGAGCATGAAGCTACCCAAAGGATGGCATCAAACCTCGCTGGGCGAACATGCTGATTTGCTCACCGGGTATCCGTTTTCAAGTGAGCATTATTCATATGGTCCCGAAGATACTAGACTCCTTAGGGGCGACAACATCATGCAAAGCTACCTTTGCTGGGATGACGCAAGGTGTTGGCCAGCGTCCGGTTCGGAAGGCTTAGGACGGTATGAACTCCAAGAAGGTGACCTTGTTATCGCGATGGATCGTCCTTGGGTAAAGTCGGGACTTAAACACGCTGTCATAAAAAAGAAAGATCTACCCTGCTTACTGGTTCAGCGAGTGGCGCGAATCCGGGGGAACAATTCCCTTGTAACTTCATTCGCTGCATACGTCGTGGCTTCTCATCGTTTTACACAGCACGTAAAAGGAATCCAGACCGAGACAGTAATTCCACACATAAGTGCCGCGCAAATAAGAGAGTTCACGATTTTTCTCCCTCCTCTCCCGGAGCAACGGAAGATCGCCGAGATTCTCTCCACATGGGATGAGGCGTTGGAGAAATTGGATGCCCTGATCGAGGCCAAAGAGAGCAGTAAGAAAGCCCTCATGCAGCAGCAGCTCAATCGCGCGGCTGCAAAATCTGGAAGAACCCATGCCCGCCACCGTCTGGGAGAGGTTGTTGAGAGAGTGACTCGGAAGAACGCCAGACTAAACGACCGCGTGCTTACCATTTCAGCACAAGGAGGACTTGTGGATCAGCGGGAGTATTTTAACCGCAATGTCGCTGGGGCGGATCTGAGTGGCTACTATCTACTGAAGAACGGTGAGTTCGCCTACAACCGCAGCTCCTCAAAGGGTTATCCCTTCGGGGCTCTGAAGCGGCTGGATCAGTACGATGCCGGAGTTGTTTCAACTCTTTATCTCTGCTTTCGCATCAAGCCAGATGCACCCGTCTCTTCAGACTATCTCTGCCACTACTTCAAGGGTGGCCGACTAAACTTTGGACTTCGCTCTATAGCCAAAGAGGGGGCTCGTGCTCATGGACTCTTGAATGTGACAGCGGATGAGTTCTTCGATCTTGATATCTTCCTTCCATCTGTAGGAGATCAGCAAAAAATCGCAGCTATCCTCGACACCTGCGACACAGAACTTCGTTTGCTAAAAGATCAGCGAACCACGCTCAACCAACAAAAACGCGGCCTCATGCAGCGCCTTCTGACAGGAAAAATCCGCGTCAAAACAATTGCTGAAGATTATCAGCGAAATCTTACATGACCCCCTCCTTCCAAGAAGCCCATATCAGTCAGATTCCCGCGCTGCGAACCCTCCAGCAGCTGGGGTACACCTATCTCAGTCCTGAAGAGGTGGCCGTCGAGCGGAAGGGGAAGATGGGACGTGTCCTGCTGGAGGGGACGCTAGCCGGGCAACTCCGCCGGCTGAATAAAATCAGCTTCAAGGGTCGGGAGGTTCCGTTCTCTGAGGAGAATATCTCAAAAGCGATCGAGGCACTGCGCGATGTTCCCTTCGAGGGGCTCGTGCGCACCAGCGAGAAGATCTATGACCTGTTGACGCTCGGAAAGAGTCTGGATCAGTCCATCGATGGGGAGACGAAGGGATTCACCCTTCGTTACATCGACTGGCAGAACCCCAGAAATAACTCCTTCCACGTCACAGCGGAATACGAGGTGGAGAGGACGGGAAGCCACGAGACGCGGCGTCCCGATATAGTCTGCTTCGTCAACGGGATACCCTTTGTCATTATCGAGTGCAAGAGACCGGAGGATAAGGGATCTCTGGAGCAGTCAATCCGGCAGAATATACGCAACTGGCAGGAGGGGGAGATCCCGCATCTCTTCATCCACAGTCAGCTGGTCCTTGGTCTGAATAAGAATGAAGGGAGCTATGCCACGACAGGGACAGCGCTGAAGTTCTGGTCGAAGTGGCAGGAGATGCACGATGTGACTTCCCAAGTGGAGGCGCTAGTGAATAGTCCCGTGCGTCCTGAGGAGCATGCGAAGCTCTTCCGAGGGCTCTTTGCTTATGCCAAGCAGCCGTTCGAGGAGATGACGATGGGCGGGCGCAAGCCGACAGGCCAAGACTTTCTGCTCTGGTCGCTCTGCCGGCCCGAACGACTGATCGAGGTGGCGCGGCAATTCTTGATCTATGATGAAGGTGGCGCTGTCAAGAAGGTGGCTCGCTACCAGCAGTACTTCGCCATTCGTAGCACGCTGGAACGTATCCGCCAGCGTGATCCTCAGGGTCGCCGCAAGGGGGGGGTGATCTGGCATACGCAGGGCTCAGGCAAGTCTCTCACCATGGTGATGCTAGGCAAGGCGCTGGCTCTGGAACAGAGCATCCCAAACCCTCGGATCGTGCTGGTCACAGATCGTATCGATCTCGATGAGCAGATCTGGAAGACCTTCCACCATTGCGGAAAAGATCCCCAGCAGGCCAAGACGGGTAAGCATCTCCAGGAGCTGCTGGCCGATGAGCGTGTCCCTGTGATCACGACGGTGCTCGATAAGTTCCGCGCGGCGGCGAATGCCAGCGAGAGTTTCAAGAATGAGGATGAGGATCTCTTTGTTCTCGTGGATGAGAGTCACCGTAGCCAATACGGCGAGGCGAATATCAAGATGCAGAAGGCGCTGCCGCGTGCCTGCATGATCGGATTCACCGGGACGCCGCTGATGAAGAAGGAGAAGAACACGGCGACAAAGTTCGGGGGATTCATCGAGCCGGCCTACACGATCCGCGATGCTGTGAAGGATGAGGCGGTGGTTCCACTCCTCTATGAGGGTCGCCATGTCCTGCAGGATGTGAATCAGAGGGCGGCAGACGCGATGTTCGAGTCGATGTGCGAGGGGCTGACGACGGAGCAGAAGGCGGATCTGAAGCGTAAGTTCAGCCAGCGTGATGAGCTGAACCGTCTGGAGAGTCGTCTCTATCTCATCGCCTGGGATATTTCCCAACACTACTCGAAGCAGTGGAAGGGGACGGGATTCAAGGGGCAGGTGACGGTATCCGGAAAGAAGGAGGCGCTGATCCTGAAGCGCTTCCTGGATCAATTCGGCAAGGTGATCAGCGAGGTGGTGATCTCAGGGCCGAGTGAGATAGAGAATACTGAGGAGCACCAAAGCGCAGAGCGCGATGAGAGCGTGGAGATCTTCTGGAAGTCGATGATGGCCAAGTATGGCACGGAGAAGGAATACAACCGGCAGATCATCAATTCGTTTAAGAAAGCAGAGGACCCCGAGATTCTTATCGTGGTGGATAAGCTGTTAGTCGGATTTGACGCGCCACGGAATGCCGTTCTCTATATCGCCCGAAGTCTGAAGGAGCACTCGCTGCTGCAGGCGATCGCGCGTGTGAACCGTCTCTATCCGGGCAAGGACTTCGGCTATATCATCGACTACTACGGTGTCGTGAATCAGCTCAACGAGGCGCTGGAGCTCTACAGTAGTCTGGAGGAGAAGTTCGACCGGGATGATCTCGAGGGAACGCTGACGAATATCAACGAAGAGTTAAAGAAGCTCCCAACGCTCCATGATGCGCTCTGGGATAGCTTTAAGCAGGTAGCTAACAAGAAGGATGAGGAAGCCTATGAACTGGCTCTCGAGGCCAAGGAGAAGCGTGAAGAGTTCTACACGCGTCTCTCCACCTTCTGCCGTGTGCTGAAGATGGCTCTCTCAGCGATCCAATGGGTGAATGAGACGCCAAAAGAACTCGCTGATCGTTACAAGAAAGATGCTGCATTTTTCCAGAAACTGCGTGCCAGTGTGAAGCTGCGCTATGCGGAGGAGATCGATTACAGCGACTACGAGAAGCAGATCCAGAAAATGCTCAATACCTATGTGCAGGCTGATGAGGTGATCCAGGTCGTTGCACCGGTGAATATCTTCGAGCGTGAGGCCTTCGAGGCAGAAATCGATAAGCTTAAGACAGATCGAGCTAAGGCCGACACGATCATTAACAGGACTAAGAAGACGATCACCGAGAAGATGGAGGAGGACCCATTCCTCTATCGGAAACTCTCCCAGTTGATCGAGCAGGCCATCGAGGACTACAAAACGCAGCGTATCAATGATGCCCAACTGCTGGCCCGCGCCAAAGAAATGATGGAGCAGACACGCAGCGGAAGCGCCAAGGAGGCGCCGGATCTTCTCAAGGAAAAAGATCTCGCCCGAGCCTTCTTTGGAGCGCTGAGGGAGAAGATAGGCGATTCCGTATCCGAAAGCTCTACCTCAGAAGGAGGTCGGGTACAGGAATCGGGAGGGAACTACGTGGGTGGTAATAAAGGATCCAAACCTGGACTTGAGGAAATCCTTGCCGAGGCGGCATGCGGCATGGAGGAGATCATCAAGCGACACGCCGTAGTTCGGTGGCGTGAAAATCCTGATGCGCAAAACCGGATGAAGAATGACTTGGATGACTACCTCTTCGACCTTCAGAAGCAGAAGGGCTTTTCGCTGAATTTTTCTGAAATGGACGGGATTATTGATGCCGTGATTGGAATCGCAATTCACCGAACAGATGACATTTAGAGTTAATATCCTGGAGACAGTCGTAGGTCCTGCTCGACTAAAGCGCTCTGATCGCCGGACGCTTGCGATCAGCGTCCTGTCAGATGGATCACTGGAGCTGACGGCTCCCAAAGGTGCTTCACCTGCAGCAATCCAGAAGAAAGTAGAGAAGCGTACTCGCTGGATCGTGAAACAGCGCGATGCGTTCCACCGAATGAATGCAAAGCGGTCCGCACCCCGCTTCTGTAATGGAGCCACTCATCGGTATCTCGGGAGGCAGTATCGCCTTAAAATTACCAAAACAGCTTTATCGTCCGTATCCCTGAAAGGGGGCTATCTTCATGTGAGCGTACTTCAGAAATCTGATGACGAGGTAAAAAAAGCCCTCACCACTTGGTATCGCACAAAGGCACGTGAGCAGTTTCAAAAACGCCTGATATCATGGGAGGAGTGGTGCCGGAACAGAAAGCTTCCGGAACCAAAGCTTAAGATCAAATCGATGAAGAAGCGCTGGGGGAGCGCTATGAAAAACGGAATGATCATGCTCAATCCAGAGTTGATCCATGCTCCATCTGCCTGCGTGGATTACGTTATCACGCACGAAATCTGCCACCTTCGCTATCCGGATCACGGTCCTAAATTCATCCGACTCCTAACTCAGCTCCAACCTGCATGGCGAGGAATCAAGCAACGCCTGGAGGAATTGAGTTAGCTGCTGCTTCGCCTAACAGTCCAAGAGTCTACAGCCTAACAGACTTGGATTCTTCCATACTTCCACACAGAGAAATCGCTGGTCTCCAGAACTTTAGTTCCTGCATCGAACTGTGATTCGAAGTCGGGGAAGTGCGTGTCGCCCTCGATGGTACGGGGGACTTTGGTGACGTAGAGTTCCTGAACTCTGGGGAGGAGGAGTCGGTAGATCTCTTCACCGCCGATCACGAAGAGGTCACGGCCATCCAATTTGTCCTCGAGGTCCTTGAGATCATCGAGGGAGCGGATGACGGTGACTCCAGAAGTGTCAGGCATGGTGCGGGAGAGGACGATATTTTCCCGACTGGGTAGCGGCTTGCCGATGGACTCGTAAGTCTTCCGACCCATGAGGATCGCATGACCCATGGTGGTCGCCTTGAAGAATTTGAAATCCTCGGGGAGATGCCACGGGATGGCGCCGACATTCCCGATCACATGACCCTCTGCCATGGCGACGATGGCTTTAATCATGACTAAACAGCGATGGGGGCCTTGATCGCAGGGTGAGGGTCGTACCCCTCGAGCGTGAAATCCTCGTAGCGAAAATCTTCCAAGGTCTTCACCGCGGGATTGAGGAGCATCTGCGGAAGTGGACGCGGTTCGCGTGTGAGCTGGAGGCGGGCTTGCTCAAGATGGTTCACGTAGAGGTGGAGGTCGCCGAAGGTGTGGATGAACTCCTTCGCCTTCAGTCCGCAGGCCTGAGCGATCATCATCGTGAGCAGTGCGTAGGAGGCGATGTTGAAAGGGACGCCTAGGAAGAGATCGGCACTACGCTGGTAGAGCTGGCAGCTGAGCTCACCATTGGCCACGTAGAACTGGACGAGGGCATGGCAGGGAGCGAGAGCCATCTGGTCGATCTCTCCGGGATTCCATGCGCTGACGATGTGGCGGCGGCTGTCGGGATTCTTTTTCAGATCCTCTATCACGCGCGCAATCTGGTCGACCTCGCCACCCTCAGGGGTACGCCACCGGCGCCACTGGGCGCCGTAGACGGGCCCGAGATCGCCGTTCGCATCAGCCCACTCGTCCCAGATCGTGACGCCGTGTTCCTTCAGGTAACCGATGTTGGTATCGCCTTTGAGGAACCATAGCAGCTCATGGATGATCGAGCGGAGGTGCAGCTTCTTGGTGGTGAGCAGGGGAAAGCTTTGCGTGAGGTCAAAGCGCTCCTGTGCACCAAAGACCGAGAGGGTACCAGTACCGGTGCGGTCTTCTTTCCGCGCCCCGTGGTCGAGGACGAGGTTGAGGAGACGCAGGTAGGGAGTCATCGGGATGGGAAGGGTGATCGCCTACGCTTTGTAAACGCTGTCGGGACTGAAAAGCGGCTCTTCCTGAGGCGGAAGGTCGTTTCCGGTCTTGTCGAGCTCGACATAGAAGCAGCTGGCAAATCCGGTGTGGCAGGCGCCACCGTGCTGCTCGACCTCGAAAAGGAGAGTGTCGCGGTCGCAATCGACGAACCAACGCAGGATCCTCTGCGTGTGGCCGCTTGATTCGCCTTTTTTCCAGAGTTTCTTCCGCGAGCGGCTCCAGTAGTGCATGTAACCCGACTCCACGGAGTGCTTGAGGGAATCCTCGTTCATCCAGGCCATCATGAGCACGCGTCCGCCGGCTTCAGTACTCTCCTGTACAATCGCGGGAATCAGGCCGCGGCCATCGAATTTGAGATTCAAGTCCATCTTCTCATTTCGGAGAGACCGCGCTTCCGGGGCAAGAAGA
>Ga0209829_10003249_pt1 | contig 11909 bp, 6 predicted proteins | sample C_140205_EF_Meta_FD_187311 | JGI IMG/M metagenome (GOLD analysis project Ga0209829, IMG submission 187311) | Freshwater microbial communities from Lake Croche, Canada to study carbon cycling - C_140205_EF_MetaG (SPAdes) (version 2) | ecosystem: Environmental > Aquatic > Freshwater > Lake...
GTTTTCGGTGCAGACATTGTTGAAGAAGAGATTTCCATGAGAGGTTTTGTCGTCCGCCCGCCCGCCGAGGCCGATCCCTCGTCGGTTGCCGGAGCAGTGATTCGCTGCGATGAGATTCGGCCCGGTGTTGCCTTTGACCTCTTCGTTCCAGACATGAACGCCTGTTCCGTTTCCGTGGAGCTCGTTTCCGAAAACGATATTGTTCTCGATCGCCTCCTCGATAAAGACACCGTGTCGTCGATTGCCGTTGCAGGTGTTGAAGAGGGCGGTGCAGTTGATGGCGTGTGCATCTAAATCAATGCCATCCATGTAGTTTCCGCTAGAGACATTGGCGATGGCGTGAACGCGATTCGCGCAGTGACTCCAGATTCCACGTCCGTTGTTGCCATACACATTACAGCGATAAAGGAAGATGGGGTCGCTACCTTTTCGGTTTTTCGTGTTAATCCCGTCTCGGGCTCCTGCAATCAGGCTGGTGCTTTCGATCAGTGCGATGCTCCCAGTGTTCGCGTTGATGGGGAAGTGAGCTTGCCGATTTGCATCCAGTTTTCCACCTGAGATTGAGCAGAATCCTGTTTTCGGGAGGAGGACAACCTGGGTGAGTGGTTCGGCTCTGGCCCAAGGAATTTCGAGTGGAAGACCGAGTTCGGATAAGATTCGAGCGTCGGCTGCCATTAAGAGACAGCTGTTGGGAGGAAGCTCCAACCCTTTAGGGTTTTTGCAGATGTACTCTCCGTCGAGTCGGATGACGAGGACGTCGTTGGGGTGCTCCGTCTGAGCTTTAGCGATTTCCGTCTCAACGAGGGAGAGATCAACGGGGATAATTTTCGGGGGTTTGTCCTTGTCTGCGGGCTTGGGTTCTTTTTTTCCGCCTGGGATCAAGGGAAGATCGAAGCGGCCCATTCCGCCGACGATGACCGAGTTGGTGTGGGGTCGGTTGAGGGTGGGAGGATCAAAAAACTTTAGGCCAGCTGTGGTGGGATCGATCTGAAGATTGCCGTTGGAAATGAAAAAGAGCTCTTTGGTTCCCGCCACGATTTGGGCAGATCCGGAGAGAGAGTTATGAAAGAGCTGGTTAGATTCTCCACCGATGGAGAGAACGAGCCCATCGGAGGCTCCCCGATTCTCGGAGATAAGGTTTCCTTTGCTGGCGGGGGTCAGATCTAGAGTCCGGTCACTTTTGCCAAAGGTGTTGCGGGTGATGATTCCGCGGTCGGAGCTGCTTTGAATGTCGGTTTTGTTTCCGAAGAAGGTGTTACCGGCGATCATGCTGTTCAGGGAGTTGATGGAGAGAGCGGTTTCGGTCTGGTTTTTGAACACGTTGTCGAGGCACTGGAACCCGCCGGACTGCTCGACTTGGAGGGCGGTACCATTTTTCTCAAAAAAGCATCGGGTGACACTGGCGGCCTCATTGAGAGAAGTGATATTGGTGGTCCCGCGGTAGTCGATGCCTGTCTTGGCACAATGGAGAATTTTGAGCTGATCGATGTTAATTCGGGAACCCTCAGTGATCTGGATGCCACTGACCGATTTCCCAGCTCCATCGATAGTCGCGGCTCCTGAGCCGGAGGAGGAGATAGAGACCAGCTCCGATTTCTCGACCAGTACTAAGCAAGGAGCGGAGCAGGATGGGGAGGCGAAAATTCCGGCGGAGGGGGAGAGGTGAAGGGCCATATTGCTGGAAAGGCGTAGAGGGGTGGATCCAACCTCTAGATTTCCAGAAGTTTGAATGAGGAGTAGAGCCTCGGGTTTTTCCTTTCGAGCGGCATCGATCAAGGCTTGCGCGGCCTCAGCGGTGCCTGCGGGAATATCCAGCCGATGGATCTGCTCCTTGGGGCTAGTGATGAAGGGGGCTTCGGGGGTTGTGAAGAATCGCTCAGCGGAGTGGGCTGAAGGAGAAAGAAAAAAAGTGCAGGTGAGCAGAGAGCAGAGCAGCGAAAGAAAGGAAGGGCTGTGATATTTTGAAAAAGCGAAATTCATATTCTCATCCTGAGGTGAGGAGGATAGTGAAGACAAGCTGGATTTGCTCTTTCCTGTTAGGTTCGTGAACGTTGCTGTACTTTAAGCTTGTGTGGGAAAAGATTGATTCATAATGATTGAAGTTATGAAAAAATTCTATCTCACGATCTCACTTCTCTCTTTTGTAAATCTACTTTGTGGTCAGACGAATCCAGCTGCATCTCCGGCAACGGATGGAGTGAGTCTACCTCTTTCGGGTTGGGCGTTGATTGGGGCGAAGGATCAGACATTGGGACCGAAGGAGGAAGGCGGTAAGGTTAGCTTTGGTGGTGAGGGCTTTGGGACGAAGGGGAAAAGCATGGCGGCTTTTTTTCCGAAGACCGAATTGGGGGTAGGTCAAACGTTGCGTTTTAAGGCGGCGGTTCGGTTCACGGGTGTTGCTGGCACGGGACATTTTCGTTACGGGATATTTCAGAAACGTTCGAAAGATCACTCAAGAAAGTGGCTGGGATACTGCGCGTACGCGGGGTTGGACAAGGCGTTTCCAAAAGGAAACCTTTTGGCCCGACTCCCTGACAATGATGGGGATTTTTCTGGGATGAAGGGATCGAAGGGGGAAGAGGCGGCGAGGAGTCTTGGGGAGAGTGGAATTGGCATCAAGACGATCAAAGATGGGGGCTATCTGATTCTGATGGAGTTAAAGAGGGATGCGACGGGGATTGAGGTTAAGGCAACGATGGATGGAAGCGCGGATCTGCCCGTTCCGATGGTGAATTATTCGGCTAAGGATGATCAACCTGCTACCACCACCTTTGACGCGATTGGTTTTGTGACTCACGAGGTTCTCTCGGCCGACTCCGTGGAGTTCAGCGATGTGTCGCTGAATTTGATTGGACCGTAATTCCAAACGCTCAGTTTTTACGAACCCCAAGCTTGAAGAAGCGCTTGGTTTCGGTCGAACCAAGTTTGATCCGTGTGCGTAGCAATTCGGTCGTGCCATCGCCGTTCACGTCCGAATTGACGGTTTCTTGGAGAACATTAACTCCGTCAGCATTCTGCAAAGTCCAGTTTGTTAGATCGGTTGATGACCAGATATCATAGGTCAGATCGTTAGCCGTTTTGTTGTGCCGATAGGTCAAGGTGCTCCAAGGTCCATTTGCGGTTGTTGAGTCATAAGTGGCAAAGGGAGGGGAAGAGGGTATGCCGACGGCTAGGGGATTCTGACCCAATGCGTATTCCATTAGATTTGGTGAGCCGTTTTGGTTTGGGTCGGCGGTGAGGGAAGTGTCGGCACCATACCAAAAGTATTGGGAGAGCCAGACTGCATAGGTTGATGACAACGACAAACTACCGACTGGAGGATTGAAAAAAACAGCGGAAGTGGTTGAGGCAAGGTTGGCAATATTTCCGGAAAAGACGTTCTGGGAGAAATAGTTGGCCGAGCCGAGGCCTTGGCCATCGATGGCTGAGGAGGTTGATCCGGAGATTAAATTGTTGAAGGCAAAATTCTGGCTGGTTTCCCAGGGCGAGGCAGCGCCAAACCGAATCCCCCTCTGGTTTCCAGTGCAGGTGTTTCCGACAAAGGTGTTTCGGATGGTGTTGTAGTTCTCCTTGGAATAGACGTTGAGGCCGATTTCGTTATTGGCACAGGTATTTCGAATGAATTGGTTAAGGTTCGCGCCTTCCTCGGTAAAGATGCCGTATCGGATATTGTTTGAGCAGGTGTTATCCATGGCTAGCGAATTGGCTGTGGTGATGTCGAAGTCGATTCCGTCCATGTTTACATTGGAGACTGAATTGTCGGAAAGAATAAATCCAGCCGTGCTGCTGATCGTGTTGCCCTTGGTCCAGATACCTCTGGCGGCCCCTCCGTTGATCGTGCATCCGGTGACGATGCAAGGGGTGCCGCAACCGGCGAAGACGATAACATCGGAGTTCACGACCCGTGTGGCTTTATCCCCGAAGTCATTCAAGGTCATGTTTTCGATAATGACACGCGAACAGTTGGCAAAGGAGAGTCCCGGACGGGCGGTGGTGTTTCCCCCTAGAATCATTCCCCCTGAAAGACAGATGTGGGTGCTGGAGGTGGCGATAAAAGCGGTGATTCCTGTGTTGAGATTAATTGTTCCGTCTAGAATGATCGAGGTGTAGGAGTTGAGATTGATGGTGGCATCACCGGTGATTTGCGGTGCGGTGAGGTGGATGACAATGAAGTTGCCGGGATTGGCCGTACAGGCTGCGTCATATTCGGTTTTGATAGCCGACAAAGTGGTGGCGGGTGTGCTGACATCGGTTCGAACCTTGTTACTCATGATCGTGCTGCTGTGCTGGTTGAATGCGGTGGGTGGATAAAAATAATCTTGGTTGGAGTTAAGTGTATAGGCGATGTCGGTGGTGTAGATGCGCTGAACTCCAGTTCCCGTTGTAGAAATGGGACTGGTGAAGCTGGGGCTGATCTGGTTGCGATAGAGAATATTGGCGGCACCTCCAAGGGAGAATCCGGTGGCAGTGCCTTCAACCTTGTTTCCGACAAAAAAATTGTACTGGTTTGGAGAGGTGCTTCCTAAGTTAGCAATGCCGGTGTTGTTGTTGGAACAGCTGTTCTTAGCAATTTTACACCATGTGGAGTTGTTTAGAAAGATGCCGGTGGAGGTATTGGAGTTGGCTTGGTTGTTGAAAAGAGTGCAGTAGGCGCTGGAATCGAGCAGGATCCCAACAGAGTTGTTATTGGCGATAGTATCCATGCAGACCGCCTGCGTTGCGTCGACGATGTGGATTCCAGCATATCCGGCTGAGGATACGAGTGAGGCTTGGCATCGGGTGATGGTGATCTCGTTATCAAAAACGGTTGAGCCCAATCCCTGAAGATAAATACCATCCTTACCCGTTTGGCCCACAGTCACCTGATCTAGATGTACGCGACTGATGCCTCGTCCCTCAACCCCATAGAGGTTGGCCGATCCTCCAAACAAGGTGGTTTGGGTGATGGAGACAAAGGAGGATCCGGGGGAGATCTGGATCAGAGAAGGTGCGGTACTATTCGAACTGGCGCTCAAGGTGGCTCCACTTCCAAGCAGGCACATCTTGGATCCCAAGACTAGGGGAGCGCTTGTAACGGAGTACGCGGCTGCGGCTTTCAGGTAGATCACCAAAAATGAATCAAGATTGGAGACTCGAGCTGCGTCGATCATTCCCTGAAGGGTGGAGATAGAACCGGAGGTGTCCTGTAGGGTGACGACTTTTTCTCCTGTGGGTTGTTGGATGAAGGGGAAGCTGGTGGGAGGGGTGTAGGCGGTTATTGAAGTGGAGGGGAAAAGGTCGACGGCTTCCATGCTGTTTCCGATAGAAATCTTTGAGATTTCAACCTGGTTGTTAGCGCTGGCTCCGTTGATCGTAGTCCCAAGCGGGCGTTGCCAAAATCCTAGAGACTGGAGAGTGGTGGGCTCACTGATGGCGGTTCCAGCGCTGGCCAGCGAACCAGTGGATCCATCGCTCTTGGTATAACTCCCGACTCCGCTAAATGACTGGGTGATGAGAGGGATTAGGTCCTCGGTCGCGCCCGCGCTTGGCTTAATAGAAAGAGTCACTTTATCATTTTTCGTTTCATTGACAGGTTCATGGGTGAGAAGAAGGGTGTAGGGTGTGTTGAAGTTGAAAATCCTCTCTTCATTATACTGAGAGCTGATTCCTACATTTAGTCCGAAGGTAAAACCAAGACCGTCTGCGGTTTTCTTTAAGTAGATTCGATCGTAGTAGGTACCGCTTTGATCGGGGGTTGCGGTCAAGCCAAACCAGTAATCACCGTTCCCGCTGTTGCTTCGGTAAGCGTTTTTTATATTCACTTCTAATCGAATGTAGGTTTTTGTCCCAGCGCTAGATTGTGAGATGGAATTCAGCGGGTGGTAGGTCTGTTCATAGTTCGATCCGCTTCTTAGGATGACTTTTCCGTTCGTAATTTGGGTTGACCCGCTTGTATTTGAACCGACTCGCCCCCAGTTATCTTGTCCAACCAAGTTGCCTGTCCCATAGGGCGTTTTGGAAAAATCGAATTCAGCCAGTTTGGTTCCAGCCATAACTGAGCCCACAAACCCAATCCAAATGGCTGTAAAACAGCAACTAAATAGAAGCTGTGCCCCCCCTTTGGCTAAGCCTTGTTGGTGCATCCTCACTAGCTAATAGATTAGAAGCTCTATTTTTCAAAAGATATAGCGATTTTAAAAATAGCACAAAATGCTTATCTATAAGCAATTACAGAAATATAATCGGAGTCGATACTGCGCAATTACCAGCTTTAATAATATAATTATATGATTGAAAACGATCATATAAGTGTTAGGGTGATTTTATGAGGGTATCGAAAAATGTGGTGGAGGCGCGCAGGCAACTGCTGGCCGATCTTTTGCAGAACCAGCGGTATCTCCCTTTGGAGCAGATTTGTATTCGGCTATCGATCAGTGCCGCGACGGCTCGGCGGGATTTGAGTGAGCTCGAACGGACGGGGAGAATTCGCAGAACCCCCGGTGGAGCCCTATCCGACTTTTCCGATAAATTTCCGAGCTTTGCGGAACGATTAGGCAGGGACTCGGACAGAAAGAATGCGTTGGCTCGGCGGGTTCTGCCCCATCTTCTTTCGGGGTCGACGGTTTACATCGACGGAGGAACGACTCCCTTTGCATTGGCCCGGCTCTTGCCCGATGCAGAAATTCCAGGGCTGAAGGTGGTGACGAATAGTTTGCCTGTGGTGGAGCTTCTTTCAGGAAGCGGGGTCTCCCTACATATTCCCGGAGGGGATCTGATAGCAAGGCAGTCGTTGCTGATTGGAGAGCGAGCCGTGCGAGCCCTAAGGGATTGGAAAATCGACGTCTCTGTCCTAGGGGCTGAAGGAGTGACAAAAGCTGGATTTTGGAACAGCGCCCCCGAGGTTGTTGCCTTACAAAAAGCAGCAATGGAGAATTCGAAGCAAAACTTTGTTTTGGTCACGGCAGAAAAAATCGGCCATCGGACGGGTGCTCTGCTGGCCTCTTGGGAGGCCGGTCTGAGGCTGATCACCGATGTGACGGCGCGACAGCTGGCTGCAGAAAATATTCCCACAACAGGAATGGAGAAAATATGAAAGCAGCAGATCGAAACAAGCGACTCAAGCAGCTGGTTGAGCTTTCCAGGAGAATTGGAGCAGCCCCTGAATCCTTTGCCATTCTTGGTGAGGGGAACACGTCGACCCGATCGGGCGAGGATACGTTTTGGGTGAAGGCCAGCGGAACTTCTCTCTCCACGGCCGATAAGGATTCTTTCACCGAATGCCGACGACCGGTTCTGGATTCTCTATGGGAGTCGTCCGCTCGCTCCGATTCACAGGTGGATGAAAAACTCCTCGAATCTCGGGTCAAACCTAAGGATCGCAAACCCTCGACCGAGGCGCTGTTTCACTCCTATCTGCTTTCTCTACCTGGGATCGAGTGGGTAGCTCATACTCATCCGATTGCAGTGAACGGGATTCTCTGCTCCCCGAAAGCGGCCGACTTTGCAAAATTTAGGATGTTTCCCGATGAGATCGTTTGCGGAGGGGAGCAGTCGGTGCTGGTTCCCTACACCGACCCTGGGGTTCCGCTCGCGAAGGGGATTCGACATGGGGTGGAAAACTTTGAGAAAGAGCAGGGGAGGTTGCCCCGGATGATTTTGCTCCAGAATCACGGATTGATTGCCATTGGGCCTAGTGCCGGAGCGGTGGAGGCCACGACGAAGATGGCGGAGAAGTCGGCAAAAATCTTTCTCGGAGCCGCTTCTTTAGGTGGGCCTGTTTTCATGCCTGAATCTCAAGTCCGGCGAATATCAGGTCGGCCAGATGAGCTTTATAGGCAAAAGGTGCTGAAATTGGAATGAGTACGTCCTCGACACATTATGCGGCGGTTGATCTTGGAGCGGAGAGCGGTCGGATCATTCTGGGGACGCTGAGCAAGGGGCGACTTTCCATCGAGGAGATTCACCGGTTTCCAAATCGAATGGGGGAGAAAGATGGGGGATTGAAGTGGGACCTGCGCCATCTGGAGGGTGAAATATTGGCGGGATTAAAAAAGATTGGGGATCGGAAAATTCCGTTGGAATCGGTCAGTTGTGACAGCTGGGGCGTGGATATTGTGTATCTGCCAAAAGATGGATCTCCCGCCAAAGACCCGTTCTGCTACCGGGACGGAAGAAATGAGAAGATCTTTCCGAAGGTGGTCGACAAAATCGGAAAAGAGAAAATTTTTGCGCGAACCGGCCTTCAGTTCATGCCTTTCAATACCTTGTATCAATTGGCCGCGGATGCGGAGAGCGGAAGGGTAGAGGTGGGGCAGAGTTCGGGTTTTTTGCCTGTAGCGGACTATCTGAACTATTTTCTGGGGGGTCGTCCAGCCAGCGAGGTTTCCCTGGCAAGCACTACGCAGTTTTACGACCCCAAGAATCGCAAGTGGGCGGAGGATTTGGTTCAAGAGGTGGGGATTTCAGTTTCTCTTCTTCCAGAAGTGGTCTCTTCGGGAACGGTTCTGGGAAAAATCTCGAAGAAGACAGCCCAAGCGACAGGGCTTCCCGATTCTTGCCAAGTTGTTGCTTCCTGTTCCCATGACACGGGGGCTTCGGTGGCGGCCGTACCAGCCGAGGGGAAAGGGTGGGCTTACCTAAGTTCTGGTACTTGGTCCCTGCTGGGGGTGGAGAGCCCGAAACCTTGGGTGACTCCCGATTGTGCCGAAGCAGAACTGACCAACGAAGTTGGTTTTGGGCACAGCATCCGCCTTTTGAAAAATATCGCAGGGCTCTGGCTGGTGCAGGAGTGCCGAAGGGATTTTGCCAAACTGGGTCGGGAGATGGACTACGGTACGATTACCCGACTGGCTTCTGAAGCAACTCCGCTGGTCACCCTGCTGGATCCATTTCTTTCCTCGTGGAATGCTCCCGGGGAAATGGGGCGAAGGATTGCGGATTATGCGAAAGCGACGGGTCAACCTGTACCCCAATCCGATGGAGCCATGGTTCGTGCTTGTTTGGAGAGCTTGGCTTTGGCCTATCGGGAGTGTTTGGAATCGATCGAAAAGGTCACGGGAGAGAAAATCAAGACCCTACATATCGTTGGGGGAGGGAGTCAGAACAAGCTTTTGAATCAGATGGCTGCCGATGCGACAGGACGGACGGTGGTAACGGGGCCGATCGAGGGAACTGCCATCGGCAATATTCTGATTCAGGCCTACGGGTTAGGGCACCTTAAGAGTCACCAGGAAATTCGTACTGTTGTAAGGGACTCTTTCCCTATCGAAGTCTTTCAACCTCAATCTAACCCCTTGTGGGAAGAGGCGTGGAAACGCTTCAAAATCCTGCGCACCCTGAAAGGAAAATAAACACATGAAAAACCATCCAAAAAACCGCTGGCAAGATTCCGTAGCGAAAACCCTCGATCCAGTCGCCCGACTCGTCTACCGCTCCAACCTCATCGGAGAAGATCCGACCCTGACGAACACAGGCGGGGGAAACACTTCGTCGAAGATCAAAGAGACGGATCCTTTAACTGGTCAGGAAACAGAAGTTTTGTGGGTGAAGGGGTCGGGCGGTGATCTGCGTACAGCAAAAAGAGATGGGTTTTCATCTCTCTATATGGAGAAGCTGAAAGGGTTGCAGAAAAACTATCTGGCGTCCAAGACGAAGGGGCCGAAGACCCAGATCGAGGACGATATGGTGGGAGCCTATGCCCACTGCACCTTCAATCTGAATCCCCGTCCTTCGTCGATCGACACTCCGTTGCACGGGTTTGTTCCCGCACGGCATGTGGATCATACCCATCCGAACGCGGCTATTTCCCTTGCAGCCTGCGCGAAGGGCAAAGAGCTCACGAAAGAGATTTATGGGGACGAAGTGATCTGGACCGAATGGCAGAGGCCGGGCTTTGACCTCGGACTGATTCTGGAGAAATTGTGCCAGGATCATCCCAAAGCCAAAGGGGCGATTATGGGGCAACATGGGCTGATCAATTGGCATGAGGACGACAAGAAATGCTACGAACTGACGCTGGAGTTGGTCGGAAGAGCGGCAGAGGCGATTGCAAAGAAAGATCGCGGCGAAATGACCTTCGGTGGGGAAAAATACAAATCACCGGGTGAAAAAGAGAGGAAGGCCCTTTGGCTTTCGATTTTGCCTTGGCTGAGGGGGAAGGTTTCTGCCCAGCAGCGCATGATCGGAACCGTACAGGAGGATGCGACAATCCTGCGGTATGTGAACAGCAAGGATGCCCCCCGCTTGGCGGAGATGGGGACTTCCTGCCCGGATCATTTCCTGCGAACGAAGATCAAGCCCCTCTATGTTGCGTGGGATCCAGCAACGGGCGATGTGGCGAAATTGAGAAGCCTGCTTGAGGAGGGGCTCGAAGCCTACCGGGCGGACTACAAAAAATATTACGAGAAGTGTAAGCGGAAAGATTCGCCTGCAATGCGGGATCCGAACCCAACGGTTGTCCTGATCCCCGGGCTAGGAATGGTGGCGTGGGGCAAGTCGAAGAGTGAGTCGAGGGTGACGGCGGAGTTTTATAACTGTGCCGTCGAGGTGATGCGTGGGGCGGAGGCGCTGGGAGGTTATATCAATCTTCCCCAGCAAGAGGCGTTTGACATCGAGTATTGGCAGTTGGAGGAGGCGAAACTTAAGCGCATGCCTCCAGAGCAGGAGCTGGCGAGACAAGTGATCGCAGTGGTGGGTGCGGGTAGTGGAATTGGCAAGGAGACGGCCCATCGTCTGGCCAAGGAGGGCGCCTCCATTGTCTGTGTGGATTTGAATGAAAAATCGGCTCAGGAGACTTCTGCTGAGTTGGTGAAAAAGCTAGGAGATGGAATTGGAGTGGCGGGCACGGGGATTTCTGGTTGCGGACCGGCGATTGGTCTGGGGGCGAACATCGTCGATCGGAAAAGCGTGGCGGAGATGTTGGGGGAGGCGGTCTATGCCTATGGTGGAATCGACGGAGTCGTCGTGACGGCGGGCATTTTTGTTCCCCCTGACCTCGAGGGAAGAATTCCCGATGAAAAGTGGGCGCAGACCTTTGCCATCAATGTGACTGGTTCCTATGTGGTGGCGGATGAGGCGAACAAGATATTTAAGGCTCAAGGTCTGTCGGCCAGCCTGGTGCTTACCACCAGCGTCAACGCGGTGGTGGCGAAGAAGGGAAGTTTGGCTTACGACACGAGCAAGGCAGCGGCGAATCATCTGGTGCGGGAGTTGGCGATCGAACTTTCCCCGTTGGTCCGGGTGAATGCGGTGGCTCCGGCGACGGTAGTTCAGGGAAGCGCGATGTTTCCAAGGGATCGGGTGATGGCCTCGCTGGCCAAGTACAAGATCCCGTTTTCGGAAAAGGAAGGGGACGAGGAGTTACGGACCCGACTGGCAGAATTTTATGCCAAACGGACGTTGACCCAGTCACCGATCACGCCTGCGGATCAGGCGGAGGCGGCTTTCCTGCTCGTGAGCGGTAAGCGATTTCCAAGGACGACGGGGCAGGTGATCCACGTGGACGGTGGATTAGCCGACGGATTCCTGCGTTAAGAGGTTAACTCCTCAGCCACGGGGTTGGTCAACGAACCGATCTTTTCAATTTCGATGGTGACCTGATCTCCTGGCCGTAGCCAACGGGGAGGAGTGCTGGCCATGCCCACCCCGTGAGGAGTGCCGGTCAGGATGATCGTTCCGGCGGGCAGAGTGGTGCTGCCACTGAGAAATTCGATTATTTGGGCGACGGTGAAGATCATGTCGTTCGTGCTCCAGTCTTGGACGGCTTCGCCGTTGAGAAGAGTGCGAATCTTGAGATTTTGGGGATCGGGGATTTCGTCGGGCGTGACGAGACTGGGACCGAGGGGGCAGAAAGTATCGAAGGTTTTTCCGCGACACCATTGACCGCCCCCAGCGTGTTTTTGCCAATCGCGTGCGCTGACATCATTGGCGCA
>Ga0209829_10003250_pt1 | contig 11908 bp, 10 predicted proteins | sample C_140205_EF_Meta_FD_187311 | JGI IMG/M metagenome (GOLD analysis project Ga0209829, IMG submission 187311) | Freshwater microbial communities from Lake Croche, Canada to study carbon cycling - C_140205_EF_MetaG (SPAdes) (version 2) | ecosystem: Environmental > Aquatic > Freshwater > Lake...
CAGTCGGCGAACAGCTCGATTTCCCCTGGCTGGACCAGCCGCCCGCCGACAGCCTGGAGCATGCTCGCCAGCTCCTCCATCAGCTCGGCGCGATTGAGTTGGGGTCGCAGGATTCCGCAGACCGGGTCACTCCGCTGGGAACGGAGCTGGCCAGACTGCCCGCGCATCCGCGGCTGGCCCGCCTCCTGCTGGCGGGCAGCAGGCACGGCGTGCTCCGCGAAACCTCGATCGCCGCCGCATTGCTCTCCGAACGCGATCCATTCCAAACCCGTGGCACTGGCCAGGGGCCCCGCGATCGCGTCACCGTACGGATCCGGTCCGACGTGGTCGATCGCGTGGCAGCGTTGCAGGGCTTTCATGCCGGGCTCCCGCCGAGCCGCACCGATCTCGAACTGCACACGGTCGGAGCGCGGAACGTGTTGCGGGCGGCGGAGCAACTCTACCGGATGGTCGACAGGGAGCTTGGACCGCGGGCCGTCGATCCCGAGACGGCCCTGATGCTGGCCCTCCTCGAGGCGTTTCCCGACCGGGTCGCCCGGCTCCGCCCGGGCGCGCAGGATCGCGGCACCATGGTCGGGGGCAGGGGCGTGCGCCTCGACGGCGGCTCGCGAGTGCGGCAGGAGCCATTTTTTCTGGCGATCGACATCAACGACGCCGGCGGCGAGGCCGGCGTGCGGCTGGCATCGGCCGTCGAACCGGCGTGGCTCGAGGCCGAGCCGTTGGCGGCCACGAATCGCCGCACGGTCGAGGAACTCCTCTACCACCCATCCCGAAGGCAGGTGGAGGCCCGGCTGCGGACGTATTGGAACGACCTCCTGATCGACGAGACGCCGATCGCCATCCGCGACGGGGTCGCCGCAGCCGAACTCCTAGCCCGCGAGGCACTCCCGCAACTGGCCCGCCTCCTGCCCGGAGCCGAGTCGGCTGCCGCAAGCTTCCTGGCGCGGGTCCGCTGGCTGGCGGCGGCCGCTCCCGATCTCAGCCTGCCGGCTCTCAGCGACGCCGATCTCGGGGAGATGCTGCCGGCGATCTGCACCGGGCTGCGATCCATCGACGAGATCGCAAAGGCCGACTGGCTCTCCCGCCTGCAGGCACGCGTGGGCTATGACCGGCTCCCGGAGGTCGACCGGCTGGCACCTCCCCAGATCGAACTGCCCACCGGCAAGCGGTACAAGCTGGCATACGAGCCGGGCCTGCCGCCCGTGCTGGCGGCCCGTATTCAGGAGCTCTTCGGCGTGCGCGAAACGCCACGGGTGGCGGGCGGACGCGTGCCCGTGCTGCTCCACCTGCTGGGCCCCAACCATCGGCCGCAGCAGGTCACCAGCGACCTCGCAAGCTTCTGGAAAAACACCTACCCCGACGTGCGCAAGGAGCTGCGCCGGCGCTATCCGAAGCATGCGTGGCCAGAGGATCCGCTGGCAGCACGGCCGTAGCCACCGCAGCGATGGCGGCCCGTTCGCCGTCAGGCTGTTCGCGCAGCGCCGCCTGTCGCGCGCCGGTTATTCGGCGCATGCCAGAGATGCCGAGCGCACGGCGCATAGCACGTGTATCTCGTGTATCGCCACTGAATTCCTTCGTGATGAAAGCGGTGGTCTGGCGACGATGGATTTTCACGTCCGGCTTATGCGCGGGGCAGCGTGCCCTTCGACAACCGGAGCCAATCCCCTTGTCCCTAGCAGGAGCCCCCCCTCATGCGTCGGATCGTACTCATCATCGCCGTCTTCTCAGGTCTCATGATCGCCAGCACCGCCTCTGCCGAACAGATGAAGACCTCACGTTCGCAAGCGTCGGCCACCAAGAAGGGCCCCATTGCCAAGCTCGTCGATATGGAGCGCCGCAAGAACGAGTGGCTGCGTGAGAAGATGGGCCGGTAGTCAAACACCGAAAACCCGGAATCGCCCAAGCCAATCCAGCCCAGAATCGTCCGGCATCACAGGCAGCGTATCGCGGCCTTGATCCTTCGGACGATCTCGTCCGGGGCAGGGGCAACGTCGATCCTGATTGGTCTTTCGTCATCCGATGGACGCTCAAGCAGCGCACACTGGCTCGCGAGCAGCGAGGCGGGCATGAAATGCCCAGTGCGCTGCTTGAGGCGTTCGCGGATCAGATCTTCCGAGCCGTCGAGGTGAACGAGCGCCACCTCCGGTTTTCCAACGCCGATCCGCGTGCGATAGCTGCGTTTGAGCGCCGAACACGCCAGCACGATCCCGCGCCGCTCGCGCACCGCCGCATCGATCAGGCTGGCGAGCCGGTCGAGCCACGGAACACGCTTCGCGTCGTCGAGCGGAATACCGGCCCGCATCAACTCGACATTTTCCGGCGGATGGAAATGGTCAGCATCGTGAAACTCATAGCCGATGTCGCGGGCCAGCAACCGACCAACCTCCGTCTTGCCGGAGCCGCTCACCCCCATGACGACGATCGCCAGCGGCGGAGTGACCAGCAGGGGATCTGCCATGCGATGACCTTTCACGATCGGGACACTGTGGACTTCAAGGAAGTTGTGCGACGATGATACAGCGTGTACGAGCAGGCTCGGATAAACTACGTGTTGGACCGCACGATGCGGTCCCGGGTGCGCAGCACCCGCAAAAACCGGAGGTTTTCAAGTGGAAAAAGTCCATGGATGACTTTTTCCACGGGCAGCTAGAGGCTCGGAGAGGGCAACCCACGGGCTGCCCGGCCCCGCTCTCCCCGCGGCAAGAGACCTGTGATGTTTCCCGAAACCCTGCACTGGCTCAACGGCCTCCGCGAGCACGTTGACGACTCCCGGCTGCGATGCGGCCCGGCGCCCGAGGTTCCGGCGGCCGTCTATGCCGCCGAGCGTGCCCTGTTGGCCACGCATCTCGTCGCCTGGCTCGACACCGAACTGGCCGGGCTACTCGCCGAGCGTGAAGCGGTATCGCACGGCCCCGATCCCGATCCCGACCCAGCCATTGTGCTCACCACCACGGGGACCGGTCTGGCCGCCGCCACCGACGTGCTCGGACGGGACGACCCACTCATGCGAGATCACCGGCGACGGTTTGCCTGCGTGACTGAACGGGAGTATCGGCTGTGGTGCATGCGGCACCCCGATCCAGGGCACAGGATGCATATCAACCACTGGAACTGGCTCAAGACCCGCGTGCCGCCACAGCGTTGGCCGGCATTCAGCCGATATCCGCTGCGCGAGGGAGAGGTGTACTGGCTGCACCGCACTGGCACGACCGGCGTGGGGCGGGATCGCCGCTTCTGCCACCTCTGGAAGTGGAACGGTGCCGTCGCCTCGCTGGTCAAGCCATTTATTGATGAGGCCGTGCAGGGGCTGTGAGCCTGCGGCGTTCCCGCCGCAGCTGCGCGGAATTGCGATTGTCGCCTCTGTTCTGTAGTGTTCACACACCATTTACCTCCGCAGGAGCCGCAATGGCACCCCGTATTCTGCTGACGACGACATCCTTTCAAGACACGCCGGGCGAGCACCACCGGACGCTCGCCGACACGGGCTGGGAAATCGTCAACGCCCGCGGGCCCCTCTCCGAGGCCGCCACGCTCGCGCTGGTCGGCGACGTCGATGGATTCATCTGCGGCGATGACGTAATCACGCGACAGGTGCTTGAGAAGGCCCGGCCCCGGCTCAGGGTGCTCTCCAAGTATGGGATTGGCGTCGACAAAATCGACGTCGACTGCTGCACGGAATTCGGCATCCCGCTCCTGTTCACGCCGGGTGTGAACCACACGACCGTCGCCGAGCACACGTTCCTGCTCCTCCTGGCCCTTGAGAAGAATTTTCTGTTCCACACCGACTCTACCCGGTCGGGCGGCTGGCAGCGGACGACGGGCCACGAGCTGCTCGGCAAGACGATCGGCATCGTCGGCATGGGGCGGATTGGCCGGGAGGTGGCCATCCGGGCCCGGGCTTTTGGCATGCATGTGATCGGGCACGATCTCTTCTGGGACGAGCCCTTCGCCGCCTCGCATGCGATCACACGGGCCGGCTCGCTGGACGATGTGTTTGCCGCAGCCGACTACCTCTCTCTGCACACGAATCTCACCCCGGAAACCCGCGACCTCATCCGGGCGGAATCGATCGCAAAACTCAAGCCCGGCGTGATTGTTCTGAACTGCGCGAGGGGCGAGATCGTGCACACCGCCGACATGGCCGCAGCCCTGAAGTCGGGCCGCATCCGCGGCTACGGCACCGACGTGCTCGATCAGGAGCCGCCTCCCGCCGACCATCCCCTCACGCATCTGCCCAACTGCATCGTCACGCCGCACATCGGCTCCCGCACGAGCGAGAGCGTGGCGCGGCAGGCGATGGCCGCGGTCACCAACCTCGTTCGGGCGATGCGCGGCGAAGAACCGCTGGCACAGGTCAACCCGGCAGTGCCGATCACGAAGGTCGTCTGACGGTCGCCTCTTACAATTCAGTCTCGCTCTGCGTTCCAGGCCCCGCTCAGCAGGTTTACCGCCATGCCCGAAACATTTTTCGTTGTTCCTGTTGCTTCCCACGATGCGCTCATCCAGACCGCCTATCGGCACCGCGGCTTCAATGCCACAGAGGCCGAGCAAGCCGCCAGGCTGGCCACTGCCGCCACGAAGCACGGCATCCGCACCCACAACGCGATCAAGGCGCTGCACCTCGACGAACTCTTCGGCTCAAAGGCCGGCGGGTGCGTGCCGGGGGCGGAGGTCAGAAAGCTTCCATCCAGGTTTGACGCAGCCGAGGTCTGGGACGCGCAGAAGAAGCTCGGCCAGGCCGTGGCCTGGGATGCGATCGAGACCTGCATCGCGCTGGCCGAGCGGCACGGCACCGGCACCGTCTCAGTCGACAACGCCTTCCACTACCTCTGGGGTGGCGGCTATGTCATGGAGGCAGCCAGACGCGGCTACATCGCCTACACCAACTGCACGGCCACGCTCACCGAGGTGGTGCCGTTCCGGGGCGTGCATCCCACGCTCGGCACCAATCCACACTCATGGGGCTTTCCCACGATTGACGCCGTCGGCTTTCCCATCGTGATCGACTGGGCCACGTCGGTGATCGCCATGGGCCGCGTGCAGCAACTCAAACGCGAGGGGAAGCCGCTGCCGCCCAACGCCGCCGTCGACAAGGACGGAAAGCCCACGACCGATGCCGACAAGGCCGTGTCGCTCCTGCCCTTCGGCGACCACAAAGGCTATGGCCTCTCGCTCATCAATGAGATCGTGGGAGCCTATATCGGAGGCTCGACTCCCACGATCCGCAGCCGCACCGCCGTGGCGGGCGAGAAGCAAAGCTGCACCTTCTTCTTCCAGGTGATCCATCCAGAGGCACTCTCCGGCGGAGTGTTTGCCCAGGGCCGCACGCAGGCAAACAACGTCAAGGCCGTGTTGGCCGACATCCTCGGACACGGCAACGAGCAGTGCATTCTGCCAGGGCAGCTGGAGGCTCTGGCGGCGGCCCGCAGCGTCGCGGCCGGCGGCCTGCTCTTCTCCCGGGCCGAGGTCGAGGCCCTCAACGAAATCGCCCATGAAGCCGGCGTACAGCCATTCGATCTCTCCACCCTCCCCACTGCTCCAGCCTAAGGAATTCAATGACAGTCGCCACCACGCCGCTCGTCCTCAAGCCACGTGATCGCTGTGCGTTCGACCAGGTATCGCTGGGCGAGGTCATGCTTCGACTCGATCCGGGCGAGGGGCGGATCCGCACAGCGCGGCAGTTCCAGGCGTGGGAGGGGGGCGGCGAATACAACGTCGCCCGGGGCCTCCGCAAGTGCTTCGGCCTGAAGACGGCGGTGGTCTCGGCCTTCGTCGATAACGAAGTGGGCCACCTTGTCGAAGACTTCATCATGCAGGGGGGCGTGAACACCGACTTCCTGGTCTGGCGGGCGGACGACGGCATCGGCCGCACGATCCGCAACGGCCTCAACTTCACGGAGCGGGGCTTTGGTATTCGCGGTGCCGTGGGGGTGCCCGATCGGGGCAACACGGCCGCCAGCCAGCTCAAGCCCGGCGACATCGACTGGGACCGACTGTTCGGGAAACTGGGAGCCCGCTGGTTTCACACCGGTGGTATTTTCGCGGCTCTCTCCGAGACCACCGCGGCGCTGACGATCGAAGCCGTGAAGGCGGCCAAGCAACACGGCACGATCGTTTCCTACGACCTCAACTACCGGCCAAGCCTCTGGAAGAGCATCGGCGGACAGGCCAAGGCTCGCGAGGTAAACCGCGAGATCGCCCGGCACGTCGACGTGATGATCGGCAACGAGGAAGACTTCACCGCCTCGCTCGGCTTCGAAGTGCAGGGGGCCGATCGGGCCCTCAGCGCCATCGAGACCGACGCCTTCAGAAAGATGATCGAGACGGCCGTGCGGGAATTCCCCAACTTCAAGGTGGCGGCCACCACGCTCCGGCGCGTGATCACGGCCACGAAGAACGACTGGAGTGCGATCCTCTGGCACGGCGGAAAGTTTTACGACAGCCGGAAATATCCTGAACTGGAGATCCTCGACCGCGTAGGCGGTGGCGACAGTTTTGCCAGCGGCCTCGTCTTCGGCTTTCTGGAATTCAACGACCCGCAGCAGGCGGTCGACTACGGCGCGGCCCACGGGGCGCTGGCCTCCACCACCCCTGGCGACACATCGATGGCGACCCGGCAGGAAGTCGAGAAGCAGATCTCCGGCGGCGGCGCCCGCGTGGTTCGGTAGCCGGGCGTGCTCCTGCACGCTCATGCACTGCAGGCGGTCTATTCACAGCCTGCTATGCGAGCGCGACCCACGACTTGCAGCCGCTGTAGCTGTCGTGCCATGCCATCGTCAACGGCTCGGGCAGGGCGTGCACATCCACCTCCAGCACGTGCAGTTCGTCCCGCCACCGATGGAAGCGTTCCTCCACGACCGCGTCGGCCCAGACGTGCCGATTGCGAAAGCGGACCAGTTCCGCGAGCGAGCGAATCTGAAACGCATCGGTGACCTGTGCCCAGTGGCGAAACACCACGGTCCCCGCCGGCGGCCTGTCAGCATCGATGTCGACGAGCAGATCGCGGGCCTCGGGGATGAGGCTCTCGGGCGACTGATGGAGAAACGTGGGCAGCAGCAAAAATTCGCGGCACTCAAGCCGAAACGCACCGCCGGGCTCAATGATCCCGCCCTTTCGCAGGATCACGCTCTGGCGGCCTTGGGCGAGCGCCCGACAGATGGCCGCCCACTCCTTAAAAGCCGTTGTGAATGCCCTTTGCTCAACGTCCATAGTGCGTGGATCCAGACGCGGTCACGGGGCGGCCTGGCGAACGTGGATCGCCTCGGCCGTGACTTGGATCACAGGAATCGCCAGCTTCGGATCGAAGGCACCCTTGCCGCGGATGACCACATCGGAGCCCTTCTTGATGCCGAAAAGCTTCCGGGCATCGATCGGGATCACCTTGCCGTCGGCCCCAAGAAACTGCACCGCCACCATCGGCGCATTCGCCTGCCGCTTCTTGCAGAACGGACAGTTGTCGTTGTCGTGACCGGGTGCCTTGGCATGGTCGTCGGCAGGGATCTCGACCAGCACGAACGACGCCTTGTTTTCCAGGAATGGCTCCATGCCCCGGGCGCCCACGCGGCCGGCGACAACGATGGGCTGAGGGTCCTTCGTCAGCTTGGCCTTGGCCGCGATCGGCGTGACGGCTCCCGCCGGCTCCTCGACCATGATCAGCTGCCCACGCAGGGCCGCGGCGTCGATCTCCAGGCCCATGCTCATCGCGGCCGGCAGCGTGGCCGTCGCGACGGCCACCCAGACTATCGATCCATGAACCAGGCCATGCACTAAGCCCTGCACCAGACCATGCATCAGCCCGCGAACGTGTGCCATAACGAATCCTCCTTGATGGCGACCAGCCCGTGCCGGCGACGGCCCGCACGGCCACACAACAACGGTTACTTCTTGGCCATGCCCTTCAGCGTGGCGATGGCCGCCTCGATTCGCGGCGAGATCTCGTCGATCTCGATCTTCTTTGCTTCGTCCTCGGTCGCATGGAGCGCCGTGTCGAGCGTTTCGAAACAGGCGAATACCTCGTCGATCGCCTTCTTGCCAGCCGCCTCCGCCTCGCCTACAGGCATCTCCTTGGCGAGCAGGCCGTGCATATCCTCGAGCAAATGGCCGACCGAGTGAACCTTGTCGTCGGCCTTGTCACGCTCGCCGGCCGCCAGAGCCGCGCGAACGTGGCCCCACATCGACTCAAGCTCGGTCAGGCCCGCGGCGAGCGTTTCCGGATGGGTATGGTCGTGGTCATCATGCCCATCGTGGTCGTCGTGGTCGTCGTGGGTTACGGCCGGCCTGACGGCAACGGTCGGTGCCGGCGCCGGGCTGCAGCCCAACACGCCATACAAGGCCACGGCGGGAATCAGCGCCCACCAGCCCAAGGGCAGCTTCCGCTTTCGGGACATCGTTGCAGGCATGGAAGGCATCGTAAAATTCCTCTCGACGAAGACTCTGGAAAAAAGCGATTCGCAGCGACGATCCGTCGGTCGCTACCTCCGAAAGCATACCGGTCAGCCAGGCGAAAGTGAAAGTCTTGTCGGGACGGCCACCGGATCCGGGTCTGCCACCAAGCAGACGAGCGACCGCTCCAAGAGCTCCAGGGGCTTCGCGACATCGACAAGCGGTCCCCTGCCATCCGGGAAGATGTCGTCCGGGGATTCCCGGCCGGTCTGGATGAAGAGCCTCCAAGGAAGCGACGCCACGCCAAGGGGCCTGGGAAAGTGAAACAGCCGTGGCAGTGATCCGGCGTTCGAGAAGATGAGCACGTGCCGTGGCGTGCCCTCCACGCCCCCCGCTGCCACGTCGTCTTCCGCCAGCAGCGTTGCGCGGGTGGGCGCGCCGAAGAAACAGACCAGGCTCGCATCGGCGGCATGCCAGTCGACGTGGGTGCCATCCGGCGAAAACCATTCCACGTCGGGCAGCCCGCCTGATTCGCTGGCGCCCCCGCCCAGGAAGGACCGGCGGCGCAGCGTTGGATTCCCCAGTCGAAACCGTACTAATTCCCGCACGAACCGCACGACGTCGGCGTGTGATTCAACGAGATTCCAGTCGAACCACGACACCGGATTGTCCTGGCAATAGGCGTTGTTATTGCCTCCCTGAGTCCGCCGGCATTCGTCGCCGGCCAGCGTCATAGGCACGCCCTGGCTGAGCAGCAGCGTGGCCAGCATGTTGCGAATCTGCCGGGCCCGCGTGCCATCGATGTCGGCCCGCCGGGTTGGGCCCTCGATGCCGTAGTTGTCGGAGAAGTTGTTGTTGTCGCCGTCGCGGTTGCCCTCGCTGTTGCCCTCGTTGTGCTTTTCCCGGTAGGAGACGAGATCGTTGAGCGTGTAGCCGTCGTGCGAGGTGACGAAATTGATGCTGTGGTAGGGCGCGCGGCCATCGTCGCCGTAGAGATCGCTGGAGCCGGCCAGACGCGTGGCAAGGTGGCCCGTCTGCGCATAATCGCCCCGCCAATACCGGCGCACATCGTCGCGGTAACGGCCGTTCCATTCGGCCCACCGCAGGCTGGCGAACGAGCCCACTTGGTAGGCGCCCGCGGCGTCCCAGGCCTCGGCGATGATCTTGGTATCGGCCAGCATCGGGTCTTCCGTGATCAGCTCCACGATCGGCGGATTCGGCAGCATCTCGCCGTTGCGATCGCGGCTAAGAACGCTGGCCAGGTCGAATCGGAAGCCGTCGATGTGGTAGTTGTGCACCCAATGCCGCAGGCAGAGGAAGATAAGTTCGCGGACGATCGGGTGGTTGCCGTTGATCGTGTTGCCGCAGCCGGTGTAGTTGCGGTAGTAGCTGCCGCCGTCGCCGAGCATGTAGTACACGCGGTTTTCCAGCCCCTTGAACGAGAGCGTCGGCCCGAGATGGTTGCCCTCGGCGGTGTGGTTGAAGACAACGTCGAGAATCACCTCGATACCGGCGGCATGGAGGGCCCGCACCATCTCCTTAAACTCGCGGACCTGGCAGCCCGGCTCAGTGCCCGCCGCGTAACCGCGGTGGGGCGCGAAGAAGGCCATGGGGTCGTAGCCCCAGTAGTTGAATCGCTCCGGCCGCTCGCCACTGGGGAGCTCCGTGGGAAACTCATGCACGGGCATGAGCTCCACCGCCGTCACGCCCAGCGACTTGAGATAGGGAATTTTTTCAATCAGGCCGAGGTAGGTGCCAGGATGGGCCACACCACTGCTCGGATCGGCCGTGAAGCCGCGGACATGAAGCTCGTAAATCACCGTATCCGCCAGACCGCGGCGCAGGTGCCGATCCCCCTGCCAGTCGAAGAAATCGTCGATCACGACACTCTTCGGCGGCCGCACCACGCCATCGCTGCCCGGTAGGAAGTGGCCTGCCAGCGCGCGAGAATAGGGATCGATCAGCCGCGCCTTCCCGTCAAACCGCTGGCCGCGTTCCGGATCGAACGGGCCATCGGCCTGGAAGTGGTAAAGCTGTCCTGGGCCCAGCCGCGGCACGAACACGCTCCAGATGTCGCCCCAGCGGTCCTTGCTGGGATCCAGCGAGATCACCTCGGCCGGCTCCGGATCATCGACGGCGTCGTACAGCAACACACGCATCGCCGTGGCTGAGCGGCTGTAGACGACGAATTGCACGCCGCGCTCCCGCTGGCCGATGGCGTCGTGCAACAGGGCGCCATAAGGCAGCGGGTGGCTGAACTGCAGTGGGAGCAGCGGTCGCGGTGCACGAGTCCGCTCACGGGCCGCAGGAGATTTTCTAGCTGACATGTCCAGAATCATACCAATCTCGTCGCGGGCCGAGGCGGACCGCCCGGCGGCGGGGCCAGGCGGTGGAAGCCAGGCCACACAGGGCCGCGGCGGAGGAAGCCCCGCCTGTCTCCGCGGGGCAGGCAGTCGGGCTTGCAGGTCTGCACCGCGCGGCGATGATACTCTCCGTGAGCGGAGCCACCTATTCCAGCGCCGGCGTCAATCTTGAGCTCTACCGCGAAGGTATGGCCCGGTTGCCTGCGCACATGCGGCGCACGCAATGCCCTCGGGTGATGAGCCCGGAGGGGGGCTTCGCGGCACTCTTCCAGCTCGACTTGAAGGGGCTGTTCGCCCGGGGCTACCAGGATCCGGTCCTTGTCTCGTGCACCGACGGCGTGGGCACGAAGTTGAAAGTCGCCGTCAATGCCGGCATCCACCATACGGTTGGCATCGACCTGGTGGCGATGAGTGTCAACGACGCCCTCTGCACTGGAGCGGAGCCGCTGTTCTTTCTCGACTATGTCGCGATGTCGCACGACGATCCGCAGCTCCTCGAGCAGATTGTGCGGGGCATCGCCGACGCGTGCGTGGAATGCGAGTGCGCCCTAGTCGGAGGCGAGACGGCCATTCTGCCCGACATGTACCACGGGGGCGACTATGACCTGGCTGGGTTTTGCGTGGGCGTGGTCGAACGTCGGCGGCTCGTAGATGGCCGACAGATTCAGCCTGGTGACGTCGCCATTGGCATCGCATCGAGTGGGTTTCATTCCAACGGGTACAGCCTCGTGCGCAAGGCCGTCTTTGAGATGGGCGGGCTCACCGGCACCGACCAAGTGCCGGAGCTCGACAATCGCACGGTCACAGAACTGCTGCTGGAGCCCACGCGGCTCTACGCCCGGCCTGTGAAATCGGTGCTGCGGCACTACCGCGTGAAGCAGGTCGTTCACGGCATCGCCCATATCACCGGCGGCGGTCTCGTGGAAAACCTAGCCAGGATTGTGCCGGAGCGTGTCCAGGTCGTGCTGGAACGGGGATCGTGGCGGGTGCCCGGGGTCTTTCCCTGGGTGCAGCGGCTCGGCCGGATCGACGGCGATGAGATGGCCCGCGTGTTTAACATGGGCGTGGGCATGGTGCTCGTCGTTGCGCCGCACTTCGCCGACAGCATCGGCATCCAACTGGCCGACATGGGCTTCGCCAACTGGCGCATCGGCTCTGTCCTC
>Ga0209829_10003251_pt1 | contig 11900 bp, 9 predicted proteins | sample C_140205_EF_Meta_FD_187311 | JGI IMG/M metagenome (GOLD analysis project Ga0209829, IMG submission 187311) | Freshwater microbial communities from Lake Croche, Canada to study carbon cycling - C_140205_EF_MetaG (SPAdes) (version 2) | ecosystem: Environmental > Aquatic > Freshwater > Lake...
CCGGTTGTGATCCTGACGAGAAATGCCGTCATCGACACGATTGGAGCGGTGGTCGTGGGCCTCGTCACCGGGACCGCCCGCGGACTGCCAACCGAGATATCGGTCGGCCGAGCCGAAGGGCTCCCGCGTCCATCGGTCGTTAACGCTGACAACCTTCTGACCGTTCCCCGGCAGCGGCTGATTCGGTTCATGGGACAGTTCTCCTCCGAGAAGGTTCGGGAGCTCGATCGGGTCGTGAAGATCGCGCTAGGGCTCGACTGTGCCGGGACCGAGAAGACAGCGCTCATGCGGTGACGCGGCGTCAGGGGGAACTCTCCCGGCACGCGATGGAGTCGCGTCTGGCCGGCCGAGCCGTCGGGTACACTGCCGGTTCACGCGCCAGGCCAGAGCGACTGGCCCGTCGTCACCCATTCCCCGTCGTTCTCCGAGGAGTCTTGAACGTGGTCCTTCCCTCATGGTTCGGTGTCTGGAGCGTCTGCCTGGGCATGGCGGTGGCCGTCGCGGTGTCGGTCGCCCCGATGTCGGTTTCCCAAGGTGCCGACCCTGCGCACGGCACGCGGATCGTGTTCCTCGGCGACTCGATTACCGAAGCCGGCGCCGGCCCGCATGGCTACGTGACGCTCGCCCGGCAAGCGCTCGCCACGGCCACGCCCGCCGCGCCCCCGGAAGTGATCGGCGCCGGGATCTCCGGCAACCGGGTGCCCGATCTCCTTGCCCGGCTCGACCGCGACGTCCTCGCTCGCAAGCCCGATGTCGTCGTCATTTACATCGGCATCAACGACGTCTGGCACAGCCAAAATGGCCGCGGCACGCCGAAGGGGGAGTTTGAGGAAGGGCTCCGGACGCTCGTCGACAAGATCCGCGGCGTCGGGGCCAAGGCCGTGCTCTGCACGCCGACGGTGATCGGCGAAAAGAAGGCGGGCACCAATCCGCTCGACAGCATGCTCGATGAATACGCCGACATCAGCCGAGCCGTGGCCGCCTCCATGAAGGCCCCGCTCATCGATCTCCGCAAGGCGTGTGTCGCGCACCTCGCCGAACACAACAAGGCCGATTCCAAGGAGGGGATCCTCACGACCGACGGCGTCCACCTCACCGCCGCCGGGAATACCTTCCTCGCGGCGCGGATGGTCGAAGGCCTCGCCGCGGCCGGCTTCGTCTCTGCCGGCACACCGCAGGAGACTGAAAAGATGCTCCGACATGTGGTGATGTTCAAGTTCAAGGAGACGTCGACCCCGGCCGACGTCGAGCGGATCGTGAAGGCTTTTGGGGCGCTTCCGGAACGGATCAAGGAGATCAAGGGCTTCGAGTGGGGCACCGACAATTCCCCTGAAGGGCTCCAGCAGGGGCTGACGCACTGCTTCTTCGTCACCTTCGCTTCGGAAGCCGATCGCGACGCCTATCTTCCCCACCCGGCCCACAAGGAGTTTGTCGATCTCGTCGGGCCCCATGTCGAGAAGGTGACCGTCGTCGACTACTGGTCCCAGCCGTGATCGGTCGGGTCGACTTCCTCAAGAGCCTCCCGGTTGCCGATGTCCTCGACGAGGTTGTGGCAGCATCGCGGCCGCGCGCCGCAGGGGACGGGGGAGCGGTCGTCGTCACGGCCCCCCCCGGCTCTGGAAAGACGATGCTCGTGCCGGCGGCGGTGCTCGACGACCTCCCGGCGGGAATGCGACTGATCCTCATGCAGCCGCGCCGGCTGGCGGCCCGGTCAGTCGCGGCGCAGATCGCCAAGCTCCGCGGCTGTGAGCTCGGCAGCGAGGTCGGCTACCAAGTGCGCTTCGATTCGCGCGTGGGGCGTGACACGCGGCTGATCGTCGAGACGACCGGGATCATGCTCCGGCGCCTTCTCGACGACGTCACGCTCATGAAAATAGGCTGCGTCGTTCTCGATGAGTTTCACGAGCGATCGGTGGAGATGGATCTCGTCCTGGGAATGCTCCTGCGGGTGCGGGAGACGCTCCGCCCCGATCTGCGGATGGTCGTCATGAGCGCCACGCTCGACACCGGCCCGGTGGCCCGGATCCTCGCCCCCGGCACCCCCGCCGGCTGCCCGGTGGTGTCGACGTCGGGGCGCCTCCATCCGGTCGAGGTGTGCTATGGCCGGCGCGGTGATCAGCGGGAGCTGGTCGATCAGGTGGCCGACGCGGTCGGGCAAGCGCTCAAGGGCTCGACGGGCCACGTGCTCGTGTTCCTCCCTGGCGTCGGGGAGATCATGCGATCGGCCGACGCAATCGATCCGCTCGCCGACCGGCAGGGGCACTCGGTCGTCATCCTCCATGGCGAACTGCCGCCGGAGCAGCAGGATCGCGTTCTCGAAGAGACTGGCGGACGGAAGATCATCCTCGCCACGAACGTGGCCGAGACGAGCCTGACGATCCCCGGCGTCGGCGCCGTCGTCGACTCTGGGATGGTCCGTCAGATGCGTGTCTCGAGCGCGACGGGGCTGCCGCGGCTCGAGCTGATCCCGATCTCGCGGGCCTCGGCCGACCAGCGCGCCGGCCGCGCGGGGCGCACCGGGCCCGGCGTCTGCTACCGGCTGTGGGACGAATCGTCGCACCAGCACCGCCCCGCCGCCGATCTCCCCGAGATCCTCCGCACCGATCTCGCCGGCCCGCTCCTCCAGCTCCTCGCCCTCGGCGAGGCCGAAGGCTTTCCCTGGCTCGACGCCCCCCAGCCCGAGGCTTTTCAACAGGCCCTCCGGCTCCTCGGGATGCTCGGAGCGATCGAGACGGAGGGGGCGAAGACGACGATCACGCCGCTGGGGCGGGAGCTGGTCCGCCTTCCGACCCACCCGCGCCTCGCCCGGCTCCTCCTTGCCGGAGCCCGGCATGGGGTGCTCCGGGAGACGTCGGTCGCCGCGGCGATGCTCTCGGAGCGGGATCCTTTTCGCACCGCCGCCCATGGCCGCAGCGGTCCGCGCGACCGGATGACCGTTCGCACCCGGTCTGACGTCGTCGACCGGGTCGCGGCGCTGCAGATGTTCCATGCCGGCATTCCCCTCGGCGGCCATCCGTCGACAGCCGACCTCGATCCCCATCCCGGCGGGGCGCGGACGGTGCTCCGGGCGGCCGAACAGCTCTACCGGCTCGTCGATGTCGAACTCGCGCCGCGCGCCGCCGATCCAGCCACAGCGCTGATGCGATCGCTCCTCGAAGCCTTTCCCGACCGGCTGGCAAAGCTCCGACCGGGGGCCAATGACCGGGCGACGATGGTCGGCGGACGCGGCCTTCGCCTCGACGGCGGATCCCGCGTCCGGCAGGAGCCGCTCGTTCTGGCGATCGATCTCGACGATGGCGGCGGCGAGGCCCGCGTCCGGCAGGCAAGCGCGGTCAATCGCGAGTGGCTCGACGACGAGGAGCTCCGTGCCAATCTCACCAGCGGCGAAGAGCTGCTCTTTAGCCCCTCGCGCCGTCAGGTCGAGGCCCGCCGGCGCACCGCCTGGATCGATCTGGTGCTCGAGGAGGCGCCGGTGGCAATCAGCGATCCGGCGGCTGCCGCAGCCCTCCTTGCTGGGGTCGCCCGCCAGGAACCGGCCCGGAGCCTCCCCGATCCCGATTCGGCCACCGGCCGCTTCCGGCTCCGGGTCGATTGGCTCGCGCGGACGATGCCCGACCTCGACTTGCCGACCTTCGACGACGCCGCCCTCTTGGCGATGCTCCCCGAGGTCTGCCGCGGGCTGCGGTCGCTCGACGAGGTCCGGGCCGCCGACTGGCTCACGCTTCTCCAGGGGGCGGTCGGCTGGGAGCGGCTCTCCCTCGTCGATCGCCTCGCGCCGGCCGAGCTCGAGCTGGCCGGAGGCCGCCGCTACCGGCTCGACTACCGCCCTGACGGCCCACCGATCCTCGCCGTCCGGATCCAGGAGCTCTTCGGCACGCTCCAGACGCCGCGGGTGGCCGACGGCCGGGTGCCGGTGCTCGTCCATCTTCTGGGGCCCAACCACCGCCCGCAGCAGGTGACCTCCGACCTCGAAAGCTTTTGGCGCACCACCTACCACGAGGTGCGGAAGGAACTGCGGCGCCGCTACCCGAAACACCCCTGGCCGGACGATCCGCTCACCGCCGCACCACCGCGTCCGCGCCCGCGCGCTTGACAGGCTCCTGGATTCAAGGGAGCCATAGACGTGCTACGACCCGCCGAACCGCACCTTCACCCCCGGTGCCACCGCTATGGCACGTTTGACCGGGCGCCGATTGTAAGGGGCGTGCGCAGGAGACGGCGCGTGCCTTTGGTGTCGTTTATCGCGCGTGCAACGGCTTGCTTTCCAGGGCTGATTCTATTCGTAGCGCCACGTCGATCGTCACACTACCGGCCTGCTCCCACGGGCCGGTAAAGTCACATCCCCCGGGAAAAAAGCAGGAGTCCCCCCATGCGTCGAGTGGTCGTGTTGATGGCGATCGTTGCCACCCTCGTGGTGACCGGTGTTTCGAATGCCCAGCAGATCCGTGGCCAGCAGGTCGGTGCCCAGCGCAGCGGGCCGGTCTCGAAGCTCATCGAACTCGAGCGTCGCAAGAACGAATGGCTCCGTCAGCGGTTCCTCGGCAAGTGATCGAGTTTGTCGCAGCGGCGCGGCCCGTCGGGGCACTACCCCCCCCCGGTGCCGATCGATGAGGTCCGCCGCTGACGACTGGCTCAATCGTTTGAGACGGTTCTCTGCGGAGCACCGGCTCTCCAGGCTACAGCGGCCGGAGCCGGTGCCCGCGGAGACCGGCGCGGGGCATCGCGCCGGCGTCACCAACAGCGCGCCGGCACTCGCCGCCCAGGCCGAGATCCTCACCGCCCACGCGAAATCCTGGGGCCTCACCACGCTCAAGAGGCTCGCGGCGATGTTCCCCGACGGAGCGATCGTCGTTACCACCTCTCCCCCCGGCCTGTCGGCGTGGGAGCATTTGATCGCGCACCTCCCCACGCCCCTCGCCCGGCGTGTGGCGGTCGCCACGGAAATCGAATACCGCGGCTGGTGCATGCGCTCCCCCGACGAAGACCACCGTCTTCACGCCGTGGTTTGGAGCTGGATCAAGGCCCCGCTCCCTCCCCAGCGCCGGCCCGACTTCGCCCCCTTCCCAATCGCCGACAGCGCCGACTACTGGGTGCTCCGCTACGGCCATTCCGGCGGTGGTGAGGAGGAGCAAAGCGGCGATCTGTTCGCCTGGGACGGGGCGGTGGCCAGGCTTCTGGCCACCGGCATCACCGAGCGCTTTCGCTCCCGCGGCTGACAAGCTCCGGGCCGCTGTTGGCAGTGAGGGAGCGATTGGGGTATCGTGTCGGCCCCTTGTGCCCCACTCGTTGCAGGAGCCACGCCGTGCCCCAGTCGTCTTTGTATCTGCGTCTCATCCTGCCGCTTGTCGGCCTCCTTCTGGCGCTTTCGGCGACCGAGGCCTCTGCCCAGCAGGGCAAGCCCCGGGCCGCCGAAAAGAAGCCGAACATCCTCGTTATCTGGGGAGACGACATCGGCACCTGGAACATCAGCCACAACAACCGCGGCATGATGGGCTACAAGACGCCGAACATCGATCGGATCGCCCGCGAAGGGGTGTCGTTCACCGATTACTACGGCCAGCAGAGCTGCACCGCCGGCCGGGCTGCCTTCATCGGCGGCAACGTCCCGGTTCGCACGGGGATGACGAAGGTCGGCCTCCCCGGCGCCAAAGAGGGCTGGCAGAAGAACGACGTGACGATGGCCACCGTCCTCAAGTCGCAGGGCTATGCCACTGGCCAATTCGGCAAGAATCATCAGGGGGACCGCGACGAGCATCTCCCCACGATGCACGGCTTTGATGAGTTCTTCGGCAATCTCTACCACCTCAACGCCGAGGAGGAGCCGGAGCACCGCGACTACCCGGGCGACAAGAAGCTTGCCAACGGCAAGACCTTCCGCGAGACCTACGGTCCCCGCGGCGTGCTCAAGTGCAAAGCCGATGGCAAGGGAGGCCAAACGATCGAGAACACCGGTCCGCTCACGAAGAAGCGGATGGAGACGATCGACGAGGAAACGCTCGCCGCGGCGAAAGAGTTCATCACCAAGCAATCAAAGGGGGGCGAGCCGTTCTTCTGCTGGTGGAATGCCACCCGGATGCACTTCCGCACCCACGTCAAGGAAGCGAGCCTCGGCAAGTCGGGGCAGGATGAGTACAGCGACGGCATGGTGGAGCATGACGGCCATGTCGGCGAGCTCCTTCAAGCCCTCGATGACCTCGGCCTCGCCGACGACACGATCGTGCTTTATTCCACCGACAACGGCCCGCACTACAACACCTGGCCCGATGCTGGCACGACCCCCTTCCGCAGCGAGAAGAACTCGAACTGGGAAGGGGCTTATCGGGTGCCGGCCTTCGTTCGTTGGCCGGGAAAGTTCCCCGCCGGCACGACGCTCAATGGCATCGTCTCACACGAGGACTGGCTGCCGACGTTCGCCGCCGCCGCCGGTGCCCCTGACATCAAGGCCAAGCTCGCCGAGGGGGTTGAACTCAATGGCCGGAAGTACCGCAACGCCATCGATGGCCATGATCAGACGGCGTATCTGTCGGGGAAGGTTGAGGCCTCGCCGCGAAGCGAGTTCTTCTACGTCAACGACGACGGCCAGATCGTGGCGATCCGCTACGACGACTGGAAGGCAGTTTTTCTGGAGAATCGCGGGGTGGCCTTCGAGGTGTGGCGTGAGCCGTTCACCGAACTGCGCGTTCCGCTCCTCTTCAATCTCCGCCGCGATCCGTTCGAGAAGGCGCACCCCAACGCCACGAACTACAACGACTGGTTCATCGACCACGCCTTCGTGGCGGTGCCACTCCAGCGGATCGCCGGTGGATTCTTGATGTCGATGAAGGACTACCCGCCGAGCCAGACGCCCGGGTCGTTCAATCTCGACAAGATCCAGAAGCAGATCGAAGCCGCCGGCGCCGGGCGCTGACGCATCGTTCCTACGGAAACCCAGACGCGGGGTGCCCGAGCGGGCACCCCGCGTTTTTTTGCGTCGGGGCCTGAGTGGTTTCGGAGTGACTTCACGCTGAAGCGCAAAGCGTTGGGCTGTTCCTCACAGCGGTCAGGCGAGGCGGGGATCGGCGAACGCTTGAGGAGTGACGAGGTGCCTCCGAGGAACGACGAAACTTTTGCCGGCCCCGCCGACGAACCACCCACAGGCTCGAGGCCCCTGACTTCCGGCCCAAGCGTGGCTTCGGGGTCGCCCGTGCCCCGTCGCCGGACGCTCACTTCGGCCATCGTGGCCTCCGTTCGCTCGAAGCCTGCTCGCTCCGCCATCCATGGCTGCGCTCGCATCCTACGCCGGCTCTCGGAGATCGGGCGACCCCTCGCTTCGGAGCTTTGAGTGGCACGACCGAACCCCAGCGCTCGGGCGAGGCGGGGATCGGCGAACGCTTGAGGAGTGACGAGGTGCCTCCGAGGAACGACGAAACTTTTGCCGGCCCCGCCGACGAACCACCCACAGGTTCGAGGCCCTCCGGGCTTTCCCCGATTCTTGGCCCAAGCGTGGCTTCGGGGTCGCCCCGCGGGCGTCTCTTCAAAACTTCTGAATCGCGTCGAATCCGAGCATCGTTTGATTCGTGCTCACGCCGTCGTTGAAGGGAAGGACGCCGCTGTTGCCGCTGAAGAAGTCCCAGCGGAAGCAGGGGCGAACGAGAACATTCGCATTCGGCACCCAGTTGGGGCCGACGGTGAGCGAGAAGTAGTTGCCAGGCAAGGGGACGTGATTCGGGTTGCTCGGCCGGTTGAGCCCGACACGCGTGCCGTCGACGTCGTCAAACCACTCGAAGCGTGCGCCCCACTTCCAGGTGTCGCTGGCTGACCAATAGAGATATTGGTCGATGCCGGTCCACAGCGCCGTGCTGCCATCGGCTAGCCCCTGGGCCTGGGTGCCGAGCCATTGATGGAAGACATACTCGACGTTGTCCGTAGGGCGAACTTCAAAGATCAGGCTGTAGCGGGTGCGGTTGGCCGAGGCGAGGATCGGGGCCGGCTGGAACACGGGAGAGAAATCGTCGCACTCGTTGCCGCTGATGATCGCGAACGACGTGGCGAGGGAATTGTCGTCATTCTTGAGGCGGGCGCGGCCAAGGAAGTTGGCCCGGGCGTAGCCCGACGAGAGCGCGTTCCATCCATTGACGAGGCCGGCGTTGACCTCGAGGTTGTCGGTGGCGCGCCAATTGGCGAGCCCGCCCCAGTGGGTGAACGGGCCGGCGAATTGGTAACTGTAGGCTTTGGTGTAAAAGAAGTTGCCGACGGCGGGCAGGCCTTCGTAGCCGACCACCGAGTAGAAGTGGCCGAGCTTGACGTTGAGATCTTGGCTTCCCGCCTCGGCGTAGAGCTGGGGCATCGCCAGCCCGTAATACTCGCCGCTGTTCCAGTCATGCGCGCGACTGGGGCTGACCTCCCATCCGGTGGACTGAGCGAGGAGATAATCCTCGCCGTAAATCAGATCGGCCCGGTAGCCGAGGCCTGCCTCGCCATCCCCGGGGAGCGTCTGCTCGCCGACGAGGTAGACCTGATTGAGCATTGGCTCGTTGGCCCGGTCGACGGCGTTGTAGGGGCCGTTGAACTTGCTGGCCGGGCTGGCGAAGTTGCCCATGAAGCCGCCGTCGAGCCAGCCGTAGACCCCCGCACGCTCGGGCTTCCCGAACAGGTACCACTCTTGGCCCTTGGGAATGACGCCGTCCATGACGCCGTCGTCGAGCACCGGATCGAAGCGCTCGAACTGCCCCACCCGGTCGGCCCGCCCCACGAAGTCGGATTCCTGCGACCGCGCCGCGGCTGCCACGACCCCAGTGGCCATGATTCCCGTCACGAGCCGCACCACACCCGTTCGCCACCTCGGTTGCCCCAAGCTCATAGATAGATCCCTCTGATTGATCGCCACCCCATGTCGGCGAGGGAAACGTTCCTTTCGTCTCCCAAAGCCCCCGCTTGATCCATCGGCAACGGCCCCGGCACGACCGTCATCAGTGGACCGTACGGAGGAACCGTCACATTTCGCCTGCCCCGGAGCCCCAATCCGCACGAGCTTCCACGGCTGCCCATTCCCCCCAAGCCGTCGGTCCACAAGGCCGGCGGAGGCGCTGGTCACCCGGTCGCGGCTCTCCCGGGGGGAGTCCTCAAGCGAGACAGACAGAGACGCCGATGCAACGGGCTGTGCGGGTCGTGCGGAACGAGGGGGATCTGCGGACGAGGGGGGAGGCTGCGTGCGAGCGATACAACGGATTGTGATCCTTGTGGGAACAGCCTGGCTCGCTGCTTCGGCAGCTCGAGCCTCGGCACAGACCTACGGCATCGACTTTCGAAACACCCTCATGCCCGCCTCCGGCGGCATGGCGGGAACGAGCGTCGCCGCACCTCAAGACTTCATCTCGGCGATCAATGGCAACGCGGCGGCCCTCACGCAGTACGAGGGGACGCACTTCACGATTGGCGGTGCCTTCGTCGGCCCCACGGCCAGACTTTCGCAGGCTGATCCAATCCCGCTCCTCGGCGTCCAGCCGTTCTCTCAGAAGAGCGAAACCCCGGGGGCGGTCGTCCCAGCGATCGGTGTTTCCCAGGAGCTCGACGGCTTCGCCCTCCCCACGACGGTCGGCATCGCCGTCCTCGGGGCAGCCGGCAGCGGATCGAGCTACGTCCAGGATCCGGCCAGCAACGGCACTTCCTCGTATCTCCTGCTCCTCGAGTTCGCCCCGTCGGTGGCCGTGGCCCTCACGGAGCGGCTCTCAGTGGGCGCGACGATATTCATCGGGGACGGCTTCGTCTCCGGGCCGTTCGTCGGCGTCAGCACCATGACGAATGCCTACGCGCTGCGGGGAGGGGTCGGCATCAACTACCGCGTCGGGGATGCCACGCGCCTCGGTGCTTATTACCATTCGACGCAGGCCTTCCGGTTCCCAAACGAGGCGACCCTCTTCGGCCAATCGCGCCCCATCGATGTCGACATGGGCCTGCCACAGACGGTTGGCATGGGGATCTCCAACGAGTCGCTCATGGATGGAAAGCTCCTTGTGGCCGCCGATGCGCTGTTCCTGGATTGGGACTCAGCCGCGCTGTTCAAGAGCATCTACAAACCGCAGTGGGTCATGCAGCTCGGGGCCCAGTACCGCGCTACCGACCGGCTCAAGCTCCGGGCCGGCTACGCGTTGGCCGAGAATCCGATCGACAACGGCTTCGGCACGTCGATCGGCCCGGTCCAGGTACCCGGCGGGATTCCGGCGGTGAAGTATGTGCAGAGCCAGTTCGCGATCGTCAACGAGCACCGCATGTCTGCCGGCTTCGGTTACAGCGACGTGATCCCCGGGCTCGACTTCGACGCCTTCGCCGGCGGGATGTTCCCGGCCACCGCGTTCCTCGGCAGTTCCACCCGAGTCGACATCTGCAGCTACTGGGCCGGCCTCGGCTTCACCTGGCACTTCGACCGGCTCCAGACCCGCACGGCCAGCGCCGGATCATGAGCGGTCGCTCGACAACTCCATTCTTGCTCGAAAAAGCCCGGCACGGCCTCGGGGCTGCGATCGCGCTGCTCACCATCGCAGCCTTCGACCTTCCGGCGCACGCAACGCCGATGGAGGTGCTGCGGCTCCGTCCGGGCGCGACGGCTTCTGAAACCGAGCGCGACGACATCGAGACCGACCGCGATACGTTCACCTTCGCCCCGACCACGGCCGGAGCCGGGCGCACGATCACCGAAGCCTCCTATTCGTTCATCGACAACGCCACCGGCCCGGAGGCCCACAGCTTTCCGGAGCTCCTCGTCCGCCGCGGGATCGGCGAGCGGTTGGAATTGCGGCTCGGTGTCAATTACGAGGCCGGCGGGCCGGGGCTGGCGTCGGGCACCCAGGTCGGCGGCGAGGATCTCATCTCGGAAGAGGAGAGCCGGATGCTCTATGGGGCCAAGCTCGAGACGACCGATCAAGCCGGCTGGATACCGATGTCAGCGTTGATCGTCCAGGGCTTCACACCGCTCTACGGGCCGACGCACCAATCGACGCTGATGGTTGGCGAAGCGTGGGCCTGGCGCTTCGCCAACGGCTGGGAATGGCGCTCGGGCCTACGCTGGGGCACCGGTTGGGCCGAGGAGGACTTCTTCAACCAGTGGGCCCCCTCCACGGCCCTCAAGATCCCGCTCGGAAAGCGGTGGGAGGTGCACGCGGAGTATTTCGGGATCATGACCACCGGCAAGGAGAAGCCGATCAACGTCCAATACGGCAGCTGTGGCGGCCATGTGCTCCTCACGAAAAACCTCGAGCTCGGGCTCCGTCTCGGCTGGGGGCTCAATGAGACCTCGCCGAACTTCTTCGCCAATACCGGATTCGGCTACCGCTACTAAAAGCCCCGTTGCCAACCATTTGCGGTGACGGTTTCCTTCAGGTAAGAGTGCTCCTTCCGCCCCCCTCCGCGATCCCCCGGACACCTCGATGACTCCGAGAATCCTCCTCACCACGACCTCCTTCCAAGACACCCCCGGCCCCCACCACGCGGCGCTCGCTGCCACTGGCTGGGAGATCGTCACCGCCCGCGGGCCGCTCTCCGAGGCCGACACCCTCGCACTCGTCGGCGCGATCGACGGCTACCTCTGTGGGGATGATGCGATCACCAAGCAGGTGATCGAGAAGGCCACGCCGCGGCTCAAAGTCATCTCGAAGTACGGGATCGGTGTCGACAAGATCGACGTCGCCGCCTGCACGGCCAAGGGGATCCCGCTCCTCTTCACCCCCGGCGTCAACCACACCACCGTCGCCGAACACTGCTTCCTCCTCATGCTGGCGCTGGAGAAGAATCTTCTCCATCACACCGACTCGACGCGCACTGGCGGCTGGAAGCGGGCCACCGGCCACGAGCTGATGGGGCAGACGATCGGGATCGTCGGGATGGGGCGGATCGGCAGGGAGGTGGCGATCCGGGCCCGGGCCTTC
>Ga0209829_10003252_pt1 | contig 11896 bp, 9 predicted proteins | sample C_140205_EF_Meta_FD_187311 | JGI IMG/M metagenome (GOLD analysis project Ga0209829, IMG submission 187311) | Freshwater microbial communities from Lake Croche, Canada to study carbon cycling - C_140205_EF_MetaG (SPAdes) (version 2) | ecosystem: Environmental > Aquatic > Freshwater > Lake...
CTTGAAACACCTACCAACCGGCAGATATCCACTCTCCATCTTGGTAGTAATGCACCTGGTCTAAATAGATGAGCGCCCTGTCATTACCAATCCATCTTTCAGATTTCAAAGAAGATGGCAATGAATTTTTGGCAATAATTTTTTTCTGACTCAGATTGATTTCAAACTTGCTTGTTTCGTTTCTGGTGAATGCATAGTAATCAGACGGCTTGCCATAAGTGTATGGCGTAGGTGTTTGGTGCACTTTTACGGGCATGGCTACTTTGGCTTGGCCGTTTGCTATTTGAATGGCAATGCCATGATGGTCTTGCAAAACTGTGGCATCTGTGCCTCTCTTGCCAATGATCAACCTGTCTGCTTCTACGGGTTTGCTCGGTTGGCTAATGTCAATCAGAGCCACTTTCACGCCCTGGTACCAAGCCATGCGGCCATCACCCAAGGTTCCATCGGTGACGGCGTCTTTGCCAACACCCAACAGCAAGCTTTCGTTCAATGGAAACAGGTAATCGGAATAGCCGCTAACTTCTAAGCTACCTGCTACTTTGGGGTCGGTGGGGTCAGCAAGGTCCAAAACATAAAGAGGATCGGTTAGCCGATAGGTTACCAAGTAGCCTTTGTTGCCCATGAGGCGAGAGGCATAAAGGCGCTCGCCTGGCTTGCCCAGGGGCTCTGGGCGTTTGGCATTGGGTAACTCGCCCACCAAAGCCAGCGTGCCTAGTTTCTCTTGCAGAACCGATAACCGACCTGGTGAATCTGAGCTTTCATTGGTACTGATAGACGCCAATGGGGCAATGGCCGGAGCAGGTGCAATGGGTGCGCCAACCGCTATGGGGGTTGCTACCGGTACGGCCACCATGATGGGGAAGGACCAGCTGGTGCGGGTTTCGGTAATGACATGCAATGCGCCATTGAACTCGCCCATGCGAAAAGACTTTCTTTTTTGATCAAAGCCTAAATGACCTTTGACATTGCCAGAGCCCCTGTAGTCCATGTTCAAACCTTGAAGCGCAAACTTGTGAAGGTCTGTGCTGGTCTGTGCCGCGTATTGCGGCACAGTGCCCGAGATGCTGTAGCTGGTGCGTGTGGTAGCCAAATAAATGTTTTGCTCCGACATGTAAAAAGCCTCTGTGCCACCTGTAAAGCAACGAGCGGAATGTGAGTGCTTGTCGGTGGCCAAGCCAATTGCAACCAACGTAATGACGTCGGCACTGCTACTGACATTACCGGATTGCAGCAAGCACGATGCTGGGTCAACCAAGGGTTGCTCTGCTGCGCCATCTATGCTGATGGTGGGCAAGTAGTCTGTAGCTTTAAGAGCAGACGAGCCTGCAGACAAAACTTGAGGATAACTTCTTTGCACCATGTAAAGCGTAGCACCTATTCTTCTGGAACCAATCAGATGACCGGTCAATTTGATCTGCCGAGTTTGTTTCAAACTGCCCGATGCAGGCGCATTGACCATTAATATTTCAGTGGCACCATTGCGCCACGATGTTGGTACAAACCAATCTTTGGCTGGCATGGTGCTATACAACAAGCCCGCATTTTGGGTGCCAATGGCTACAATTTGATTTCTGTCGGCGTCAAGGAACAAACTGTTGCCATCTACACCTTTAGAAAAACCCAACTTGTATGAATCTGACGGCATCAAGTTGGGGCTGCTTGAATTGGTACTTAGCATTTGTCGGTTGAGCAAGGATCGGCCAGCATTGTTGGGAAGTGGATCAATGCTGTACACGTAAGTGGCATCGGCCTTCACCAGATCGGCTTCGTCTACACCCGCTTCTTGTAGCGTTGTTTGCGATGGCGTGGCTGAGGTTGAAGTGCTTGTGGTGTTTGAAGCGCTTGGTGCACTGGCAACTGCAACGCTAACAGCGGGCACCGCAAGTGGAACGACTTGCACCTTGTCAGCGGCCGTTACTGCTTTTTCAAAATAGGCTTTGAGCTCTGTGGCGTTGGTGGCCTTTAGGCTCCAAGCAAGTGCGTCGCCCGACGTAGGGAAAACATCTCTCATCAAAACGTCTGAAGAAACTGAAGAAACTGAAGGAGTACTAGAACCGCCAGAACAAGCGGCAAGTAACGTGCAGGTCATCAGTGCAAGGGCTAATCGAGTCATGTTTAATTACTTTTGTCCACCATATAGACTTTTACTTTACCACTCAAAAGTTATTAAGTAAACTGTATGCCATTTGTTCATTCCTGCAATCAAGTTGCATTCCTTTTCTGACAAAGCCTTCGTGACAGCATCACCTTCAAAGGGCAGATTGCCATACTCGTTGATGTAACTTTTACCTTGAATCCCGGTAATTGGGTAGAGCCGCCATGAGGCATCGTCAAGTTAACCATAAAATGTTTAGCATTGTTTTGCAGCTATGTACTTATGGTTACAAACTTAAATATCAAAAAAATGTAGATAAAGGGTTTCACGACATAGAAAAATAATCAAGTCAAAATTCCCGATTTTTCATCTGTTAAAAATCAGGGAAGAACCTACCCAAAACGACTTTTAAACCACCTGCAAGCGTTAGTAAATTTGCTGGCTATTTATCAAATAAAACAACTAAAGTATTGCCCATCGATAAGATGAATGATCCCACACAAAAAGCTTGGTCAAAGTCATAACCAAGTTAGCAACAGGATCGAATTGAAATTGGTCTGCCCGGAGGGGATCGAACCCCCGACCCACAGCTTAGAAGGCTGTTGCTCTATCCAACTGAGCTACGGACAGATTGAAATTTAAAATGTATTTTTAATTACGGATTTAATTATTTAATCGCGTCTCAACAAAAGGGCTCCCGAAGGAGCCCTTTTTTCAACTTTGGTCGGGGCGAAAGGATTCGAACCTTCGACCCTCTGGTCCCAAACCAGATGCGCTACCAGGCTGCGCTACGCCCCGATTCACAAATTGTAACCTGTATATTGTTCAAGGACCGCCATAAATTCAATTTAATTCCACAAAAGACTGGGGGTTTATCCCAAAAACCAAAGGCTTTCTTCATCCCCAGCGCCAGTGGTATTCAACCCCTACCTTTTACAACTTGGAGCGCTCTCATGAATAATTGGCGATCAAGAGAATTCTTCAATTAAGATACGTTTTTACCTAGACCCCAAAGACTTCGCACCATGAAACTCTCTTTGCCCTCTCTTTATTCTTCGTCTTTTGAAGCTGCAAAAACCCCGAGGGGTGCGAGTCTTTGTTCATTGACATTTTTTTTGATGCTATTTTTGTCCTCACCTGTTGAAGTTTTGGCAGGTAAAACTTTGGATGCCATCAAACAAAGGGATCAAGTCGTTTGCGGGGTTAACACTGGCTTGGCGGGCTTTGGCGCGGCCGACAGTCAAGGCAAATGGACGGGCTTGGATGTGGACATCTGTAAAGCGATTGCCAGTGCAGTTCTCGGTAGCGCGGAAAAAGTTAAGTTTATCCCTTTGTCCGCTCCACAGCGCTTTACAGCCCTTCAGTCAGGAGAGATCGACATTTTGTCCAGAAACACGACCTTCTCCCTGAGCCGGGATGCCTCTTTGGGCCTGCACCAAACTGCTGTGACCTTCTATGACGGTCAAGGCTTCATGGTTCCCGTGAAGTCCAACATCAAAAGCGCCAAACAACTGAAGGGCGCAAGCGTGTGTGTTCAATCTGGAACCACAACCGAGAAAAATCTGACCGACTTCTCCAAGGCTCATAAATTAGACATCAAACCCATCGTCTTTGAAAAGCTAGAGGCTGCAAATGCGGCCTACTTCCTTGGCCGCTGCAAAGCTTACACCACAGACGCCTCTGGCCTGGCTTCCATTCGGTCAAAAGAAGCAAAAGATCCCAAAGAGCACCTCATCTTGCCAGACCTGATCTCTAAAGAGCCTTTGGGTCCCATGGTCAGACGGGGCGATGATGAGTGGCTGGCCATCAGCAAATGGGTGATCTTTGGCCTCATTGAAGCCGAGGAATATCAAATCAACTCAAAAAACATTGAAAGCCTGAAGAACCAGTCTACCGATCCGGTGGTCATGAGGCTGATTGGTAAATCCGAGGACATGGGCAAACTGCTGGGCCTTGACCGAGAATGGCTCGCAAGACCCCTATTGCAAGTGGGCAACTATGCTGAAATATTCGACCGAAATGTGGGTGAAAAAACACCCTTGAACTTAAAACGTGGCATCAACGCTTTGTGGTCGCAAGGTGGTCTTCAATATGCCATGCCTATTCGCTAAAGTGGTTTGCCTTGCCTCCAATGTGTCCATCCCCTTTTGAAGCTCACCTTGAATCTGTTTGAACTTTGGCACCACAAACGCACAAGACAGTGGTTGATCCAGACCGCTGTCGTCATGGCCATCTTGACCCTTCTTGGATGGCTTGGCTACAACACCTGGGTCAACCTCAAATCTAGAGGTATCCAGTCCGGGTTTGATTTTTTGACGGAGAGCGCTGGCTTTGACATCGGAGAGCATTTCTTGCTCGCCTTTGATTCTTCTGACAATTATGGCTGGGCCTTTTTGGCGGGTCTCTTGAACACGCTCAAAGTGTCGATCTTGGGTCTGATCATCTCAAGCCTTCTTGGTTTGCTGGTAGGTACAGGACGCACCTCACCTCAAACATTGATCCGTTGGTGCTCGCGCGCTTACGTGGAGTGCCTCAGAAACGTGCCTCTTTTGTTACAACTGCTGATGTGGTATGTCTTGTTGATCGAATACCTACCGTCATCAGAAACACCTTATTCTTGGTTCAATGCCATCTATTTAAGTCAAGAGGGCTTGAGCATGCCGATGTTGATGTGGCAACCCCATGAAAGCAACGCTTTTTTTGATGTTCAATTGATATGGTCTTGGCCTACCATGGATAGATTTGGCATCCATAGCGACATGAATTTAAGCCCTGAATTCATCGCCTTGACCTTTGCTTTGAGTTTGTACACCAGCGCCTTTGTTGCAGAAATCGTCAGAGCTGGGATTGAATCCGTTCCAAAAGGACAAATTGAAGCCGCAAAGAGCGTGGGTCTGGACAACTTTCAAATCAGTCGCTTCGTCGTTTTACCCCAAGCGGCCCAACTCATTCGACCGCCTTTGACCAATCAGTATTTGAACTTGATTAAAAATTCCTCCTTGGCTGTTGCGATCGGCTACCCCGATGTGGTGAGCATTGCCAACACGGCCTTGAACCAAACGGGACGAGCCTTGGAGTGCATCTCGATTTTGATGACCCTCTATTTGATGCTCTCTTTGATGGTTGCATGGGGCATGGGTCGCTTCAAAGACGCCAGCAGCCTAGCCATTGAAAAAGACCAAGAAGCCCAAGATCGCGCGCAGCAAAGGCCCCATAGAACAGGGACCAGCCATGCATGATCAGATGCCACACCACGAACACTCGATGGTGAGCAGCCACTTCATCAAGGCCGCCCATCAGCCCATTCAAGCTCGAAGTTGGCGCACACTTGCTCACCGCACGGGACTTGAATTCAAACGCCATCCCTATCAGAGCTCTTTGTCGATCATCTTGTTCGCTCTTTTGAGCCTCAGCGGCTGGGCCTTTTTTGAATGGGGCGTTCTCAATGCAGTCTTCTTACCCGATGAGGCTGCTTGCCAACTGGCCAGACCCGAGGGTGCGTGCTGGGGGGTGATTGCAGAGAAATACAGCTTGATCCTTTGGGGGCGTTTCCCGTTTGAAGAGCAATGGAGAGCGCTTACAGCTGTGGTCATGATCATGCTGACCCTCAGCTTGAGTGCTTCGGGTGCCATGTGGCGCCATGGTCATCGATCATGGCTTTACGTGTCTTGGGTCGGATGCGCCCTCTTCTTTGAAATTTTGATGTCTGGTACTTTTTTTGGTATCGATATCCACCTAGGTCTCACCAAGGTTGAAAGCGAACTATGGGGCGGACTGCCCCTGACACTTCTTTTGTCCATCGTCTCCATTGCACTTGCAACGCCTTTGGGAATTTTGTTGGCTCTTGCAAGAACCAGTGACATGCCCATGCTCAAAACTTTCGCAAGCACCTACATCGAACTGGTGAGGGGCGTGCCTTTGATTTCCGTCTTGTTCATGGCAAGCTTTATGTTTCCATTGCTCATGCCTGGCCTCAAATCTCCAGATGTCTTGCTGAGGGTTTTGGCTGGTATCACACTTTTTTCTGCAGCCTACACCGCAGAAGTGGTGCGCGCGGGACTGTTGAGTGTGAGCGCCGGGCAGGTGGAGGCGGCACAAAGCCTAGGCCTTGGGTATTGGGCCACCCAGCGCTATGTGATCTTGCCTCAAGCCTTGGCTCACGTTCTACCAGGCTTGGTCAACAACTTCATCTCTATTTTCAAAGACACCTCATTGGTGACCATTGTGAGTTTGTATGAATTAACAGGGGCCTTGGGCTTGGCTTTGAATGGAGATGCCAATTGGCGACCTTTTAAACTAGAGGGATATCTTTTCATTGGTTTGATTTATTTTTGCTTTTGCTTTGCTTTGTCTCACTTCAGTCAAAAATTTCAACACTCACAACACCACCACTCCTAGAATGCGTGCATGAACAACCCCAGCGTGATCGAATTCAAGCTTGTCAACAAATGGTATGGCCATTACCATGCACTCAGAGACATCAACTTAACAGTCACGGAAGGTGAGCGCGTGATTGTGTGCGGCCCCTCTGGCTCAGGAAAGTCAACCCTCATTCGCTGCATCAATGCTTTGGAAGACTTTCAGTCTGGCACGCTCAAGGTCAACCACATCTCTTTGAATGAAGATCTCAGAAACGTGCAAATGGTGCGTCAATCGGTCGGCATGGTGTTTCAACAATTCAATCTTTTCCCGCACTTAACGGTTCTGGAGAATTTAAGCTTGGCGCCCATTCAGGTCAAAAAAATGAGTACAGAACATGCTCATTTTTTAGCCATGGCACAACTCACACGCGTGCACATTGAAGAGCATGCACACAAATTTCCAGCGCAACTGTCTGGTGGCCAACAGCAGCGGGTCGCCATTGCACGTACCCTTTGCATGGAGCCCAAAATCTTGCTTTTTGATGAACCCACATCCGCTTTGGATCCGGAGATGATTCAAGAGGTCCTGGACGTTATGATTGAGTTGGCCGCACAGGGCATCACCATGATCTGTGTCACCCATGAAATGGGCTTTGCCAAACGTGTTGCCTCACGAATTGTTTTCATGGATCAAGGGCAAATCATGGAACAAGCCCGTCCTGAGATTTTTTTTAGTCAACCCCAGCACCCTAGAGCTCAATCGTTTCTGGCCAAACTCTTGGACCACTGAGCCCCGTTAGATCCATCAAAAAGGACATTCGCATGCAAACACAAGTAGCTATCATTGGCGCAGGCCCAGCTGGTTTGCTCTTGGGTGCCTTGCTTAACAAAGCAGGCATCGATAACATCATCATTGAGCGCCAAACACCCGAGTATGTCCTAGGCCGAATTCGGGCTGGGATTTTGGAACAAGTGACCGTGGACTTGTTAAGAGATGCCGGCGTGGGCTCAGGTGTTGATGCCGCTGGCACGCCCCACCACCAAATCGATCTGGTCTTTCAAAACAAACGTTTTCCGATCATGGTGACCGAGCTCACCAACGGAAAAGTGGTGACCGCTTACGGTCAGACTGAGGTCACGCACGATTTAATGACACATCGTGCTAGCCTAGGGCTCACCTCTTTTTACAGTGCAGATGAAGTCGACCTTCACGACATTGAAAGCAAGTCCCCTAGGGTCAGTTTCTCTAAAGATGGTCGGCGCCAAGAAATCAGCTGCTCATTGATCGCGGGTTGCGACGGGTTTCATGGTGCTTCTCGTAAACACATCCCAAGCAACATCCTCAAAGAATTTGAGCGCGTGTATCCTTTTGGCTGGATTGGCGTGCTCGCAGATGTCCCCCCCGTGTCTCCCCATGCCATCGTGTACGCCAACAGTGATCGTGGTTTTGCACTTTGTTCAATGCGCTCCTTGACCAGAAGCAGGTACTACTTGCAGTGCCCCTTGTCGGACCAAGTCAGTGAGTGGTCCGATGAACGGTTTTGGGATGAGCTCCATCTAAGACTTGATCCCGAACTCTCTTCCCAGTTGATCATGGGCCCCTCCATTGAAAAAAGCATTGCGCCTTTAAGAAGCTATGTGGCCGAGCCCATGCGGCATGGGCAACTCTTCCTTGCCGGAGATGCGGCCCATATCGTCCCACCAACTGGCGCCAAAGGATTGAATTTGGCCGCGACCGATGTCAAGTACTTGAGTGAAGCGATGATTGAGTTTTTCACAGCCAAGTCCAGTCGCGGAATTGACCACTATTCAGACAGGTGCCTTAAAAGAGTTTGGCGAGCCGAGCGTTTTTCTTGGTGGTTGACCAGCCTCATGCACCGATTTCCTGAAACCGGAGAATTTGGTCAAAGAATTCAAGAAGCTGAACTTGACTATTTGGTCCACAGCCAGGCCTTGTCAACTTCATTGGCAGAAAATTACGTTGGCCTGCCCTTGGATTTTGGTCATCAATGAACCGCGCTGACAGCGCTTGGCTCAATCTTCCACTTTGCAATCACTTTTGTTGGACCAAGCTTCTCGTCAAAACCTAAAATTTGAACGTTCAAAGCACCTTTTTTTGTGACTTTGACGTCTGCCCAAGCGTACATGCGGTCTTTGGGATTTCTAGCATCTTCTTTCTTGACACTGAAGGGCGAACCGCCCGCGCCTACGATGATTTGCCAAGACTTGCCGCCTTGCGCCTTCAAGGGCTGTGAGGCATCGTACACGTGCTCGTGGCCACAAAAGTAGGTGGCGCCATAGTTCTCAATCACACTCCAAAACGCATCCCTCTCGGCAGGTTTGACATCCAAGCCATCCGCCTCTTTTTTACCACCTACCTCAGGAAAATAGGTGAAAGGCATTTTGTGCCCAAAGGCCAAAAAAGTATTCGCACCTCTGAGCTTGGCTTGCTCGAAATCTCTGGCCAGCCAAGAGCTGCTCACCACATTGTCACTTCCAACCGGGTCCGTGTTGATCACCGCAAAATGGATGGGTCCAACATCAAAGGAGTAGTTCAACTGGGTTTGAGCCGTTTGCACATGGTCCAACTCTGGGGTGGACGTGTTGTTGATGTCCCAGTGGGTGATGGGTTTTTTAACCGTCTTGTTCCAGCGATCCATGTCGATGATCAAGTCACCCATGTTCTCGCGCCACTGCTTTTCTAAATAAGGCTGGGCCAACTTCACAGTTCCTTCAGGCGTTTTTGTAGGCATTTGCACTTCATGGTTGCCGGGTACAGGCATGACATAAGTTCCAGCTTCCATCAAGGTGGCCATCATGCCTCGCCAAAATGCATATTGACGCTCATTGTCGATGCTGTCTTTGGCATAGCCCATGATCATGTCCCCATTGAAGAACAACACCTCAGAACGCGATTTGGCAATTTCTTTGATCACTCGGCTCAAGACAGGGGACGCGGTCAACCATCTTTTGTCTTGCTCGCTGATGCCAGGCGTTCTGGCGTCAGTGCGACTGTCACCTATGCTAGAGAAATGAAAGATGACGTCTGAATCCTTGGAGGGCTTCTTTTGGAGCTTTGCCTTTTTGAGTTCTAAGCCTTGAGTTGGGCCGCTAGTGTTTTGAACCACGGCTTGTGTTGTGGACATGGAGGCTTGCGCATGAACGTCCACGTGAACCCATGACATCAGCACCAACACACAAAGTTCTAAACCTTTTGAAAATCTTGAACCAAAGATTTTGTGCATATCCATCTTTCAAAAAACCTTGTTAGGTGTGAGTGTTTAAATAAAAATTTGCTTAATTTTAGTCGACTTTGATATTCAAAAATCCACCATCGAATCTATTCCACCAGAGGTTCAACTTGTCACCACTTGGTCATAATTTAATTTTATAGTTTTTAAATCGATCTTTACAGAACACATTCACCATGCAAAACAACTCCAGACGCGACTTCATCATCAAACTCTCATCGGTCTCAGCCACCCTTGCCAGTGGCGGTATCTTGTCCGCATGCGGAAGCGACTCTGACCCCATGGTCAATTTCAATTACGGTGTTGCCAGTGGAGATCCGTCCCTTGATGGCATGGTGCTTTGGACCTACGCAAGGTATGCGGACGCTTCACTCATGAACAATTCGGTGCCCTTGAAGTATGAATTGGCCACGGACAATGCTTTCACCAACGTGGTCAAGTCAGGTGACGCGAACGCTACATCTGCAACGGGTTTTACAGTCAAGATCAACCTGAGCGGCTTAAAGCCTGGAGCAGAGTATTTTTACCGTTTCACCAGTGGCTTCTTTAAATCAGGCGTGGGCAAGACCAGGACTTTGCCAAGCATGGATGCCAAGCAAGTAAAGTTGGCTGTTTTTTCTTGCACACTTTACTCTGCTGGGTTTTTCAATGCCTATGCAGAGGCTGCCAAATCCGATGCACAGTTTGCCATTCACCTTGGAGACTACATCTATGAGTACGGTTCTGAGCCCAGCAAATATGGCAACACCGATTTGCTCAACAAAACCTCTGCATCGGCCATGTCACGCGTTGCGCTCCCCGCCAATGACATTGTCAGCTTGGACGATTACAGAACGCGCTACGCACAGTACAGAAGCGACCCCAATCTTCAAGTTCTTCATGCCTCCATGCCATGGATCACCGTGTGGGACGATCACGAGTTTGCCAACAACGCTTTCATGACTGGCGCTGAAAACCACAACCCCAAAACACAAGGCGACTGGACCACCAGGAAAAACAATGCCGCACAGGCCTATCACGAGTGGCTGCCCAACCGCAATGACCCTTTGGACGCTGCCAATCGCTTCAAGATCTACCGCAGGTTTGATTTTGCCAACATTTTGTCGCTTCACATGCTTGACACTCGAATCGAAGGACGCGTGCAACAGTATGCGAACTATGGCACGGCCGTGTCCGTTGCTGACTACCAACCCTACATCGCAGGCCTGACCAGCGGGTCTGACATCAACCGAACCATGATCAGCCCTGCTCAACTCGATTGGCTGCAAAAAGGTTTTGCAGCCTCTACGGCCAAGTGGCAGGTTTTAGGTAACCAAGACATCATGGCGAAAATTTGGTGGCCCGCCAATGTGCTGACCAGCCTTGGCGCCGTCTATTTCAACCCAAGTGCCGCCAACCAAGCTGCTTTTTCTCAGTCTGTCACGGATTACTTGACCGCGAAGATGACCCTGGCCTCAGGTGGCTCTTTAACAGCCACGCAGACCGCCCTTTTGGACCTCACCTCCAACCCTAAACTGCCCTACAACTTGGATGCTTGGGACGGTTACCCCTTGAACCGCGAACTTGTGCTTCAGTCTATTCAAGCCTTGAACAAACCATTGATCGCCCTGTCGGGTGACTCGCACAATGCTTGGTTTGCTCAGCTCACCACCTTGAAGGGTCAAAAAGTGGGGGTTGAGTTTGCTGGTAGCTCTGTCACCTCCCCAGGCTTTGAGTCCCTAGGACTGGCCAGCATTGCTCCCGCTCTTGACGGCAGCATCAACAGCAAACAGTGGATCGATGGCAATGGCAAAAACTTCGGCATGATCGACGATTTGAATTTCATCGACACCAAGTCCAGGGGCTATTTGATGATGACCTTTACCCTTGACAACGTCAAAGGGGAATATATTTATTTGGACACGGTTGTTTCAACCACCTACAAATCCTCCATCGGAAAAACGATCACGGTGACCCCCGACCTCAAGGCCACTTACAGCTGATGTTGTTGCCTTCGGCCGCTGACTTACGTCCTTAAAATTGGGTCTTTAAGTTTTAATATTGAACTTTTAATCTTTAAGTTTTAATTTGGCATGAACTTGCCCGTTGAGCTGGGGCGCCGAAGGGTCAGACCCTCTTTCATCCTGAAAGAAATCCTCCCATCTGTGTCCGCTCATGGAGATTGCCCATGTAAAGTTCCGGCCGTT
>Ga0209829_10003257_pt1:0-10000 | contig 11885 bp, 8 predicted proteins | sample C_140205_EF_Meta_FD_187311 | JGI IMG/M metagenome (GOLD analysis project Ga0209829, IMG submission 187311) | Freshwater microbial communities from Lake Croche, Canada to study carbon cycling - C_140205_EF_MetaG (SPAdes) (version 2) | ecosystem: Environmental > Aquatic > Freshwater > Lake...
ACAGTGATTATAAGAAGACAGATGATGGGTATGTATTTCCATATGTTCAAACAATTGAAGCGGGAAGAATCGTATTCAAAACTATTGAGGTGAATAAGCCAATTGAAGAAAAGATATTTACAATTGATTAATACTGATTGTTAACTTATCATCATTTTTAGTTATTAATAGTGTAAAATTTGAGGGATCCTTTCTTTTGTTACATGGGTTTAATAGCAATAAGTAATAGGTTGTTTTAGAAAGCTCGAAAATTCGGGCTTTTTTTTGTAGCATTTTTGTTACATTTGCAAAGTTTAAAACAAATAAAATTTTTTCAAATATGAGTACAGTAAAAGTTGCCATCAATGGGTTCGGACGTATTGGTCGTTTAGTATTTCGCCAGATTTATAATATGCAAGGTATTGATGTCGTAGCCATCAATGATCTAACTAGTCCTGCAGTATTGGCACATTTATTAAAATATGATAGTGCTCAGGGTCGTTTTGGACAGGAGGTAACTGCTACTGAAAATTCAATTATAGTGAATGGCCATGAAGTAAAAATATATGCTCAAAAAGATCCTGCACAAATTCCATGGGGTACTCACCAAGTAGATGTAGTAATTGAAAGTACAGGTTTCTTCACTGACAAAGCCAAAGCAGAAGCTCATATTACAGCAGGTGCAAAAAGAGTGGTTATTTCAGCTCCAGCAACAGGAGATTTAAAAACGGTGGTCTTTAATGTAAATCATACAATTTTAGATGGTAGCGAAACTATCATCAGTTGTGCAAGTTGCACAACCAACTGTCTTGCACCAATGGCTAAAGTTTTGAATGATCAGTTTGGAATAGCAACTGCTATCATGACTACCATTCATGCTTACACCAACGATCAGAATACATTGGATGCTCCTCATCCTAAAAATGACTTGCGTAGAGCAAGAGCTGCTGCTGCTAATATAGTTCCTAATAGTACTGGTGCTGCAAAAGCAATTGGCCTAGTATTGCCTGAATTAAAAGGAAAATTAGATGGAAATGCTCAAAGGGTTCCAGTAATAACTGGATCTCTTACAGAATTGACAAGCATTCTAGAAAAGACGGTTACTATGGAACAAGTAAATGCAGCTATGAAAGCAGCAAGCAACGAAAGCTTTGGTTATACTGAAGATGAAATAGTAAGTTCAGACGTAATTGGCACTAATTTCGGTTCTCTTTTTGATGCAACTCAAACCAAAGTAATGTCTGTTGGCGACAAGCAATTGGTAAAAACAGTTAGTTGGTATGACAATGAAATGAGTTATGTTTCTCAATTGGTTAGAACTGTAAATTATTTTGCAGGCCTTATGAGTAAATAATTTATTGGTTAATAAAATTTGAATTTCGGATAATATTGTTTCGAATTCTATTTGGTTAATTAGTTTTAAAAATCAAAAATCAGAATCGGAGTATTATACCCTAATCATCCAGTTCTTTTTAATATTTTAATAAATAAGGCTCTCTTCTGGGGGCCTTACTTAATTGCATCAAACTTAAAAATCAGTTCCATTTCAAGGGACAATAATTATTATGAGTAGTAAATTTTCCAATTTTAATTTTAAGGGTTTAAGAGCCTTGGTAAGAGTAGACTTCAATGTTCCATTGGATGCTGAATATAATATTACAGATGACACCAGAATGTCTTCCACTATTCCAACGATAAAAAAAATATTGAGCGATGGTGGAAGTGTTATATTGATGAGTCATTTTGGAAGACCAAAAGAAGGGCCAACGGATAAATATTCCTTGAAGCATTTGGTGAAGCATTTGGAAACCTTATTGAACGCTAATGAGACTTCAAACACCAGCGTTTTTTTTGCAGAGGATTGTATTGGGGAACAAGCATATCTATTGGCAAAGGAATTAAAAGCTGGGGAAGTATTATTGCTTGAAAATCTTCGATTTTATAAGGAGGAAGAAAAGGGTGATGAAGCATTTGCAGAGAAATTGAGCAAATTAGGAGATGTATATGTGAACGATGCATTTGGAACTGCTCACAGGGCCCATGCTTCTACTGCAGTTATTGCAAAGTATTTTGCTTCAGATAAGAAAATATTTGGATTACTAATGGAAGCTGAGGTGATTAGTGCAGAAAAAGTTTTGCATCATTCCGAAAAACCTTTTGTAGCAATTATAGGTGGAGCAAAGGTTTCAGATAAAATTTTAATCATTGAAAATTTATTGGAAAGAGCGACTGATATCATTATTGGAGGAGGAATGGCGTATACTTTTTTAAAAGCGCGTGGGGGTCAAATTGGCAATTCTCTTTGCGAAGATGATCGATTGCAGACTGCTCTTGATATTTTAGAAATGGCAAAGCAAAAAAATGTAAAGATTCACCTACCAGAGGATTCAATTGTTGCTGACAAGTTTGCCGCTGATGCAGCTACTCAAGTGCTCTCTAGTGATTCAATTCCTTCTGGATGGATGGGTTTAGATATTGGTCCAAAGGCAGTCGAAATGTTTACTGAGGTAATTCAACGATCAAAAACTATACTATGGAATGGCCCAATGGGAGTTTTTGAAATGGAAAAATTTCAAAATGGCACGAAGTCAGTTGCATTGGCAGTAGCTGCGGCCACGGTTAAAGGGGCATTCAGTTTGGTGGGTGGTGGTGATAGTGTGGCAGCAGTAAATCAATTTAAATTAGCTGATAAAGTGAGTTATGTTAGTACTGGTGGAGGAGCAATGCTTGAATATTTTGAAGGAAAGGTACTGCCGGGTATAGCAGCTATTCAGTAATAGATTTAGATAAAAAATTGTTACTTTTTTAAAAATTATTGAAATTTGTTAGTCTTATGAACTAATTTTAATTTTTATCAAATCTTTTTTAGAATTATTTTAAACCTCCATAGAGGGATAAATTGAATAAGAAATTCTTAACATTAAAACTTTAAACTTATGAAACGGACTGGACTTATTATTTTAGGCGTGGTAGCTATTATTGTAATTTGGGTAATTAGTGCACGCAATGGCATGGCAACCTCAGAAATTGGTATCAATGGTAAATGGGGACAAGTGCAGACTCAATATAATAGAAAGGCAAAATTGTATGAGAATATAGTAAATACAATTAAAGGCGCTGCACGCAATGAAGACACTACTTTAATTAAAATTATTCAGATGCGTTCAAGGGTGCCCAATATCTCTCCTGAATCCAACCCACAACAGGTAGCAGAAGCAGACAAGCAATTGAATTCAATTGGACGTGCTGCATTGAGTATCAATGTTGAGTCTTATCCTACTTTACAGGCAACTGGTTTGTATAGAGATTTACAAGCTCAAATTGAAGGAACTGAAAACCGTGTAACTGTTGCATTGGGTGATTGGAATACTGCCATTACTGATTTCAATACAAAGATCATCCGTTTTCCGAGCAACCTAATTGCGGGAATGTTTGGTTACACACAGAAAAAAAATTACGAAGCAGCTGCTGGAGCTGAAGATACCAAAGTAGATTTTAGTAAATAATAAAAACATTTCATTTTGGGATTATTTTCATTTTTTAAAAAGAAAGCATTTTTTTCTGAGCAAGACCAGGCTCGGATAGTCGCTGCAATTTCCTCGGCAGAAAAGTCTACTAGTGGAGAAATCAGACTATATGTTGAAAGTAAAAATCCATACATGGATCCATTGCAAAGAGCAGCAGAGATATTTTTTCAATCAAAAATGGAAAATACTGTTGACCGAAACGGAGTGCTTTTATATATTGCTCTAAAAGATCGTGAGCTGGCTTTGTTTGGTGATGAAGGAATTCACCAAAAAGTAGGAACACAATACTGGCAGAATGCAGTTCAAAATATGATTGGTCAATTTTCAAAGCAGGAAATTGCTGTTGGAATAGAGCAATGTATACTTCAAGTTGGTCAAACACTAAAGGATACATTCCCCTATGATGCATCCACTGATAAAAATGAACTATCAGATGAAATTATTTTTGGAAAATAAAAGTATAGAAGTAAAATAGAATAATCCTACATGAAAAAAATCGCCTGTTTATTTTTATTTTTCATAATCTGTAGTGTTGCTTTTGCTCAAAGCACCTTCAATGCAAAAGATTTACTAAATCCTCCAACTGGTACTCAACAACTGGTGAATGATTTTACAGGAGTATTAACAAGTGATCAAAAGCGTGCTTTAGAGAGTAAGCTAGTCCAATTTAATGACAGCACATCTACTCAAATTGTAGTAGTAATTGTACCCAATATTGGAGATTTTGAAATTGCAGATTATGGAGTTAAACTAGGAAGGGCATGGGGTGTAGGAGGTAAAGAATTTAGTAATGGAGTTGTTTTACTAATTTCTAAAGATGATCGAAAGTTAAATATTTCAACAGGTTATGGCGTTGAAGGAGCTTTACCAGATGTTACTTGTAAGCATATAATTGAAGAATTAATTGTACCGAATTTTAAGGGAAACGATTATTATCGTGGGATAGAGGAAGGGACTGATGCTATTATCAAGGCTACCAAAGGAGAGTATAAGGTAGATGCCAAGTATTCTAAGCAAAAGCAATTGGGACCAATTGGAAAAATTATCTTATTAATTTTTATTATCTTCCTAATAGTAGGAGCTATTAAGGGTAGGAGAGGTGGCGGTGGCTCATTAATGAGTAATGGAGGCGCATTTCTTTTGGGTAGTGCACTTGGCGGCGGCGGAGATGGTGGATCTAGCTCTGGAGGATTCGGTGGTTTTGGAGGTGGAAGTTTTGGAGGAGGTGGTAGTAGTGGAAGTTGGTAAAATAGTAAACGTATAAAAAAAGTCCCAGCTGTAATTTTAGGCTGGGACTTTTTTTATAAATCATTGCTTGTGATTTATTTAAATACCTTCTCGATATAATCAGCAACTTCAATAGGTTTTGATTTTGAAACTTTTTCAAGTCCAGCTTTAAAACTAGTATCTAAAAAAGTCCTGTATTGCTCGGGAATAAAATTTCTGAATGCTATGATATAATCAATCCCCTTTTTTATCTTTTTTGTGTCGGATATTTTTGCTAAGTAATCACAAAATCCATCTGTCATCTGAAGTTTTTCCTGACTAGGCGGCGCATCATTGTATAGTTTTGATATAAATTCAAAATCATTCTCTGTTCCATATTCGATTAATATATCACTAACCACCTCTCCCAATAAATCTTTTGCATCTGAACTGTATTTTTTTGCAATTTCATATGCTTTAGAAGGGGTTAACAAACTTAACCCCTTAAGGGCAGCGCCTGCCACACTATAGGAGGAATCTTCTATAAATTTATTATAAAGTGATAGATATTGCGGATCCTTGGTGTTTGCTAAAAAAAGAAGTGCAGCAGCCTTTGTTTTTTTATTGCTTTCTTTTTCGGCAATCACCTCTATGTCATCGATAATTTTTTTGTCTAATGCAAATTTCGATTTTGCTAAATTATCAATACTAAGTTTTCTTAAACCAGCATATCGATCCATTAAACCAAGTTTTAATTCCTGCATATTCTTTTTGCTAAAATAATCTAGCGCCTCTTTTCTATCTAAATAGTTGGGAGTATTTAGATATTGAAAAATGAATTCATCGGATGATTTGTTGTCTAATTTTTCCCATAGTAAAATTTTATCCGCATCTACATTTACCAAATTGGGTTTTGTGTTGCTACTAAAAGTGAAACTATCCGATTTGTTTTTCATCCATACTAGGTAGCGTTTTTTATTCTTCCCGGAGTATACATCAATAGAAAGGGGCAGTTGGAAAACTTTTTCTCCTGCCTGAGTTTGTTTAATATAAACAGATACTTTTGAAGCGGCTTGATTGTAATTATAATTGATTTCTACCTTCGGGTGCCCACTTCCATAATACCATTGATTCCAAAACCAATTCATGTCTTTTCCTGTTACCTCCTCAAAGGCAAGTCTCAGATGGCTTGCTTCACCTGCTTTGAATTTATTATTGGTTAAATAAATATTGAGCGATTTAAAAAAAGCTTCCTCTCCAACATAGTTGCGCAGCATATGCAATATTCGCCCTCCTTTATTATAGCTGACTCCATCAAACATATCCTCTTTATCTGCATATTTAAAGCGGACGAGGTCCTTATTTTCACTTCCGCTTTGTAGATATCCAATTAGGTTGTCTTGGTTATGTTCGTCAGCTGAATCTTTTCCATATTTAAATTCATCCCATAAATATTCGCTGTAATTGGCAAAGCTTTCATTTAAAGTAAGGTTACTCCAGCTTTCGGCTGTTACCAAATCGCCAAACCATTGGTGAAACAATTCATGGGCAATAGTTTCTTCCCAAATGTTACCGTCTTTTAATTGTCTTGAGTTTTGATAGGCGCTTTCTTGATGAAGTGTAGCAGTTGTGTTTTCCATCGCTCCACTTACATAATCTCTGCCTACAATCTGGGAATATTTTGCCCAAGGGTATTCAACCCCAAGTTTGTTAGAAAAAAACTGAATCATTTTAGGAGTATTACCAAATACCTCTTTTGCATAGCGCGCCTCTTTCTTTTCAACATAATAACTTACCTCTTTTCCTTTATAAGAATCTTTTATAATTGTGAAATCTCCAACACCCATGAAAAATAAGTAAGGGGCATGCGGTAAATCCATTTTCCAATAATCAGTGCGGGTACCATCTATATTTTTCTTTTGACTGATTAATTTCCCATTGCTAAGTGTTACATATTTTGAAGGGACTGTAAGGTAAATCTCTTCGGTAGACTTTTGGTTAGACTTGTCGATTGTGGGCATCCAAACGCTGTTGGCTTCTGTTTCACCTTGTGTCCATATTTGGATTGGTTTTTCTTTGTCTTCGCCTAAAGGATTGATGAAGTATAAGCCTTTGGCATTGGTGATTGCTGCACTACCTTCAACTTTTAGCTCGTCAGGCTTGGATATATAGTCAATAAAAATAGTATATTTTTCTGCTCCTCTATACATTTTATCCAATTTGATGAACAGTTGAAGTCCATCATATTGGTATTTCAATTGGGATTTAACAGCCCCTTTTACAATAGCAACTTCTTTAATTTCCATCCCCTTTGCATCTAATGTTAATGAATCGGTAGAATAAAAGTGGGGTTGAAGCGTAATCGTTGCATTGCCGTACATCCATGATTTGGAGAAATCAAATTTCACCTCTAGTTTGGTGTGAACAAGTTCATTTGTTTTTGGATAGCTTTCTCGATAAATCTTTTTCCAAGAACTATCCACTGCTATTTTTTGTGATTCAGCATTGCTAAGTCCTATTCCAATAATCAGGGTTGTTAATAGTATTAATTGCTTCATAAAAAAGTATTTATTGTAAAATTAGTGGGACTTTTATTAAAGCACAATCATTTTTATGATAAATGGTAAAACCATTGCTATAATGAGTATTTTTGTCATCTAAGTTAACCATCGCATGAAGTATTCAACAGTTGTATTTTTTTTGTTTTTTGTTTTTTTGTTGCCTAGTTTAAAAGCGCAGCAAAATCATTTTATTTATATTCAGCATGAAACGAATCAGTCTTTTTATGTAAAACTGAATAATAAAACATACAATTCTTCTGCTGCTGGATATGTTATTTTACCTAAACTAAAAGACGGGACTTACAAGCTTTCTATTGGGTTTCCTTCAACCAGTACTGCAGAACAAAACATGGTTTGCACAATTGATAAAGCAGATATTGGTTTTATATTAAAAAATTTCGAGAACAAGGGATGGGGATTGTTCAACTTACAAACATTAGATGTTGTAATGGATAATGGAGCAGTCAATTCCAATAAGATTTCTGTTGTAAACAAAACGGACGCTTTTTCAAATATGCTTTCCGAAGTAGTAAATGACTCAACCATAAGGCAAGCTGATCCACTGATTAATGAGAATAATAAAGTTACTATCAAGGAGCAAGAAAAGAAGTCGGCAGATTTGGCTGTTCAACAAGAATCAGTTATTCAAAAACCCAAAGTTGAAATGAGCAACAATACATCGGCAGTTACAGTAAAAACTAGGGATAGCTTGCAGGGTATTAATGCAAAGCAGGTAGTTTCAAATAATGCCAAGTCTAGTATTAGTCGCAGTTTGATAAAAAAGGAAGCAGAAGGCACTAGGATGGTTTTTGTAGACAGGATGAAGGGAACTGCAGATACGGTTAACGTATTTATTGCTGAAGATAAATTACCCGTTGCAATGATTGAAGTAAAACCAATTGAAACTAAAGTTCCGGTTCAAGAAATTAGTCCAACAGTTTCGATAAAGGAAGACAAGGTGGGGAAAGCACGTTTTATTGATATTGAGTTACCCGTTAGCGGCGGAGTAAATTCAGATAAAAAGCCAGTTGAAAATGTGATTTCTGAAAGCAAAGAATCGATTGGTGTAAATATTAAGAGGGGGCCGGTTGATGAACCAGCACAGCAAGTACGTCAGACTTTGATGGTAAATTCAGATTGTACGGTTCTTGCTTCTGAAGATGATATAATGAAACTTAGAAAAAGAATAATGGGAGCGGATAGTGATGATGATAAATTAAAGGTTACCAAAAAATATTTGAAAGCAAAGTGTTTTATGGTAGAACAGATTAGAGATTTGAGTGTATTGTTTTCAAAGGATGATGCAAGGTTTTCATTTTTTGAAATGGCTTTTCCTTTCGTCTTTGACTCAAATAATTTTGTGAAATTACAAAACCAAATAAAAGACCCCAATTATATTAATCGTTTTCAATCAATGATTCGACACTAAAAAAACACTCTAAATATTTGAATGTTAAGGAGAGTATAAGTTAATATGCCACGCTATTTTATTGAAGTATTTTACAAGGGCACCCATTATTCTGGTTTTCAAATTCAGCAAAATGCGAATTCTATTCAGGCTGAGATTGAGCAGGCTTTATTTATTTTTTTAAAGGGTGAAGTTTCTCTCACTGGCTCATCCAGGACTGATGCAGGTGTACATGCATTTAGCAATTTCTTTCATTTTGATTCAATTTTATTAGACAATTACAGTGTCGAAAGCATTGCGAAGATGGTCTATAATTTGAATGCTATTTTGCCGGCTGACATTGTAGTTAAGAGAATATATCAAGTAAAAAGTGACGCTCATTGCAGATTTGATGCGATTAGTAGGGAGTATAAGTATTTTATTTATCATCAGAAAGATCCTTTTTTATCCGATAGGGCATTTTATTATCCTTATGGCCTTGATATCCAGTTGCTCAACGCTGCTGCTAGTGCTATCTATTCGTACAAAGATTTTACAAGCTTTTCAAAAAGGAATACGCAGGTTACTAATTTTGAATGTAGTATTCTGAAGAGTGAATGGATTTTTGAAAACAATCTGTTAGTATATAATGTAAAGGCCAACCGGTTTCTTCGTGGGATGGTGAAAGGCTTGGTAGGCACCATGCTGAAGGTGGGAACCGGGAAAACTTCATTAACAGAATTTTGCAACATTATTGAGAGTAAGGATTGTTCTAGAGCCGATTTCTCAGTTCCTGCTCATGGTCTAAGTCTTGTAAGTGTCACTTATTAGTAGTAAGCCTTCCTTTTTTTAATCAGCGCCCTATATTATTTGGTTGTTTTTTTATCTAGTTTAAGCAGATATTGTTTGATTGTTTAAGGATGCTTCAAAATAATTTAAAGATAGATTAGGTTCTATTAGTGAGTATAGGCGATGGTTTCAGTAATTTTTCAATTATTCAAGAGAGGGAAGAGTTTTTTTTTTGTAAAAAAACTTGGGTAGTATACAATAGTAAGTTATCTTTGCCGTCCGCTATCAAAAAATGGCGGAAGTTCTTAGTAAAAAGGCCCAATAAATTTTAAGTTTTTTACAAAATAAATTAAAATAAAATTGGGTGGTTGTGCAAATCCCCTTACCTTTGCACTCCCAAATAAAAAAGGGGTAGTTCTTAAAACAAAATATTCTCAATGAGTCCGGAAATTAGAAAAGTATTTTTCTGAAATCACGAATTAAATTTGGGTAATAAAATAAAGGTCATTACTTTTGCACTCCATTAAAAAAATGGGGTCAATAAAACGACT
>Ga0209829_10003259_pt1 | contig 11882 bp, 11 predicted proteins | sample C_140205_EF_Meta_FD_187311 | JGI IMG/M metagenome (GOLD analysis project Ga0209829, IMG submission 187311) | Freshwater microbial communities from Lake Croche, Canada to study carbon cycling - C_140205_EF_MetaG (SPAdes) (version 2) | ecosystem: Environmental > Aquatic > Freshwater > Lake...
TGACAAAGGCACACTCTTTGGCCTAAATTTGTAGCAGAATGAGCCCCGTGCGGACAAGCCGCAAACAAAGGGGACGGACCTGGGAGGATGGTGTGAGGCGGATTGAAGCATTGGTAGTTGCGCTATCTTTCACCCTGACCTTTGGTTTTGATGTTTCGAAGTCATGGGGTGCTGAGGACCCGCTGACCTATGCAGGGCCTGATCGCTTGGAGATGTTGGTCAAGGGGGCCAGCGCTGAGGGCGAAGTGGTCTTCTACTCCGCCATGATCGTCAATCAGGCGTTGCGGCCCATATCCGACGCCTTCATGAAGAAATACCCCTTTATCAAGTTGACCTACTGGCGCGCGGAATCTGCTGGCATATTCACCAAGTTGGCTGCGGAAGCCCGTGCGGGCAAAGTGGTGGCTGATGTGGTGGAGGGCACAGGCGTGGGCGAATCGGTGATTCAGGCCGGGCTCGCACAACCCTATTTGACCCCGGCGGTGGATGGCGTTCCCGTCACCTATCACGATCCAAACCGCATCTGGACAGCGACCCGCCGCAGTTTCTTCGGCACGGCTTATAACACTAGGCTGACATCTCCTGCCGATCTTCCCAAGACCTATCAGGATCTGCTCGACCCTCGCTGGAAGGGCCGCTTGGCCTGGCATGCGGGCAGCGCCAGCGGCGCTGATCTGTTCGTCACCAATCTGCGCATGTCGTGGGGTGATGAGCGCACGCGCGACTACCTCCGGCAACTCGCGGAGCAGAAGGTTGCGGCGCTCAGCGGATCCAGCGCGCGCAGCCTGGTGGATCGGGTGATCGCCGGTGAGTTCTCCTTCGGCCTGAATATCTTCGCTCATCATCCGCTCATCAGTCAGGCGAAGGGCGCCCCGACAAGCTCGATCCTGATGGATCCGGTCGCAGCGACCGTCGGGACCATGATCGTGCCCAAAGGCGTCAAGCACCCGCATGCCGCAATGTTGCTCGTGGACTTCATCCTGTCTCGGGAAGGTCAGACAATTCTTTCTGACGCGGGCTATTTTCCAACCCGCAGGGATGTCCCGACCCGGCCTGACATCGCGCCTATAACGGATGCGGTTGGGCGACTTTCGGAGAATTTTGTTTCACCTGATAATCTGGTCAAATACACGCGTTCATCCGAGGAGATGCTTGCCGAAGCAGTCGCTAGATAGGCGTTTGATCATCGGGCCACTCGCGCCAAGATGCAGTGCTTGTCCGCTGGTCGGCCCATGAGGCAAAATCTGGTTTTCGCTTGAAAATATTTGGCGGATCGTCGGTATAAATTGATCATCTGTATACAATAATGTAACAATTAATTAGCGCTTCGTGTCACGAAGAATTGTTGGGATCAGGGCCATCTTGGGCTATGTCTCGCCCTGCTGGCGGCGAATGTGTGGGCTTTTCGAGATGGAACCAAACGCCTATACCGGCATCTCTTCGTCTACCAGGGATGTGAAAGTTAATTGGGAAAGCGGCTGCGACCATGAATGACTGGGTACCCGCATGAACGATGTCGCAACTCCTGTTTCGGCGATTATCGTGTCGCATGACAGCGCCGCTGTGCTTCAGAAATGCCTCAACTCGCTCGCCGCTGACGGTATCGCCACCGTGCTTGTCGATAACGCCTCTAGAGACAGTTCGGTCTCTATTGGATCGGGTCGTGGCGCTTATGTGATCTCCAACCCTCGCAACGAGGGCTTTGGGCGGGCGATGAACGTGGGTTTGCGGTTTGCCAAAACTTCGTTTGCATTGCTCCTGAATCCAGACATCACGCTTGATCCCGGCGCAATGGAGCGTCTTCTCGAAGCAGCTGGGCGTTACCCGGACGCGGCCATTCTGGCGCCGCGCATCATCGAGCCTGATGGGCGATTGTTCTTCACCAACAGGTCATTGCTTTCCCCCTATCTGAAGAATGAGCGGGGGGTGAAATGGACGCCCGAGGGCGATTGTTGCACGCCCTTTCTGTCTGGCGCCTGCTTGCTGGTGCGCCGGGACGTGATTCTTGAGATAGGCGCCTTCGATTCTGAAATTTTCCTGTTCTATGAGGATGATGACCTTTGCCGACGGGTCATCGAGGCCGGTTATTCTCTCGTCCATGTCCACGGGGCGGTCGCGCGACATGAGCGGGGTGCCTCCAGTGCGCCTGCGCCTGGACGGATTTACAAAGCGCGCTTCCATCTTGCCTGGTCGAGGCTCTATGTCGCCCGGAAGTGGCGGCTGTCCGAGAACCCCTGGCCCGCCGTGGTGCTCGCTGGTTTGAAGTGGTTGGTTGCGGCCGCTCTGTTCAACCGCAGTCGCAAGGAACGATACGCGGGCACAGTCGCCGGGTTCCTGTCGCATCGGTTTGGTGTGCGCGCCATCGCCAGCGAGGGGCTTGAATAGTCGCTATCGGCTGGTTGGTGAGCGGAGCCCGGCGACAGTTTTCATGGCGCGCGCCTTGCCGCCTGTTTCTGTCGTTCCTTTCGCAATTTTTTCAGCTTCTTGCGAAACCTGCCAAGACGCGCAATCGCCAGCTGCCAGGGCGAAGCGGTGATCATTGGCGCCAGACATGTGGTCTGGATCGCGCCTGGCTTGAGAATCCGGGCATATTTGTCTTCGAGCGCTTCAAGGCAAAGATAATAATCCCGCCCCACGGTCCCGCGGCCCAGGTGGCGCAGATGGTAATCTATGACATAGGCGCTATGCCCGCGCAGCCGCGCCTGCAGGCACAGGTCCGTCCCATAGAGGTGAAACCCGGCGAGATCTGCTGATGGGGCGATCATGGAAGACAGCTTGATAACCAGGAAATTTTCATCAAGGGAGAGCGCTTTGGCCGGAAGATCGCCGCTGCGCTGATCTTCGCCGTGCGGGTCGCTGATGCGTTTTGCAATGCCCCGACCAGTGCCGCCCGCATTGCCGGCCACAGCCCAGAGCGGATCCCTGATTTCCAGCTCCTCGAGGCGGGCCTGAAGCGCGTGTCGTCCCTCTGAGATCAGGCGCACGTCCTGATGGCAGACGATCACATGGCGGCCCCGCGCGCGCTCCAGAACAAGTCGAATGCCGCCATAGGCCTCGAAGCAATTTCCAGCCCGGTTGTCGAGAGCAAGGTACTCGCAATCTCCTGTAAAGCCGCCCTCCTGAAACGAGCGGAGCATCGCGTCATATTGCGCGCCATCGTTGACAAGGGTGGCGATGGTGAAGGGAACGGAGTCGCCGCGCGACATCTGCGCAGAAGGGGGGGCCGCCTGAGAAACCCAAGTCACCTGACCGCTCAATCCAGCACCCGTTTCAAAACCCATCGGCCATGAGTGGGGTTAGCCGGAATAAAGTCTGCCCGATCCCGCTCTGCGCTGAACGATAGCGCAATCATCGTCATTCGGACAGTGGCGCGAGCAAACAGGGGCTTGAAGATTATGTTTGTTCTTGCTATGTTCCTAAGTGCGCGTGTTCCACCTCAATATCAGGTCATTCATGACGGATCAGATCGTCATCACCGAGAAAACCAGTCAGGCGAAGGATGTCAGGGCCGCCGTCGGGTCAAGATATGGCGACATCCTTCCCGCCGAAGGCCATTTGCTGGATCTGGAAGAACCCGAAGATGCGGTTCCCGAATGGAAGCGATGGTCGCCGATCCTGCTCCGCCCTGAGGGTCTTTACGCCACCAAGCCCGCTGATGGCGGGAATAAATCGGCCAAGCTGAGGGCGATTCGTCAGGCCCTGCGGACCGCCAAAGTTGTTTGGCTGGCCACGGACTGCGACCGGGAGGGGCAGCTCATTGGTCAGGAGATACTAGAATACTACAAGTATCGTGGCGAGGTCAGGCGGGTCTTGTTTACCGCGCAGGACCCCCAGACGCTTCGCGACGCATTTGGGCGCGCGAAGCCGAATTCTGATTATTCACAACTCTATGCGGCGGCGGTCGCGCGGCGGCAGGCTGATCAGATCTATAATCTCTCGCTCACGCGTACAGCCACGGTGATCCTGGGCCAGGGCGCGCGCGGCGTCATCGGGGTTGGGCGCGTCAAGACGCCCACTCTGGCGATTGTATGCAAACGCGAATTGGAAATTCGCCACTTTGTTCCCAGCGCCTATTTTGAGGTGGTCGCCACCGCAAAGGTCGAGGCGGGTGAGTTCAGGATGCGCCATGCCCCGCAGGAGCGGATCCTCAGGCGCGAGGACGCCGATCTCGTCGTGAAGGCGGTCGAGGGGTTCCGGGGTCCCCTGAGCGTGCGCGTCGAAGACAAGAAACAGAGCCCGCCAAAGCTGCACGATCTGCCATCGCTCCAGAAGCTCTGCTCGTCCCGATTCGGCTGGTCGGCGGCGAAGACGCTGGAGATCGCTCAGGAGCTTTATGACGGTCAGGGCAAGAAGATTATCACCTATCCCCGCGCCGAGGTGCGTTATCTTCCCGAGAGCCTGATCCCGGATGCGCCCAGGATCGTCTCGGGCCTTCAGGTGGGGCAAGCTTTCAAGGATATTCCCGTGCCGACGCCGCCTGTGATCCGCAGGGGCGCCCATGGCGCCTTCCACGACAAGGGCCTTGAGGGCGCCAGCCATCACGCGGTCATTCCCAATGTGAACATGATCGACCGCTTGCGTGAGGTCTGGCCAAGACTTTCGCTTGATGAAAAGAAGCTGTTCGATGTGATCGCCCGGGCCTACCTCGCCTCAGTCATGCCTGATTTTCGTTATCGACAGACGACAGCGACGTTGGACGTCACCGGCTTTCCGTTCAAGGCCACGGGTCGGCAACCCATCGATCTTGGCTGGCGCGCTGCCTTCCCCGAATGGATCCCGGCGGACGAAAAGGGTGATGATGCTCAACTTCTGCCGGGGATGCGGGATGGCGAAAGCGCCGATCTGCAAAATCCGTTGGTCGAAGCCAAGGAGACCCGCCCTCCGCCACGTTACAACGAAGGCGCGCTGATCGAGGCGATGCAGAACGCCTGGCGCTTTGTGGAGGACGAGGTTCTGCGTGACCGCCTCAAGGAGGCCAAAGGGATAGGCACGCCCGCAACCCGGGCCGAAATCATCAATGGCCTGAAGCGCCAGGGCTTTCTGGTGGCGCAGGGCAAGGTGATCGTTCCTACGGAGACCGGGCTGAAATTGTTTGGCGTTCTGAGGGAGGCCGATCCGGCGCTGGTCGATCCTGGGGTGACAGCGCAGCTGGAATGCCTGCTGGATGACGTCGTGCTTGGTAAGCAGCAGATGGTGAGCGCCATCGACGCTGTCTGCGATGTGGCGGAGCGCATCATCGGCAAATTGCGGAACGGCCCCCATGATCGAGGTTCTGGCTTGCTGGGGTCTGGTTCGGGCGGCGTAGGTGGGGGGCGGCCCCCAACGCCCGCGATGAAGCGATATGCGGTCACCATCTCGCGCCAGAAGCGCGTCACCCTGCCGGCCGATTATGCGATTTCTGGTTCGATCTGCCGCGCTTTTCTCGAGCAGCATGCGCCCCGAAAGTCGGTCGGCGCCAACGAAGAGGGGCAGTCGCAGTCCCGGAACATGTCCGAGGGGACTGAACATAGCCCTCGCGCACGGCCTGTCAGAGCTCGGGCCAAGGCAGGCGGCAAGTCGCCGAAACCGGTTGTCGCAAGCGTCGCCAATCCCGCCAAGCAAAAGCGTAAACGGACGTCGGCGGCCGCCCCGGTGATTGCGGCGCCGTCAACTGACGCAACCAAACCTGCGACGGCGAACACACCCCTGCGCATCCCCTATGGCAACAAGGACGTCGCGCAGAGACTTGGTGCTCGCTATGCCGCCACCGGCTGGTATGCCCCGCCGGGTGTCGACCTGACAGCATTCTCGGCGCAGGGGTGGTTGTAAATCCAAGCAGATGGCGTTCGGGGCGACGCCAATGGGCGTCATCCCCTAGGTGGTCAGTGTCACTCGCCCCGCCGCATCTTCGCAACCGAAGTTTACGGCGAGGCGAGCCCCTTGTGACCTACTTCGCCGCAGCTTTGAGCTTGGCGATCTCACCCTCACTACGGGGAGTCATGACCGCGATCTTGCGAAGCCGCGAATAGGGGATCACGACCTGCATCGGTTGCCCCTCCCGCTCCAGAATGGAGATATAGCGCGTTTCCGTACCACGGCTGGGAAGATCATAGAGCGTCCATTGTGCCGAGGCCGGATCGTATTTCGCGATCTGGTCTGTGCTCCAAAGATTGGTCCAGGCCGCATGACTATTGTCGACGGCGACATGATAGGGCTGTTGAACGTCGGGCCTAGGAAGATCAATGAGCTTCACCTCGGAAGTCTTCGTGTCGACCCGCGCATAGTTTCCGCCGAAGGAGTTTGCGACCCACAGGACGTCGGCGTTCTTGTCGGTCCCCATGCGGCGCGGTCCCTGGGCCCAGGGAAATGGCGAGTTGAAGTCCACCGGCTGATAGCTCTGATAGTAGTCCTTTTCCTCGGCCGTGATCCAATCCATTTCCTTGCGGTCCGGCGGGAGTCTGAACTCCGTGGTCGTGCCTGTGGAGACCGAGCCTTTTTCGATGAAATCTTGCGACATGCCAGCCCACCAGCCATTGCCATCGCGGTCGGCTGCGACGCCGTAAACGGGAATCCGCCCATTGGCGTTATTGTAGGTGACGGACTTGAATTCGAAGAACTTTTCAGCGACGGGATCAAAGCGCAGCGCGCCATCAGGCGATGTGACCCAGATCTGTCCCTTGCCGTCGAAGTCCAGGGATCCCGCCGTAAAGGACATTGGCTCCGGCGGGATATATTTGGTCAGGCTTTGCGTCTTCGGATCCACTTTCACCAGCCCCTGACGAAGCCCGCGATTGGCGGATGGACGAGAGTTGAACCACAGGAAGCCCTTGTCATCGCGAATGATGCCGTGCGAGTTGCTGGCGTAACCATTCGGTTCTTTCATGGTGATGACTTTGGTCTCGCCAGTCCTGGCGTCCGTTCGGGCGATCGTCTCCGTGTGCGTTGGATGCGCCTGCGTCCACCAGATGTTTCCATCCAGATCCAGCTGCGCGTCGTGCACGCCATTGGCATGGTTCATCCCGGACGGGGTGCCCTGTGACCAGTCTGATCCATTGTGCGGGAGGTATTTGTAGGGAAGGCCATCGCCAGCCGGGACCGGCACGTCATACTCGCGGAAAACAACCCGCGCGGCCTCGCCCGAGGGACGCGGGCGCAAGTTGAATTTCATGGAGCTTTCGCCCGGCCCGCGCGCTTTCGCCAGATAGGCGGCCAGTTCCTTCTGATTTCTCTCGATATTGCCGTTAAGGGCCCGCTCAGGCACATGAACCCCCAGCACATTGACCTGCTTCATGAGATTCAGCACCGCGAACCAGCCGGCTTCATCGAACTTGTGCTGGAGCGGGTAACTGGCGGTGTGGCAGCCGGTGCAATTCTTCCGCACTATGTTCTTCAGGCGCTTATCCTCAGGCGTCGCCTCAGGCAGCGCCGCCAGCAACTCATCGCCCGGGAGTTGCCGCACCCAGTCCGCGAGAGCTTTCATATCGAAATTCTGGGTGGTGGTCCCGGTGAGGTTGACCGCCGCCGCCGCCGACTCGAAAGTGACGGCCTGAGCCCAGATATTGTATTTCCCTGAAGGGAGTGGGGGAAACACATATTCCCCGGCGGCGTCGGTATAGACCGATGTCGTGATGGGCGAGCCCTCGGCTTTGGCCGAAATGGTCACGCCCCCCATTTTTTCACCCGCCGCCGACTTGATGACGCCTGAAAGCATGACGTCAGCAGCGTAAAGATTGGAAGAAGCCAGGATGACCGAGCCAAATACAGTGGCCAGAGCGGTGGTGCGTGTCAGAAAATGCAAGCGCTTCATAGGGTCCCTCCTGTCAGCGAGCGGGATTGGCGGGGGCGCTTGTCGGCGTCGCGCGCACGGGAGCCGACGGGGGCGGCAGCAGTTTCAGGAATTCGACGATCGATGCGATCTGTGTCGGGGTGTAATTATATTTGAATCCCGGCATATTGGGCGAGCCGTCGGCGATCTGGCTCTTCGCTTGGGCTTCCAGGGCGCCTTCGACGCTCGTCTTTGATAATTCGGGGCCGAAGAGCGGGGCCGTGATTGTCGGTTTTGTATGACAAACCCCGCAAGACTGCTGAAATAGTCGCCGACCTTCCGCCTGGACGGGATTGAGATCTGAAGGTCCGTGGCTAGTGTCGTCAGCGGCTTGCACTCCGACAATTCCAGCCAGAACGAAGCTGGCGGCCAATGCCATTCGCATGCACATTCTCCCTCATGATGCCCGGTCAGGTTTAACCCGACTCTCGTAAGTCCGCGCAGGACGCATAGACAACATTGCTCCTGTGGCGAGCCAATGGCAAGCCCATCGGATCATGGGTTGGCGGGAGCCGTTCCCTGCAACCATCGGAAGGCGTCAGTTGCGGCGTCAACTGAAAGCCGCTTAAACTTTCGCCGGAAACAGGCGTAGCCCGCGAAGCCCCTCAAATCACTTGACGATCGACCCGCCCGCCGTCACAACAGCGCCGCTACGGCGAAAGGATTACATCATGTTTACGCGCGCGTTGTTCGCCCTGACCGTCTTCCTCACCTCCGTCTCCCAGACCCCCGCTCAAGAAGCTGTGTCGAATTTTTACAAGGGGCGTCAGCTCACGGTGATCATCCCCTCCTCCGTTGGCGGCGGCTATGATCTTTACGGGCGGCTGGTGGCGCGCCATATCGGAAAGCACCTTCCCGGCAATCCCAATGTCGTCGCGTCCAATATGGCGGGCGCTGCGGGCGTTGTTGCTGCGCAATATGTTTACGCTGCGGGCGCCAAGGACGGCAGCGTGCTCGGCCTCGTCTATCCCAATGCGATTCTTGAGCCGTTGACCGGCGATCGTGGCAATGTTCGCTACGATTCACGGCGCTTCGCCTATATCGGCAGCGCCAATGCGGAAGTCTTCGTCTGCTACGTCTCGACCAAATCGGGCGTGACCGCCTTCGCTGATGTCTTTGCGCGCGAAGTGGTGCTCGGGGCCTCGGGCGCGGGCGCGCCATCCAGCGAATACACGGCCATGTACAACAACCTGTTGGGCGCGAAAATAAAGGTTGTCGCCGGCTATCCCGGGATCAACGAAATCGGCCTCGCCATCGAGAAGCGGGAGATTGACGGCACCTGCGGCTCGAGTTGGGCCACGCTGACCACGGGCCGCCCAAACTGGCTGCGTGACGATGTCGTGCGCGTCATCGCCCAGGAAAATCTGGCCGCCCATCCCGACATCGCAAAGCTCGGCGCGCCCCTCACGCTCTCCTTCGCCAAAACATCAGAGCAAAAGCAGGTGATGGAGTTCGTCTATTCCCTGTCCGACTTCGGGCGCCCCTTTCTGATGGCGCCGGAAACGCCAAAGGACCGTGTGGACGCCATGCGCAAGGCGTTTTCCGCCATGCTCGTTGACCGGGAGTTTCTGGATGACGCGGCGAAAATGAAAATGGAAATCGTCAATCCCATGGACGGCGCGACCCTGCAATCAACGGTCGAAAAACTGATGGCGACGCCCGCAGATGTTGTGGAGCGGGTGAAAAAGGCCACCGGCGCCGGGGCGGGAAAGTAGGGTGGTCGAAGCTGTCCGAATTTTATGCATTTTCTGATTTCTGTTTGCATCGAAGGCGGATGGAGGCTCCGGTGTGCGGCCTGTTGCATGGCTATTCCTGGCATGTCTATAATCACGACAACGGCCAATAAGGGCGAAAAAGACATATGAAGGGGAGATTATGACAAAGCGGCTGACCGGGAAAATAGATCCGTCCCGAATCCGCGCCATGAGTCTTCCCCTGCTTCCCGATGGCGTTCTCGAGGGGTTTCGTGCATTGGGCGACGCCACAAGCGCGGTCGCTGACGCGCTTGACGAATTTGGAATTCCCGGCTGTGTCGCCGCCTCCACATTGCGACCCACCGTTTCTGGCGCCCGTCTCGTTGGTCGCGCCCTCACCGTCCATAATATCGTCCAATCTCGCGATCCCATGGGGTCGGCGCGTCAGCGCACCAACAAGATGGGCGAGAGCGAGGCTCATAACCTTGCGGAGCAAGGCGATGTGATCGTCATCCAGGGCATGGTCGGCACGTCCAATATGGGCGGGGTTGGCGCGCAGATTGGCAAGCGGCAGGGTGACGTCGTGGCGATTGTCGAGGGCGGCGTTCGCGATATAGGTCATTCGCGCGCCGTCGGTTAGGCGCGCCAGGTCTTTGCGCCAGCGCCAGCGTCCTCGACGCCGCCAAGGTCGGCGCCATTGCCCATGCCTGAGCCCGTGACAAAGAAGGTCATGTCGGGGGACTGCGGTTGCGTCGGCGCCGCCGGTGCGGGGGGTTGTTGTGCGACAGCATATGACGCGCCAAGCGTAAAGGTGGCGACGGCGATCAGACCAGCGATGTTTTTCATTTTTCTCCCTTGGACCGATATCCCTCCCAGGTCGATCGGTGCGAGATGAAATTTGTTCAGGTTATCCGCCTGTGGCAATGCGCTTGCGACACCTGTTGGCCAGAATGAAAGCTCTCCTGGACCTTCATATCGTAGTTGCGGTTGTTGTTTGAGTTCAAACATTGAACAGTCGCCGGGACCAGATCCACGCTCGCCTGCGGACGCAGGCGATAGCTGCGTCCGCAAAGCCCGCCGCGTCGCCGCAAGACATGAACCTGAGCGCATGTCCTGCGATGTCAGGACTTCTTGGAGAGGGCGTTTACCGCCGATTCGCCCTTGCCTTGCCCGAGCTTGTAAGCCGAAGCGCCGCCCTTCGGCTTGTCCTTGTCCGCCTTCGGCTTCTTGGTTTCCTTGTTGCCCTTCATCTGTCCCTTGGCCATATCAGTCTCCTGTGTCGACCGGCGAAAGGCTCCGGAATGAGGGTAGGGTATCAGTTCGCTTGGCCGCTGGCCAATGATGCGCGTCAAACGCACGTCATCATGCGCCTGGTCTGAGTTTGGGTCGGTGGTCCTTGAAGCTGAAACTACGCCCGCCCGTAAATTTCCATCGCCAGCTTGATGAATTCTTCCTCGCGAGCGGGATCGAGGGTGCCGAGACGTTTGGCGCCGAGCGGCGCCGCAAGCTCGGGCGGCGCGTTTTCCAGCACGCCACTCGTCGTCACGCCGCGACCCGTACGCGCGTAAAGCATCTGCGCTTCGGGATCGACAAAAAAGTCGAGCAACAGGCGGGCGGCGTTGGGATGCGGGGCTCCACGCAATTTCGCCAGCATGAAAGTTGTGAAAATGGCGCCCTCCGTCGGCCAGACATATTTGACCGGCAATTTCTGGAGAATCAGAAAATCCGGATATTTTTGGGGATAATAGCCGGCCGCCTCGCCGCGCGCGGTCCGCATGCCGCCTTCCAGAAGGTTGCGCGTGAAGGTCAGGTTCTGCCCGGCGAGCGCACGCTGGAAATCCACGCCCAGATGTTCCGTCGTCACCGCGAAAGCCGCGAGCCCTTCGCCCGCTGTGTCCTCTGCTTGTCTGATCGTCCCCAGCTCGTTGTCCCTCGTCAGCTTGCTGAAGGCTGGACCGCGACCCGGGCGCAAGGCGTCCGTGACCACAGTCTAGCCAATATCGAGGCGGAATTGTTTCATAATGCCAAAATGCGCGGTGAAGGCTCACTTGACGGGAAATTCAAGCGGCCGGCTCCTCACATAAAGGGCCTGTCTTGCTGTGCGTTTCTGTATCAAAGCGCCTTCAAGGCCGCCACGGGTTGAAGTTTAGCTGCTCTGCATGCTGGGTACCAACCAAAAAACGTCCCTACGCCGCCGGCAAGCACGACGGCGGCGACAGCTGCTTCAGGCTGGAGCAAAATTGGCCAGGCGAACCTCGCGCCGACCGCGCAAGCTGCCGCATAGCCCAGCGCCACGCCAATAACGCCCCCCGCACAGCAAAGGCAGATGGCTTCCAACAGAAACTGGCGGCGGATGTCCTTTGGGCGGGCGCCAACAGCAAGCC
>Ga0209829_10003262_pt1 | contig 11878 bp, 8 predicted proteins | sample C_140205_EF_Meta_FD_187311 | JGI IMG/M metagenome (GOLD analysis project Ga0209829, IMG submission 187311) | Freshwater microbial communities from Lake Croche, Canada to study carbon cycling - C_140205_EF_MetaG (SPAdes) (version 2) | ecosystem: Environmental > Aquatic > Freshwater > Lake...
TGATGTAAATCGACTCATCCTCCAGTTCTCTTGGGAATTGACCTATTTTATCGTGAATAGCTGACATTTTTAAACTCATTTTCTTATGTTAGGCATGTAATCCACACTCTTTTTGAGAATTCTCCCACCACCAACGCCCCGCTCTCGGGTGCTCATCAGGTCCGATGGCTCTGGTACATGGAGCGCATCCAATCGAAATGAACCCTTTTTTGTGCAGAGGATTTTGTGGAATTTTATGTTCAATTAAATAAGCATTCAATTTTTCAAAACTCCAATCAATAAGGGGGTTAACCTTGATTAAATTTCTAGCCTCATCCCATTCGACGATCGGCATGTTAGCCCTATTTTCAGACTGTTCTGCACGCAATCCCGTAATCCAAATATTTACCCCCTCCAACGCCCTCGCTAGTGGTTCCATTTTACGAATAAAACAACACTCTTTTCTATTTTCAACCGACGAGTAAAAAGAATGATATCCCTTTTCACGAACCAGCATCTCAGTTTTTTCATGCTTGGGGAAATAGGTAATTAAGTCGAGTTGATATTTTTTTTTCGTGAGGTCCATCAACTCATAACTTTCTTGGAACTGCCTTCCTGTGTCCAAAGTAAAAATTTTTATAGGCAATTTTAGCGCCGCAATCGCATGGGTGATGGCCTGATCTTCTTGGCCAAAAGAGCTTGAGAATGCGATAATATCTTTCGAATAGGTAGCCGTTAAAAGACTTAATCGGTCCTCTAATGGCAAATTTAGTAAGGAATTTCCTAAGGATTCGAGTTCCATTTTTTAAATTTTCACAAAAATACACAATGTCTATTGAATAACTATACTAAGCAAAAAAATATTTTCAAGAATTGCTTAATTTCAAAACTTTTGTAAATTGAGTTGAGTTTAATATCGCATGAGATCTGGTTCAGAAATTTTATTGGAATCCACAAATTTTGAGCATGAAAATGATTTTTTAGATTTGAAAAATCTTAAAAATTTAGTCCGTCATGGGGAGGGCCAGCGACTTGAGTTTAAAATGAAAGTGAAATTTCCTGAGAAGATTATCAAGGAATTGGTAGCTTTTGCCAATACAGATGGGGGACATTTATTTTTAGGGGTTTCTGATGAAGGCCAAATCGAGGGCCTAAAGTTTGCCGAGGAAGAACAGTTTTTATTAGAGCGTGCCATTGAAAAATATTGTTTTCCTGCTTTTTCTTATACAGCTTATCCAATTACGTTGGATAATGGCCGAACCGTTTTAGTATATCAAGTATTTGAAAGCGTTGATAAACCCCATTTTGTACAGTTAGATTCAGATGTCCAAGCGCATTGCTATGTACGGATAAAAGATCGAACCGTGCAGGCAAGTAAAGAAATGAGGCAGATTTTGAGACGTGAAAACCAAGAGGGAATACAGTTTTCTTATGGAGATTCTGAACGTTGGTTAATGGAATATTTACGAAATACACCTACTATAACGTTAGAAGAATTTGCCCTATTAAATAAATTGCCTACCTGGATTGCGTCAAGGAAATTAATTTTATTAGTTTTAGCTCAGGTTTTAAAAATAATACCTGGAGAGTCTTTCGATCAATATTCCTTGAAATGAAAAATACGTGGTTTGCTATTTTCGGTGCCTTGAGTTTACTCGCTTGTAGTAAATCCACGATCGATGTGCCCGCAAGTCCAATTACTCAGACATTGACTATTAACTCGTTTGACTTATTGCAAGATAAATTATTGACTCCTAGTTGCGCTACCTCGGGATGTCATTTATCGGCTCAAGATGCTTCTTATGCCCAACATGGATTAGTATTGGCTAAAGGGCTTGCCTACGGAAATTTAATCGGCGTTAGCCCTAAAAATTCGGTTGCCATAGCCAATAAATTACAAAGAGTTAAGAAATTTTCATCGGCTGAAAGTCTTTTATTTCATAAGTTAAATTGGGATTTAAGTCATCACGCGACGTCTAATTATGGAGCTCCTATGCCTTTGGGAGGGAAAGCTGTGAGTAAAGGCCAATTAGACTTCGTGCAAAAATGGATTGAAGCTGGTGCTCCAGATAAAGGGGAAGTGGTCGACGCCAAACTATTAGATGATACTACACCTAGTTTCACTGAGCCTACTGATTTTTCAGCTTTAGATTCTCCGATAAAGGAAGGAAAAACGGGGTTTCAATTGAAAGTGGATCGATTCATTGTTCCACCCAATTTTGAACGGGAGGTTTTTGTTCGTAGGCCTTTGAATAACACTGAAGCCGTTTATGTTTCTCGCATTAAACTTAAATCTAGAGCAAATAGCCATCATTTAGTGGTGTATGATTTCAGGTCAAAACTTACTCTGCCTACTATGGATGAACTAAGAGACTTACGAAATTTTGATAATTCATTAAATATTAATACGGTTTTGCAGATGTCAAACCATATTTTTTTAGGTGGGGGTACGGATCCAAATTCTGACTATACTTTTCCAGAAGGTGCTGCGTTGAAACTTCCAGCCAACAGCTCAGTAGATTTAAATCCCCATTATTTCAACAAAACGAACGATAATTTATATGGGGAGAATTACGTTAACCTGTATACAGTACCAGAATCTCAGGTGAAAAATGTGGTTAACATGATTGATTTCAATAACTCAAATTTCTCACTTCCACCCAATCAAACCACCATCATAACTAAGAGTTTTACGTTTGATACTGATGTTGCGATTGTTTCATTAACATCGCACACGCACGCTCGTGGAAAATTATTTCAAATCAAGATTAAGGGGGGCTCCCGCGATGGAGAAATTATTTACGAAGACACCGATTGGTCACATCCTAAAGTCATCAATTATGCTAAGCCCATTGCCCTTAAAAAAGGCGAGGGTTTGACGTCCGTTGTTACTTATTTGAACAACACGTCCAAACAAATTAGCTTCGGCCTTACCTCTGATGATGAAATGGACATCATATTTGGGTATTATTATTCGCTGTAAGTACCTAGATAATAGCGCCTTAATATCTGTATTGCAATAAAAAATCAAAACCTTATTTGATATATCAAAATTGAAGGTATATTTGCCTCCGTTTCTTGAAATATTTAAATTAATAAACCATAAATAGTACAATTTTTTGCAAAACTTGTATTCTAACCATAAATAATTCCGACTTGGATAAAATTTTATTACGCTATTTTTATAATGGAACAAAAACACAAAAATAAATTCACGGCCGCCGGACTATTGGTAGCTATGGGCATCATTTATGGAGATATCGGTACGTCTCCACTTTATGTAATGCAAGCGGTCATCGGGGATGCACCGATCAATTCCTTAACGGTTTTAGGGGGCTTATCTTGTATTTTTTGGACCTTGACATTACAGACCACACTTAAATATGTCATATTAATTCTTCGTGCAGACAATAAGGGAGAGGGCGGAATTTTTGCCCTTTTTGCGTTAGTCAGGCGCCATGCAAAATGGTTAACTTTGCCGGCTATTATCGGTGGGGCGGCATTGCTAGCGGATGGTATTATTACGCCACCCATCTCAGTGGCTTCAGCAGTGGAAGGTTTGCGCATGCTTCATCATCCAGATGGAACTCCTTTTGTGACGGATACGGTCCCACTCGTTATATTTATTTTAACCATTCTCTTTATTTTCCAAATTTTTGGAACCAAGGTGGTGGGTAAATTATTTGGACCGATCATGCTGCTTTGGTTTTCCATGTTGGGCCTTACAGGTCTCGTGTGGATACAAAATGATTGGTCTATATTACGGGCTATTTCACCATTGTATGCTTGGGAATTGTTAACCACACACCAATCTGGAAATGCGGGATTTTGGACTTTAGGTGCCGTATTTTTATGTACAACTGGAGCAGAAGCACTTTATTCTGATCTGGGTCATTGTGGCCGGGGAAACATTCGAGTAAGTTGGATTTTTGTCAAAATCACATTATTACTTCAATATTTTGGTCAAGGTGCTTGGTTGTTAGCAAATCAAGGAATGAGTTTGGATGGGCGAAAACCCATTTTCGAATTATTGCCACGTGAATTTTTATTCTCCGGAATTATGGTCGCAACTGCCGCCGCGGTGATCGCCAGTCAAGCGTTAATTTCAGGATCTTTTACCTTGATTTCTGAGGCTATTCGTCTTAATTTTTGGCCGAAAGTTCGCTTAGTTTATCCATCTGATCAAAAAGGCCAACTCTATGTACCATCCATTAATATTTTATTGTGGCTAGGTTGTGTGGGCGTGGTGTTATGGTTTAAGGAATCCACAAATATGGAGGCCGCTTATGGTTTGGCGATTACGTTGACCATGTTAATGACTACCATGTTAATGGCCTATTACCTTCACATTAAGAAGGTGGACATGTGGTGGGTATTACTTTTCTTATTGGTATATATCTCCTTAGAAGGTTCTTTCTTGGTGGCCAATTTACAGAAATTTACCCATGGTGGCTATGTTTCTCTTTTCATTGCAGGTGTGATTATTTTGGTCATGTGGGTTTGGTTTAGGGCTTCTCGAATTAAAAATAAATTGACTGAATACGAGCCATTGTCAGAATATATAGAGCCTTTAAAGGACTTAAGTAATGACGATACCATTCCTAAATATGCTACTCATTTAGTTTTTATGTCTAATGCGGGAAGGGTTACCGATATTGAGTCAAAAATCATTTATTCCATTTTTCAGCGTAGACCCAAAAAGGCCGATATCTATTGGTTTGTTCATGTAGACACTTTAGATGAGCCATATACCATGGATTATAAAGTTACTGTGATCGAACCTGATGACATCATCAAAGTTAATTTTAAATTAGGTTTTAGAGTCGAGCAACGGATCAATTTATACTTCAGGAAGGTCGTTGAGGAAATGGTTTCTAGAGGTGAAGTAGACATAACTTCTCGATATAAATCATTGAATGAACAAAATGTCATTGGCGATTTTAGATTTGTCGTGCTTGAAAAATTCTTATCCTATGATAATGAATTGCCACTTTTTGACCGAATGGTGATGAAGGCTTATTTCTTTGTCAAACAGTTTACTCCTTCGGAAGATAAATGGTTTGGATTAGATAGTGATGCCGTAAAATTGGAAAAAGTACCTTTGATTATTAAGCCTGTTTCCAAGTGTAATTTAAGACGAATTGATTAACGATGAGCACTATTTTTTCTAAAATTGTTCGAGGAGAAATTCCTTGCCATAAGATTGCCGAAGATGACCAATTTTTAGCCTTCTTGGATGTGATGCCTTTAGTTGAGGGACATACCCTGGTGATTCCAAAGCAGGAAATCGACTATATTTTTGATCTAGATCCAGAAGTTTTAGCGGGCTTAATGAAATTTGCTCAGCGAATCGCTCCAGCGATAAAAAAGGCGATTCCGTGTAAGCGCGTTGGTGTGGCTGTTATCGGTTTAGAAGTACCGCACGCCCATGTGCACTTAGTTCCTTTAAATCGGATGTTGGACATTAATTTTTCACAAGAAAAGTTGAAGTTGAGCCATGAATCTCTCGCAAAAACGGCGGAATTAATTCGGTCTTTTGTTATTTAAGATATCCTTTTAAGGTATTCATCTCGATCATGGGATTCATTTTTTCATAGACAATGTGGTAGACCGCGTCGATGATTGGTAATTTAATTTGATGCTCTTTTGAAATCAAATAAATACTCCGAACAGCATAGTAACCCTCGGCAATCATATTCATCTCGATTTGAGCCGATTTCACCGAATAGCCTTTTCCAATCATATTACCAAAAGTTCTATTCCTAGAGAATTGTGAATAGGCGGTCACCAATAGATCCCCTAAATACCCAGAATTATTTAAATCTCGATTCTCTTTGGGATAAATTTCATCTAAAAAAATCTTAATTTCTTGCATGGCATTACTGACCAATACCGCTTGAAAATTATCTCCAAATCCAAGACCTCGCGTAATGCCACAGGCAATGGCAATGATATTTTTAATCACCGCGCAATACTCAACTCCATATAAATCGGTAATGGCATTTGCTTGTAAAAACCGGCAATTAAGTAAATTAGCAAATGATTTTGCCACCTCAATATTAGGAGACGCAATGGTTAAATAGGACTGTTTTTCTAAAGCAACTTCCTCCGCATGACACGGGCCGGCAATCACGCATGTTTGCCCTATAGGTAAATTAAATTCTCGGGTTATCCAGTCCGTGACCAACAAATTTTCTTCTGGAATCATCCCCTTTATCGCTGAAACCACTTTTTTCCCTTCAAAATGCTTCTTATTTAAGTCTTTTAAGGTAACCGGAATAAAAGCTGCAGGAATGGCTAAAATAATATATTCAACGCCATTTAAAGCCTCAGACATTTTATTGTAAGTTTTTACTTTACGAGGATTTATGGCCACATCAGTTAAATAACTTGGGTTATGATTGTATTTTCTGATGAAATCTACATCCGCTTTTCTGCGAATCCACCATTTAATCTTTACCTGATTTTCAGAAAGAATTTTTACTAAAGCCGTGGCCCAACTTCCCCCCCCAATCACAGCGATCTGAGTTGGTATTTTCTTTTTTAATTCTTCTAAATTGGTCATGATGTAAAATTAGCTTTAAAATTAAAAATTATCCGTTTTTTAATTTTTTTTACCCAAATTTGCCTCAAATACCTATGAATAAATACTATGAAAATCAAAATGTTATTATTGGCACTATTGAGTGTCACTTTTTTGCATGGCCAACAAGCTATTTTTCTTCCCGAGCATCCAAGACCTGACTTCGAACGGAGCCAATGGATTAATTTAAATGGTGAATGGGATTTTAAGTTTGACCCTCAAGATCTCGGCCTAAAAGAGCAATGGGAAAAAAGTCAGCAAAAATATCCATTAAAAATTCAAGTTCCTTTTCCTTGGGGATCTCAATTATCAGGTGTTAAGGATGAAGCGGACATTGCTTGGTATCAGCGCTTGATTGAGGTGCCTGCCAACTGGCAAAATAAACGAACTTTTCTAGTAATAGGTGCGAGTGATTGGAAAACGGATGTTTTCTTGGACGGTCAAAAAATAGGTACACACGAAGGAGGTTATACTCCCTTTTCTTTTGATTTGACAAAATTTCTTAAAATAGGTCAAAAACAAATTTTGAGCATTCGAGTAGACGATAAAAGGCGAATGTTTACCCTGTATGGAAAACAAGGATATGGGAATGCCCGAGGAATATGGCAAACAATTTACTTGGAATCCCGGGGAAATCAATATGTTGATTATGCCCAAGTGAGTCCTGATATTGATCAGTCAATTGCAAAGTTTCAAATTGAACTAGCAACACCGGTTAAACAAAACACATCAGTTAAAGTAATGATGAGCGCCGGTTTTTCAGGTTCACAAATGCTTCCTGCTGGTACCAAAACTGCTCAAATTGAAATTAAAATACCCAATGCACATCTTTGGTCTTTAGAGGATCCATTTTTGTATACCTACCAGATTCAAGTAGGTGAAGGAACGCAATCTGATGAAGTGAAGGGGTATTTTGGGATGAGAAAAATATCCGTTATGAATTTGCCAGGTAGTGCAATTCCATACATTGCGCTAAATAATAAACCCATTTACTTGCAGTTGGCCCTCGATCAAAGTTACCATCCAGAAGGCTTTTATACTTTTCCTACTGATGATTTTATGCGGGAAGAAATCATGCGAAGTAAGCGCATTGGCTTAAATGGAATTCGTACCCACGTTAAAATTGAAGTGCCAAGAAAACTGTATTGGGCTGATAAATTGGGACTATTGGTCATGGCGGATGTTCCTAATTCTTGGGGTCCACCAGATGCTGACATGCACAAAGAAACGGAGTATACCTTAGAGCAAATGGTGCATCGAGATTTTAACCACCCGTCAATATTTTCTTGGATTACCTTCAATGAAACTTGGGGTTTGCTTTCTGACGAAACGGTGGATGGCAAAAAGCGCAGAGTCTATACCCCTGAGACTCAAAAGTGGGTGGTGGACGTGTATAAAAAAGCCAAATCATTAGACCCCACACGCTTAGTAGAAGACAATTCTATTTGTTGCGGAAAGGGGCATACTGAAACAGACATCCAATCTTGGCATTCCTATTTGCCTGGTTATGAGTGGGATAAATTTAATCAAGAACAATCGGACAAGACCTTTCCGGGAAGCACGTGGAATTTTGAAAAGGGATATAAGCAGGGGAACCAACCGATGATAAATTCAGAGTTTGGCAATGTGTGGGGCTACGATGGAAGTTCAGGAGATGTGGATTATACCTGGGATTACCATAAAGCCATGAATTCATTCCGTAATTTCCCCAAAATGGCCGGTTGGTTATATACGGAACACCACGATGTCATTAATGAGTGGAACGGCTACTATCGATTTGATCGTACGGAAAAAGAAACTGGCTTAGGCGCTATAGCTCCTGGAATGACTTTGAAAGACCTACATGGGCCATTTTACTTGTCGACAGGCCAGGAAATTGCTTGGGCAGGGAAAGGAGGCCAAAAATTAAAAATCCCATTAACCTTATCAGCATTAATTGGCGCTACTGATATACCCAAAGCGCTTGTATTAAAAATGGAATTTTCCGGTCAAAATGCCTTGGGAGAGAAGAAAAATTGGTGGACTAAATCCAAACTGATTGCTTGGACTCCCTGGTCTGTTAAGGCATTAGATTCGGTAGAAATTACATTGCCGGAAGAAAAGTCCTTAAATACCTTAATATTCAAATTGGAAGATGGAAATGGACAGTTGTTGCATCAAAACTTTGTGTCTTTGATTGTCGAGCAAGGGAAAATAAATTTAACACCTAAGCAAGTTTTAATGTCGGTACCAGTGGATAAAATTTCGAAAGCTGCGTGGTCTGTTAAGCAATGGACTGGCGTCCTGGGGAACAAATTGAACGGGGCTGGATCTGGCTATTTCGAATACAATTTTGATTGGGTGAAGATGCCTTTGGAATCCATAGACCAAGTTAGTTTTTTTGTGGAGGCTTCTTCAAAACCGCTTTTAGGAAAGGATAGGCCTAATGCTGGTCCAATGAGTGGGGATTACATGTTAGGCAAAGGAACCTTTGACCCAAGTAAAAACCCAAATGCCTATCCTCAAACAGATCTTAAAAAGAATCCTTCCATAGTCCAAGTTTCATCCAACGGGCAATTTGCTGCTTCATTTGATTTAGAGGATGATCCAGCAGATCATCAAGGGGTTTTATCCTGGTTTTACCAAGCAAAAAATCACAAACTTGACGAGCCTGGAACCTATGGGTATTGGATTCAATGCACACTTCCTAGAACTTCTATTGAAATTGCAAACGCAACGGGTAAATTAACTATTCGATTAGAAGTTCCGGAAGGATATCCGAATGGTCTCTCATTGTATGGAGCAAAATCAGGTCGATATATTAATGACCCAAGTATCTTAATCCTTCGTAAATAGCAAGTAGATCAGCGCGGATTAGTTCGCGCTGATTTTCCAGCCTTTTACATGGATCAATTCTGATTTTTTTTGGCCAGTTGCCTTGAACGTGGCTTGGTTTAACGTAATATTTTGAGCCTCAATTACACGAAAACTTTGCTTAGCCTCAATATCTATATGCGTCAATTGAATATCATGAATAGGCATTTCGGGCAATCCTCGAATCAGTAAACCTGTTTCTGCTCCCTTGGCTACCACATGGTCTACATAAATATTTTTAATTTGAGGTGTTCCCTCATTGACGGGTACTAATTCGATTTTTGGCGTCTCACTCCCATTTCCATAGGTTGAAACAGGGTCTTTTCCCTGATAATACATGTCAAAAAGGATCGCTTCACCTGCAATATTTTTCATGGTAATATCTCGAATGAATACATTTTCAACGACTCCTCCTCGGCCCCGAGCTGTTTTGAATCTCAAACCTACATCCGTCCCTAGAAATTGACAATTGTTAACAAATAAATCGTTCACGCCCCCTGACATTTCACTGCCTACAACCACCCCTCCATGGCCATGAAAAACCACACAATTTTCGATGATGATGTGAGCGCTTGGTCGTCCACGTTTTCTGCCTTCCGCATCCTTACCAGATTTCAAACATATTCCATCATCTCCTACGTCAAATTTTGAATTACGAATTGAAACAAATTCACAAGATTCAATATCGATTCCGTCCCCATTCTGAGCAAACCAAGGATTTTTAACTGAAATATTTTCAACGCTCAAATGCTTACAAAGCAAAGGATGAATATTCCAAGCTGGGGAATTTTGAAAGGTAACACCCTCCAATAATATTTGCTCACAGTCCCTAAAACTAATCATATTGGGCCTTAAAAATTCTTTAATTTCCTCTGTATTAGTCTCTGTAAACCCTGCGGCAATTACGCCTGGCCGATCCATGGTTGAAGCTTTTAAAGCTCCGTTTGTAGGATACCAGGTTTCTTTTTTCGCATCTAAAACGCCTCCTGAATGAATTAAGTTTTCCCATTCGCCAACTGTCAATTTGCCTTTTTTAACCGGTCTCCAGGCTTCTCCCGCTCCGTCAATAATTCCTGAACCGGTGATGGCAATGTTTCGTTCACCTTGAGCAGAAATAGGTGATTGCGCCCTGATGGCATCGACTCCTTCCCAGTTTGTTCTAACCATTGGATAATCTTTAGGATTGTCGCTAAATTGTAGAACCGCACCGCTTGACAGGTGTAAATTTACGTTCGATACTAATTTAATGGGTCCGGTCAACCAAAATCCGGAGGGAACTAGTACCAGTCCGCCGCCTTTTTTTGAAGCCATGTCGATCGCTTGCTGGATAGCCATGGTATTGAGTGTTTTTGCCGAAGAAATAGCGCCATACGAAGTGATATTAAAGGTATCTTTTTTGAACACGGTCGTCGCCACAAGTGGCAATTCAAATTCATATTTCTGAGGGAAAATAGATTTCTTTAGAAAACTTCGCAGATGTTCGTTGGAAGAAAAAATTGCTTCTGCAACCATATCGGAAATTTTCATGGCACCAAATGGTGAAAAGTGGGTATCATCTGAAGCACCTTTCATGAATTTCTTGAAAATGCCTACAGGATAATGTAGAAACATTTTTTTTGACCCCTCAGGACCCTCAGTATTAATGTATTTTTTACTTGATTTCTCGATGTCGATTAACATCACATTTTCTTGCGCAGCCACTTCCCGTACCACAGCTGGATAGTCAGCATGCTGATCCACAAAAACTCCAGTGGAATCAAATTTTCTTCGTTGGGTAGGTGTTAAAAGTATAGGAGTGGCTCCTTGCGCTCTCGTTTCTTTAACGTAACGAATTAAGTTGGCTCTAAAATCTGTTTGGGCTGGTGCAAAACGTGAAGTATCACTTGCTTTCGCATCGTTATGGCCAAATTGAATCAATACATAATCTCCTTTTTTTAATTGAGCTTGTACTTTAGCCCAGCGTCCTTCTTTACGAAAACTTTTCGTACTTCGTCCATTATATGCGTGGTTTTGAACTTCGACTGCTTCATTAAAAAGTTTCGAGAATGGCATTCCCCAACCAGTTTCAGGAAAATCGGCAGGAATTTTGTCTGCCATCGTTGAGTCACCTATCAGGAAAACTCGAAGGGGGTCTTTGGCTGTGAAGTTAAAAAATAGACATGCAATGATAATAAGCGTGAAGCGAAATTTCATAGTATAATTATTTATTTTAAAAGGGGTATTGGCCTTATATTTACTCAGCATTAGCGATTAATGGCCACCGAACTTAAAATAGTTTGAATGATTTGAAGGGTTGATATATTATCTGCTTCCGCTTCATAAGTTAAAATAATTCGATGGTTCAGTACATCAGGCGTCATTTCTTTGATGTCTTCCGGCAATACGTAATCTCTTCCCTCCAAATAAGCCATTACTTTGGCGGCTAGATTTAAATGAATACTTGCTCGGGGAGATGCGCCAAAT
>Ga0209829_10003264_pt1 | contig 11868 bp, 3 predicted proteins | sample C_140205_EF_Meta_FD_187311 | JGI IMG/M metagenome (GOLD analysis project Ga0209829, IMG submission 187311) | Freshwater microbial communities from Lake Croche, Canada to study carbon cycling - C_140205_EF_MetaG (SPAdes) (version 2) | ecosystem: Environmental > Aquatic > Freshwater > Lake...
CAACGGTCTAGCTATCACCGCTCATGCTTTAGCCGAGGGCAACCGTCATCACATTTTGATAATAGATTTAGACGCGCATTGCGGTGGCGGCACACATTCACTGATTCTAAATCATCCTCGGCTCTGGCAGGTGGATGTGAGCGTGATGCCATACGACGATTACCAGCTCAGCGAGCGCTGCCTCAAGGAAAACATGACCGACGCGCGGCACTATCTGAAAACAATCCGGCGCTGTCTGCAACAAGCCGAAGACGAATGGCCGCTGTTCTCCCCGTGCCTTTACAACGCCGGCATGGATGTGCATCAAGACTGCAAAATTGGCGGGCTGGCGGGCATGGATGAATTCATTATCACGCTGCGCGAAGAAATGGTTTTTCAATGGTGCAACGAGCGCGGAATTCCGATTGCCTACTGCATGGCGGGGGGGCTATAACGGAGGCAAAATGACCCGCAAACGACTGGTGGATTTGCACCGCATGACCTTGAATTGTGCCGGGAAAACGGACGAATGATACTACTTGGCCAAAGGAAATAATGAGCAAAGTCTTAACAAAAGAAATTGCCACGTGAATGCTGAGCCACGCGGTCCAAGAAATGGATTTCTTTTCGAATCCATTTACAAGACTTGATGACGATGCATCGTTCAAAACTGACCTTAAATTGGGCTCTCGATATGAAATGGTTTAAGCGAAACGAATGGAACTTGGTTTTGGCAGCGGCAGCGCTGGCATTTGGTTGCGGCGTGGTGGGCACTCACCAATATCTGCAAGCCATAGGCAAAAGTGCGGACTGGTCAGATCTGGTGTATTTCACACTCCGCCTTTTCCTTTTCAATTATGATCTTCAAGGAGAGGGGACGCCGTACGCTGCAGCGCCACCGCTCTTGCAATTAGCGCGTTATCTGGCTCCGGCAACGGTGTTTTATGCTGCCGTCAAAGGATTCATGGTGGCGGCGACTTACCAAGTTAACATCTGGCGGTTGAGAAGCTGGCGCGACCATGCGGTCGTCTGTGGCGCCGGTAAAATGGGTCGCCAACTAGCCGCCTCGCTGCGTGCGGAAGGCCGGAAGGTCATCGTCATTGAAAAAGATGAGCAATGTGATGCATTGACAGACCTGCGCGCCTTGGGAATCAGAGTGGTGCTGGGAAGTGCCGTCAATCCTGAGGTGCTGCGGCAGGCAAGAGTCGGTCATGCCAATCTGATGGTCACCCTCACCGCCTCCGAGGAAACCAATCTTGAAGCAGCGTTGACGGCGGCGGGGCAGAAGCATAGCAAGTCGTTGAAGCTACTGGTTCATGCCTCGCGAACATTTGCGGAGTTGTTTGAAACCCAACCCCCCTTTGCCCGAATCCAAGCCGGTCTCCGCGCGCGATTTTTTGACGATGAAACGATCGCAGCCCGCTTGCTAGTCCAGGAGTTTCCTGTAAAACTCGAAGGTAATTCAGGCGGTTTACAGCCACCGCCCCGACTGCTTCTAGTCGGCGATGGAACTATTCTGGTGGAATTGCTGGGGGCGGCGCTCACCCACTATCAGTTTCCCGGGCCGGAGCTGCCGGAAATCACGGTCGTGACGCCGGCAAAGAATACGTTTCTGCGCCGTTTTCCGGCCGGATTGGAGCAGTTGGATTTAGTGACCAAGATCAAGATCATTGAGGTGGCCGCAGAGGCTGTCGGTCGTCTGAATGCAGCGACTATCGGAGTGATAAACCCGGACCTGGTCTTTGTGGGGTTTCAAACCGATATGGCTGGGCTGAATGCCGCCCGATCCCTGGCGCAGCTACCGGATTGGGCCGGGGCTGAAATTGTGCTCTGCGTGAAACCAAGCACGAACATTCCCCGATTGCTCTACGCCAAGGAGATTGCCGGGCGGGTCAAAATCCGAAACGTCGTGGAGGTGGGGTGCAGCGCGGAGATGGTGGTGCGCGAAAGTCTGGATGGAGACGCGCGGAAAATTCATGAGCGTTACGTGGCCGCCCAAAAGGCGCGGGGCGGCACGGCGGCTACCAACCCGGCGCTGGTGGCGTGGGAAGAACTACCGGAATCCCTGCGGCGCGCCAGTCGTTCCCAAGCGGACCACAATACAGTCAAGCGGCGCACGTTGATCCGGTCAAACTCGGTCGAGACAGTCGAAGCGTTGAGCGAGGCGGAGCACCGCCGCTGGATGGCGGATCGGCTGCTCGCCGGCTGGCAACATGGCGTGGTTCGCGACAACGCCCGCAAATTGCATCCCAGTATCAAACCTTACTCACAGCTGAGCGAAAGCGAAAAGCAGAAGGACCGCGATACGGTACTGGCCGTGGTGAAGGGACTGAAGGGATAAATGCATGGCCGCCACCCCCCAATCCCGCACGGTCCGCATCTTCATCAGTTCGACGTTCCGGGATTTTGCGGGGGAGCGGGATGAGTTGGTGAAGAAGGTGTTCCCCGAGCTGCGGCGGCGGTGCAAGGCGCGGTTTGTGGAGTTGCTGGAGGTGGATTTGCGCTGGGGCGTCACGGAGGAGCAGAGCCGGCGGGGAGAGACACTGCGCATCTGCCTGCAGGAAATCGACCGCTGCCGTCCCAGCACGCCGGTGTTCTTCATCGGGTTGCTGGGCGAGCGCTACGGATGGATTCCAGAAGTCGGCCACTACCCCAAGGACGTGCTGGCCGATCCCGACTTGCAGTGGGTACGGGAGCACGCCGGCGGCAAGAGCGTGACCGAGTTGGAGATCCTGCACGGCGTGCTGAACAATCCAGCGATGGCGGCGCGGGCCTACTTCTACTTTCGTAAAGAGGGCTACCAGCACCGGCATTGGCCGGAGATTCAGGCCACGTATTCCTTCCTGAAACCGGAGGATTTCGGCAACGCCAGCGAGTCGGACGCGGTCAAGCAGCGGGCGCTCAAAGAGCGGGTCCGGCAGAGCGGTCTGTGGCATGAGCCGCAGGACTATGAGACCCCCGCCGAGATGGCGCAGCGGGCCTTGGCGGATCTGTGGTCAGAGATCGACCGCGCGTTCCCGGCAGACGAAGCGCCCGATGAGCATGAGCGGCAATGGATGGAGCACGAGGCCTTCGCACAAAGCCGGACCAAGGGCTACGTGCCACGGGCCGGTTTGTTTGATGAGTTGAACACGGTGCTAAAAGGCAGGTCGCCGATCTGCCGAGCGATCACCGGCCAGTCCGGCGGCGGCAAGAGCGCGCTGGTGGCGGCGTGGATGGCGCAGGCCAAGCTGCCAGAGCGCACCTTCGTGCATTACATCGGCGGCACGCCCGAGAGCAGCACGGTGCGGAACATCCTGCTACGCCTGATGGAAACAATCCGGCGCTGGGGAGCGGTGCGGGAACCGATCCCGAACGATTTTGGCGAAGCGGTGCAGGTGTTGCCGCAATGGCTGGCGCAGGCCGCCGAGAAGCAGAAGGGCGGCGTGCTGCTGGTGCTGGATGCGCTCAACCAGATGGAGGAGGAGCGGGACCAGCGGCTCTGGTGGCTACCCAAGGAGTTGCCCAAGGGAGTGCGGCTGGTGGTGAGCACACTGCCGGGGCCGAGCGAAGAGGCGCTGAGGGCGCGCGGTTGGCTGACGGAGCAGACGGTCATCGAGGTGCCGCCGCTCACGGATCCCGATCGGCGTGAGATCATCGCCAGCTACTTCGGGCGTTTCACCAAGAAGCTCGAGCCGCGGATCGTGGAGCGCCTGGCGACAGCGCCGCAGACCAGCAATGCGCTATTCCTGAAAGTGGCGCTGGATGAGCTTCGCCTGCGCGGTCGGCACGAGGAACTGGGCGGGATGGTGGAGCAGATGTTGGAGGCGAAGGATCCAATCGCGCTGTTCGCGCAGGTGCTGAAAGGGCTGGAAGAGTTCGATCGCGACCGGCCGAATCTGGTGCGGGAGGCGATGGGTTATCTGCACGCCGCGCGGCGCGGGCTGACGGAGAGCGAGCTTCTGCAACTGCTCTCTGAGCACCCAGAGCCGGCAAGCCAACCGCTGCCGATGGCGGTGTGGTCGCCGCTCTATCTAGCCTTGGAAGAGTCGTTGGTGAGCCGCTTCGGGCGGTTGGGTTTCTTTCACGATTATCTGCGGCAGGCGGTGGAGCAGGAGTATCTGGACGAAGAATGGGAGCGAAGGAAAGTTCACGGTCGGCTGGGCGAGATGGCGCTGGCGTGGAACACGGAAAGGTTCAGCCCCACTCTGAGAGCTTACGGACTGGCCTATGGCGCGCATCATCTGCGGCAGGAAGGCGACCCCGAGAAGCTGTGGACGCTGCTCCAGGACGAAGGCTGCCGGAAAGCGCAGCGGCAGGAGTTCAAGCGCGTGGATGAGTCGGTGGAAGGCCTGCGACACGGGGTCGACGTGTATGCGCAGCAGGACGGACAGACAGATGAGGACGATGTGCGCCTGTGCTGGTTGATGCTGCGTTGCGGCGAGGTGGTGCAAGAGGCGAGGACAAGCCTGCAACCCATCTTCGAGGAGTTCAGGACGCGACCACTGGATGACCCGAACCGAGTGGAGGACGCGCTGTCACGATTGCAGATATTGGACGAGGCGCGCTTCTACCAAGCCTGCCAACTACTCCTCTACATCGAGTGCGAGCGCAGCGAGACGGAGGGGAAGCCTATCTCCAACCCGCGTATGACGAAGATTGTCGAGGCAGTGGAGGAGAAAGTGCCCGAAGGAACGGAGGTTACGGTCACTGAATGGCTGGAGGAGAAGCTGGTGCCGGGCTTGCGGATGGAACTCTTGGAGAGGCTGGCTGAGAGAACATCAGAAGAGGATGAACGCAGAAGGTGCACATCTGTATCGCTTGCTTCGGCCAAGCGTTGGGACGACGCTCTGCTCGTTTGCCAGAGGTTGGAGAACTCAGATAGACGAACCGACACATTGGCCGACATCGTCAAGGCTTTGTCCGAGTCCGGCGAGTGGGATCGCGCACTGCACTCGGCTGAGGGCCTCGTGGGAGAGCAGCGTTGTCAAAGCTTGTGTGAGTTGGCCAAAGCGCTAGCGCAGTCGGGGGACTCGATAAGGAGCCGCGAAGTGTTCGCCCTGAGCCTACAGGTTGCTGAAACAATTGAAGATCCCACGGTCCAATCGGCGGCTTGGATCAGCATCGCCGAGGCTATGGCGTCTGCGGGAAACCCATCAGATAGGCCACACCTTTACTCGCGCATCCTTAATTGCGTCGATCGGATTGAAGATGCTTACAAGAAGGGCAATCTAATTGCAGGGGTTGCAATCGCATTCCTGAGGGATGGCAAACAAGGCGATGCGTTTAGGCTGATTGGAGACCGGATACTCCAAATTAGTGAGGTGGACATCAGGCGCATCGCCGCGGCGGCGGTGGTCTTCTCGAATCCCGGCATGGCGGTTTTCATAATCAAGCTGGTAAGAGACGATGAACAGCGGGCTTACGCGATTAGTGAGGTTGCCAAACTCATATCCCAATACCATCCAGATGCAGCGCCGCGCCAATGGGTTGGGGAGTGCGTCAATTTGGCCCAGCCAATCCACGAGGGCAAGCATCGCTTAGTCGTCCTCGCCGGTGTTGGGCAGGCCTATGCGCAATTAGGGGACGGTGCCACTGGAAGAGCACTGCTCCTGCAAGCTGCCTCGTTGATTGAAGGCATTGCTGATCTGGAGGAGCGATACGAGGCGCTCGTCCAAATTGCCGAGGGGTTTTCAGCGCTGGGCGATCGTGCTCAAGCAACCGTTGTAGCGGAGGCCTCGCTCCACATAGCGATGCGGATGAAGAGTGTGAAGAGCCGCCGACTTTTGGAGCGGAGTTTTCCGTTCTGGCTCATGGAGCATTCCAAGGCCCTGAATGCCGTCGCCCGGATGAGATCTGCGCTTGGACGCAGCCAAGACGACTTCGTGATTGCTGAGTGGGTGCGTGGAGCGATACGAAACAACAGATTCCGGCTCGCCTCCGACATTGCGGGGAGTATCCAGAACGCGGTGACCAGAGCGAGTGCACTCTTGGCAATTAGCACAGGGTGCTGCGATGCAGGAGATGAGCAGACGAAGGGAATTGCTCAGAGAGCAGTCATGGATGCACTGGGTCAAATCACTCAAGAAAATACCGACTATGAAGGTTTCTTGGAATTGGCCGGGCAATGCTTTGGACATGTGGACACGCAGTCTTGGCGAGCATTGTTCGTTCTGGCCATCCAAGCTGGGAAACCACATGAAGGCTCCAGCCTTCGGGGACGATTGGTTGCAGAGGTTGCCCACGCCTTAATTCAAACCGGAGCCAACGACCGCGCGATGGCGGCTGTCGAGACCATTGTCGACGGTGATTGGCGGTCTTTGTTTGACGTAGCTGAAGGTTTCCTCAAGCACAACCAACGGAAATCCGCCGAGACAGCCTTCCGGGAGACGCTACATGCGCTTAGCAGGAGCGAGGGGCGTCCGGCGAGTGACTCCGAGGCTCTGACTGCCCTTGCCAGTTCTCAAGCCGCGGCGGGAAATCGAGGGTGGGCGCGGACCCTGTTCCTACAGGCATTATTTCGCTTGAGAGTGGAGGCGGAACATCGGCCCCATACCGGTTTAGGAAACCGTCTGCGGAACATTCTGCTAAACATCGTGAAATCAGAAGTCTCCTTGGACCCGGAGATACTTTGGTCTGCATGGGAGATTAGTGGTCAATTCTATTACGACCAACTTGTCGTGAGTAGCCGGCGCACGATTGTGGCGTTTGCGATTAGGTCTGGACACGCTGGCACCGTGTATCGATTGGCCAAGAATACCTCGAGAGATGATGATTCGCAGTGGTTGCAATCGCTTGAGGCGAGAAGTTTCACGGAGGCCGGAAACCTGAGCGCTGCCTTGGAGGTGGCAAACCGGCTCGAAGACATCTCCACAAGAATCGAAACGCTCTGCGATGTTGCAGTAACGCAACACAAGGCCGGCGATCGAACTAACTGGGCGGCACTCCTAGACACGGCGATCGAGCTGGCGAATGGGCTTGAGCCGGGTTGGGGCCGGGAATCGGCTATGTCGAGACTGGCCGAAGCAGCAGGGCGCTGGGATGGGCTAACAGCCCCGGCCGAATTCATTGGCCGACTATTCCGAATTGCGCAGTCCGTCGCTGAGGGATCTGACAACGAATTGAGAGTTATACTTTCGATTGCGAAGGCAATTGCTCAAGCGGGAGAATCCTCCGAGGTCTGGATGGTATTGGGTCGGGCGCTAACCGTGGCTGTGAACGGAACTGGGCTAGGCAACTTCAGCAATTCTCCGCGCAGCCGGCTGGTTGAGCTGACCGAAACCCTGGAATCACTGAATGACTCACCGCAGCGGCAAGATTTTTGGGACCGTTTGGTTCGTAGTTCAACAGCAATAGGTGACATCACCGATCAGTTTCACCTTTGGTTGGAGTTGGCGCTCTCCTTGGCACGAACGGCGCGGCACGGTGAAAGCTGGTCCATGCTGCTGCGTGCGCTGGAACTTCTGGATCAGATCAATTCGACCGACGACCATGAGAGAACCGGTGCCATTGCCCTGGTCCAGGCAATTCCACGCGGGCCCGCAGACAGTTCGCGACAGCAAGCTTTCGATAAGGCCGTTGGTTGGTCAGAGAAGCTTGATGACACGGAGTTCCGGTGCGCGTTTCTGCGGGTTTTGAGTGAAGCAATGGCGGAGGTGGGCGATCTTTACCGTTCCAAAATGTTGCTCACGACGGCAATCCGGTGTGCAGGAGCGATCAAATCCGCCGGCGACCAAGCCCGCGCGTTGGGTGAGATCGTGCGGATATTGTGCCAACGCCACGCGCCGGATGCAGGGCTTGCGAAAGATCTCGGCACATCTGCCGTGGCCGAAGAGGCCTTTGGGTTTCTGGCATCCATGGAGCACGAAGTGCCCGCCGGCTGGCTTCGATTGTTCGCCGTTTTTTGCCCGAACCGCTTGGAAGTTAGCTTGCAGTTAACGGTCAAATTGGTGGCCGCCCACATCCGTGTCGGTCGTTTGGGGCTGGCGCGGGAAATCGTTTCCCGCTGTCCGCAGTTGTGCCTCAACAAGATTCTGTGCTGAACCCGCCGATGGAGATGCAACGAACATACGGCCGGCTTGGGCCGACTCGGGCCGAGGCGCGCCAGCGCCATCCCAGCCCCAAGCCGCATGGCCCGCTCGCGGAACCGGCGAAGCAAAAGACCTTGACACTGTCCAGACCGTCCTCAATAAAATGTAACCGCAGCAATAACCACCATGACCACCCAATCCCGCACGGTCCGCATCTTCATTAGCTCGACGTTTCGGGATTTTTCCGGAGAACGGGATCTGCTGGTGCGGCGCATCTTTCCCGAGTTGCGGCGGCGCTGCCGGGAGCGGCAGGTTGAGTTGGTGGATGTGGATTTGCGCTGGGGCATCACCGAGGCGGAGGCGCAACAGGGTAAAGTGCTCCCCATCTGCCTGGCGGAGATTGATCGGGCGCGGCCTTATTTTATCGGGTTGCTGGGTGAGCGCTACGGTTGGGTGCCGCAGGTGCAGCAGTATGATCCGGCTCTGGTGCAAGAACAGCCGTGGCTATCTGAGCACGCCGGCGGCAAGAGTGTCACGGAGTTGGAGATCCTTCATGGTGTGCTGAATAAACCGGTAATGGCCGGGCACGCGTTTTTCTATTTTCGAGCGGCGGACTATGCGCAGAATCGCGGGAGCGATTACGCCACCGAAAGTCCGGAGCATCGGGAGAAGCTGTCTGCACTTAAAGACTGCATCCGGCAAAACGGGTTTCCGGTGGTGGAGAATTACCCGAACCCGGAGGTGCTCGCGAAGCGGGTGCAGGAAGATATTTGGAAGATCATCGACGCAAAATTTCCTTCGGCCGAAGTGCTGGACGCGCGAATGCGAGAGCGCCAGCGGCACGAGAATTACGGAGCAACCCGATTGGGACTCTATCTGGGCGGGGAGAGTTACCTGAACTCCCTCACCCAAGCCCACACCGAGGGTGTCCGTACCGTGCTGATCACCGGCGAGTCCGGTAGTGGGAAGAGTGCGCTGCTGGCCAACTGGCTGAAAAGTTTTCGCAAAGAAAATCCATTCCTTCACACCTTTGTCCATCATCTCGGAGCGACCAATGATGCCGGCGAGCCGGCGAAACTCGTGCGGCGGTGGATTGATGAGATAGCGCGGGTGTTAGGTGAAAAGACGAAGCTGCCGGGCGAACCGGACAAGCTGTATGAGGAACTCCCCCTGTGGCTGGCGAAAGCTTCTGCCCAAGGCCGATGGATCATTGTTTTAGATGGGCTGGACAAACTGCGGGAGGGACGAGAGCTGTCCTGGCTGCCGATGTATGTGCCGGAAGGCATCCAGCTCATTGTTTCCTGCTTGCCGGGAGAGGTTCTGGAAGCGGCGCAGCGGAGGTTAACGTGGGAGCGGACTTTGGCGGTTCTACCGCTGCAGAATGAAGATCGTCAGAATCTGATCCGGAACTATCTGGGAAAGTATCGCAAGAGTTTGACCCCCTCGCAGGAAGCGCAGGTGCTGCAACATCCGCTGGCTGGCAAACCGCTGTTCCTGCGGACACTCTTGGAAGAGTTGCGGATTTTCGGCGTGCATGAGGAGTTGGAGAGGAGCTTGAGTCACTATCTTTCCAGCGGGACGGTGGATGAACTATATCAGCGGGTGCTGGAGCGCAGCGAACAGGACACTTCACCCAGCCATGTCCGTTCCGCCATGGAAGCAATATGGGCGAGTCGGGCGGGATTAAGTGAAGAAGAGTTATTGGCGATCACGGGATTGGTTTCGGTGCAATGGGGCGCGGTGCGGTTGGGATTGGATGAAGCAGTGATGGAGTCAGTCGGACGGCTGGTCTTTGCTCACGACTACCTACGCCAGGCTGTGGAGAACCGGTATCTGACGACGCTCGAAGAGAAACGAACCGCGCACCGGAAGTTGGGCGAAAACTTCGCGAAGCAGGACCTGGATAAGCGTGTAGCAGAGGAGTTGCCGTGGCAATGGCAACAGGCGGGGGAGAAAGAACGCCTCAAGGATTGTCTAACACACAGGAAGATGTTCATGCTGCTTAACCAGCGGGATCGTCTGGAGTTGTTGGGATATTGGAATAGCCTTGCACCGCGATTTGAAATTGAATCCTGCTATCGTGATGTGCAATCAGCATGGAATTTAGCGGCAGACAATCTGGATTTGCTGCAGATTTTGAGCGAGTTGACGAGTTTTTTGACGTTCGCAGGACGGTTTGAGTTTTCCGTAGAACTGCTCAAGGAGTCATTGGATATTGTTGATCATACATACGGTAAGGCCTCAGTTCTCGGAGGGTCATTCCGAGGTGAATTAGCAACAACGCTTCACGCCGCCGGTCAAGCGAAAGCAGCAGTCGCATTGCACCGCGAGGCAATAACAACCCTGACTGGAGAGCTTGGACCCAAAGATGATCTGACATTGTCAGCTTTGCATAATCTTGCCAGCGCTTTGTTTGATTCGAGGGAATTTGCTGAGTGCGAGAAAATACAGCGTGACGTATTGGCAACCCGGGAAAAACGGCTCGGTTTGAAACATGCGCAAACTATTAACACCCTGGGTAACCTTGCCAACACACTCTGGGCTCTTGGGCGTTTTGACGAAGCCTTTGGTCTGCAGTCTCGGTGTCTACAGTCAGTAATTCAGCACCTTGGCACGCAGCATCCGGAGACGCTAAAGACGCGTGCCAATCTGGCCGCCATTGCGAATGGAGCAGGTCAACTGGAGGCTGCCGCCCGCGAATATGGTGAGGTTCAAGCGGGCTTGGCGCGAATTCTTGGAGCAGGTCATCCCGATACGTTGCTTGCTGCTAACAACTTTGCGTTCGCACTGTTGGAGTTTCGGCAACCCGTCCGCGCCCTAACTGTGGCGACCGATGCCCTTCGTATGGCTGAAGCAGTGCTTGGTGGCATGCATCCTTTGACCATCAGGTTAATGAACAATACCGCTGCTTCATATTTTGCCATTGGCCAACTGGCCGAGGCGGGAGAGTTGCGTGCAAGGGTCGTCTCAGCGTCAGAGGCTAAATATGGATCTCGAAGCACCGGAGTGTGGGATGCAAAAATCAACCTTGCTAAAATTCAGTTTCAGCAGGACTGCGGTGAAAAGGCCGAAGTAATGTTGATCGACATGCTATCAAATCCGCTGGACGAAGCTGGCAACATCTGGGAATTGATTGCCCGGGACATGCTGGGTTTTTTTTACATCGGCAAGGAACGCCATTTCGACGCAATACGGGCATACAGCCAACTGTGGCAAATAATCCAAAATCAAACTGATATTCATCCAACCTTTCGCAGCCGAATTGCCTTTCGCTATGGGATTAGCTTGCTTGGCGTCGATTGCCAGATGGAAGCTTTACCTCTTCTCTTAATAGCTCTCCGGTGGCGGATTGAAAAATTTGGCATTGCCTGTGAGGACACACTGATCGCACTCAGGTTGGTTCACGATTGCCTGTGCCATCTTGATGGCACAGGCTGCACTCTTCCCCAAATGCATGACGCCGATCTCGGTCGGTTTTTTCAAACCATTGGAGGAAGTGCGAGCGAGGGGGGGCATGGTGAAATCAGTGGCCAGAAAGTCCGCTCTAAAATCCTCCTATTGCTCCACGCTCAAGTCGCCGATGTACCAGGGCTTCTCCGCTATCACCTCGCCTGCTACGAATGTTTAAGCGGTAACCTGGCAGAGGCGAAACGACTGATCGCCGCCGAAATTGCGGCTGATCCAGGGCGAAAGCAGCAATCGCTGGCAGATTCAGATCTGGCCGCGATCCATGATTTTATCTCCTCCACTTGACAACCACGATATAAACCAAAGCACCAGCATGAGCCCCTCCACCGGCTACGGCCCTAAACTCGATCCCATCGCCCTGCAAAAAGTGCTGGACCACGTCATGGCCCGCAACGCGCAGATTGCCGAGGCA
>Ga0209829_10003266_pt1 | contig 11863 bp, 6 predicted proteins | sample C_140205_EF_Meta_FD_187311 | JGI IMG/M metagenome (GOLD analysis project Ga0209829, IMG submission 187311) | Freshwater microbial communities from Lake Croche, Canada to study carbon cycling - C_140205_EF_MetaG (SPAdes) (version 2) | ecosystem: Environmental > Aquatic > Freshwater > Lake...
GCGGCCGTGGGCATCGCCGCCCATGAGGCGGGCCACGCGTTGCAGGACGCACAGGGCTCTTCGTTGATGTCGATCCGCAATGCGGCCGTGGGTATGGCAAACATCGGCAGCAGCTTCGGCCTGATTGTCTTCATGGTCGGCCTGGGCATGTCGCTGCAGCCGGTCGCCTGGTTGGGCATCGCCCTGTTTGGTGCGACTGTGTTTTTCCAGCTCGTGAACCTGCCCGTCGAGCTCGATGCCAGCAATCGGGCGAAGGCCCAACTCGTCCACCTGGGGATCGTGCCGGCCGAGGCGATGCCCTCGGTCAACAACGTGCTCAACGCAGCGGCCTGGACCTACGTCGCCGCCACGCTGCAGAGCATTCTCACCCTGCTCTACTACGCCAGCTATCTCACCGGCGGCAGCAGCAGCGACTCGGACCAGTAACGCCGAAATCGTTTCGCCACGGTGATGCGAAGACGCGAGACAATCGTGTCGCCACGGAAGAGGGGGGAGAGGCCTTTGGATTGGCCTCCTCAGCAGAATCTGTGAGTATGTTTCGGCTTGAGTAGGGTACCCCATCGGGTGAAACAGTGCGATTTCGATGCCTTGCGGCGTTCTCAAGCCGTACGCTTTTCCGGCGGTCAGTTTCGCCTTGCCGCTGAATCCCTCGTCGACGCCCGATGAGATCATTGCCTCCGGCTCGGAACCAGCTGAGGATCCGATGCCGGTGTCTCTTGTGGCGACAAGATTTCATCGTGTCGGGGAAGTGCAAGTTGAAAACTCGCACCCACATGGGAAAACTTGCACCCACAATTCAAAAACCCCCACCCCACCTCTCCCTGTGGCGACAAGATTTCATCTTGTCTCTTGTCGAATCAGCACGTTTTCAACGTGCTGATTCCGACGCGAGAAAATCGTGTCGCCACAAAAGATGTGAAGCTAGTGGTTCAGCGAATAGAGCAGCACGTTGAGGGCGATCTTCTCGGCGTCGTCCCTGCCGTAGCCGACGCATTCGAGTGAATTCTGCTTTTCAAGCGCGCAGGACAGATCGTAGGCCGAGAATATAACCGCCCACCGATCCCCGATGCGCACGCCCTCGAGCTTCGGTGCGATCAAACGCTTGCGCACGTTCATCGGGCCATCGCCACCGGCCGGCTCCCGGAGCGTCACCTCGCGGATGTCATACCCGCCGTAGGCGGCCGCCGTGAACAACGCGTCGTCGGCCGGTATCGCCTCCAACGCCTGGGCCGGAAGGATGGCAGCAATTTCCGCGCGAAACGCCGTTGTGAATGCCGCAGAGGCGCAGACGCTGTCTGCCAGCAGCGTGCCTCCTCGCTCGAAAAACTGCCGCAGTCGCTCACGACGAGCGGCATCGAAAGTGAATCCCTGGCGGCCATGCATGAAAACGAGATGGTAGTTGAAGAGAGCTGGATCGGCCGGATCGATCTGGCTCGGAGTGTCGTCGACGCGCACCCCCAACTCGCGGGCCGCGGCGCGGAGGATGTTTGCCAAGGCGGCTGGAGCGGCGTCGCACATGCCCGCATGACGGAGCTTGGCGATGGCGATCTGTCCCCGCTCGACGTCGTCGGACGACTGCGGCACAGGCCGGTCGAGCGCGAAAAGCTCGTCCTTTCTTTTCAGCTCGCGGTTGGTTGCGTAGGCGATCACATTGGTGCCGATGGCCAAGGCCGCGTCCACCTCGCGGCGGACGCCTTCCGGCAGCGTTTTGCTCGACGCTCCGCCGATCTCCCAGAGGCAGGAGACGCTGGGCATCGCGGCATCGGCGGCTTTCGTATCCGTCGGTGGCGCATAGATGAGGCAGGTGCGGCAGCCATAGTCGACCCCCAGCAGCGGTCGCTGGAGTTCCGGCGGGACGATCTCCTCGGCATGCCACGCCGGATGCTCCGGGGGCAGCAGATGGAGTTGATATTCAGGCTCTGGGAAGATTTCCTCGACGAGCTGGCGCAGGCGACGATCGAAACCGCTGCTCGCCGGACAGCAGGCCTCGGCGAACACGAAGCCACCTTCGTCGATGTAGCGGCGCAGACGGCCGCCAGCATCAGGACCGAGGTTGAAGGCGTCGCGGCCCGACAGCCAGAACACCGGCGACTGAAGCAGGTCGCTGAGCGTGGCGGCGGGCGTGTCGATGATGTGCCACGAGAGGCCGGCAGGGTAGTCGTCGCGCCAGCGGGATTCCACGTGTTCCACGAGGTGGGCGATGTCGTGACCGTGACGATTCCAGTCGTCGTCGGGGCCGTGGCGGCTCTTGGCCACGATCACCGGTCGGCGGCCCTTGGCGAGAAACAGCAATGCGAAGCTCGTGGCCACGACAGGGTCTTCAATGCGGCCACCACGGAAGGCGCCCGTGAGCCCGTCCTGTGTGGCGACGAACATGCGAGCCCCTTCCAGATACCAGTCCGACTCGCCAATGAACCGCCGTGCCGTGAACCGGCCGACGCGTTCGAGTCCGTAGAGATAGTAGTAGAGCCAGGTCTGCCCGCCCGTGCCTGGGTTTTCAGTCACCGAGAACCGTCGCCCCAGCCATTGGAGGCCGCGCTCCAGCACCTTGGGCGAAGACCCGCCGCCGCAGCAGGAAACCCTGTCGGCAGCGGCGCGGGCATCCGGCGTGCCGATATGTTCCGAGGTGATCCAGATGCTGGCGATTCCGGCGCAGGTCATGCTGCCCGAGCCGGCGCTGTTGCCGATCGTGTAGCCCCACGAGCCGTCGGCGTTGGCACATGCCACCCAGTATTGCTGCGCCCGAGTCCACACCTCGCGTTTTACCCGGATGCCGGCGCGGTCGGCCTCGTGCAGCGCAAGCACTGCAAACTGGGCGTTGGAGTTGTCGCCGGTGCCCTTATTCTGTCCATACGACCACGACCCCGTCGCTGGCCCCTGCGGCACCTGTGCCCGCTCCAGCCAGTCGACGTTGCGTTCTAGGATCACCCGATCGGCGTCGGGTGAAAGCATCGCCAGCACGAGCGTCTGCAGTGACACCGAATAGGTCTCGTCGGGCTTCTGCCGGCGCAACCAGTCGAGCCCCCGCTGCATCGCGAGGTGGGTGCGATCGACTCCGGCGTTGGCCAGCGCCAGCAACACCAGCGAGGTCGCTCCCACCCGCGTGTCCTCAGTGCGCATCGAGCACTCCCACGAACCGTTTGCCTCCTGCTCGCGGATCAGCCAGTCGCGGGCCTTTTCGATCGCCCGCTGGATCTTCTCCGGTGAGACCGTCGCTGCTTCGGGATCAGCAGCCTCGCTGCGGCCGCCAGCACCCATCATCGGCAGGCAGAGCACGACGGCCAGCAGCAGGCGGACGGCAGCGGCTCCGGATAATCGTCCGGGGGAATTCACGGCGGATCCTTAGGTGGAAAGCTTAGGTGGAAAGCTTGGGGGCAAGGTCGCAATAGGTGGAGGCGGGTGCGCCGCGGTGCGCTGCAGAATTACCCTCTTGATGGTAATGGTTTTCGCCGGAGCTGCGGGAAGGATGGCCGGAATGCGGGTGTCAGGGAACCATCGTTTGCTGCTTTCGGGGCTGGCCCCGATACTTGAGGGAGTAGCTCGACACGTTCACATCGGAGGGATCCCAGGAGTGTCAACCGCCGCCCGCCCCAAGACGCTCGACGACATTTTGCAGGAGTTTTCCCAGCATCGCAAATTGATGCAGGAGGAGCTTCAAAAAGTGATCATCGGCCAGGACGAGGTCATCGAGCAACTCTTCGCCGCAATCTTCACCCGGGGGCACTGCCTGCTGGAGGGCGTGCCTGGGCTGGCCAAAACGCTGATGGTATCGACACTGGCGAGGATCCTCGATGTCGGCTTCAAGCGGGTGCAGTTCACGCCGGATCTGATGCCCTCCGACATCACCGGCACCAATGTGCTGGAGGAGGACGAAACCGGTCGCCGCCGGTTTCGGTTCGTTGAGGGGCCGATCTTCACCAACATCCTGCTCGCCGACGAGATCAACCGCACTCCACCCAAGACACAGGCCGCGCTCCTGCAGGCAATGCAGGAACGGGAGGTGTCGGTTGGCCAGGAGACCTACAGCCTGCCCGATCCATTTTTTACGATCGCCACCCAGAATCCGATCGAACAGGAGGGCACGTATCCGCTCCCGGAAGCGCAGCTCGACCGCTTCATGTTCAACATCAAGGTGGGGTATCCCTCGGCGAGCGAGGAGGAGCAGATCCTGATGGCGACGACGCGGTCCGAGAAGCCCGAGGTGCGGAAGGTGCTGTCGGGCCGTGCGATCGTCAATATTCAAAAATTGGTGGGGAGCGTGGCGGTAAGCGAATATGTGGTGAAGTACGTGGCCCGGCTCGTGCGGGCTACGCGGCCCAAGGATCCGCAGGCGCCGACCTACGTGACCGAATTGGTCGATTGGGGGGCGGGCCCACGTGCCGGACAGTTCCTCATCCAGGGGGGCAAGGCGATGGCCGCCATGAGCGGAAGATTCAGCGTGTCGCTGGAAGACATCCGGCGGATCGCCGTGCCCGTGCTGCGTCACCGCATCGCCACAAACTTCCAGGCCCAGGCCGACGGGCTCACCAGCGAGTCGATCATCGAGCGACTGGTCCGCGAGACGCCGGAGCCCGAGATCCCCAAGCTGGTGAAGTGACGGGGGCGCAACGATGGCGCGGGCGGTCGAGGAATACCTGAAGCCGGAGGTCGTGCGGCAGATCGCGAGGCTCGACCTACGCGCGCAGTTCATCGTGCGCGGCTTTCTGCAAGGTTTGCACGCCAGCCCCTACCAGGGGTTTTCGGTCGAATTCAGCGAGCACCGGAAATACACGGCCGGCGATGATCCCAAGGACATCGATTGGCTCGTCTATGCCAAGACCGACAAGCACTACGTCAAAAAGTTTGAGGCCGAGACCAACATCACCGGCTATCTGGTGGTCGATACGAGCGGGTCGATGGCCTACACCTACCGCCAGGAGCTCACCAAGCTCGACTACTCAATCTCACTGGCGGCGGCCCTCTGCTGGCTGATGGTCCATCAGCAGGATCCCTGCGGGCTGATGGTCTTCGACGAGAAGCTCCGCGCCAGCCTGCCGGCCCGCTCGAAGCGGTCGCAGATCGCGCAGGTGCTTTCGGTGCTCGCGAAGGTGAAGCCTTCTGGAAAAACTGACATCGCCCACAGCCTCGTGCAGGTGGCGGCAATGTTGAGGCACCGTTCGCTCGTGATGGTTTTCAGCGACCTGCTCGCCGATCCCGAACCGATTCGCGATGCGCTCCTCCGGCTACGGCATCGCGGGCACGACATCATCCTCTTCCACGTGCTCGACGAGGCGGAGGTGCGGTTTCCATTCGAAGGAATGGTGGAATTCACCGATCCGGAGTCGCTCGACAAGTTGGTGGTCGATGCCGACGCGGCCCGCAAGCAGTATGTTGTGGGAGTCGAGGCGTTTCGCGAAGACTACCGCCGGACCTGCTTCCACGCGGGGATCGACTATGTACCGCTCGATACGAGCATGCAGTTTGATCGAGCGTTGATGGGATATCTCGCCAGCCGACGGACCCGGGGGTGACCGGCTTCACGTTGGGCTAGCAGACTGTGGATAAACTGCTTGCGGAACCGCACGATGCGGTTTCGGGTGCGTCGGGGAAGTGCAAGTTGGAAAACTTGCACCCACATGGGAAAACTCGCAGCCACAATTCAAAAACACTGGCTCGGAACCCGTTGAGGACCAGATGCCCGTATGTCTTGTGGCGACAAGATTTCATCTTGTCGGGGAAGTGCAAGTTGGAAAACTTGCACCCACATGGGAAAACTTGCAGCCACGGTTTGAAAACACTGGCTCGGAACCCGTTGAGGACCAGATGCCCGTATGTCTTGTGGCGACAAGATTTCATCTTGTCGGGGAAGTGCAAGTTGGAAAACTTGCACCCACATGGGAAAACTTGCAGCCACAATTCAAAAACACTGGTTCGGAACCAGTCGAGGATCAGATTCCGGTATCTCTTGTGGCGACAAGATTTCATCTTGTCGAAGGCAAGTGCAAGTTGAAAACTTGCACCCACATGGGAAAACTTGCAGCACGTTTTGGCGATGGCACCCAGCGGACACGGCTTCAGAAAGCTGATCAGACTGCTGGAAAACGCTGTCGCAATGGCTGTGTAAACTGCAAAAGCCGAGGCTAGGGTCTCCTGATCGCTCCGGCTTGACGGCCTCCGGTTGCTGCCGAGCCGGGCATCGTGCCCGGCGGTCATGTGATGCGCGGTTGTGTGGGGAGGTCACATCTTGTCCATGCCCCCCAGACTCGATTCCGCACGTTGAAAACCACTCGCCACAATCCGGCCTCCAGCCCGCTGCGGCGCAAACACAAGGCATCCGCCAGTTCTGGGAAGTGCCGTTAGCAGGCTGTGGATAAACAACCTTTTCGCCCGCACGATGCGGTCGCGAGTGCGCAGCACACGGACAAACCGGAGGTTTGCAAGTGGAAAAAGGTCAGGGATGACTTTTTCCATGGGCAGTTAGACTATCGGCATGGGCCTCTCGTTTCTCACCCCGATGCTGCTCGGCGGCGCAGCGCTCGTTGCCGTGCCGCTGCTGCTCCATTTGCTCATGCGGCGGAAGCCGGTGAAACGCGAGTTTCCCGCGTTGAGGTTTCTGCGGGCGCGGGCCGTGGCCAACCGTCGACGGCTGCGGCTGAGCCACGTCTTTCTGCTGCTGCTACGGATGGCGGCGCTGGCATTGTTGGCGCTGGCACTGGCCCGGCCTGTGCTGCGAGGTGCTGGCTGGCTTGCTGATGGCGAGGGCCCAGTGGCGGCTGCATTTGTGTTTGACACGGCGCCCCGGATGCTCCTACGCGAGGGCAATCGCACGCGGCTGGAACAGGCCGCCGACATGGCCCGGGTGCTCTTCGAGAAATTACCGCCGTCGAGCAAGGTGGCCGTGATCGACACGGCGGGCAGCGCCGTGGCCTTTTCCCCCACACTCGCCGCGGCCTCGGCCCGAGTCGACCGGCTCTCCGCCGCCGCCCCGACCACCACGCTCTCGACAGCGATTGCTGCGGGCTTGCGACTGCTGGCGGGCTCGGAGCTGACCCGGCGCGAAGTCTACCTCTTCACCGACTGCTCGCACGGCGCCTGGGACAATGCCGCTCCGCTGGCCCTCGCCGAGACGCATCCCGATACGAGCTTGCTGGTCATCGACGTGGGGTCGAATTCTGCCCGTAACTTCGCCATCGACGGCCTCGAGCTCTCCAGCGACAGGATTCCAGTTGGCGGAACGCTCGGTCTCACTGTGGCAACCAGCCGTGTGGGCACTGACGCCAGCCGATCCCTCGCGGTGGAAATGGCAGGCCCCGATGGGCGGTATGCACGGCGGGCGGTGAAGCCGGGCACGTGGAAGGCGGCCGCCGTCGGCCAGGTCGACTTCGAGATCGCGGGACTGGAGGCGGGTGTCCGGCAGGGACGGGTGGTGATCGACGGCTCTGATGACCTGGAGGCCGACAACGTCAGGTCGTTCACCGTCGACGTGGGGATGCCATCCCGCGTGCTCGTGGCGGCCGCCACGCCAGCGGCGCGGTCAGGACTGTTTCTCGCGCAGGCGATTGCACCGGTGGCGTTGGCGAAGGCGGGCAAGGCGGCCTTCGACGTGAAGTTCGTCGACTCCGGCCAGTTGGAGACGCTTGCGTGGGACGATTTTCGTGGGATCGTGCTCGTTGATCCGCCCCCGTTGCCGCCCGCAACGTGGGACTTACTCGGCCAATGGGTGGCGTCGGGCCGCGGACTCGTGGTGTGGCTGGGGCCGCGTGCCGGCGACGCTGGACGCTTCAACTCCGAAGCCTCCGTGCGCGTGCTCGGCGGTGGTATCGTGCGGGTCTGGCGGTCGACCGATGGCGACAACTACCTCGCTCCCGCGGCGCTCGATCACCCGATCCTTGCAGCCTTCCGGCGGGTTGGCGATGCCGTGCCGTGGCAGGACTTTCCGGTGGTCAGACACTGGGAATTTGAGGCGAGCCCCGCCGGCCCCGGTGCCGGCGGTGTGCCGGAGTCGTCGGCGCAGGTGGTGGCCGCCTATCGCAACGGACTGCCAGCCGTGATTGAGCATGCACTCGGCCAGGGGATGGTAGTGACCGTCACCACGCCGGTGTCGCAGGCGGCCGATGATCCCGACGCCTGGAACACACTGGCCACGGGTTTCGAGCCGTGGCCGTTTGTGATGCTCGCCAACGAGACGCTCTTGCGTGCGATCGACGTGGGCGACGATCTCAACATCGTGGCCGGCCGGCCAGCGGTTTTACACGTGTCGCGTCCGGATATCTCCGCGGCCTTCGTGCGGGCCCCTGGCGGCGAAGACTTCCCCGCCGCCATCGACCAGACGCTCGGCACGGTCACCGTCACGGCCACGCAGACGCCTGGAAATTATGCTGTCCGCGCCGGCGGCGAGGTGGGTGGTATCTCGACCGGATTCAGCGCCAATCTCGACGCTTCGGCCACCGACTTTATCCGACTGAATCCGGAGACGCTCGCTACGGTGTACGGTGCAGGCCAGCGCATCGCACGGACGGAGGCCGAACTGGTCCGCGACGTTCATCTGGAACGCGTCGGTGCGGAACTCTTCGGCTGGATCATCCTGCTGGTGGCGGCGGTCATGGCGGGCGACTGGATCGTTGCGAACCGGTTCTATGCGCCGCGAGAGGATATCACCACTGGATTGCGTCCGTCGGAAGAGTTTGCGGAGGCTGCGGCTGCGGCACCCTCCGGCGTGGCGCCGGCCTCCATGGCTCCCCCCGATGCCTCTGGGCCGCAGCCTTCAGCGCGTGCTGAGAGCGAGCCTCCTCCGCTCCAATCTCCTGTGCAGGAGACCGGGGCATGATCGCCGTCACATCCGTCCAGCGCGTGGCTGTGCACTTCGATCCGGTCGGATCATGGCTGCTTGTGGCCATGGTCGCGGCCGTGTTGGCAGCCGTGCTGTTGGCGGTGCCCCCGGACCGGTCGCGCGTGTCGCGCGGCCGTGTGCTGACGCTGGTGCTGCTGCGGCTGGGTGCATTTATCGCGATCGTTCTCTGCATGCTGCGACCGACCCTCATCTCGAACCGTGAGGCGCGACAGCAGGGCACCGTGATCGTGCTCGCCGACGCCTCCAAGAGCATGACGGTGGCCGATGGTCCCAACGGCCGGACTCGCTGGCAGGAATTGACCGCCAGTCTGGCGGCGGCGCGGCCGGCGGCCGAGGCCCTGACGCGCAGCGGCGACATCGACATTGCCACCTATGCCTTCGACCGCGAGTTGCGTGCTGTGGCCGCAGCGGCCGGAGATCCATTTCCACTGGCTGAGTGGCAGCCCGGCAAGACTGTCGACCAGACGGCGATTGGCGCTGCGATCCAGGAGATCGCGAGGGCCGGAGCCGGCCGACAACTCGTGGGTGTGATCGTGCTGAGTGACGGTGCCCAGCACGCCTACCCGCCGCGTGACGAGCCGCCGCAGTCGGCCGCGCGCACGCTCGGCGACGCCGGTGTGCCGCTGTGGAGCATCACCTTCGGCCAGCAACTGGGGGCGGGGCAGGGCCGCGATGCGGCGGTCGTGAGCATGTCGGCGGGTGAGACCGTCTACCTGAAAAACGCGCTGGAAGTGGCCGGCCGGGTGCGGCTGGAGGGGCTCTCTGATCGCGACGTGGCGGTGAAGCTTCTGGCCGAAACAGACGCCGGTGGCATGGAGGAAGTGGCCCGCACCACGGTTCGTGGCGGGCCTCGCGAAGTGGAGCAGGCAGTCAGGCTGTCATGGACGCCGCAGAGCCTTGGCGAACGGAAGCTATCGATCGTCATCGACGGGCAGGAGGGGGAGGTGGTCGTCACAAACAACGAGCTCTCCACATTCGTGGAGGTGACCGACGGCGGCCTGCGGGTGCTCTATCTTGAGGGAAGCCTGCGGGTGGAGCAGCGATTTCTCCGCCGGGTGCTTTCGGCCAGCCCCGACATGCAGGTCGACTTCCGTTGGATCGATTCGATTCGGCGAGAGAACTGGCCCGTCGACATCAGCCGGCAGCTCGCCGGCGATTACAACGTTTTCCTGATCGGCGACCTCGACTCCCAGTCGCTGCGACGCGAAGACCTGCAGAAGATTCTGCGCAAGGTGCAGGCGGGCGCTGGCATCGGGCTGCTTGGCGGCTTTCATGCCTTCGAGGCCGGAGGCTGGGGCAGCTCCCCGCTCGCGCCAGCGCTGCCCTTTGAGCCCGACCGGTTGGCCCGACAGGCGTTTGACGAGCCGGTGCGGGAGAGCCTCCACCTCAAGGGCCCCCTGCAGATGCTGCCCGACGCCAGGTTTGGCGGTGTGTCGATCCTGCGGCAGGCGCCAAACGAGCAGGACTCTCGTCTGGTGTGGCAGACGCTGCCAACGCTCGAAGGGGCAAACGATCTCGGCAGGCTCGTGCCGTCGGCCAAGCCGCTGGCGGTGACGGCCGGCGGGAAGCCGCTGCTCGTGGGGCGCGAATATGGAGACGGCCGGGTGCTTGCCTTTGCAGCCGACTCCACCTGGCGGTGGGTGATGCAGGGCGCCGCCGAGCAGCACCGCCGCTTCTGGCGGCAGCTGGTGCTCTGGCTCGCCAAGCAGGACGACACGGAGCAGGATTCGCTGTGGGTGCGGCTTGCGCAGCGCCGCGTGTTGGCCGGCGCCACGCTCGCGTTTGACGCCGGGCTGACGAAGGCCGACGGCACCGCAGTGATCGACGCGGTGCTGGAGGCGGTCGTTGTCTCGCCGGCCGGGCAGCCGCGGCCGGTGCGCATCGCGAGGCGTGGCGATACCTTCTCCGGCACGATCGCCGATTGTGCAGACCCGGGCGACTGGAAGCTGATCGTGAAGGTGGCGGGGGCCGGAGCGGCGCCGCCACGGGAACGTTCCTCGCGATTCACGGTGGTGCGGCAGGACCTGGAATTGGCCAACCCGCGGGCCAATCCACTGCTGATGCGGCAGTTGGCCGAGGCGACCAGCGGGGGTGTTCGTCTGCCGGAAGAGCTTCCGGGCATCTTCGAGGAGATCGCCAGCAAACCGGCGGCCTTCGAGACGACGGAGCAGTGGTCGTTGGTGGCCTGGGACACATGGCCGATGTTTCTGCTGCTCGCCGGCTTCATGTGCACGGAATGGTGTCTTCGGAAGCGGTGGGGCCTGGTATAGGTTGGCACGTGCCAGTGAAGGGTGGTGCTGAGAGCGAGCATCGCATTTCCCAACGGCATGGCATGGATGCCCGCACTGGGGTTCCAAGCCCTCTCTCTTTCCCCCGTGGCAACAAGATTTCATCTTGTTGAATCAGCACGCTAGAAAACGTGCTGCCCAAAAGGCTCGCCAAGACGCTGACTATGGACAGGCATCCGCCTGTCGGGGTGGCAGGATGCTGTGTTTGTCGTGTCGCCAGACGAAACCGCGCCGGGCGAACTCCCCGGACACCTGCGCTCGCTGGGCGGCTCGTCGAAATCGTTGGGGATGATGGTGAGCCACGTTCGCCGAGGCGCCCTGACTGCTCACTTCGGTGTCCGGGGAGCCCGCCCTCGTCGTTCTCCGATGCACGACAGCGCAGCACCACCCAATTGCATGGCAGGATGCCATGCGCAGCACCAGCGGGCGGAGGCCCGCCAAGACAAAACGACAGGATGTCGTGTTTGTCGGAAAGACATCTGCCCGACTCGCGCACGTGGGCGGAGGCCCGCCAAGACAAAACGACAGGATGTCGTGTTTGTCGGAAAGACATCTGCCCGACTCGCGCACGCGGGCGGAGGCCCGCCAAGACAAAACGACAGGATGTCGTGTTTGTCGGAAAGACATCTGCCCGACTCGCGCACGCGGGCGGAGGCCCGCCAAGACAAAACGACAGGATGTCGTGTTTGTCGGAAAGACATCTGCCCGACTCGCGCACGCGGGCGGAGGCCCGCCAAGACAAAAC
>Ga0209829_10003267_pt1 | contig 11863 bp, 10 predicted proteins | sample C_140205_EF_Meta_FD_187311 | JGI IMG/M metagenome (GOLD analysis project Ga0209829, IMG submission 187311) | Freshwater microbial communities from Lake Croche, Canada to study carbon cycling - C_140205_EF_MetaG (SPAdes) (version 2) | ecosystem: Environmental > Aquatic > Freshwater > Lake...
GCTGCTTGGCTCAACTCGTGACAAGTTGATACCTAGCTCTTCGGCGGCACGGAATACTTCTTCATCGGTATCGCGAAGTTCAATTGCGACACCTTCTGATGAAAGCACTTCAACATTCAGACATAGTGACTGCATTTCCTTGATAAGTACCTTGAATGACTCAGGGATACCAGGCTCGGGAATGTTTTCACCCTTCACGATTGCTTCGTAGACCTTTACGCGGCCCAGAACATCGTCAGACTTAATAGTTAGGAGTTCTTGGAGTGTGTACGCAGCACCATAAGCTTCAAGTGCCCACACTTCCATTTCACCAAATCGCTGACCACCGAACTGAGCTTTTCCACCCAGTGGCTGTTGCGTGATCATTGAGTATGGACCGGTTGAACGTGCGTGAATCTTGTCGTCCACTAAGTGGTGAAGCTTCAAGATGTACATGTATCCAACTGAAATTGGTGTTGGGTAAGGCTCACCTGAACGGCCATCAAATAACTTAGCCTTTCCAGATCGGCCGATTAATTGATTTCCATCGCGGTTAGGCAATGTGCTTGAGAGAAGACCTGAGATCTCATCTTCAAGTGCGCCATCGAATACTGGCGTTGCAAACTTAGTTCCAGGCTCTCCCTTTTCAGCACCGATTGCGCGCATGTGCTTCTGCCATGCTTCATCGACACCAGAGAGATCCCAGCCAGTCTTTGCTACCCAACCTAAGTGCATTTCAAGAACCTGACCGACGTTCATACGTCCAGGTACACCAAGTGGGTTAAGAACAACATCTACTGGAGTTCCATCTTCTAGGAATGGCATATCTTCAACTGGAAGAATCTTAGAAATAACACCCTTGTTACCGTGGCGACCAGCAAGCTTGTCACCATCTTGAATCTTGCGCTTTTGTGCAACGTAGACGCGAACTAATTGGTTAACGCCAGCTGCAAGCTCGAAACCCTCTTCTGATTCGAAGATCTTTACGCCGATAACTTTTCCAGACTCACCGTGTGGAACCTTGAGTGATGTATCGCGAACTTCGCGAGCCTTCTCACCAAAGATTGCGCGCAGTAAACGCTCTTCTGGAGTTAGTTCGGTTTCGCCCTTTGGCGTTACCTTTCCAACCAAGATATCGCCAGGTACAACATCGGCGCCAACACGGATAATTCCGCGCTCATCTAGATCGGCTAGAACTTCCTCTGAAACGTTAGGAATATCGCGAGTGATCTCTTCGGCACCAAGCTTGGTGTCGCGAGCATCTACTTCGTACTCTTCAATGTGAATTGATGTCAAGACATCGTCTTGAACCAAACGCTGCGACAAGATAATTGCATCTTCGTAGTTGTGACCTTCCCATGACATAAATGCCACGAGCAAGTTCTTTCCAAGTGCCATTTCACCCATTTCGGTGCAAGGACCATCGGCGATTACTGAGCCAACTTCTAGACGCTGACCTTCGGCGACAACAACCTTCTGGTTGTACGACGTTCCTTGGTTAGAGCGTGTGAACTTATGAAGTGAATATGTTTGATACGTTGAATCATCGGCCATAACTTTTACTTCTTCGGCAGATACTTCAGTAACAACGCCGGCCTTAGTAGCAACGACGACATCGCCTGCATCAACGGCTGCACGAAACTCCATGCCAGTACCAATCAATGGTGCTTCTGCACGCATAAGTGGGACTGACTGGCGCATCATGTTAGAGCCCATCAACGCACGGTTAGCATCATCGTGCTCAAGGAATGGAATCATTGCAGTAGCAACAGAAACCATTTGGCGCGGTGAAACATCCATGTAATCAACTTCATCAGCTGGGATGTATTCAACTTCGCCACCACGACGACGTACAAGTACGCGCGCTTCTGCAAAGTGATTGTCATCAGTTAATGGAGCATTAGCCTGCGCAATGATGTGCTCGTCTTCTTCATCGGCAGTTAAGTAATCAACTTGATCAGTTACGCGACCCTTTGAAACCTTACGGTAAGGAGTCTCGATAAAACCAAATGCAGTTACGCGACCATATGTTGCAAGTGAACCGATAAGACCAATGTTTGGTCCTTCAGGAGTTTCAATTGGACACATGCGGCCGTAGTGAGAAGGGTGAACGTCACGAACTTCAAAGCCCGCGCGATCACGTGAGAGACCACCAGGTCCGAGCGCTGAAAGACGGCGCTTGTGAGTTAAACCAGAGAGTGGGTTTGTTTGATCCATGAACTGTGACAACTGAGAAGTTCCGAAGAACTCCTTAATCGATGCAACTACTGGACGAATGTTGATCAATGTCTGAGGTGTAATTGCCTCGACATCTTGCGTTGTCATACGTTCGCGAACTACGCGCTCCATACGAGATAGTCCGATGCGAACCTGGTTCTGAATGAGCTCACCGACGGTGCGCAGACGACGGTTACCGAAGTGATCGATATCGTCCTTCTCTACGCGTACTTCGCGGCCGTAATCCATCAATAGATCGCCACGGTGTAGAAGTACTAAGTAGCGAAGTGTTGCAACGATGTCAGAGATAGTTAGTAGTGAAGCCTTTAGTTCAAGATCTAAACCAAGCTTCTTATTAACCTTAAAGCGACCGACCTTAGCCAAGTCATAACGCTTAGGGTTGAAGTAAAGGTTTTCAATTAAGTTCTGAGCAGCTTCCTTAGTTGGAGGCTCGCCTGGACGTAGCTTGCGATAAATATCTAGCAGAGCTTCATCTTGCGTATGAACTGTATCTTTTTCAAGCGTTGCCATCATTGATGCGAACTCACCAAATTCTTCACGAATCTGCTCTTCGCTCCAACCAAGTGCCTTCAAGAAGACAGTTACTGATTGCTTACGCTTACGATCGATGCGAACGCCAACAAGATCCTTCTTATCAACTTCAAACTCAAGCCAAGCACCGCGGCTTGGAATAACCTTTGAAGTAAAAACATCTTTGTCAGAAGTTTTTTCAATAATCTTTTCAAAGTAAACGCCAGGTGAGCGAACAATCTGAGAAACAACTACGCGCTCTGTACCGTTAATAACAAATGTTCCACGAGCTGTCATAACTGGGAAGTCACCCATAAATACTGTCTGTGACTTAATTTCACCAGTGATGTTGTTAGTAAACTCAGCAGTTACGAATAATGGCTGTGAGTACGTCATGTCGCGCTCTTTGCAATCATCGATTGAGTACTTAGGTGGCTCAAATCGGTGATCGCGGAAAGTAAGGCTCATAGTTCCCTGGAAATCTTCGATCGGTGAAATCTCTTCAAAGATTTCTTCAAGACCTGAAGTTGTTGGGATTTCGCCACGATTCATAGAATCGACTGCTGCGATGCGTGAACGCCAAGCGTCGTTACCCAATAACCAGTCAACGCTTTCAACTTGCAACGCTAATAAGTTAGGAACTTCGAGAGGTTCGCGGATCTTTGCGAAAGAGATTCGGCGTGGAGCTACTGATGATTTTTTAGTCGCGGCCAAGAGATGTCCTTCCAGACAATAAAGCGGGAACACACAACTATTAGGTCTCAGCCGCTATATGCCCTGACCGTAAGTGTTTTGTGTGAGGTTGAAGAGTAACGCGCTCACCCCGAACCTGTCCAACCGGGGGCTTATACATCGAAAGGGCGGATTTGTCTGTGGTTTTCCCTCTCCTGGGGAAAGAAAATCCCCCGCCTGAGCCAAGGGTCAGCCTTACCCAAGGCGCAAAAAATAGACCCTTTAAGGCTTATAGCCAATCGCATTTACGTAGTCACTTTCGGGGGCGGTACCGACAAAGTTTCCATTCCAGGATCCATCGGTTACGCAAGGTGCCGCATCTCTGGCCCCTTTGGTAATCACAGTTGTTTCAAAGGTGAAACCTTTCGCACTCCACAATGCAGCAATATTTGTTGCCATATGTCCGAATGGAGATTCAAATATTGATGGTTTTGTAAATGCACTGTAAAGAGCAATATCGAAAACATTGGTTGTGTTTCCACCAGATGGCGTGTTTCCTGAATTCTTTGCTGCTGCTGCAGCAGCCGCATTATCTGCGGGAGCGGCAACAACTGCATCCCCTGCTCTTACATTTGTTCCTTCTGCAACGAGAGCTTGAACATGCATGAACTCAAATATCCATCCATTAGGAGATGTGATTAGGACGCCAATTCCCATCGATGAGTCACTAGTGTTGTATGAAACTTTTCCATCAAATGGTGCATATCCTTTAACAACTCTTGATGGCGATGCAGGTATATCAATAATTACATAATGCTTCATCGATCGCTTACTCTCGACAGAAGTATCACCGGCACCTGTTTTAGCCAATACACCTGGAGAATAATCATGACCGACACAACTGCGAAACTTGCTTAGGCGCACAACATGTTCGAGATCAACTGGATTGGCAAGAATAAAGTTTCCTGAAGCCAAAGTACCGCCGGCACTTTGTTTATTGGGATCTACTTTATTGGAATCTACTTTGCTGACAGGTTCACTGCTCTTGGTTACAGAACTTGTTGTAGCTACCCAGACCAATTTCTTGTTTTTCTTATCGCACATTAGTGTTTTACCAGAGACTTTTGTTGTTGCTCCGGCCTTTGTACATGCACTTCCTAGTTTTGGTGCGGCAAGTGCTTGCGGAGAAAAAGAGAGTGAAGAACCAATCACCATAACCAAGGTGGCTACAAAGAATTGTAAATGTCTGCGTTGGTTCATTTATCGAAAGTAACTGCAAATTAAAAAGAGTCAATAGGACAGGCACTAAAAATAAAAGAGGCCCCGACCGAAGTCGGGGCCTCTTTTTGTGGAAATTACTTGATTGTAACCTTTGCGCCAGCTGCCTCTAGTGCTGCCTTTGCCTTATCTGCTGTCTCCTTGTTTACCTTCTCTAGGAGAACTGATGGACATGCATCTACAAGATCCTTCGCTTCTTTCAAGCCAAGGCTTGAGTTAAGTCCGCGAACTTCCTTGATAACTGCAATCTTTGCTGAACCAGCTTCTTCGAGTACAACTGTGAACTCGTCTTGTGCTGCTTCTGCTCCGCCTGCGGCTGCGCCACCTGCTGCTGCAGCTGCTACTGGAGCAGCGGCTGTAACATCGAATTCAGTTTCGAATGACTTAACGAACTCTGAGAGCTCGACCAATGTCATTTCTTTAAACTGTGCCAATAGGTCTTCTGTATTGAGCTTTGCCATTTTCGTTATTCCTTCTCTTCTGATTCTGGGGTTACTTCTTCGACAACTGCTTCGGTTGCATCGGCAACTTCAGCAACAATTTCTGGTGCTTCTACCACTGCCTCTTCGGTTACTACGGCATCTTCAGTAATCACAGCTTGAGCTGGAACCTCGGACACCTCGCTATTTGTTGAACCTTCGGACATTTCAAGCTTGATACGGAGAGCATCGAATACACGAGCCGCCTTAGCAAGCGATCCCTTCATAGCGCCAGCAAGCTTTGCAAGTAGAACCTCACGAGATTCAAGATTTGCAAGTTGCATAAGCTCTTCTTTGGTGACTGCTTTGCCTTCGTAGATTCCACCCTTGATTACAAGAAATGGATTCTCTTTAGCGAAATCGCGCAGGCTCTTAGCCGCGTCAATTGCATCACCCTTAATGAAAGCAACTGCAGATGGTCCAACAAGAAGATCTGGTGAAAGATCTACGCCGGCATCTTTTGCTGCAATCTTTGTAAGAGTGTTCTTCACTACTGAGTACTTAGTTGATTCACCAAGTGCGCGGCGAAGTTGCTTCATCGAAGTCACGGATAGTCCGCGATATTCGGTGAGGATTGTTGCAGTAGCTGTACGGAAATCTTCCGTTAACTCTGCAACTGCTTTTTCTTTATCTGGGCGAGCCATTCGGTTCACCTTTCCTGGTACTTAGCGACATCAGGGAAATAAAAAAATCCGTGACGCGTAAGCGCGCACGGATTAATGTGAACACCTACGCGGGTTGAGATTTCCTCATTTAATGGATCAACCTTGCGGTTAATCCAGACCTGCGGTCTTTGGTTATGGCGTAAGGCTAAGGCGAGGTGCCTCGGCCGGTCAAATCGAGCGTAAAAAACCGGCTCCTTCGAAAGCGGAAGGGACTTTAACGAACCAAGTCCCGAGCTCGAAGAAGCCGGTTTTTCTTTAAGAGTTAGTTAGATGCAGGCTCGCGGATGAGGTTTGGATCAACTGCGATTCCAGGTCCCATCGTTGTTGAGATAACTGCCTTTTGGATATAGCGACCCTTTGAAGAGTTTGGCTTTGCACGCATTACTTCTTCCATGGCCGCTGCGTAGTTTTCTGCAAGCTGCTCGGCAGTAAATGAAGCCTTACCGATTAGGAAGTGAAGGTTAGAGTTCTTATCAACGCGGAACTCAATCTTTCCGCCCTTGATATCTGTAACTGCTTTTGCAACATCGGTTGTAACAGTTCCAGTCTTTGGGTTTGGCATCAAGCCACGAGGTCCGAGAACCTTTCCTAGGCGACCGACCTTACCCATGAGATCTGGCGTTGCAACTACTGCATCGTAATCTAGACGGCCCTTTGCAACCTCTTCGATTAGTTCATCTCCACCAACAATGTCGGCACCTGCTGCGCGTGCAGCATCGGCCTTGTCACCGTTAGCAAAAACTAGAACGCGTGCAGTCTTTCCTGTGCCGTGTGGCAAGTTAACTGTTGAGCGGATCGCTTGATCGGCTTTCTTTGGATCAACACCAAGAACTAACGCAACCTCAATCGATGCGTTGTACTTAACTGTTGATGTTTCCTTAGCAAGTGTTACTGCTTCGAGTGGGGTGTAAAGGTGATCTTTAGTTACCTTAGCCGCGGCCTCGTTATATTTCTTTGAGCGCTTCATTTCATTCCTCTTCTTATAAGGGTTGTGGTTAGCGGACCAGCGAGGTCCTCCCACATTTCTCTCTCGCGGTGAGAAAGAAAAATTGATTATCCGTTAGTTGTGATACCCATTGAGCGTGCAGTACCGGCGATGATGCGTTGTGCAGCAGCCATGTCATTTGCATTTAGGTCATCCATCTTTACCTTTGCAATTTCAGTTACTTGAGCCATGGTGATGTTAGCGACCTTGGTCTTGTGTGGAACTGCAGAGCCTTTTTCAACGCCAGCAGCTTTTAGAATTAAACGTGATGCTGGAGGAGTCTTGAGGATGAATGTGAAAGAGCGATCTTCGTAGACAGTGATCTCTACTGGAATGATCTGACCCTTTTGAGCTTCAGTTGCAGCGTTGTATGCCTTAACGAACTCCATGATGTTGACACCGTGCTGGCCAAGGGCAGGACCTACTGGAGGAGCAGGTGTTGCTGCGCCAGCCTGGATCTGCAACTTGATGAAGCCGGTTGCCTTCTTCTTTGGTGCCATTTCTTGTCCTCTTTTTTCTTTTTCGTTATCTAGGTGAAATTAAAGCTTTTGTACTTGGGCGAATGAGAGCTCTACTGGTGTTTCACGACCGAAGATTGAAACAAGAACTTTCAAGCGTGCCTGCTCTGGCATGATCTCTGAGATCGTTGCTGGAAGCGTTGCAAATGGACCATCCATAACCGTTACTGACTCGCCAACTTCAAAGTCGATGAGTCGTATGTCGGCCTTATCTGATTTCTTAACTGGACGTGGTGCCAAAATCTTTTCAACTTCATCCATGCTCAACGGACTTGGGTGGTGTGCGTTTCCAACGAAACCTGTTACTCCAGGAGTGTTACGAACGGCCGACCATGATTCATCCGTTAAATCCATGCGTACTAAAACATAACCTGGATAGATGTTGCGCTTAACCATTTTGAAAGCGCCATTCTTGAGCTCTTTAACCTCTTCTTCAGGAACTTCAATCTGGAAGATGTAATCCTCCATATTTAAAGATTGAATACGAGTTTGAAGGTTGCCCTTAACTTTCTTTTCATACCCAGCGTATGAGTGAACTACATACCAATCGCCCAGTGCTGTTCGCAATGTACGACGGAACTCTGCATTTGGATCATTCTCATCAGATTCGATATCGCCATCTTCATCCGATGCGAGCGCAAGCTCGGGCTCATTAGACATAGTTGGTTCAGCGGCAACTTCTTCTGCTGCTGGAGTTGCAATCTCTGTTGCTGAGGCGGCAAGAGCTGCTTCGAAAGCATCGAGTTTTTGCGTCTCGGTGGTGTTTAGTTCTTCAGTCATTATCTCTCTCACCTTATCCAAATACCCAGAAGACGATCTTTGTTAGTACAAGATCGAGAAGTGAGACAACTGCAATGATGAACGTTACGAAAACCAAAACAACGGCCGTGTAGGTCGTTAATTGATTACGGGTTGGCCAAACAACCTTCGTTAGTTCGCTTACAACTTGGCGGTAGAAAAGGCCGACGCGCGCAAATAGACCGAGTTTCTCGGTTACTTGTTCAGGTGACTCTGTCATCGTCAGTTTCCTTTCCATACTTCACTAATTTCGTACCTGTACTACTTGCAGGGCAGGAGGGACTCGAACCCCCAACCGGCCGCTTTGGAGACGGCAACTCTAGCCAATTGAGCTACTGCCCTTCGCACGGGGGCATGGCAAAACCATAGGGAAAAGCAAACCCTCGTGAGCGTTGAAGTGTAGAGGTTAGGAGGGCCTTAGGTCTAACTCGCATCTGGAGTACGGCAGACTGGGGCCATGAGTTCACGAATATCCTCTCGAATCGCGGCAATTGCCGAATCGGCCACTTTGGCCGTTGATGCCAAGGCCAAAGCCCTTAAGGCGCAGGGTCGCCCCGTCATTGGCTTCGGTGCAGGTGAGCCTGATTTTCCAACTCCTGACTACATTGTTGAAGCCGCAGCTGCTGCAACACATGTTGTTGCTAATCACCGCTACACACCAACGCCGGGATTGCCAGAACTTCGCGAGGCAATCGTTGCTAAAACAAAGCGTGACTCAAATTATGAAATTACTGCCGATCAAGTATTAGTAACTAACGGTGGCAAGCAAGCTGTCTATCAAGCTTTCGCAACAATAATTAATGAGGGTGATGAAGTTTTATTGCCGGCACCTTACTGGACTACGTATCCAGAATGTATCAAATTAGCTGGCGGCGTTTCTGTAGAAGTTTTCGCCGATGAGACCCAAAACTATTTAGTAAGCGTTGAGCAGCTAGAGGCTGCACGTACATCGAAAACAAAAGCAATTTTATTTTGTTCACCATCTAATCCAACTGGCTCTGTCTACTCTCAAGAACAAGTAAAAGCCATTGGCGAATGGGCACTTAAAAATAATATCTGGGTAATCTCTGATGAAATTTATGAGCACTTGTTGTACGACGGTGCAAGCGCGCCAAGCATGCCCGTCGTGGTTCCTGGTCTTGCCGACACTTGTATTATTTTAAATGGCGTTGCAAAAACCTATGCGATGACAGGTTGGCGCGTTGGCTGGATGATCGGACCAAAAGATGTCATTAAAGCGGCAACAAATCTACAGTCGCACTTAACATCAAATGTTTCAAACGTTTCACAGCGCGCAGCTATTGCCGCACTTACTGGTGACCTCAAAGCAGTTCACGCCATGGGTGAGGCATTTAACCGTCGCCGTGCATTAATCGTCGGTCTGCTCAATGAGATCCCAGGCTTTGTATGTCCAACACCAACTGGTGCCTTCTATGTATATCCATCGGTTAAAGGTGTACTTGGAAAAACTATTCGAGGGAAGACTCCAAAAACTTCGGCTGAGCTTGCAACATTATTACTAGAAGAAGTTGAAGTTGCGGCAGTGCCTGGTGAGGCTTTTGGCCCCTCTGGTTACTTACGTTTTTCCTATGCCACAAGTGATGCTGACATCGTTGAGGGTATTGGGCGAATCAAAAAACTTCTGACAGAGGGTTAAATCTCTATACCCACGAGATTAACTTCGGTAACTAAAGTAATTCCAAAGGCTGACTGCACATGATCACGGGCGCGCTTTGCAAGGGCAGCAATATCTGAAGCTGTTGCGTTACCCGAATTTGTAAGTGCTAAAACATGCTTCGTTGAAATTCGTGCACCGCCAATTTCATCGCCTTTATGTATTCCAGAGTTCTCGATAAGCCAAGCTGCCGAAACCTTTACACGGCCATCCTCTAGCGGCCACTTAGGCGCAGCATTAGGTAGAGCATCGGCGGCTTGCTGGGTAATTATCGGATTAGTAAAAAATGAACCGGCAGACCATGAGTCGTGATCTTCTTTCGAAAGCAGCATTCCTTTATTAGCGCGAAGTTCGAGTACTGCCTTTCGGCAATCGAGAACGGAGGCTTTATCGCCAATTTCAATCTCTAATTTTCGCGACAGTTCAATATAAGTAATCGGCGTTGTCATTTCGCCGATGCGCAGTTGAAAAGCTACGTCTAAGACAACGTAGCGACCCGGGTGCGCTTTAAAATATGAGTTGCGATAAGAAAACTCGCACTCGGCATTTGTAAAAGTCTTAATCGCTTTACTCTGGCGATCGTACGTACGCACTCGGGTAATAAACTCACTTACTTCGTGGCCATAAGCACCTATATTTTGAATCGGTGCAGCACCTACCGTGCCAGGAATTCCGCTAAGGGTTTCAAGGCCGGCATAGCCGTGGGAAATCGAAGTTAAAACAAAAGAATCCCAGTTTTCCCCGGCACCGATAGTAAGCGTTGCACCGCTGCAGGCATCGACTTCAGACTCCACTGAGTTATTTGAAATTCGAATAACAGTGCCTTCGAAACCACTATCGGCAATTAAAACATTTGTTCCGCCACCCATAATGAAAATTGGCGAATCTCCTGCCGCTTCAATCGCCGCAATGATTTCGGCTTCGGTAGAGACTTGAACAATTTTGCGCGCCGGGCCACCCACACGCAGGCTGGTGTATTTCGATAGCTCGGTCATGGTTAAAGGTTAGCGACGTGGCGACAAAATTGCGCTTTTGCCCCGAAAGCGATCGAGAATGCGATCGTAATTCTTCTTTGATTGAACTTCACGATAGTCGGGATCCACATCATGGTAGCCATGGTGACGCCCCTGTTCGAGCGGCAGTGTCACTTGGAGCAAGCGCCCTCCAGCTTGGCGAACTTTTAATGAAAACTCGATATCTGCATTTCGATAATAGATTGCGCGTGGATTGAATCCACCAGTTTCTAGTATTGCCTCACGATTAAGGGCCATAAAGTATGAGAAGAGAACATCGACTTCGCCATCACCTTTATCATCAACGCTGCGCCAATCATCTTCGATATTAACTAATCCCCCGCGCCAACCAACTGCAACGAATTCACCTTTTTTTAACTCCGCAATTGCTGGAGTAATCGCATCACCGGTAAAGCGCGTAGAGGGATCCATAATCACAATGTAAGCGCTTTTAACTTTTTCAATCATGACATTTGCGCAATCGCCCCAACTGGCACCAGGTGCAACCGCAAATAGATAAGTGCGTGAATCCATGGACTCGACAAGTCGTCCTGGGTCACCGATTGAAAGAATAACGATTCCGCAATCGCTATTGGCCTTTACTAAGTTGACCGTCTCAAGGGCATCATCGCTAAATCCATCGACGATAATTCCAACGGTCGTCTCTTTATCTAAATCAATTGGGCGAATATCGCGAGCAAAGGCCAGCGTAATAAAGGCGGCTTTTGCGATTAGTTCAAAGCCATCGGCAACATCTACAACCTCATAACCCAATGCTGCGATTTTGTTGCGCAAAGTATCGGCCAGCGCAAAATCTTTTGCACCACGTGCACTCATACGTTCTTGAGCAAGGGCTAGAACTGAATCGGGGGCGCTCATTTGGTAACGACGGCTTTAGCCATTCCTAACACTTTAATTCCAGCCGACGTAGCAACTAAATCTAACTTGATTCGGTCTCCCTCAATAGCGGCAACGGTTCCCGTAATGGTTAAATCGGTTTTTTCACCCATGGGAACAATGACGGGCTTAATAAAGCGCGCCGATAACTCATGC
>Ga0209829_10003271_pt1 | contig 11849 bp, 7 predicted proteins | sample C_140205_EF_Meta_FD_187311 | JGI IMG/M metagenome (GOLD analysis project Ga0209829, IMG submission 187311) | Freshwater microbial communities from Lake Croche, Canada to study carbon cycling - C_140205_EF_MetaG (SPAdes) (version 2) | ecosystem: Environmental > Aquatic > Freshwater > Lake...
AGGCCTCGCACCGGATCTGCCGTGATCGCGGACGGCCTGCACGCCGCCACGATGGCCCCCGACGAGATTGACTCCTGAACGTTGCCCGACAACCGCGAGAGCGTCTCGACGTCGAGTGGTACCGTCCGCGGCGGGTCGAAGCGGTGGGTAATTTGCTCGTAGTCGGTGATGTCGATGACGATTGCCGTCGTAGGGCAGTCGATCACGGACTGCCTCTCAAAGATCGCCATCCGGCAGAGATCTTTCCACGTGACACTCCTCAGCGGCACGCGGTTCGTGAGCCAGTCACGATCAAAAATCACACAGCCCAAAGCCGGCTCATGCAACGTGTTCAGATCGGCCGCCCCACGGAAGTAGTCGTAATAGACGTTGCCCTTCTTGTCACGATGCCGCAGCACATGACCAACTCGCGCCACCGGATGCCCTTCGGCCTCGATGCAGGCGGCAGCAAATGTCTCCGCAAACACCTCCTCGATGCCCAGCAGAAAGGCCACTTTCGGGCAGGTGAGACGGTCCCCCGCCAGTTCAAGACACTCCATCGGGCCCAAGATGGCATCCTGCTCGCCCGGCAGCGGCACGATCTGCACCATCGTGTCGACGTTGGCTTTGTACCATTCAAGCTGCTTTGGATCGACGAGAATCGTGATTCGAGCCCGCCCTCGGCAGGACGTGGCCAGCGCATTGACGCGATCTCGGACCACGCTGGCATCGCCAAAGAGCGGCTGAACAACAAGGTCCACCACCGGCTCCGCAGCAGGCAGCGTCAATGCCCGCGACCGCTCGCTGAACCGGTGCGCGGCCTTGTAGACGTCCGCCAGCTGCGTGCAGAGATGATAGGAAGTGAGCAGCCTTTGCTGAGAAGCCGACGCCAGTGTCAAAGCCTCTTGCGGATCACGGCCAAACCGCTTCAAGGCCTCCAGAATACGCTTCGCCCGCTCTTCGGCGGGAAGGGAGGACGGCACGCTGACGTAGTTGTCGCCGATTGCTGCAGATAGAAAGGGATGCTCGTCGCCGATGACGACGGCACCGGCCGCCATCGCCTCGAAGAGACGGCTCGACATGATGCCCGAATTGATGTGTGCTTCAGACGAGAACACCAGACACGCGCCGGCGTCGGCGATCTTGCCGATGATCGTGCGGCCGTCGAAGGGAAGCGAGCCACGGTAGCCCTCGTAGCCGTCCCACAGTTTCACACCGCGGATTTCCGTCGGCCCGTAGACATCCAGCACGCCCTTCTTATCGAGTTCACGCAGGACGGCGTCGTGCCTGGCCGGCTTATTGGTCAGCTTCTCCCAGTTGATGCCGCAATAAAAGACGCGGTACTCGTCGTGTATCCGGGGTGGAATGATCGGATCTGCCAGCGTGTGGTTCAGCAGTGGCATGTCCGCGGCGACAAAGTCTCCCCGCGAGGCACGCACGAGCTTTTTGATCTCGGGTGAGCCCGTGTAGGCGTAGACGTCGTGCGACATCTGGTTCGACCAATGCCGGTCAAATCCCCAGTCGAAATAGAACTGTGTCGGGTTCCACATCGCCGCCACCGAGACGGCGTCGTAGGTCTTCGCTGTCTCGTAGTGGAGGTGGATGACGAAGTCGACATCCTCACGCTTCACCCGCTGCCGGGGCGTGCCGACGATGTGGCCGAATTTGTCGAGCTCGATCACTCGCACGTCGACGAGTTCGGCCGCGGTGCGCAGCCGCTCCACGCACTCGTGCTCGGCACAGGCCTGCTCTGGCCACATGCGGATCACGGCGATCGTCCCTTTGATGCCGGGCAGCATCGCGATCGCCTGCTTCGCTGCGGTGACCTGGTCCCGCGAGGCAGCAGGTGGATCGCACGCAAGTTGTTCGGCGGCTTTCATCAACACTGGACGCTCGGTGCAGGAGGTGTGGCGGGACGGTGGAACAAGCAATACGGACACGTGAGAAATCAGTCGTTCACAAGCACCATGGCATGACCCTCGCCGCGCAGGAGTTTCTCCTGTTCGGCGAGCACCAGGTCGGACTCGACCATCATTTCCACAAGCTGGTCGAACGACACTCGCGGCTTCCAGCCGAGTCTGGTGCGGGCTTTCGTGGAATCGCCGAGCAAAAGGTCCACCTCGGCGGGACGGAAATATCGTGGGTCGATCTTGATGAAATCGTCGCAGTCGAGCCCGAGCTGCGCGAACGTCTTCTCACAGAATTCACGCACCGTATGGGTCTCATCCGTCGAGACCACGTAGTCGTCGGGCTCTTTCTGCTGCAGCATGAGCCACATCGCCTCGACGTAGTCGCCGGCGAATCCCCAGTCTCGCTTGGCGTCGATGTTGCCCAGGAACAGCGTGTCTTGCAGACCCAGCTTGATCCGCGTCGCGGCCCGCGTGATCTTCCTGGTCACGAACGTCTCGCCCCGCCGCGGGCTTTCGTGGTTGAAGAGGATGCCGCAGCTCGCGTGAAGGCCGTAGCTCTCACGGTAATTGACCGTGATCCAATGGGCGTAAGTCTTGGCGACCCCGTAGGGACTCCGGGGATGGAACGGGGTCGTCTCTTTCTGAGGGATCTCGACGACCTTGCCGTACATCTCTGAACTCGATGCTTGGTAAAATCGGATGGTGTCACCGCAAGCGTCCTGCACGTCGCGCAGCGCTTCCAGCAGCCTGAGCGTTCCCAGCGCGGTGACATCCGCGGTGTATGTCGGTTGATCAAAGCTGACGCGGACATGGCTTTGGGCGGCCAGGTTGTAGATTTCCGTCGGGCGCACCTCACGGATGATGCGGGCGAGGCAGTTTCCGTCGGCCACATCGCCATAGTGCAGCGTCAGCGGGCGGCCACCGGCGTGACGATCGTGATACAGATGTTCGAGACGGCGGGTGTTGAAGCTGCTCGATCGGCGCACGACGCCATGCACCTCATAGCCCTTCGAGAGCAGCAGGTCGGCAAGATAGGAACCGTCCTGCCCAGTCACGCCGGTGATCAACGCGATATTGCGAACCATAAATCCATCTTTTCTCGGAAGGCTATGCGAGCTCGTGAACACCGAAGACCGTGATTGGGCGCTGGGCTGTGTGCCCACCCATGCAACGGGGTTCAAGCGACACTAGGTCGCGAAATCATGATGTCAAGAAAACGGTGGAAAGGTGTGTCGGTGGGAGGGATGAGGAGGGTTGTCCGGGGTCTGAGGTGGTGTGGCGCGGGCCGAGGTGTCAATACACGCTCTCCTTCATGATGCCGAGCAGATAGGCCCCGTAGCCGCTCTTGGCAAGCGGACCGGCGATCGCGGCGAGCTGCCGGTCGTCGATCCAGCCGCTTCTCCAGGCGATCTCCTCCGGGCAGGAGATCTTCAGTCCCTGACGCTTTTCCAGCGTCTGGATGAATTGCCCCGCCTCGATCAGGCTGTCGTGCGTGCCCGTGTCGAGCCAGGCATCGCCCCGGCCCAGGATTTCCACGTTGAGTTGACCCCTCTCGAGATACACGCGGTTGACGTCGGTGATCTCGAGTTCACCTCGCGGCGAGGGCCGCATGTTCCGAGCAATGTCCACGACCTGCTCGTCGTAGAAATACAGCCCGGTGACGGCATACCGGCTGCGCGGGGCCGAGGGCTTCTCCTCCAGCGACTTTGCACGCCCGGCATCGTCAAACTCCACCACACCATACCGCTCCGGGTCGGCGACCGGATACGCGAAGACCGTGGCCCCACTCGTTCGCTTGTCGGCGGCATGGAGCCGCTGAACGAGCCCGTGGCCGTAGAAGATGTTGTCGCCGAGAACCAGGGCCGACGGCCCGCTGCCGACGAAGCCGGCGCCGATGATGAACGCCTGGGCCAGGCCCTCCGGCCGCGGCTGCACCGCGTATTCGATCGTCATGCCCCACGCGCTGCCGTCGCCGAGCAGTTCTTGAAACCGCGGCGTGTCGTGCGGCGTGGAGATGATCAGCACCTCCCGGATCCCGCCGAGCATCAGCGCGCTGAGCGGATAGTAGATCATCGGCTTGTCGTAGACCGGCAGCAGCTGCTTCGACACCGCCAGCGTCACGGGGTGAAGCCGCGTGCCCGAGCCACCGGCGAGAATGATGCCCTTGCGGTTCGTGGTGTGGCTCATGTGCTGGTGGCCCCGTAGTGGGTGTCGATCCAGTCGCGATAGCCGCCGCTGGCAACGTTGGCCACCCAGTCTTGATGGTCGAGATACCAGCGGACCGTCTTACGGATACCGGTTTCGAACGTCTCGACCGGCTTCCAGCCGAGATCGGTCTCAATCTTGCGGGCGTCGATCGCGTAGCGGCGGTCGTGGCCAGGGCGGTCTTTCACAAATGTGATCTGGTCGGCATAGCTCGTGCCATCCGCCTTGGGATGCTCCTCGTCGAGAATCCGGCAGAGCGTCTTTACGACGTCGATATTCGGCTTTTCGTTCCAGCCGCCGATGTTGTAGGTCTCGCCCGGCGTGCCGGCTTCCAAGACGCGGCGGACGGCAGCCGTGTGGTCCTTCACATAGAGCCAGTCGCGGATCTGCATGCCGTCGCCGTAGATCGGCAGCGGCTTGCCGGCCAGCGCGTTGTGGATGCAGAGCGGGATCAGCTTCTCGGGGAAATGAAACGGGCCGTAGTTGTTGGAGCAGTTGGTGGTCAGCACCGGCAGGCCGTAGGTGTGGTGATAGCTCCGCACCAAGTGGTCAGCCGCCGCCTTGCTCGCCGAATAGGGGCTGTTGGGCTGGTATTGGTTGGTCTCGGCGAAGGGCGGATCACTTGGCGACAGCGAGCCGTAGACCTCGTCGGTGGAGACGTGCAGAAAGCGGAAGGCCGCCTTGGCGTCGGGAGACAGCGCCGTCCAGTGGCCGCGGGCGGCCTCCAGGAGCCGGAACGTGCCGACGATGTTCGTCTGGATAAAGTCTTCCGGGCCGTGAATGGAGCGGTCGACATGGCTTTCAGCAGCAAAATGCACGATCGCCCGGATCGCATGCTCGCGGAGCAGCGTGGCGATCAGGTCGCCGTCGCGAATGTCGCCACGCACGAAGATGTGGCGGTCGTCTCCCTCGATCGCCTCCAGATTCTGGAGGTTGCCCGCGTAGGTGAGCGAGTCAAGATTAACGACCGGTTCGATGCTGGTGGCGAGCCAGTCAAGAACAAAGTTGCTGCCGATGAAGCCGGCGCCGCCGGTAACGAGGATCATCCAAAGGACCTTACAACAAGACCGCTATGCAACGGCAAGAGTTCGTCGTCGATGCAACTTATTGCCCGGGCTGGATCAGCCGGCGTGTGCCGTGATCTCTTCACCCTGCGGAACAAGCCTCACCGGCCACAGCACTCGTACGGGGGAATCTTCTCAACCCTACGCCGTAAACAATGCGTGTCAAGAAAAGTGTGGCTGAAATACCGGCTGGGCCGTTTATGACAATAACTCCCGGAAGCCGGACTGAGTCGCGGCCTATCGTGCCGGAGCCTCACTGCGAAAGACGAAGCCACCCTTCTTATTGCCGATCACGATGTCGACTCGGCCATCGGCATTCAGGTCGCCCACGGCAAACTGCGTGCCCACGCCCGAGGCGTCATCGATCTTGTGCGGCACATACTTCACGGCATCGGCCCCGGTCTTGCCGCCTTCCCGCACCAGTTCAAACCAGTAGAGCAGGGCGGGGCCGCCCGGATCTGGGTCGCCCTTGGGTCCATGGGCCCAGAACCGCTTGCCTGTGATCACGTCCTTGAGGCCGTCGCCGTTCATGTCGACCACGTGGACCGCATGGGGCTGCGAAAATTGCACGCCATCGAGGGTGCCCTCGGCGGTGGCCGGCAGGATCGCATGCCCGACGAAGTCGATTTCACCGTCCGCCTTCTTCACCTGCTCGAACCACGAGAGGCCGTAGCCGTGGGCGACCAGACTCGTGATCACGTCCTGATCGCCGTCGCCATCGACGTCGTAGACGTGCATCTGGGCGCCACCCTTCCCGAAGGCGAAGGGATGTTTTTTCCAGGGCTCGCCGGAGGCTTTCTCCGGCTGTTCCCACCAGCCCTCGGCCATCAGCAGGTCGGCCCGTCCGTCGCCGTTCACGTCGCCGATCCCCAGACCGTGCTGATACTGCCCCCACTTGGCCGGCTCCGAACAGCGTTCAAAGGTCCAGCGGTCGACGCCGGTCGGTTCGCTCGGATGGGCGAAGCCGAGCACGCCGCCGGTGTGAAACACGAGTTCGGGCTTACCGTCGCCCGTGACGTCGGTGAAGGCGGGCGACTCATTGTCGACGACTGGAAACGCGAGGTGGCGTTTCCATGCCCCGGCGTCTTTCGCGGACTCTTTGCCTGGATTTTGGAACCACGCCACCTCCTTGCCGGGCCAGACGTTGGCCATCACGTCGAGCCAGCCGTCGCCGTCGATGTCGGCCACGAAGGTGATGAAGTTGTTGGAGTATTTGTTCGGGTCGAAATTCTCGGCGGGGTAGATCTCGTGCCGCGTCTTGAAGTCGGGGCCGGCGTACCAGAAGGGGCCATAGATGGCATCGACATGGCCGTCGCGGTCGATGTCGCCAATGCCGGCGCCCTCGGCGTGAAAGTTTTCCGTGAGCTGAATCTTCGTGAAGCCAGTGCTGCCGGCCGGTTCGGCAGCCTGAACCCTCAGGCACCAGCATGCCAGTGGAAGACAGAGAATCCATGCGAGACTGTGTGGCGTTCGCAGCGTAAATCGCATCATACGCAGGATTCTCCCGTCGATCGTTGTTGCATGGTATGGCCCGGCCTGCAACCCGAAGGCCCACAGACCGGCGGCCGGAAGGCCCGCACGAAGGAATGAAAAGAAGTGGAGGCGGCGGGAGTCGAACCCGCGTCCCGTGATGTTTCAGAACAGACGTCTACGTGTGTATCCGGTCGATTTAAATCTCGCGGGCGCGCCCCCGGCCGACAGGGTGCGTCGCCAACCAGCCCGGAACTTTTTTAGCCCCGCCCGTACTAGGCGGTGAAGCGGGGCGAGTCGGATTTGGCGACCGATTGGGAGGCCCTTCCGACTGGGGCCATCGCTCGGGGTTGCTTAATTAAGCAGCCAGAGAAAACTGAGCTTCGGCAATTGAAGCTTGGTCGACTTTTAACGTGGCCAGCCGACCAACCACGACACGCAATCTGAACCTCTTGCCATCCGGTCGAAACCGGTACGCCCCCTGTGTTTTGTGGTCCCTCTTGTAGATCTGTCCAGAGCCAGACACCGATGCCAGCGGGCCTCGCGGCTGCCGGCAGGGCCTTTGGCCCTTGCCGGTAGTCTATACGGTAGACCCTGCCGGTGTTGGAAACCCCACGGCCTGTATCGGTCGTGTCGCACTCGGGAAGCCATTTTTTTGCCGGAAAAACAGACGTTTCACGCCCAGACACTTTCCAACGGGGATACTTGGGGAACGGCGGACCCGTATTCCGCCCCTCCCCCCTCTTCCCAGAAACATTGACGGCCCTCCAATGCCATCCGTACGCTCTTCTCTGTTCTTTTCAGGTTTTCGCATGGCAGCCATGGCAGCCCTCGTCACCCCTGGTATCGCTCGCATGTTTTCCACGGGATTGGTGACCTTCCGCAACACACTGCTTGCCGTCGGTGCGATCATGGTCGTGCTGGCGCCGTCGGACGCGGCCTTCGCACAAGAATGGGCCACGAAGATGTTCTCCAGCACGAGCCACAACTTCGGCACGGTGGCCAAGGGATCGAAGACGGAATACCGCTTCGTGTTCCGCAACATCTACAAGGAGCCCCTGCACGTCGTCGGCGTGCGGACCAGCTGTGGCTGCACGTCGCCCGAGGTCACCGTTCGCGACCTCAAGACCCACGAGACCGGCGAGGTCGTCGCCAAGTTCAACACGCGGACGTTCCTCGGCCAGCACGGGGCCACGCTCACCGTCACGTTCGACAAGCCGTACTTCGCCGAGGTGCAACTGCGGGTGGCTGGAAACATCCGTGGTGATGTGACCTTCGACCCACCGTTTGTCGATCTGGGCAACGTCGACCTTGGCAAGGGGGCTGAGCGATCGGTCCGCGTGACCCACGTCGGCAGCACGCCCTGGGAGATCAAGGATGTGCGGAGTGCCAACGCAAATTTCGAGGTCTCGCTGTCGAAGCCGACGCACGGCCCGAGCCAGTCCGCTTATGACCTGACAGTTCGGCTCAAATCAGAAGCCGCCGCGGGCTATGTCAATGGTCAGCTGATCCTCGTCACCAATGATCCTCGCGCCGCCCAGATTCCCATGGACGTCGAAGGCCGGATCGTGGCGGAGGTCACGGTGAGCCCGCAACTCCTGGCGCTCGGCATCGTGCGGCCCGGGGCGAGCGTGACGAAGAACATCGTCGTGCGTGCCAACCGTCCCTTCTGCGTGACCGGCGTGACCTGCTCCGATGGGTGTCTCACCTGTGAGCCGAAGACGACCGCCGCCACCGTGCACATCCTGCCCGTGACGTTCGCCGCCGGCAGCATGTCGGGCAAAGTGGAACGGCAGCTGAAGATCGCGACCGATCTCGGCGAAGGGGCCGTGCCCGCCGTGACCGTGCAGGCCACGGTGGAGCAGTCCGCGGGCGTGGTCGGCCAGTCGGCGAGCATTGAGTAGGGGTGGTGGACCGGCGTGCCTGTCGTGGCGGCAAGTTTTCAACTTGCTGAATGGACAAGATAAAATCTTGTCCCCACTGAAAGGCACGCGTCACGTCAACGGCTGCCGATCTGCCGGTAGTCTCGGGCCGCTGGTCCGCTGTAGAGCGACAGTGGCCGGATCAGCCGGTTGTCGCCGATCTGCTCGATGATGTGGGCCGTCCAGCCGCTCATCCGTGCCACGACGAAAATCGGCGTGAACACCTGCACCGGCAGGCCGAGGGCGTGGTAGACGCGGGCCGCCGGCCAGTCGAGGTTGGGCTTCAGGCTCTTCGCATCGAGCATGAGCCGTTCGACCCGCTCGGCAAGATTCTCGATCGCCTCGCCGTCCGTGCCCCGCACCATCTCGCGGCACATCCTGCCGAGCAGCTTCGCGCGGACGTCGCCATCCTTGTAGACGCGGTGTCCAAAGCCCATCACCACTTTTTTTGCGGCGAACTGCTCGTGCACCCACGCGTCAGCCCGGTCGGCCGAGCCGATGTGCGTGAGCACCTCCAGCACCTTCTCGTTAGCGCCGCCATGCAGCGGGCCCTTGAGCGCCCCGATCGCGGCCGTGATGCCTGAATGCATGTCGGAACCGGTGGAGACGACCGTGCGGGCCGTGAACGTGGAGGCATTGAATTCGTGCTCCGCGTAGAGCACGAGCGTGGTGCCGAAGATGGCGACATGCTCCTTCGGCGGCGTGTGGCCGGTGAGCCGCTCGAGCAACGCCTTGGCTATGGAACCCTCCGGCCAGGCGGCGATGCGGCGGCCCGCGGCGAGATCCATCCAGGCGGCCAGGATCGCCGGCACCTGGCCGAGCAGCTTTTCGGCCTGGGCGAGGAGTTGTTCACGCGACCCCGGCAGATTGTCCCCTTCCACCTGGCCGAGCATGCTCACGCCGGTCCGCAGGGCATCCATCGGCGCGGCGTGGGGAGCGGATAGGGCGAGCCGATGAAGCGCGTCGCTCACGGTGGGATCAAGCGATCGGGCCGCCTCGCTCACGCGGCTGGTAAACGCCGCCAATTCCGCCGCCGTGGGCAGTTCGCCGTAGAGCAGCAGGTAGGCCACCTCCTCGAAGTTGCCTGCCAGAGCCAGCGGCTCGATCGAGTAGCCGCGGTAACGGAGATCACCGTCGAGCGAGCAGATCGCCGTGCGGCCGGCGACGATGCCGGCCAGGCCGCGGGCAAATTCATTGGCGGCCGCTTGGGACGAAGACGCCGGGGACGAAGATGGCGGGGGCGAAGATGGCGGGGGCGAAGATGCGGTCATGAGGGAGTGCCTCCGGAGTGTTTTGCCAGCCAGGCCTCGGGATGGGCCGGATCGTAGTTGAGCAGGTCGTAGAGTTCCTCGCGGGTTTGCATCAGATCGAGCAGATTTTCCTGGGTCCCTTCGTCGGCGATCATGCCGAGCCCAGCCTCCATCGCCTTCATGGCAATCCGCATGAGCGTGACGGGATAGAGCGCGGCGGAAAAGCCCATCGCGGAGAGATCCTCGAGCGCCACCAGCGGGCTGACGCCAAACTCCGTCATGTTGGCCAAGAGCGGCGTGTTCAGCGACGCGAATTCGTCGCCGACCTGCCGGAACTCGTCCCGCGACCGCAGGGCTTCGGGGAAGAGCCAATCGGCGCCGGCATCGCGGTAGGCATGCATGCGCCGCAGGCAGTCGTCGAGGCTGGTCACGCCCCGGGCATCGGTCCGCCCGATGATCACGGTCGAGGGATCCCGCCGGGCGGCAACCGCCGCGGCGATCTTCTCGCACATCTCCGCCTCGGTGACGAGCTGCTTGCCGGCCAGATGGCCGCACCGCTTGGCCGACTGCTGGTCTTCCAGTTGGATCGCCGCCGCCCCGGCCGCTTCCAGCTTCAGCACGCAGTCAGCGACGTCGTCGGGACCGCCAAATCCCGTGTCGGCATCGACCACCAGCGGGATCGCGACCGAGCCAGCGAGCACGCGGGTCTGTTCCACGAGTTGCTCGAGCGTGAACAGGCCGATGTCGGGGATGCCGAACGTTCCCGCCGAGAAGGCGGCACCCGAGAGATAGATCGCGCCAAAACCCTCACGCTCGACGAGTTTGGCGGAGAGCGCGAATGGAGCGCCGACGATCGCGATCGTCGATTCCTCGACCGCCTCCCGCAGGAGACCGCCGCGGCCGGAGGGGGTCGGACGTGGCGAGGAGGGAGTCGTCATCTGATTGTCTGTATCCTATGAACTGGTCGAAGTGCCGCGAGTGACGATCGAGGTTATAGGGACGGACGATGGCCCGGGAAAGCGACAGCACAAACGCGGCAGTGGCGCACGCCCCGGAGGCTTCAGGGGGCGGCTGGGCACGCGCAGGGATTGAAGTGCTGGCGATCCTCGCGGTCTTCGCGGCCGCCGGGGCCTGGCCCGTGCCCGATGTCAACGAGACGGCCTACCTCACGAAGGCACGGCACTTCGCCGACCCGGCCTGGTGCCAGGGGGATTTTTTCCTCGAGACCCCCGACGCCCACGGCGTGTTTTACCTGTTCATGGGGCCGATCGCGGCGGCGGTCTCGCTCGAGCAGGCGGCCTGGATCGGCCGCTGGCTCGGCTGGCTGGCGCTGGCCTTTGGATTCCGCTGGGCAACGCTGCCGCTGCTGGCCGGCGCGTGGCCGACGATCCTCGCGGCAGCCCTCTTCTCGCTGGCACTGCGGCATACGACCGCGGCCGGCGAATGGGTGATCGGCGGCTGCGAGTCGAAGGTCTTTGCATGGGCGCTTGTGCTCGCGGCGGTCGGCGAAATCGGGCGAGGCCGATTGGCCTGGGCGTGGCTGGCGCTGGGAGCGGCCACGGCACTGCACCCGATCGTGGGCGGCTGGGGGCTGGTGGCTCTCGTCATGAGCTCGTGCGGTGGCTTTTTGACATACCGATCGAACGGCGACTCTGGCAGTCCGCCCGCAGTGCCGAAGAACCCACCGCTCGCGAGCGCCCTGCTGGTGGCCGCCGGGCTGCTGCTCGCCGCGGCCGGTGTCGTGCCGGCGCTTGGCCTCTCGGCCGGTGCCGATGCGGCCATGCGGGCCGCGGCCGCGAAGATTCATGTCGTCGAACGGCTTTCCCATCATCTGCTGCTGCGGACGTTTGCCGACGGCATGGTGGCCCGGCATCTGCTCGCGATCCTGCTCTGGTGGTGTGTGCGTGGGCGTCGGCCGGCGGGGTCGCCGATGGAACAGGCCGCGCGCACGCGGGTCGATCGGTTTATTCTCGCGTCTCTGTTGATTTCGTTAGCGGGTGTCGCCATCTCGCTCCTGGAACCCTTCGCAGCGAATGCGGCCTACAGCCT
>Ga0209829_10003272_pt1 | contig 11848 bp, 8 predicted proteins | sample C_140205_EF_Meta_FD_187311 | JGI IMG/M metagenome (GOLD analysis project Ga0209829, IMG submission 187311) | Freshwater microbial communities from Lake Croche, Canada to study carbon cycling - C_140205_EF_MetaG (SPAdes) (version 2) | ecosystem: Environmental > Aquatic > Freshwater > Lake...
GCCGCCTCGATCTCCCCCTGCGATTTCACCCGCTGGCTGGTCCCATCCGGCGATGACGGGGCGGAGTCGATGGCGACGGGCACCGCCACACCCCTCCTCGAAGCTATTTCCCGCCCAACAAGGTCGAGCGGTGACCCATTGTGGTTCGACATGACGTTCCCCCCGAAGTGTCCGACATCGAACCGACCGATCCATGGCACGCCATGAACGACCCGAACCAAGCTCAGCGGGCATCAAGACTGACACGCTTCGGTGGGGGATCGCCCCATCGCGAGCCTGTCGACGGCAGAGGCAGAAAACGCCCGCTCGACTCTGAAAACGCCCTGGTGGAAGCAGAGGGAATCCGCTCACGCTTCGGTCAACGCGAGGCAGCAACTCCGCCAAAGAAGGCGGGCCGGGCGGCTCGTTTACCGAGATTCGATGTCGGGAAACGACGCCGACGAAGCCTGTTCGTCCGAATCGGTTACCCACACCCAGGTCCTACCAGCGTCAGCGTCGTTTGGGAAACAACACCGAGGATATTGTCACGCACCCATCGGCAGTCGCCCTGGGAATCCGCACCCGTCTTCATGCCCGGCGAGGCACCGTCGCCCCCTTCGGCGCGCCGATCCCGCTTCCCCCGACGCCGTCACGTATGATCGGCTGATGGCGACCGACGAATCGGCTGCCCGCCGCACCGGGCCAGCAGGACGCCAAGCAGTGACCACTCCTTCCCCTTCGATTCCCAAGGAGCTCGCCCAGATCGCCCTCTCTCTGCAGTCGGAGCGATCGGGGCATGTCCCGAAGGCGGTGACGGTCGTCGCCAGCGACGAGACCGTCGTCGTCACGCTCCATGAGGCGCTTACCCCGGCGGAGAAGATCCTCGCCAGGAGCACCGCCGGCGCCGCCCAGGTGGAGGGCTACCACCGAGCCCTGTTCGCCGTCTCCTGTGATCAACTGCGCGCGGAGATCCAACGGCTCACCGGGAGGACGGTGAAGGAATCGGCCGTCGTCATCGAGCCGGCGACCGGGGCGATTGTCCATGCCTTCACCAGCGGCACGATCGTGCAGATCTTCCAACTCGAGCCCCACGCCCCGCTCCCGGCCTAACAGCCGCGGACCCGGATCAACCGGCCAGCGGCTCGACACCGGGGTCCTGCCCGAAGTCGTCAGCCGCGAACGCCGCGATCGACTCCGCCACCGACGACGCCCGGACCAACGTCATCCAGTGCGTCCCACCGGGCACGATCTCGAGCATCGAACCCGGCAACGTACGATGCAATCGCTTCGCCTGATCAACCGGGAAGTGGTGATCCGATTCCGCCCAGAGGATCAGCGTCGGGCTCTCGATCCGATCATAGAACGAGGGAAGCCGATCGAGCGTTCCCTGGTAGCCGGCGCACATCTTCGTGATGAACCGACGGACTGCGGGCGACCGGAACGCCCGGTGAAAATCGGCTCGCAGCGCGGGATCGATCCGCGTGTTCCAAGGAAGGAAGGTCTGTTCCGCCCGGTACAAGATCACCCCGGGCAAGGCCCGTAGGGCGAACCGATTGAACCCGAACCGACGCAGCAGGTGGATTTCCCACGAGGTACGTTCATCGCCGAACACCAGCGCGTTCATCACGATCAAACGCCGCACCCGATCTGGATGCATCGCGGCGAAGACCAGCGCCGGCTGGGCGCCCATGTCGATCCCGACGAGGACCGGTCGAACGATGCCGAGGTCGTCGAGGATCGTCAGCAGACGCCCAGCCTGCCGTTCGGGGGTAGCGCTTCCCGGCCATTCGTCGCTGAACCCCATTCCCGGCCAATCAAACGCCACGGTCTCGAACCGATCCACGAGCAGCGGAGCGACACGGCACCAGATCTGGAGGTTCTCCGGATAGCCATGGAGGAACACGATCGGCGTCCCCCGGCCGGCTCGCGCTAACCGCAGGGTTTTTCCATTACCGAGCCGGACCTGCACCGTGCGGAGAAGTCCATCGGGATTCGTCATCTATCGACTCCCCGATCGGCCAGCACTCGATCGGCGGCGAGATTCCCGCTCACCGCGGAAAAACTCACCCATTGCCCCGGATGGGTCGCGCTCCCCACAACGTAAAGATGACCGACCCATGGACTCCGGTGGGCCAACCGTCCCGTGAGCATGAAACGCGACGTCATCACCGGGTTCATGCTGTTGCGGTGGAGCTTGAACTGCCGGCCCCAATCGGCTGGACTGCGAACACCGAGAATCCGGACATCATCGAACAGTTCGCGCCACCATCGTTCCTTCTCCACGACCTTCTCGACAAACCCGCGCTGCCCCGCTTCTCCCTCCGATTCGGCACGCACGTGCTTCATCGGCGCGATCAGGCGAGCCGGAAACCAACCATCGCGCTCCAGGGAAGGATCGAGCACACCAGGGAGGACGAGAAGCCTGCAGCCGTCGGGCTCAGGACGGAGCCTGAAACGGAGATAGGGCCCCGGCGACCTTCCACGAACTGCGAGATACACGCAAGCGCCCGGGGACTGCAGCGGCAGTGCGGCGAGGGAACGACGGCGACGATTCCCCACCGCCCGTTGGCCATCCTCGTCGAGCAGATCCAGATAGGTGGCCAGGCCGACGTTCGACACGACAGCCTCGGCCGGTAACGTTTCGTCCCCCGTCTCCACGCCTGTGACGATCCCATTCCGGCAACGGATGCGATGCGCGGCCTCCCCGAAACGGAACGACACGCCCACCTCCGTCGCCACCCTGGCGAGGAGACGAGGAATCATCGCGATCCCCCCCGCCGGGCAGTATGCACCCATGCGGTGGATCGCGGCAGGAACCAGGGCCAGAGGCGAAGGAGCCTCTCGGGGCTGCTGCCCGGCCACATGGGTCCAGATGCCGAGGGTCTGGAGGATCGGCTCGGGAAGCCCCGACGACTTCAACACCGAATCAAGTGACCGGATGAGAAAAGGCAGATCCCGCAGGGCACCGGCCCGGACGACATCCGCCACCCCCGGGCGCGACCGCCATTGCATGGGCTGCAGCCGGCCGTAGATCGCCGCCGTCGATCGGATGAAGCGCTCATACCGCGCCGCGGAGCCCGGCCACCGCGATTCGAACGCTGCGGCGGTCTGCTCGAGGGAATCATGGATCGAGATCGGCGGGCCGGAATCGAAGCCCACCTCATAGACGTGGGAAATCCTCCGCAGCCCGAGCTCGATGTCGGCATCGATACCCAGCCGACCCAGCGCCCATTGGAGACCGGGTCGATCGAGGAGCACATACGGCCCGCCGTCGAAGGCGAAACCCTCGGCCGAGAGGCCGGACGCCAGCCCCCCTGCAGCGTCGCGCGATTCGAGGACGGTGACCCTGCACCCCTGTCGGGCGAGGCGGATGGCCGCCGTCAGCCCCCCGATCCCCCCTCCGATGATGACGACGCGGAAGTCCATGCGATCCTCAAGCTGCCGGATCCGGCACACGGAGATCGAGCAACCAACGCACTGCCCGCCGAACCGTTCTCAACAAGAAGCCCTCCCGGACGGACAGCGGGAATGCCTGCAGATCCATCTCGGGCACGAAAAACGACCCGCGACAACTTCCCATCACATAGACCGGATAGGCCAGAACGCTCAGCAGGGATCGCAATTCGCCATGGTACGGCCCGCGCCAGCCGGGGATCGGGGCATCGGTGCCGATGACCTCGATTGCCTGCGGTGAGCCACCAAACCATTGCGCCGCGCTCCGCAGCAGACTCGAGGATTCGAAACTCCGGACACCCACGTGCCGCAGCACGACGGTATCGACCGACAGCACATCTTTTCCGGCGTAGAAACGGAGCGGATGAATCGGCTTCCGACTGCCCATCACCCCGACCAATCCATCCGGAACATGCTCGTAGGCATCGACGACACCGAAGTGCGGCGGAAAATCGTTGAGGAGCATCATCACCGCGGTCGCACGGTCGGCCTGCCGTTCGAGAAAGATGTATTCGTCACAACGCCCACCGACCCACTCGATGTTCCCAACGCACAGCAGAGCGATCTCGATCGGATGGCTGCGGAGCTTCGGAAACGAGATGCGGAAGTCGGCATCCCGCCACGCTCCGGCGACGGTGTACTGCGCCATGCCGCGTGAATACGGATGCCAGACCTGATCCTCCTCGGTGTCGATGATCCGGTACTGATCGGAGCCGAAGCCGAGATAACGGGCAACTTCTTCCACGGTCCGATGATCGAAGAACCGATCGTAGATGTTTCTTCCTTCGATCACCGTGATGTCGCCGCACCCCAACTCCCGCAGATACCGGGCCAGGTCGTCCACCAGCACCGGATCGGTGAGCGGCGAAGGATCCTTCCGGTGGTATCCGAGCATGAATGTCGGCTTGATGACGATCCGCAGTCGCTCGACAGGCCGGTGGAGCGCCGCGGCCCGCTGCCGGATCGCCTTTCCCAGCCCGGATTGGTCGAGCAATTCCCGGAACACGACGCGTTTCTCATCCCGCCGGACACCGAGCACGGAATGAACGGGCGCACCGCTGCCGATCGGATGGTCTTCGGCTGACGCCCGTCGTTGACCGCGCGGTAGGTATTCCTCCCCCACCCCACGGATCCGTTCGACGACCGATTCAACCGTCACACCATCGCGCAGCCTGTCATCGTCGGTCAGGGCATCGGCGATGATCCTGAACATCTCGGCATGGCGGTCTTCGTCCTCGGCGACCCTTCTGAAATCCCGGGCGAGTTGCCGATCGAGATCGGGCCGTGAGGCCGCCAATTCGGCGATGCGATACCAGCAGAATGCCGCCGTCTGTTCCGCGTCGATGTTGAACTCGCAGAAGTTGCGGAAAGGACCGTATTGCAGATGAAGGCGGACGTCGCGCGGAACCTTGCCGACCATGCCACCGATCGCCGTCACGAGCGTGGCGATCAGCCGTGAAACCGGTGCCAGACGCCACTGGCTGTGCTGCAGAACCGATCCAGCCCAGCCACCGATCCCGCCGGCACACTGGGCCGAGATGGCCCTGACTCGCAGCCACCAGCTACCGATCTTGAGGATCGCGCCCCGGATGTAGATGGTGTGCATCTCCTCGTCTTTCCAGATCCAGACGAGGGCGTGCCGGAGGATGTCCTTGACATCATCGGGCAGGGACAAAGCCGCGATCCGTTGGCGCATGAGCGAGTCGCGATAGCCGATCGACACGAGCTCCTCGCGCTCCAGCGCCATGAGGAACAGCTCGATCAGCTCCTGCCGCGGATCGCCGGCACACTGCTGACGGACAGCCTGCATCTCGCGGAGGAATTCGTCGTATACGGCCCCCATGAATGGCACCTCTACGCCCCACCGACGCTCGCCGCATGTCCGTCACACAAACCGCTCGTTGTCTGCTCGGTCGGCCGTCCCGGATCTCGCCCCCGTCAGCCGTCCTGCTTCGGCCGCCGGATCTCCGTGATCTTGACCCCCAGCGTATCGTAGGCTGCCGGGTCGCAGGTGAGAACGATGACCTGCAGACCGCGCTGGGCCCCGAGATCGAGGACGCGCTGGAGGCCGAGGAGCCGCTCCGGATCGGCGTTCACGAAGGCGTCGTCAAACACCACCGGGAGGCAGCCGTCGTGATCCTCGGCGAGGATCTCGGCCAGCGCCAGCCGCAGGCTCGCCCCGACCTGCTCGCGCGTCCCGCCGGAGAGCGAGCCGAAGCCGAACGGCACGGCGCCGTCGGCGGTGCGCGTCAGTTCGACCGAACCGATTCCCTCGCCGGAGAGGTTGATCGACACCTTCACCCCCGGCCCGAAGAGCCGCTGGAGGTAATCGCCGACCCGCGCCTTGAGCGGCTCGGCGAACCGATCCTCGACCGCCTGCTTCTTCTCCCGGAAGAGATCCGCAAGCAACCTGGCCGCCACCGCATCCCGCTCCAGCCGGGCATGATTGGCCACGGCCATCGCCTCCCGGGCCACCCCCCTGGCCCGGTCCTCGGCCGGATCGGAGGTGCCGGCGGCATGGCACGCGGCCAGCGCCAATTGCCGGCGCGTATCCGCCTGCCGCATCGCCTCCTGGCGCTGTTCGAGCGAGGCCTGCACCCGCTTCTGATCCCGCTGGAGACTCTCCGGCTCGAGGGCTTCGCGCTGCCGCTGCGTGGCCGCGAGCCGATCCTCCGCTTGGCGGCGCGCCGTCTCGCGCACGGCCAATTCCCCCCCCCGCTCCTCTCCGACCTTCTCGACGAGCGCCTGCCGGCGCGAACGCAGATCGGCGAGCTGCTCCTGACCGGAACGGATCGATGCGACGATCCGGGCATGCTCCGCCACGGCGCCGTCGGCGAGCTTCTGGGCGATCTCGAAATCGGTGCTCGCCGACGTGAGCAGGGCAGCGAGCCGCTCGACCTCGGCATCGGCCCCGCGCCGTGCCGCCAACGCCGCTTCGAGCCCCTCGGCCCTGATGAAGCCCTCCAGGGGCGCCCGGGCGATCCGGGCATCGAGCCCGGCGATCGCTTCGTCGAGCTGCGAAAGTTCGGCGAGCGCCTTACCGTCGCCGAGCCCCTCCACCGTCGTGGTCTCCGCGCGGAGATCGTTGGCCAGATCGGTCCGTTTCGCCGCGGCCCGGCGGGCTTCGTCGATCGTGGCCACCCCGAGGGCCACAAGCCGGGCCGCGAGCGCCTCCGTCGCCGCGTCGAGGCGCTGGGCGCACTCGGCGAGGGAGCGGCCGCCGCCTGGCACGATGCGGAGCCGGGTGTGACCACCGACGACGATCTCCTTCCCGGTCGTGATCGTCTCCGCTTCCCCCGGGCTGAGCGTCACGTCGCCGAGGGTGACAGCCACGTCGCTGGCAATCAGCTCGACGCGCGTGGCGATCGCGCGCCATTCCGCGTCGGACGCGTCGACCGCCCTCTCGAGGGTCACCAGCGTCTCGACATCGGCGGGCTTCACCGCCGGCAGGTCGCGGATCTGGGTCCGGATCTCCTCGGCTTTCCTCCGGTGAGCGAGGATCAAATCACAGCGCGACGCCAGCCCGGCCCGTTCGACAGCCTGCCGCTCGGCCTGCTCGACGAGGGCCTGAAGGCGGGCCCGCGCGTCCGCTTCGCGTTGCCGGGCCGTCAACCCTCCGAGCCCCGTCACGGCCGCGTCGAGCCGGGCACGCTGCGCCCCTGCGGCGGCCTTGGCACACTCAAGCTCCTCCCGCGCCGGGCTGAGCGCTACCTCCGCGGCGCGGATCCGCTCGTCGAGGGCGCGGATCTCGGCGTCGGCCTGGGCGAGCTCCTCGTGGGCACGCCGGGCCGAATCGGCGCCGACCCGCTCCCGGCCGAGGGCCAGATCAAACACCGTCAGCGCCTCGCGGCGCTGCTCCATCGCGACGAGCTCCCCGCGGATCTTCGCTACGCTCCTCGTCCCTTCGGCGAGCACCCGCTCGGCGGCGTCGACCTCCCGGACCGCGTCATCCAGCGCCGCAAGGACCGCTTCGGCCGCCGCGCGCCCCGCGCGCGCCGCTTCAAGCTCCTCAGTGGCCCGGGCGAGCTCCGAGCCGGCCTTGATCCTCCCCTTGTCGGTGTGGGAGCCGGCGACGAGGTCGAGAACTTGCCGAGCCACGGATCCGTCGGTCGCCGATTCGAGGACACTCCCACTGCCGAGCCGACCGAGCCGCTCGCGCAGCTTCTCCATCGACCCATCGCCGGGCCCCTGCCCCCCCGGCGGCGCTCCGGCCGTTCCCTGCCACACCCACAGATGGGCCCAGCGCCCGCGGATCCGTTCGGCGATGCCGCGGCCCCCGCCGACCTCTTCCTCTTGGAGCAGACGGTGGATCTCTTCCTCCGCCTCCTCGTTGTGGCGCGTCCTCCCCCCCTGCTCCTTGAGCGTCGTGCTCCCGGAGGAGGTGCCGGTGAAGGTCTTCTCGATCGTCCACCGCTTCCCCCCGGCCGTGAACCCGAGGATCACCGACGGATGGCCGGCATGATGGGCCGAGCGGAGCGACTGCGCGACCTCGCCGGTGGCCCGGCTGCGGAGGAAGAGGGCGTTGTGGATCGCCTCGACGAGGGTGCTCTTGCCCGACTCGTTCGGACCGGCGATGACCGTCACGCCGTCGCCAAAAGAAACCGCCACTTCCTTGTGGACCCGGTAATTGCGGACCGTGACATCGAGAAGTTTCATGGCGCCACTCCCGTGGCTGGCTGGCTGGTGCCGACGTCAGCGGCAGCGCGGCACAACCCATGGAGGAGCCGCAGCGCCGCCAGGGCCACCGCCGCCCCCTCGCCGCCGGCATCTTTGCGGGCGACGAGCTCGGCGGCCACGCGGGAAATGATCGGATCGGGCCGCTCCGTCAGCGCCCGCATCTCCTCCTCCGAGGGCGCCAAGCGCACGCTGTCATCGAGATCGAGGCGGACAAGCCCCGCGCGCCAATCGTCGAGGAGCGTGTCGAGACGGCTGCGATCGGCAAGCGAGACCGCCCCGGTGAGCACGAGCTCCACCAGGCAGTCGTCATAGCGGCTACCGGTCGCCTCGCGGAGGATCCTGTTCAAGACTCCGGGGCCGTCGTCGCCAAGCGTTACCTCGTGCCGCAGCCAGCGAAACTTTCCCGTCGCCAGCGCCTCGACGACACTCAGCCCGCCGCGCGACACGGTCACCGCGGCGACATGGCCGGGGCGCTGGTCGTTCTTCGGGAAGCGGTCAATCTCATGGGCCCCCGAATACCATGCCTTCTCCCCCACTTTGAGAAAACCGTGCCAATCACCGAGGGCGATGTAGTCGAGCTTATCGAGGGGGAGCCGACCGAGATCGATGGCATTGGCCTGCCCGGCCTCCTCGCCATCGACGCTGTTGCCGAGCGCCGCACCGCCGAAGGCGCGCGTGCTCCCGTGAGCGATCACGATCCGCGGCCGCTCGTCCCCCTCCGCCGGCTCCCAGCGCCGCAGCCAGGTGGTCGGGTCGTCGGGCTCGTGCCGCCGCAGGAGCGGGCAGGGAAGGATCACGGCGTCGTCGCGCTCGATCGGCTGGCGCTCGAGGAGCATGTGGAAGTTTGGCGCCACCGCCTCCCGCTGGCGGCGGAAGAAGGGACGCTCCCAGAGGCTGTCGGGGCCACCGTGGTCGTGGTTGCCGGGGATCGCATAGACCGGCACCCCGATGCTGCCGATCGCGGCCAGCGCGTGCGAGATCGTGGCATCCTTCGGGGTCGCCGAGTCGAAGAGGTCACCGGCGACGACGACGAACGCTCCCTTGCGTTCTCGCACCAGGTCGCCGATCCGCCGGACCGCCTCGAGCCGCTCGCGCTGGACGCGGCCGCGCTGCTCGTCGTCGGCGATCCGCGCGAACGGCTTGCCGAGCTGCCAATCGGCGGAATGGATGAAAGTGGTCATGCGGGGAATGACACTCCGGCGCTCGACGGGATCCCTCTCAACGGAACTGTTGGCACCAGTAGACCGTCCCGTCGGCCGCTCGTGCCATCGCCACGCCGATCCGTCGGTGAGAGCCGAGGATGTTCGCCCGGTGGCCGTCGGACCGCATCCAGTCGGCCACCGTCTCCGCGGCCGACGACTGCCCCATGGCGATGTTCTCCGTCACCCCCTGGCCATGGGAAAGGGAGCGGTTGCGGGCCATCCAGGCGGCCTGCCGCCGGGAAGCGTTCATGAGGGCGGCATCGGCCGCGAGGGGGCCGAGACCACGCTGCGCCCGGGCGTCGTTGGTGCGGGCCACGACCGCAGCTTCGGTCGCCGACAGGCTCGCGCCCGAATCGGTCACGATCGACGGATCCTTTGCCCGGGCGACGACCGCTGCAGCGCCGAGCCAGACACCGACGGCAACACCGAGCGACAAGACGACGAGCGACCGACAGAACCAGGGGGTGCGCGTGGCACGCATGGGGAATCTCCTCGAGGGGGGATCGACGGCAGAACCATCACCAGCAGGAGTGCAGGTATGGAAGGCCCCCTGCGGAGCTGTCAACTTTCCACGCCGTCCCCGTGTCGTCCGTCATCCCCCCAGCTTGCCCCGTTGCCGGGCCGAGCGCGGCCTTGGCACGAGGCTTTGAGAGCCTCACGGCAGCGTCGTGGCCGCGTCGTGGAGCAATCGCACGACCGCCTCGACCATCAGCTCGCCGGCGCCGGGGGCAACGGTCGTGTTCGTCGTCTCGTAGCCGCCGCCGACCGCCGCGGCGCGTGTCGGCACGTAGATCGTTTCCCCATGGTTGGCCAGCTCGACGACGAGCGTCGTGCGGAACGGGCTGGCATTCTTGATCGCCAGGCCATGCTCCACGAACGACTCCCCGGGGAACGCCACCACCGCCACGTCGCGGCCGAGCGTGATCACCTGCACGCCGAGCGGCATCGTGCCACCGGAGCCGGCGAGCTTCTTCGAGAGCCCCCAGCCGAGCCACTCGAGCGCCTCCTCCTGATCGACGTCGTGGCGGAGGTTGTCGATGATCAGCCGGCGGTAGGCATCGACATGGGCGAAAAACTCGGGCTTCGCCCCCCCCTTGATTTCCCCGAGGAGCTGCTTGGCAGCCGCGACCTGCTGTGGGGTGGCATCGAGGAGCGGCACATCGACCGTCGAGGTGTGCACCTGGAGCCTGGGCGCTTCGACCGGCACAAGCGCCGGTAGCCCGGCCACGATCGAGCGGCCGATCGAGGAACCGATGAAGTCCGTCTTGTTCGCCTCGGCCTTCGTCGGATCGACATGGTTGATGTTGCCGCAGCAGCCGTTGCCGAAGAGCGAGACGACGCTCCCGCCGAGGGCATCGCGGATCTCGCGCTCGATGAAGAAGGGGAAATCGGCGCTGTATTCGGTGCCGCCGACGGTGTCGAGGTGGAGGGCGAAGGAGGAGAGGAGCCCGCGCGGCTTCCCGCCGGCATCATCGAAGCGGACAACGCCGATCTCCGCATCGATCGGCCCGGCGGGGCGGATCGCCCCCGGGGTGTCGACCTTCGCCCAGGTGCGCACCGAGCCATCCCTCATGAGGAACCGGCGGTTGAACGAGACGGGGGTCTGCTGGATGACGTTTCCGGCCGTCACCGTCACCTCCATGGCTGCCGCGTCGGCCCGCTTGACCGACGCGACGAGCCCGTCGACGAGCCGCGGCGCATACGGCTGGCGTGTCGCCGCCTCACCGGTCGGCTTCCTCCCGGTGACGAACTGGAACAGCTCCTTGGTGTAGTCGGGGCCGGTGTGGGTGTGGGTGGCGGCAAGCATGACATTGGCGCCGGGGATCCCCGTTTCACGCTCGACAGCCTCGCGGACGACGTCGGTGAGGTCGGAGGCAATGACGATCAGGTCGCAGCAGATGATCGCCGCGGCGGTGTCCCCCTGACGGAGCACAAGCGCCTTGGCGTGGAGCGGATCCTTCGTGCCGGTGGAGAGGCGTTCGAAGTAGTAGCCGCTCATCGGGTAGGGCCCGGCGGGCGTGATGTCGGCGATGGCCATGCCGGCCCGCAGCGGCGCTTCAGCAGCATGCAGAGCAGGAAAAGCCAACGACATCCAGGCCAGCGCCGCCACGAGCAAAGCCAGTATCATTCCCTTCATCCCACCGACATTCTCGCAACGGCGAGCCATGGCTCTTCTCCTGATTGGATTCCACTTTTCACGCGCGACAGTCAGCCCCGCTAGGAAGCGACTTTCGCTGCAACGTGTTCGATGAACATCGTCACGATGCGAAGCGTTTCTTGGCGATCGAGCGGCAACTCCTCAAAGGCCTCGTACCGATACTGAACCGAGAAATCGACCAAGTCGCGAAGCACCTCACAGGCTGGCGGGATCTCCCCGCCCCTCTCGGCGAGCAACTCGAAAAGCAGGTCGAGATCGTGCGTCTTGGGATACTCGATGCCGAGGCCGTCGAGCCATGATTTGGCAGCCTTTTCAACCGCCTGCTGGGCGTGGAACCCGAAGATCTCATCGGGAAACGAGTCGGGATCATCGAGCATTC
>Ga0209829_10003273_pt1 | contig 11847 bp, 9 predicted proteins | sample C_140205_EF_Meta_FD_187311 | JGI IMG/M metagenome (GOLD analysis project Ga0209829, IMG submission 187311) | Freshwater microbial communities from Lake Croche, Canada to study carbon cycling - C_140205_EF_MetaG (SPAdes) (version 2) | ecosystem: Environmental > Aquatic > Freshwater > Lake...
ATGGCCGCGATCTCAGACTTGGCATTTGCGATCGCTTCGGCTGCGACAACGCTCACACCCGCCGCATCGCCGATGAGCTGGAGCGTTACATAGACGCCACTCACGCTCTTCGGGTCAAGGGTAACCATGGTGATCTTCGCAGCCTTGAGCTGCGTGATTGCATCATCAGGGGTGAAGCCCGAACCACCAACGAAGACAAGGTCGGGGTTAAGGGCAATGATCGCTTCAACGTTGGTGCCGTTGTAGTCGGCGACCTGCGGTGTTGCGGAAAACGCGGCGGGGAGGCAGCTACAGGCTGCAACACCAACAACGTTCTGGCCGAGGCCCCACTGGTCAAGCGCCTCGACGCTCGCCGGGGTGAGCGCCACGATGCGCTGCGGCTGCGCTGCAATCGTTACCGAAACGCGTGCGTCATCGGTCACGGTGCGCGGATAGGCGGACTCCACGACTGGCGTGGGGCTCACGGGCGGTAGTGAGTTGGTGGCGTTGGCACACCCGCCAACAAGGAGTGCCGCCGTGAGCAGCAGGGTAAAACGGAAAAGCTGGTGCGCGCGAACGAAAACAGTCATAGCTTCCTCCCTTGCCTCGAGGGCCTAAGCGTTTTTCTGCCGCGTGTCCGGCGACCGGACTTATGGGAGCCACTCCCAATAACCGTTGCGGGACAGTGCTGGAATCTCACCAGCTTCGCGTCCACGCGGCGTTGCTGCGGGGACTCTATCACCTGGCTATTGGCCCTGCAGATGCTGCTGATACGCGCGTCGTGCGAGAGTGCGTCTCCGCCCTCGCCCCAGGTCTCACCCGGGAGGGATCATGATCGGAGCAGTTCTCCTCGCCACCGCCATCGCCCTCGCACCGCCAGACGAGAGTGCCGCCGTCTTCGCCAATCGAACCGCGTTCGCTGAAGAGTGCACCGGCACCGTGAACACGTTTCCTGATCGGCTGGCTCGACAGGCGCGCACCGCCCTGGCGGCGCTCGGCTGGGAGGTGGGTGGCGCCGTCGGGCCCACCTTTACGCGGCGGAGCCTTCTTGCTGGCGCCTCGGCGGCAGCCCTCTACGTGCATAGCCACGGCGATCTCTACTGGGACTCAAAAGCGAATAGCGGAGTCGGTGGCTTTCGTGCAGATGCCGGACTCTGCCTCGGCGCCCCCATCCTCTTGCCATCAGAGATCGCGGTGACGCGACGAAGCGCACCACCCGCATCGCTTGTCTACATCTCAAGCTGTCACAACGGCGAACGGGCTTCGCGGCTCCCTGCAGCATTCGGCATTCCGCAGCGAAAAGTTCAAGGCTCGAATCAGCCCCGTGCCTTCTATGTGGGCTACGTCGGCAGCGCCTGGCAGGGTGCGGCACTTCGCTTTGAACGTGCCTTCTGGCGTGGACTTCTCGACGGCGCAACGGCGGGCGCCGCATTTGATCGCGCCCTACTCGTTTCCTACGAGCTAGAGCACCTCACCCCAGAGTGGTGGGGTGGCTACGACCACACGCCATATCCGCCAACGGCGGGTGCGCCAGACTTCGGAGGGCGACGCTATGTATAAGAGTCGCTGGTCGCTCTCACTTCTGATTGGCATCATCGCCGCCTGCAGCGCGCCCGGAACCGCGATCGCGCCCAGCACTCCCGCACTCGCGGCAAGCGCGGGGCTCAACGTTCGACCGATCATGAGCATCGCCGCTGCACTTATCGCGCCGACCGAGCTGAGCGGGCTCATTGCGCAACCGTTCAGCCTGGTTCGTAGTGAGAGTGGTGAGCAGCGCATTCGACAGATTCTGACCAGTGCGGACGGCGGTGAAATCATGCGGGTCGAAAGTGCACTTGATGGCTCGCTCCGCTTTGTTGCAAAGGCTGGTGTTGCGCTCGATGGTGGGAGGCTCAGCGAAAGTGCCGCGAGTGCGCACGCACTTCGTCATCTCAACCGACTCGGGCTCAGCGCTCCGATAGGCGGCCCAGCGGTGAGCGGTGCGGCCGGACGCACCCTCGTAGCTTGGAGTCGACAGGTACGCGGCGTGCCAGTGCTGAACGATGGCACGCGTGTCGTGCTCAACGCTGCCGGCGCACTCGTTGGACTCGCCATTGAGGAGTCGCCCCTCGCCGCACCACCGTCGCGCATCGCGCGAAGTGAGGCTGCCCTGGTCGCGGCGGCCGCCCTACTCCCGAGCGGTGCGCTTCTCCGCGAAGGTCCTGACCTGGCCTGGGTGCTCCCTACTGATGTGCCCGCTGGGCCCTTCGATGAGCGCACGCCCCGCAGCCTCGCCTGGTGTGTGACGGGCGTACTGCGCGATGGCGCAGCATTCGCGATGCAATTAGATGCAGGGAGCCTTGCGCTCCTCGGTTGGGACGTTGCGCCGTAGCGGCGAGATCAGCCGCGCGCGAGTCGCTCGCCAATCACCAGCAGTTCGTCGCGGAGCTCGGCCGAGGTTGCCTCGGCATAGACGCGCACAAGTGGCTCGGTGCCGCTGAAGCGCACCAGGAGCCAGCTCCCATCGGTTGTGAAGAACTTCACGCCATCGTTGGTGGTCAGCGGTACGGCGCGCACCGCGTGGCTGCCGATGCTGTTCGGCGGGTTGGCAACGAGCTCGCTGGCGAGCCGCTCCTTCACCGCCGGGTAGGCGGCGCGGTCAATGTGTACATCAACACGCAAGTAGTACGAAGCACCCGCGATGGAGGCGACGTGCTCCATGACCGAGCTCATCGTTGGGCGACCAAGCGCTCGCTCACGAATCAGTAGGTCGAGCAGCAGTAGATCGGCAAAGATGCCGTCGCGCTCGGGAAGGTGCATCTTGAAACCGTAGCCGCCTGACTCTTCACCGCCCATCGACGCGCCCGTCTCGATCATCTTTGGGCCGACGTACTTAAAGCCGACCGGCGTCTCATGCACCGTCACCTTGTAGCGCTCGCCGAGCCGTTCGCCCATCGAGCTCTCGTTGACCGTCTTCACGATTGGGCTGAGATCTTTCTTGTGTTCGAGCATGTAGTAGGCCAACAGTCCGAAGACCTGCAGCTGATGCAGGAAGACGCCGCGCTCGTCGACCGCACCGGCGCGATCGGCATCACCGTCGAGAAGCATCCCCATGTCGTAGCCGCCGCCCGCCATGCGCGCGAGCACCGGATCAATGTGTGGTCGAATCGGCTCAGGGTTCACGCCGCCGAACCAGGGGTTGCGCTCACTACGCATCTCGTCGACGACGATGTTGCCGCCTGCAAGGAGGCGTCCGATCCAGCCGGCGCCCGCGCCGTAGACCGGGTCGACCAGGATGCGCATCTTCTGGGCGGCGATCGCCTTCAGGTCAAGGTTGCGCTCGACGAATTTCTTGTAGCCCGGATACGGGTCGTAGCGCTCGACCATGCCGGCGGCCTCAGCGTCGGCGAAGGGTCGACCAACAAGTTCTGGGCCGCGGGTGCTCGCCACATGCGCCTCGATGCGCTTCAGCAGGTCGGGGCCAGCGGCGGCGCCGGTTGGCGACTTCACCTTGAAACCGTTATCCATCCAGGGGTTATGGCTCGCGGTAATGACGATGCCCATCGCTGCGCCGCGCATGACCACCTCGTAGGAGGCCATTTGAGTGGGCACATCGGTTCGCGAGTAGGCAACGGGGATGCCGTGGGCGAGAAGAATCTCCGCGGCGGCGATGGCGAACTCTTCCGAGCCGAAGCGGCGGTCATAGGCGATCACCACACTCTTTGCCGTGGCGCCATCCTCTTCTACGACGCGGGCGACGCCCTCGGCGAGTCGGCGAACATTTTCAAAGGTGTACTCATCACCGATCTTGGCGCGCCAACCATCGGTGCCAAAGAGGATCTTCGTTGGTTCGCCGACGCCCATCGCTACTCCCTCTCAGATGCGGCGCGCAGGTCACTGCCGCTCATCTGCTCAAGGTCCATCGTCGCTGCACCGTTCGGTTGCAGGGCGATCACCCCATGCTCATTGCTGATCACAATGGTACGCCCCCCTGGAGCCTCCATGCGGATCTCTTCGGTTGCCGTGCGTGGCAGGAGATGCGCGCGGAGCTCACCCCACGAGCCAATGTCGCTCCAGCCACAATCGAGCGGGGACGTACGCACCAGGCCCGCCGCAGCGGCGGGCTCCATCACAAACGTGTCGATGGGCCCCGCTGGCACCGTGCTGTACTCGTCGATGCCGTTGATCAGCGTGGGTGCGAAACGCTGCAGCGCGGCGCGAGCGCTATCGCGTCGCCACGCAAATGTTCCAGCATTCCATCGCGCGCCCGCGGCGATCAGCCGCTCCGCCTCGTCGCGTTGCGGCTTCTCGGTAAATCTTGTGACACGCTCGCCATCGGCAACGATGTAGCCGAACCCTGTCTCTGGGCGAGTTGGCACCACGCCAAGCGTGTAGAGGGCGCCATCTTCGCGGCTGGCGTGGTCGGCGGCGGCGGCGAGGGCTGTGCGCCAGGCATCGACATCGCGCACCGCATGGTCGGCGGGAATCACCAGCATCACCGCGTCGTCGGGGCGATCGATACGTGTCGCGGCGAGTGCGACGGCGGCGCCCGTGTTGCGACTGGCCGGCTCGGCCAGGATGTGGTCGGCCGCGATCTGCGGTGCGCATTCGCGAACGAGATGCACCTGGCTCGCCGCGACCACGATGTAGGTGTCTTCGATTGGGATCAGCGGCGCGAGTCGCTCAAGGGTGACGGCGAGAGGGCTGCGGCCGTGGAGGAGCGGGAGGAACGGCTTCGGCCGATCGGGGCTACTCAGGGGCCAGAGGCGGGTTCCGCCGCCGCCGGCGAGAACGACCGCGTAGGGTCGACTACTCATCTGCGGCATCGTAGCGTGCGGGCTCGCGGGCGGGCGATCGGACGGTCGATTCGTGCTCAGCGGCCGAAGAGGCGACGCAGCATGCGCGGCACCGAGATGCTGCTGCGGCGGATCACCAGCCGCTCCTCGAATTCAGCCTTCACGCTGTAGCCGAGCGAGGTGTAGACCGCGATCGCGGCAGCGTTGTCGCGCTGCACATTCAGCACCACCTCATCACAGAAACTGAGCAGGGCGTCGGTTACCGCCGAGGTATTGGCGTGGGCGTAGCCGTTGCCGCGTGCGCTGCTCGCGGTGAGCACGTTGCCGACGACCGCGATTCGCTCACGCCGGCCGACCACGTGTGTCCCCGCCGCCGCCACCAACTTGCCGTTGCGATGAATGCCGCGGTAGACCCCCTCGGCGACGGCGAGTGGTGGGAGCCACGCGGCAAAGCCCAGCTGGTAGAGGCCATTCAGCGCTGGGGCATCGGAGGGGATTAGCGGCACAACCAGCGCAGCTGCGGCTCCCACGTACGGCAGGAACTCGGCGCGCGTCAGGCCCATGCGCAACATCGGGTTGATCTTCTCCGTCTCGTAGGTCAGGTCGAGAACGCGGTCACCCCCAATTGGCGTTGGCACCCAGGCGGCACGTGGTCGAATGCCGTGCTGCAAGATTGCGGCGATCCCCTCTGGCTCGCCGTACAGGTGCAGCGGCTGCGGCGCCCAACCGGAGTACTCCATGCCGAGTGCGATCGGCGTCGAGCCACGTCGTGCCACGAAACAGCGCGTGCGCGAGAACTCGCCGTCGTCAAGATCAGACAGGGCGTGTGCCGTAATCCAACGGTCGCCAGTGATGAGTGATCGCACCAACTCGCGATCACGCGTTGCCGAAACCTCAATCGGCGTGTCGCTCATCAGTTGATCAGTGTGATTCCGTCAAGTGAGAGAAGCTCCAGGCGCGGCGCAGCAACCTCGACACCACTCGTTATACCGCGCACTGCGAATGGCGCAGCACGTCGCGCCGCCGCACTGTTGACCGTCTCGACGCGCTTGGTCAGTTCAGCGCCGGTGAGATCAGTCGCTGCTGATCCAGCAACGAGATAGACCGGCACGCCAGAGAAGAGCGCGGCGGCGGCGAGGCCGACACCACCCGCTGGCACCACGGCAAAACCGGCACGGCTGATCGCATCGCTGCCAAGGATGAGCGCGCCAATGGGGCCATCAGCGTTCGCAATCTCACTTGCGAGTTGGCCGTCTTCGAGGAGTCGTGGGGTGAGGCCGGCGCGCACCGCATCGGCGGCATCGATCGCACCGAGCCGCGTCGCACCGTGCACGTCAACGGTGGGGCCGGCGCCAATCGTGATCGTGCGTGCACCAAGGTGACGGAGTGCCTCATGCAGTGGGGCGAGATCACCCCACGCCGTGGCACCAAGGCCGGGGCCGCTGGCGATTGTCGTGCCGCGCGCAAGGCCTGCACGCTTGAGCGTTGCAGCGATGCGTTCGCCGTACGCGGCACGCTGCGCGAGCTGCGCTGCGGCGCGCGTCGCGATGGCGGCATCGAGGCTCTCGCTCCCCAACGCGATGGGGAGGAGTGCATCGAGCTCGGCATGGAGTGAGCCCGAAAGTGGCGCGGCGTTGCGCAGCGCGGCGGCGGCGGCGTGGAGGCGCGCAATGCGACCGCCAGCGGAGCCGACACTCGCGAGCGCGAGGGCGAAGGCGGCGGCGAGGCCGCGAATCGGACCTGGGGCAATGGCATCAACCGTAAGGAGTGCCGCGATGCTGCTCGCGCTGGTGGCGCGCCGCTCGGCGATCACCGCGGGAAGGGCACGAACATCAAGCACGATCACCGCGCCGCTCTCGTCGCGAATCGGCGAGGCGAAGGCTGGCTCTGGGGCCGGCGCCCCTGCTTTGGAGAGCCCCGCATCGCCAGGCATATCAAGATGCGTTTCGGCGGCGCGTCGGCGGGTCGGCTCGGCGCCAGGTTCACGCGCCGGTGTTTGTAGCTCCGCGCCGATCGCCTCGGCCTGGCCGCGCAGGGCACCGATCGCACCGAAGAGTGAGCCGGCGGTGGCGGCGCCGTCGTTGGCGATGCTGCGAAGGAAGTTTCGGCGGTCGCTTGCGGGGCGCTTCGCCATACCGGCGACTAGAAGGCGATGATCGCCGAGACGATGCCGTCTGGGAGTCGCTTGCGACCACCAAGGACGGGGAGCTCTGCCAGGAAGCTGATCCCCACAACGGAGGCGCCGAGCTGTTCGACAAGTTTTACGGTGCCAGCAACGGTGCCGCCCGTCGCAAGCACATCATCAACGATCACCACACGCGCACCCTTCTCGAGCGCATCGCGATGGATCTCCAAGACATTCTTGCCGTACTCAAGGTCGTACTCCACCGAGATGGTTTCGGCGGGGAGCTTGCCGAGCTTGCGCACGGGCACAAAGCCGACGCCGAGGTTCGCGGCAATCGGTGCCCCAAAGATGAAGCCGCGCGATTCGATGCCGATGATCACGTCGGGCTTCAGCCCGCGAATCGGTGCGGTCATCGCCTCGAGGGCGGCGGCGAAGGCCTCACCATCCTGCAGCAGGGTGGTGATATCACGAAAGACGATCCCCTTCTTCGGAAAGTCGGGAATCGTTCGAATCTTCGAGGAGAGCTGTTCAGGAGTCACCGCGGAAGTTTACGCGAGCGGCGCACCCGCCGCGTTCGTCGCCTCCCAGCGGCGCACCTCCGCCACGATCCCCTGCACGAGCCGTGCGGCGAGGCGCCAGGCCTCCCCGCCTGAGACGCGCTCGCGGCTGCGGATCTGGCTGCCACTCATGCTCAATTGAGGGATCGGATGTGCGACAAGGGCGCGAGCCGCAAGGCCGGGCTGCAGTTCGCCAAGGCGCACGATCAGGCGACCCTCCTCAATAAGGAGTGAGGCGAGCCCCGCCTCGCTCGCACCGGCGCGCAGCCGCGCCACCTCCAGGAGTCGCTCCGCCTCTGCGGGCGGCGCACCGAAGCGGTCGCGCAGCTCTTCGGCGATAGCGCTGATCGCGGCATCAGATTCGGCGATGCCGAGGCGACGATAGAGATCGAGTCGCTGCCCCTCGTCGGCCACATACGTGTCGGCAAGGTGCGCCGACACAGGAAGGTCGATGAGTGCCGCCGTGCGACGACGCGCCGGCTCACGACCCTCGCGGCTAGCGCGACGAACCTCGACCGCATCGGCGAGGAGTTGCGAGTAGAGATCGAAGCCGACCGCCGCAATGTGCCCGGACTGTTCGCCACCGAGCAGGTCGCCGGCGCCGCGGATCTCTAGATCGGCGAGTGCCAACTGGAATCCAGCGCCGAGGTGCGACGCGTCGAAAATCGCCTTCAGGCGCTTGCGTGCATCATCGGTGAGTGCCTCTTCGCGTCGGTAGAGCAGGTAGCACCAGGCGCGACGACTGCTGCGCCCCACACGGCCGCGCAACTGATAGAGCTGGGCGAGGCCGAGGCGATCGGCGCGGTCGATGATGATCGTGTTGGCGTTTGGAATATCAAGGCCCGACTCGATGATGGTGGTGCAGACGAGAATCTGCACCTCGCCGCGGACGAACTCGCCCATGACGCGCTCCAGTGCGCGCTCCTCCATCTGTCCGTGTCCCACCACCACGCGCGCATCGGGAACCAGTCGCCGAATCTGTTCGGCCGCCGCCTCAATGGATTCAACACGGTTATGCACGTAATACGACTGACCGCCCCGCTCCAGTTCGCGCAACAGTGCGTCACGCACCAACTCGAGGCTTGCCTCGGTGACGCGCGTTGCCACCGGGTGGCGATCCTCAGGTGGAGTCTCAATAGTGGAGAGGTCGCGAATCCCCGAGAGCGCGAGGTTGAGGGTGCGCGGGATGGGCGTGGCGGTGAGGGTCATGACGTCGAGTTCGGCACGGAGTGACTTCATGCGCTCCTTGGCGGCAACGCCGAAGCGATGCTCCTCATCAACGACGAGTAAACCGAGGTGCTTGAACGCCACATCTTTTGAAAGCAGCCGGTGGGTGGCGACGACGAGGTCGACTTCGCCCGTGGCGAGTTTGGCGACGATCTCGGCCTGACGCGCCGCCGAGACGCTGCGCGAGAGGAGCTCAAGTTTGAACGGATACGCCGCGAGGCGTCGGCGGAACGTTTCAATATGTTGCAGGGCGAGCACGGTGGTGGGAACGAGCACCGCGACCTGACGCCCCGCCTCGAGCACGGCAAAGGCGGCACGCAGCGCCACCTCCGTCTTGCCGTAGCCAACGTCACCCACGATGACGCGATCCATCGGACGCGGATGGCTCAGGTCACTCTTGGTCGCCTCAATGGCGGTGAGCTGGTCGGGCGTTTCGCGATATGGGAAGGCCGCCTCAAACTCGGCGAGCCACGGACTCCCTGGCGTGATCGCTGGGCGATGCGCCAACTCACGTGCGGCATAGATGCGCAGCAGCTCGTCGGCGAGATCGTCGGCCGCCTTCTTGGCGCGCTCCTTGGCGCGACGCCACTCGCCACCACCGAGCCGACTGAGCTGCGGATGCTCCGAGCCGGTGTAGCGCGCGATGCGCGCCAACTGCTCGACGGGAGTGAAGACGGTGTCGGTGCCGCCGTAAGCAATCTCTAAATAGTCGCGCTGATCACCATCGCCGCCGCGTCGCAACATGCCAACGAAACGACCAACACCGTGATCCACATGCACGAGGTAATCACCCGGGGTGAGTCGCTCCGCCGCCTCGCGCGTGATGCCACGGCGATGAACCACTGGTCGGCGAACACGCGTGGCACCGAAGAGTTCGCGATCGGTGATCACCGTCAGCCCATCGACGCCACCCTGGAATCCGCCGTCGAGTCCGCCCGTCAGAATTGTCAGTGAGCCAGACTTCGGGTTGGTGATCAACCCCTCGCTCACCACCGCGCGTTCACCACCCTCTGTGATGAGTTCGGCGATGCGCGCAGCCTGCTCCGAAACGATCAGCACCCGCGCCTTGTCGCGACGCCAGGTTTCGAGACCCTCGGTCAGTGCGCGCGATCGGCCGCTCGGTACCACCGGGTCGTGCCAGCCGAAACTGTCGTCGCCTTCGGCGCGAATCAGCGCGGTCGGATCGGAGCTCCAGGTGAGCGCGAGCCGCTGGCGACCGGCCGTGGCCAGCGCTGCAATGAGTGCGCCACCATCGGGGATTGGTGATGGCCAGCCGGCTGGCAGAAGTCGTGTGGTGCGCAGCACATCGGCGCGCTCTTCGGTCTGACGCGAGAGTGCATCAGCGGCCTGGCGCAACTCGCCCGGCTCATCGAGCACCACCAGCGCGTCGCCAACCTGGTCGTAGGCTCGCTCGGCGGTGAGCAGCACTGACCAGAGCTCCAGCCCATCACCGCGTTCAGCCTGGTTGCGCGCGGCGAGCCCCGCCTCCCAGTGCGCCAGGTCTTCGGCGAGTCGTGGCGGCAGTTCTGTTTCGCCACCACCGCGCACGATCCCTTCGGCGGTTGTTCGGGCAGCGGCAATGCGTGCCGCGTCAAGGGGGAACTCGCTCGCCGGCAGCAGGTGCACGAGCGGCACCGCTTCGCGGCTGCGCTGGTCGGCAGGATCAATGCGTCGAATGCTCTCGATCTCATCGCCGAACCACTCGATGCGCAGCGGTGACGTCTCGCCTGCGGGGAAGAGATCGACGATGCCGCCACGTCGGGCAATCTCGCCGCGGCCACCTACCAGAGAGACCGCTTCGTAGCCGAGGGCGATGGCGCGTGAGGTCACCACGTCGAGGGTGATGCGATCGCCCGCGCGCAAACGGAGCGTCTCGGCGCGCAGGTCGGCAAGTGAGATTGTTGGTTGCGCCACCGCCAGCAGCGAGGTCACTAGGATGCGCGGACTCCCCTCGTGCCATGCAGCGAGTGTTGCTACGCGACCAGCCGACTCATCAATAACGAGTTCACCGCGCTCGTAGGGGAGCGCGCTACGCGGCTCGAGCAGAACGACAGAGGCTGGATCATGGAACCAGGAGCGCAGCGCATCAGCAACGCGTTCGGCAACCTCGGGGTCGCGTGCAATCCAGACGATGCGCCGATCTGCGGCGAGCGCTGCGCCGAGCTGCGCCTTTGCGGCATGCGGAACATGAATGAGCGACGCATCGCTCTTACCGAGCTGCTTGGTGAGTGCCCTGAACGGTGCTGCGGCGCGCAACGTGTCGAGGAGTGGTGCGAGTGACGGCGTGTGGCGATTCACCCTTCGCGATCGGCCTTGTCGCGACCGAGCAGCTTTCGCCATCCGTGCGCTGTCTTACGAATGCCATCGGCGCCGGCCGGACCATCAATCTCACCCGCCTTTGGCAGGTTTGCTGGATCGGCGGCGCTGCCGGCTTCGGGCTCAGGGAGTGCCCACCCGTTGAATGCGGTGGCCGCCTTGTTTAGTCCACTGCGCGCCCAGAGTTCGATTGCCTCGCCCGTTGCCACTTCAACCTCGGGGAGGCGCAGTCGCTCCGCGGCGGTGAACTCACCGAGCACATGTTGGTGCGCCGTCCCGGACTCGCGCGGATCGCCGATGCCAACGCGCAGGCGCGGGTACTTGTCGGTGCCAAGCTCGTCGGTAATTGAGGTGAGTCCGTTGTGTCCGCCGGCGCTCCCCCCCTCGCGGAATCGGAGCGTGCCAAACGGAAGGCTGAAATCATCAACGACAACGAGCAGTGCGGTGAGTGGCACACGCTCGGCCGCGAGCAGCTTACGCACCGCGATCCCTGATTCGTTCATGAAGGTGTCGGGCTTTGCCATCACCAGGTCGAGGCCGAGCACGCGACCGGAGTGCACCATCGCCGCATCGCGGCGCTTTCCACCGCCGCGCCAGTTCACGCGATCGGCGAACGCGTCGAGCACGAGCCAGGCGATGTTGTGCCGCGTGTAGCGGTACTTATCGCCAGGGTTGCCAAGGCCAACGACGAGGCGGCGATCCTCACTCATGCGCTCGCCCTCATCGCACGTTTGTGGGCGTTTAGGATGCGCTCCTGCTCGGCCCACATCGCCGTACGTCCCGCGGGTGTGCGGTGATCCCAGCCGCAGAGGTGTAGCGCCCCATGCACGGCAAGGAGTCGCAACTCGTCGGCCGGTGCGTGGCTCGT